>ERZ1026844.497-NODE-497-length-28839-cov-9.527585_pt1 | contig 28839 bp, 31 predicted proteins | sample MGYA00380152_ERZ1026844 | MGnify/ENA primary metagenome ERZ1026844 (study PRJEB33269, sample SAMEA4719788) | human gut metagenome | biome: human-associated habitat; feature: organic feature; material: feces | place: Cameroon | collected 2013-10 ... | reverse complement strand
AAAGCTTTCATTCATAATCAGTGGACGGAGCCGCCCAAGGAGCTAACCCTGAACCCGAATTTATTTTTCCAGCCAGAACCCCTTCCGAAGCGCCTTCCTGCCGTATTTTTGCTGGATACTGTCCATGGCTTTGGCGGCACGGGCGCGCTTCTCTTCTTTGTCTGAGAAGAGCGACGGGATGGACAAAGGCGCGCCAAGATTCGACGCGGTGACGCCGATGAGGCGGATGCCTTCGGTGAGAGGGATGCGGGAAAGCAGGGTCTGGCAGGCGCTGTCGATGGTCTCCTGCAGATTCGTCCCTTCCTCCAGAGACAGACTCCGCATGATGGTTTTGAAAGACGCGAAGCGGATCTTGAGAGAGATCGTGCGCGCGGCAAGATCGTGCCTGCGAAGGCGCTGTGCGACGATGTCACTGTGGATCGCGATCTCTCGATCTATCGCCCGTCGATCGGTCAGGTCATATTCATAGGTGGATTCATCGCCGATGGATTTCATCTGCCGGGAAGAGATGATGGGGCGCTCGTCGATGCCAAGGGAGAGGGCTTTCAGCAGAGGCCCCTGATTGCCCAGAAGGGCGGAGAGTTTTTCCGGCGCTGCCTCTTGGATGTCGGCGATGGTGCGAAATCCGGCGACCAGGAGCTTTTTCTCCGTGACCCTGCCCACGCCCCAAAGACGGCGCACGGGAAGGGGCGCGAGGACTTCCCGTTCTTTGCCGTAGGGGATGATGCAGAGGCCGTTCGGCTTATTCATGTCACTCGCCATCTTGGCAAGGAATTTATTCGGCGCGATGCCGACAGAGGCCGTGAGATGCACGGCGCAGCGGATCTCTTCTTTGATGGCGCGTCCGATCGAGCCAAGCGTCGGATACTGGCTTCCCATGCCGGAGATGTCGAGGAAGGCTTCGTCTAGGGAGATCGGCTCGTAGGCGTCCGCATAGTGGAGCATGACCTGATGGATCGCATCCGATGCTTCACGGTATGCTTCGAAGCGCGGCGCGACGAAGCAGCCATGGGGGCAGAGGCGCTTCGCCTGCGAGAGAGGCATCGCCGAATGTACGCCAAAGGCGCGGGCTTCATAGGAGGCGGTCGCAACGACGCTTCGGCGGCTCTTTCCGCAGACGATGACCGGCTTGCCTTGGAGCGCGGGGTCGTCTCTCTGTTCGACAGACGCAAAAAAGGCGTCCATATCGACATGCATGATCCAGCGACGCATACGAACCCTCCTTTGTAAATGTATCAGCAAAATGTGGAATTGAAGTTTTCTGAGTGAGGAATTAGGAGTGAGGAGTGAGGAGTGAGGAGTGTTGGAGCGGCGCAAAATAATTAAAAAGCGCCGCAGAGTATAGAAATGGATAAAGTCACCTTATTTTTCATGATAGTGATTTTTATGAAGCGTGTCAATTCTTTGACAAACGAGTGCAGTCTGTGGATAATGGGGAAGACAGGAGCATGAGAAATTAGTTTATTATGCGGCGCTATATGAATTGTGCGCCGCTACCTTCACTCCTCACTCCTCATTCCTCATTCCTAACTTGTTATAAAAGGAGGCTTTCATGAAATCATTAGTCCTTTGGTCTTCCCGCACGGGCAATACGAAGGCGGTCGCGGAGGCGATCTTTGAGGCGCTGCCGGGAGAGAAGGAGATCATGGAGGAGGGGCGCGAGGGAAACGACCTCTCTTCCTACGACCTTGTCTTTGTCGGCTTCTGGGGCTACCGCCGGGGCGCAGATCCTCTCGCGCAGAAGACGCTTTCTTCCCTTTTCGGAAAACATGTGGCGATCTATGCGACCGCCGGTACCTGGCCTGACTCGGAGGCGGCCAAGATGTATCTGGCAAATGCCGCCGCTCTTCTTCCCGAGGATGCCACTTGTCTTGGCACCTTCATCTGTCAGGGGCGCGTGAATTCCTTCCATCAGAAGAAGCTGGCAGGGCTTGCCCAGGAGACGGCCCATGAAATGACCCCCGAACGCCTCGCCCGGTTGGAGGAGGCCGAGAAGCATCCGAATGAAGAGGACTTCGCCCGCGCAAAGGCATGGGCGAAGGAAATGGCGGATCTGGTGGCTGGTGACTAGTGACTGGTAGCTAGTGACTGGTGGTTGGTGACTAGGGACTGGAGACTAGGAGACATCAGACTCCCGTATCGTCATTTCGAGCGCAAGCGAGAAATCTTTGTCATTCGCAGTCGGGAACTCACGCTTTCCCCACATGTGCCGCACACCTCTCCGCTTTCCTCATCTGTCTTTCATACCGCCTGTGCCCTATCCGCCCCTTCGGGGCACCTTCCCCTCGAGGGGAAGGCTGACGATACGAGGGAAACCTGCTATCAAGAGACCTTCAGGCATCGCCCCATAAATATTCGCGGCGCTTCCCTGTTTTTATGCGCCGCACCACCATTTCTAATTTCTCATTTCTAATTTCTCATTCGAGCAAAGCGTTCATCCGCAATTCATGGGCGTCCCGCCCCACGGACTGACCCTGAACCTATTGAACCCAATCATGACTACAAAATCTTCTTCTATGACACTCGGCATCCTCGCCTCGATCCTGGCCGCGCTTCTTTTCACACTGATGGACGTGTCTGCGAAAGCGGTCTCCTATCTGGGGACCGGTGAGCTGACGTTTGTACGCGGCCTCGTGGGGCTCTTCTTCTTGCCGCTCATCGCAAAGAGAGAGTCGCTCCCGCTTTTTTCCGGGAAGGACAGACTGCTCCTTCATACGCGCGGCATCTTTGGCGGGATGGGCATCCTGCTCTTTTTCTTCTGTCTCAAGGGGCTGACACTGGGCGATGCGGAGATCCTTGTCCAGCTCGCCGCGTTCTTCATGTGCATCCTTTCGCCGATCTTCCTAAAGACCACGCCGTCTGGGCAGGTGCGTGTCTGGCTCTTCATCATCGCTGCCGGCGCGGCGGTGGTGCTGAGGATCTGGGATTACTCCTCCTTTAACGGTTACGCACTCGTCGGCATCGTATCGGCCTTCTGCTCGGCGTGCGCCTACACCTGCATTGGCAGGCTCAATGAAAAGGGCGGCCACTCCGGCGGAGAGATCGTCTTTTATTTTCAGTTCTACAGCATGGCAGGCGGTCTTTTGCTAATGCTCGGAGAGGATCTTCGGATACCTGATGCGGCAGAATGCCTCTGGCTCTTTGCCCTGTCCTTCTCTGCCATTTTTGCACAGGTCTGCTTCACATGGGGGGCGACGCACATCCATCCGATGATCGTCACCTTCGTCATGTACACCGGCGTCCTCTTTCATATCGTGGCGGGCTGGGCGCTCTGGGGAGAGGTCCTGACCATGGCATCCTGGATCGGCGGCGCGCTTATCGTAGCAGGAAGCGGGATGCTATTATGGAAATCGAAGGGGAGCTAGTGGCTGGTGACTAGGGACTGGTGGCTAGTAGCTAGGGATTAGGGGTGCCGAGTGACTAGTGACTTATAATTTGAATACTACCTTCGGGCATCGCCTTATTTATATTGCGGCGAAGCCGCCGCCAAAACCCTGAAGTTTGAAAGCAGGGATGAGTAGCTTCGAATGACTAGGGATTAGTAGCTAGGGATTAGGTTTGCGATACGAGAAAACCGCTAGTTTCAAACCTCCGCGGCGCTTCCATAATTTTATGCGCCGCCACCTTCACTCCTCACTCCTCACTCCTAATTCCTCATTCGAACAAGGCTTTCATTCACAATCAATGGACGCCCCGCCCCACGGGTTAACCTTGAACCCGCCAACCCCTTGTCAAGATTTCCTTCCAAATTTTATTGACATCCCCTCTTCTCTTAGATATAATTATTCTGTTATGGTGCAAATAAATGGCACAACACGATGTAAGGAGGTGTTTATACATGGCAAAAATGACATTCCAGCCGAACAACCATTGGAGAAAACAGACCCATGGTTTCCGTGCTCGTATGAAAACAAAAGCAGGCCGTATTGTTCTGAAGAGAAGAAGAGCAAAGGGCAGAAAGGTATTAAGTGCCTAATCAAGAAATCAGCGAGGAGAGGGTGGGGTATACACTGCCCCGCTCTTCTCGTATCAGACAGAACAGGGATTACCGTCGGATCTACAGATCCGGCAAACGTTTCAGCAATCGGGCCGGGCTCTGCTATGTGGTGAAAACCAAAAAGCCGGGCACCCGTATGGGCTTCGTGACTACGAAGAAGATCGGCCACGCCTTTGCGCGAAACCGTGCAAGACGTCTTATGAAGGAGGTCTACCGCCTTCATATGGCTGAGCTTTCGCCCCACTATGAAGTGGTGATGCTCTCAGGCATCTTCCTGACGGGCGCCACCTATCAGCAAGCGGAAAAAGCGATCCTTTCCTTGTGGCGCAAAGCCGGAATTCTGGTGAAATAAGATGAAAGAGCTTCTGATCGGTCTTGTCCGATTCTATAGAGCGTTTATCTCTCCCCTGAAGCCTCCTTGCTGTCGTTTCTACCCGACCTGCAGTGAATATGCACTGCAGGCGCTTCAAAAATATGGAGCCCTAAAAGGCAGCTGGCTCGCGATCAAGCGGATTTCCAAGTGCCACCCGTTTCACAAAGGTGGATACGACCCGCTCCCGTGAAGAGGCTGTCTTTTTTCAATGCTTCGCATAGAAAAAGTGAGGAGTGAGGAATTAGGAGTGAGGAGTGAAGGGGCGGCGCAAAATAAAATGAAAGCGCCGCGAGTTTTAAAACTGGCAGCGATTCTTACCTTTGATGCGCTGCACCGCCATTTCTGATTTCGTATCCCTAGTCCCTAGTCACTAGCTACCAATCCCCGGCCATCCATCCCACCATAACCGCCGATCGATTTCCCGAAAACTCACCGGGCTCTTGAAATTCAGAAGGCCCGGGCATGTAACGGCTGCAATATAGGCCGTATAAGGAGTAACCAATGAGTGATTTTCAGATTCCGTTTCTGTCGAGCTTAGTCGGACTCCTCGCAGAGGTCATGCGCGTCTGCCTGGAATTCTGCTACAAAATGACAGAAGACCTGGGATTTCCGAGCTATGGGATCGCCATCATCGTCCTGACCGTCATTATCAAGACGCTGCTGCTCCCGCTCGCCCTGAAACAGATCCGGTCCATGAAGGCCATGCAGGCCATTCAGCCGGAAATGCAGAAGATCCAGAAGAAATACAAGAATGACCCGCAGAAACTGCGTGAAGAAATGGGCAAGCTCTACAAGGAAAACGGAGCCTCTCCGCTCTCCGGCTGCCTGCCGCTCCTCATCCAGATGCCATTCCTGATCTCCATCTATTACGCACTCCAGGGCTTTTCCTATGATCCGGCCCACGAGAGCTTCCTGTGGCTGGAAAGCCTGGCTGTACCGGATGAGACTTACATCCTTCCGATCCTCTCTGCTGCCTCCACCTTCATCATTTCCTGGCAGACCACCCCGAAGGACGCACCGAGCAACCAGAAGACCATGCTGCTCATGATGCCTGTCATGATCGGCTGGATGTCCCTGAACTTCCCGAGCGGCCTTGTTATTTACTGGATCGTTTGCAACCTTTATCAGCTCGTCCAGCAGACCATCATGTACTGGGGCGAAATGAAGGAACGCATCGGCGGCAAAGCTCCCAAAGGAACTCTCACCGTTCATGGAGAGAACCAGCCGAAAGCGGAAGTGAAGAAGAAAAAGATCATCCGTAAGAAAGTCATCAAGAAAGTCGTGAAGAAGCCTGCGGATGCACCCAAAGACGAAAACAAAGAAGCCTCTCCTTCCAAAGCAGAAGCTCCTGAAGAAGTAAAAGAACCGGCCGGCGATGAAAAGCCGGCTAAGGCAGAAGTACCTGCTAAGAGCACCGGGGAGGCTGATGAAAAATGAGAACAGTCAGAATCACAGCAAAAACCATCGAAGCTGCTGTTGCGGAAGGCTTGGAAAAGCTCGGCATCAGCCGCGAAGAAGCTGTCGTCCATGTCGTCGAGCAGCCCTCCAGCGGGCTCTTCGGCCTCATCCACAAGAAGATGGCTGTCGTAGACATTTCCGCACCGGATGAAGAAATCCCGGAAGAAACACCGATGGACGCTCCTGAAGAAGCGAAAGCTGAAGAACCAGCCGAAGAAGTCAAAGAAGAAACGCCGGTCGAAGCAGCGAAGGCAGAAGAAAAACCTTCTGAGGAAACTCCGGCGGAAGAAAAGGCAGAAGCACCGGCTGAAGAAAAGAAAGCGGAACGCGAAGAGCCGGCTTTCGATCCGGAAGAACAGAAAAAGGTCGCGGAAGAAGCAAAGACCTTCCTTACGGGCGTCTTTGCCGGTATGCACCTTGCTGTCACCATGGAATGCCGCATGACCGAAGAACGGATCATGATCAACCTCGTGGGCGATGGCCTTGGCATCCTGATCGGCAAGCACGGACAGACACTGGATGCGCTCCAGTACCTGACGAATCTGGCCGCAGGGAAATCCTTCCGTCATCACTACTTCATCCTGCTCGACGTCGAAAACTACAGAGAGCGCCGCCAGGATACCCTGGAAGCCCTCGCCAGACGCCTCGCAGGCAAGGTGAAGCGCACAGGCGAAGAAGTCCGCCTCGAACCGATGGCTGCCGGCGAACGCCGCATTATCCATCTGGCTCTGCAGGACGACCATGCCGTCTCCACCGATTCCGAAGGCGAAGCACCGTACAGATACGTTGTCATTCGTCCGAAGGACTGAGCAACATAAAAAAGCAGCCGCGAGGCTGCTTTTTTATTTGCGATAGTTTGGGCTGGTTCATCATGGGGGGAAACTGGAACTTAAAATGCGAAATGAGAAATTAGAAATGAGAAATGTTGGTGCGGCGCATAAAAATAGAAGCGCCGCGGAGTATTGAATCTATCGCAACCAGCCCCGCCTCGCTGTGCTCGTCTGCTCCTTTCGGAGGAAGGGGCAGACGAACACCCTAATCCCTAATCCCTAATCCCTAGTCACCAGTCGATCCATGTCAGAGCTTTCTCCAGCTCGTAGAAGCTCTTTCCATCCCAGAGGATGTCTTCGGTGAGGTGATTCAGGACATCCTCTGCATCCTCCGACTCGTAGTGATAGACAAGCTCCATGAAGTCTTCGAAAGGCTCCTTCGTGAAGCGATACTTCTCGATGCTGATCCGATACTGATGCCGTCCGGCGTGGTATTTCAGACCGGAAAAACGATAGACAAAGCTCCTGTGACGGACAGAGGCTTCTCCGTCATTCATATAATCGATAAATTCATCTGCGTCTCCGCCGTGCATAGTGGGTTCTCCTTTAGTCCAATCAAACAGAATCGTTTGCAATAAAAATGGGAATAAAAAATTATAAAGTACGCATCACTGCGGGTATCGGTCACTGCTTATTTTTCCCGAGCAGGAAGTCATAGAGATTCTGGTGGATGATGCCATTCTGTGAGAAATCGATGGTGTCCATGGTAATGAGGTACTTGGGAAAATTGTCTGTGATTTTCTGGAACGGCGCAAGTTCGCGGGCAAGCACGGTTTCTTCCATGACCGAGAGCGACACCTGGTAATAGCGGATGTCTGTGCCTTTCTGCGCGACAAAGTCCACCTCCAGCGAATTGTAAAGGCCGGTGGAAATGGTATAGCCGCGGCGAAGGAGTTCGAGGTAGACTAGATTTTCGATGACATGCCCCAGATTTCCTCTGCGGTAGCCGATGAGACGATTGCGAAGCCCCAGATCAGCTACGTAATACTTGCCATTGGTGCGAAGCCGCTCTTTGCCACGGATGTCGTAGCGTTCACATTGGTAGAGCACATAGGCATTGACCATCTGTGTGAGGTAGTTATCGATGGTATCCGCGCTCGCGGAAGAGCCCTGCGATTTCAGCGTTCGGCTGATAGCACTCACGGAGAGAGGATTTCCGATATTCTCCATGATGAATTTGGCGGCTTTGAGGAAGACGCCTTCATTGCGGATGCCGCCGCGGATGATGATGTCTCGTGCAAAGATGGAGTCGAAGAGGCCGCTGTTGATGATTTCTGTAAGTTCGGGGTCTTTCGCGACTGCTGCGGCTGGGAAAGAACCAATGGTGAGATACTCATTGAATGCTTTTGCGACGTTGCTTTCGTCATAGCCGCGGAATGTCATGAATTCGGAAAGCGACAACGGGTACACTTTGATTTCGATGTACCGTCCTGTGATGTAAGTCAGATACTCGCCTGAGAAGAGACGCGAGTTTGAGCCAGTGATGTAGATATCGAGTGGAAACGTCGCTTTCAGCCCGTTGATGACTTTCGCCCATTCTTCGAGCTCCTGTACCTCGTCGATGAGAAGGTAGTAGCGATGGGCAGGCTCCGTGATATGCTCTTTGATGTACGCATAGAGCGTCTCTGCCTTTTCCAACGGAAACCAGGGAATCTGCTCATAGCTGATGTGGATGACGTGATTTTCTGGGACGCCCTGAGTGAGCAGGTGCTTCTTCAACATCTCAAGCAGCGTGGACTTTCCTGAACGGCGAATGCCGGTGATGATTTTGATGAAATCCGTATCCTTCGCGCGAAGTAGCTGATTCAAATAATAAGGTCGTTCAATCATGGCACACCTCCTTGCTTTTTATCTATTATACACTAAGAAAGTTTCAAAAATCTAAAAGTTTTTCGAGTATAGGTGGAAAAACTTTTAAATTTCAGGAATTTTATCAAGTATGGATGAGGAAATGACGAAAAGAGGCGATGCCCAAAGGTGGCACTTCAGTCACGAGTCACTGGCTCGTTTTGCCTACCTTCTCCTTGCCATCTATGCTATAATAAATTGGTTATAGGAAAGCGAAAGCCTCATGCCCCGAAGCGGCTCATCCGGCTTTCTCCTATCCGTGCGCCAAGGCGCACCGAAAAATATCCATCTCAGTTGTCATCTGAACACCAACTATAAAAAACAGGAGGCAAGATGAAAAAAGCTATTATCCTCTCCAGCGGCGGCGTGGACTCGACCACCTGCGTCTCGCTGGCGGTAGACAGACTGGGAGCAGAGAACGTCGTGACTGCTTCTATTTTTTATGGGCAGAAACATAAGAAAGAGATCCTTGCGGCACGCAAGGTCGCAGCGTACTACCATGTACGGCACTACGAATTTGATCTTTCTGCCATTTTCCAGTATTCGAACTGCTCCCTCCTCGCTGGCTCCACAGAAGAGATCGTCCACGAGAGCTACGCGGAGCAGATCGCCAAGAACGGAGAGGGCAAGGTCTCGACCTATGTGCCTTTCCGCAACGGACTCATGCTCTCGACGGCGGCCTCGCTCGCGGCGAGCCTCTTTGAGGAGGATGAGGTTGATATCTACATCGGCGCGCACGCAGACGATGCGGCAGGCGATGCCTATGCGGACTGCAGCGAGCCCTTCCTGAAGGCGATGGGCGATGCCGTCTCCATCGGCACCTATGGCAAGGTGCATCTCGTTTTCCCCTTTGCGGAAATGAATAAGGCCGGCGTCGTGGCGACCGGTCTGGCTCTCCATACGCCCTATGAGCTCACATGGAGCTGCTATGAGGGCGGGGAGAAGCCCTGTGGCACATGCGGCACATGCATCGACAGGGCAGCCGCCTTCGCAGCGAATGGCGTCAAGGATCCGGCACTGGAAAATTAGTGGCTAGGGATTAGGAGTGACTGGTGACTGAAATGCCATCTTCGGGCATCGCTCTATTTATACTCCGCGGCGCTTCTAATTTTTATGCGCCGTACCACCATTTCGCATTTCTCATTTCTAATTTCTCATTCAAGTGAGCTTTTCAAACGTAATCAAAGGGCAGCACGCCCTACGGGCTAACTACCCATTCATATAAGGACGACAATCTATGTTTACAGTAACGAAACGAATCGAAGTATCCGGTGCGCATTTCCTGCACCTGGACTATGAAAGCAAGTGTACGAATCTCCATGGACACAACTGGATCATTACGGTCACGGTGCAGAATGACACGCTTGACCACAATGGCATGGTCGTGGATTTCTCCAAGATCAAGGAGATCGTGAACCAGTTCGACCACCATGTCATCAACGATGTCTTGGGGGGACTGAATCCGACGGCGGAGAACATCGCGAAGTGGCTTTGCGACCGCATTCCTCACTGTATCCGCGTGTCGGTGCAGGAGACGGAAGGGAATGTGGCAACGTATGAAAAAGACTGAAGCGTACCGCTATGATGACGGGCTCTTCCACGTGACGGAGATCTTTGACAGCATCGACGGCGAAGGGAAACGCACGGGCCTCATGGCGATCTTTGTGCGCCTTGCGGGCTGTAACCTGCGCTGCAGCTACTGCGATACTGCCTATTCGCTCTCGCTCACGGACACGGCCGAAGCGCTGACGGAAGAAGAGCTTCTTTCCCGCATCCATGCCTTCCCGTGGAAGAAGATCACGCTGACGGGCGGTGAGCCGATGCTCCATCCCATCCGGCACCTGTGCGAAGTCCTTGGCAAAGAGGGCTATGAAGTGAATATCGAGACGAATGGCGCGGTGGCCCTCTTCCAAGAGCGGCCGCAGGGGACATTCTACACGATGGACTTCAAATGCGGCGGAAGCGGCATGAAGGAACGGATGCTGGAGGAAAATTTCAGGCTCCTTGGGAAAGAGGATGTGCTGAAATTCGTCGTGAGCTCGCAGGCGGATATGGATGAGATGAAGGCGATCATCGCCGCGCATTTCCACAAGGGCGAAGACCCGGCCTTCTATGTGAGCCCGGTGTGGGGACGCATCGCCCCTGCCGACCTGGTGGAGTATGTCAGACGAGAGAGATTGAGTGATGTCCGGGTCCAGGTGCAGCTGCACAAGATCATCTGGGATCCAGAGAGGAGAGGCGTATAATGGTCGATCTAAAGAAATTGGAAGAAGCTGCGCGGCTCATCATCGAGGCTGTCGGCGATGATCCCACACGCGAAGGCCTCGTCGAGACCCCGAAGCGCTTTGCGGACATGATGGCGGAGCAGTTTGCTTATAATGCGGTATCCAATGAAGATATCGCCCGGGAATTTGAAAAGACCTTCGAAACGCCGGAGAGCGATATGGTCGTGGTGAAAGATATCGACATCTTTTCCCACTGCGAGCATCACATCGCACTGATGTACAATATGAAGGTCGCAGTCGGCTATATCCCGCGCGGCCGCGTCATCGGTCTTTCGAAGATCGCCCGCATCGCAGATGCTGTCTCGAAGCGTTTTCAGCTGCAGGAACGCATCGGTACGGACATCCGCGATATCATGCGTCTTGTGACACATGCCGATGACGTCATCGTATTCATCGAAGGGGAACACTCCTGCATGACCGCCCGCGGCATCAAGAAGCCGGGGACAAAGACACGGACGCTGGCGTCCTCCGGCGCTTTCAAGACGGACGGCGCGCTCAGGAAGGAATTTCTGGATATGCTGAAATAGAAAAACGGAATCGTTTCGTAGAAACGGTTCCGTTTTTGTTGTGTGCCGGGCATGGCACGATTCTTACTGGTGAAAGTCCAGTCGCAGGTATTTACCGCCGAGCGTAGCGGAGCACAAGCCGTAGACAGTAATGGATATGGGGGAGGAAGTGCATAGCAAAACTGTGAGCCTACGAACAGAAACTGGATATAAGGCTAAATGGTGGGCGAGGTTGCAAAACAAACTAAAGCCCGAAGGGTAAACGTAAAACCAAGACAGTAAATCCAGAGGTTGTACAGTGAAAGAATCGTGAATTACCCCGGGAGGCCCGGATAGCGTGGAAACACGTGCGAAAAAAGTTCATATCCGGGAGTCAGCTGAGGTCATATCTGAGTAGAATTTGAATATCTATAACGATGTAGCGCCGTATACGAGACCCGTACGTACGGTGCAATGGGAGGGGCAAAACTCTACCCTATTATGCAGTGGTGACATAGATAGGAGAGTAAAATCTAAATGATGATCACTCATTAAATAATGTCTTTAGACATTATTTAAGATGAAAGATAGATAATAAAAAATAACAAGCTCTAAAGTGATAAGAGCTTGTTATTTTTTTATATCTAGTATGGTTTGAATGATCAGTGAAATCTTTTGAATGGTGTCTGTAGGTTGCAATCGAAGTTGTTGCGTAATCTGTTGCAATAGCATGTTGTCTTCTAAAGAAATCTTGTCAGGACCGATAAAAAGCTCATATAGATTGATTTGTAAAGCACAGGCTATTTTCTCTAATGTTTTGACTGTAGGACTCTTTTTTCCTCGTTCTAGTTCACCTAAAAAAGCCGGATTGATTCCAGCTTCCCATGCCAGTTTTTCCTGGCTCATACCATTTCTGGTACGGAAGTATTTAATTCGTACTCCAATATCCATCACGAAATCCTCCTTTTAAAGATAAATTATCATGTCTTTAAACATTGAACAACATGCTATAAACATGTATAATGCCTATAGACGTTGACAGAAGGCGAGAGTGTTATTGTTTTAAAGATAAATATCATAAACTATCAACAATTTACTGTTTACTAACGTGAGGTGATAAGGTGTCTATTTTAGAAAGAATCAAATACGATGGTGCAACAAATAGGGAGCCTTGGCTGATTTATAAGTGCAAGGAAGAAGATATTGTCTATGGATCGCAGCTCATTGTGAGTGCAGGACAGGAGGCTATTTTCGTTAAAGGTGGACGCGCCCAGGATATTTTTACAGCAGGAACGTATACGTTAGAATCAGGAAATTTGCCCTTTTTGCGAAAGTTTCTGAATATGCCCTTTGGTGGTAAGACCCCTTTTAGTGCAGAGATTGTTTTTGTAAATAGCACAGATAATTTGAATCTGAAGTGGGGAACATCTAGTCCGGTGACCTATGAGGATCCAAAGTATGGGCTCATTTTGGATTTACGTTCTTTTGGGCGATTTGGGGTTCAGATTTTTGATAGCCGTCTATTTTTTAATCGATTTATAGGCTCTATACGATTGGATAGTGGCTATAATCATAATTTTATTATCAATCAATTTTTGTCTACCATTAATACGAAATATAAAACACTTTTGATGCAATTTTTACAGGAGCATCATATGTCGTATTTTGATTTACCTGCTTGTTATGAGGAAATATCTCGTTTAGCAAAAGAAACGTTGTTAAATGATTTTGCTTCTTATGGGATTCATTTGCTCAATTTCATGGTAGAGTCAGTGACACCACCAAAGGATCAATATAGCCGGCTTCGACAATATAAAGAGGAATTATCCTTGGGACCTGATTTTTATACTAAGAGACGTTCTTTTGATATTTTGGAAGGAGCCGCCAATTCTTCGGTAGGGAGTATGGTTGGCATGGGGATGGGCCTAGGGGCCGGTATGTATGCGTCTTCTACTGCAGCTGGTCCTGTGGAACGATTGATGTCTCAAGTCAATATCAGTGATCCTGTACAGGTACAGAATAATCTGACTTGTCCCCATTGCCGAGAAGTGGTGAAGCAAGGAAGTGTTTTCTGTCCTCATTGCGGTCAGCCTTTGACGGAGCAGTTCCATTGTCCTTCGTGTGGAAAGGTAGTGGATAAGGAAGCTCGATTTTGTCAATTTTGCGGAGCTTCTTTGAAACGAGTTTGCCCTGCGTGTCATGCCGAGTTGGAACCGGGAGCAAAGTTTTGCAGCAAATGCGGAAAGAAGTGTGATGAATGCTAACGACAGAAATGCTAGAGTGTCCTCAATGCGGTGGTCCAGTACGGATGGATGAGCGAGAGTGTTCTTATTGCCATTCGCCGATACTTGTGAAGCGAGTGCAGGATTTAGACAAGAAAAGGCCAATGGAAATCAATAAGTATATCAAGGCGTATCAGAATTTCTTGAAAAATCATGAAGGCAAAAGTCCAGAAGTTTTTACAGCTATGGGCATTTGTCATCTCAAGAATGGCATGTACGATCAGGCGGTAAACGCTTTGGAAAAGGCGGTGAGTTTGTTATCAGAAGAAGGAGATAGTTATTTCTATTTGGCGGTAGCGAAAATGAAAGGGAAGCGCCCTTATTTACAGACCTTATCTACCATTAAATCGGTGGTACAGTGTTTGGAAACGGCTTTGTCCATAGAACCTTGCGGAAGGTATTATTATTTGCTGTACTTGATTCAGAAGGATTTTTATGAAAAGAAACGACTTCGTAATGGGAAAAAATCAGAAGATTTGTGCCAACAGGCTCTCTTACAGGAAGTGGATGATGAGGAAATGCTGTTGTGTCAAACCTATTGCGGATTGGTTTAAGTAACGATTTCTTGTTCATTCAAATTTTCAATAGCAATAAACTGGATTAGCGACTGTTACTTGTTGTTGGTTGTTTAGAGAGGAGAAAACAATATGTTGAAAGTAGAAAATCAAATCGATCGTTCTAAGTTGAAGAAATATTTTTATATCAATTCCGGTAGTCTGATTAGACTCTTGTATAAAGCAAGTCTTGCATTTTTTGCTTTGAGTATCTGTATGTATAAAGCTTCGATGAGCCCAATTGCAGAAGCTTTTTGGGGAATTATGGCATTTGTTGGCGTAGTTGCATTTATTGTTTCTTGTGTACTTAAATTAAGTGGAGCTTTTAAAACTGGTTATGCTAAGACGGAAAGTTTTTATGATGAAGTACGCAAAGCAGATGTAGCATATCTGAGAACGAGAGCGGTACAAGTAATAGGATTGGTGGACGAGGAAATGAGTTTGATTGATCCTGTGGTAGCCAGTGGTTTTGCTGATGAAGATGCGGTTATATTTGGAAAAGAGTTAGCAGCCAATCAAACGAAACGCAGCATTTTTAAGCGAGTTCTTGATTTTATTTTCGCTATTCCTCGAAAAATTTGGCATTTTATCAAAATCTTCTTTTTTGGAGAAGAAGTGATTTCTCAAGCCATATTCATGGAAGGGACAGATAAGAAAATCAGAAGTTCTCTAGCAAGCATGGAGTTTATTGCGTTCACAGAGCAGCAGGTTTTAGCATATGTCTGCCAGTATGATGTAGCATTGGGGATTATCTTGAATGAATATACTCGTGAAATTTTTTATCGCGATATTGATTCAGTTAATTATGGAACTGAGTTACTTCATATCTGGTCTGAAAATAGTAAAGAATACCATAAAATTCCTGTAGAAAAATTTAGAATGACAATTTCTTCGACGAATAATATTTGGGCTTCTCTTATCGGGGAAGAAAATGTCTTGGGCAATCAGATTACTGCGGTCAAGGCTTTGGTTCGGAGCAAGAAAGAAGAAATGAAATAAATTTAGTTGGCGATTAGCAGAAGGCTGTTGGCCGTATGCAATGTATTGTTCGGACATAATGGATATTTGGTTCTTGGTGTCTGATAATTTGGGTACTGTTATCATTGCATGCATAAGAATCATTCTACTGATACGACATTCTAAAGGGGGCGGATTTTTTGCATTCCAAATCCTATTCAAAGAAATTAGCCTATGCGGCACCAATTATCATGGCGATTGTAGGATTGGTGCTGTATAGCTATATTTTACCAGCGAAGTACATGAAAGCCATTAGTTTGATTGATTGGCTCTTTAGTGGTTCTGACCATATCATAGCCACATTACGAGATGCAGATGGGGTATTGGAACAATTTTATAAAATTCTGCTGACGAAAGTCATTGTATGGATATGGTCAGCTGGGTTTGTGATTTCCCTTTTTGTCTGTGGTCATGCGTTGCAAAACAGAAGGACTGCAAATTTATCGGCCAAATTGGTGGGACCCGTATTATCTCCTTTAGCTGATACACTTGTTTCTATGGTACAGGGGAATATACCTCAGAATAGTATAAATTTTATGCGGCTTATAGAGGCGATCATTGATTTACAAAGAATGGTAGAAGGATTGGACGATTTTGGTTATGGAAATCAAAATGTATTATCTCTCGAAGAGGAAATATATGAAGATTTTCAACATATCATGAAAGGTGTGGAATTTCTTAGAAGAGACAATTCTGTAGATCAAGAGAAAATAGATACTTTACTTACGGACATCTCTCATATCAAACAACTGATTTGGCAAAGGGAAAGTCTTTTGAAACATCGATAAGGAGCATGGGAGTAGTACTATGGAGTTATATGAAAAACTAGGTATAGCAGAATCAGCGGATGAAGATATCGTCAAGCAGGCTTTCCGAGAAAAGAAAATGGAGTTACAAAAACAGCTGGGTGCTAAAAATCCGGATGTACAGAAACAGGCATCCGCTGATTTAAGTGAGCTGATTCATGCGTATGCTGTTTGGAAAAAACAGCAAGGAACGTCAAATGAGGAAAAGGCAAAGATTAAAAACCCTGCCATAGAACGACCAGTACAAGAAGCAGCACAGAAAGAAAAGCCTATATCCGTGCCTATGGCAAGTCAGGCGGTAACAGTAGTGAATCAGACTCCCTCGAAGCAAAGTACTACGTCTGACGGTGTATTACAAACTGTTTCTAGGGAAGAAAACACGCCTACTGTCAAGATTTTAATCGCTGTATTGGGAATCATTGTAGTCATTTTGGTAGGGTATATCGTTTACATGCATAGCGCCAATAACACCACACGAGAAAATCTGAATAAGAAAGTGGATATGGTGGAACCAAAATCAGGATTTTCTAATGAGCAACAACAAGAGAAAGAAAATATTCAGAGCTGCCTTCGCTTTATTGATCGTACGGATGATGAAATCGAGAATTTAGCACAAGATATCAATCGAATGACTGGTAAAAAAGGGGATGTGCGAGAAGATATCCGACGTATTAAAGAAAAAGGGAAGGACTTGCAGTCACAGATAGACAAAGTTTCTGCGCGAGTACAAATCAATCAACATATTTCTGCTAGGCATGTAGAAGCGTTGGTGGGACTTTTGGCATTGGAGAAAAAACGTATTTCCTTATTGATGAGTGGTGTCGATGAATGGCAGGATGGGAGTGAAACGTTGCCTTCTTTCAAAGAAGGGAGCAGGCTGTCCAATGAGTTTGATAAAGTGCTGGCACAATACAAGGCTGCTTTATGATGATTGCAATCATTTGGATTAGATAGCTATCAGAGCTCTAATTACAGTGAATAATGAGGAGGCAGTTTATGGGGAATTCATATAAAATTCTAGGGATATCTGAAAATGCGGAAATAGAAGAAGTCAAAGTGGCTTTTCAGGAAAAGAAAAAAGAGCTGCAAAAGCAACTTTTATCGAAGAAACCGGAGGAGCAAAAAGCGGCGGCAAACCAGTTACAAGAATTGGTGGCAGCTTATGGAGCTATCAAAAAACAAAGGGAGACGGCTATAGGAAACGGTAGTTTTTCTTCTTCTGTTTCTAAAGAACCACAGAAACATGTTCCCGTCATGGGAATGGAAGTAGAAAAGAAATCTTCGACAGAACTATCCCCTCTTTTGCCATCCTATCAGCTAGATGAAAATGAAACGGAAGAGAGTTCTTGGCAGACCATGATGAAAAATGGGCAAGCTGGGAAAATTGCTATTGCTGTTTTGGGAGCTTTGGTGATTGGTTTGGGCGGTTACATTGCTTATGACCATTTTTCAAAGCCTACGATACCTGTTCCATCGCCGAATACAATCAATGATATCAATGGGAAAGCCTCAAAGGAAGCCTTGGATATTACCAACAAAATTAAAGAAGAATTATCCCATAAGCCTCAGGTGGAATTGCGTCCAAAGGCCAAAGAAACAGAAGCTGTAACAGAAGAAGTCGCAGATGAGAGTAGCGAATCTGATACCGCTAGCAGTGAAGAAACGACTTCGACAAGAAGCGTATCAAATCGTACGTCTGCCCAGGATGTATTCAAGAAATTTCATCGTGCGATTACCAGGAAGCAGTACAGGGATGCTTATAATTTCTATTCTTCTGATATGCAAAATGCGGTTGGCTCCTATGAAAGTTGGGCTCGTGGCTATATGACGACCGTTTCCAGCATGCCAGAGCAAGTATCTGTGATTGAGCAAACTGATGATATGACAAAATTGTCATTCATATTGAAGGCTGTGGATAAAAAGAATGGCAAAATGATTACTCGTCGATTCAAAGGAATTGTGACACTAGTACAGAGTGATGATGGATGGAAAATCGATGAAATTCGCGGAGATTGGTTATGATGAAACTAGGGAAATATAAAGCCATTGGCGGTTTATGCTTGGGCATAGCGGCTGCTTTGGCAGTGGCTGGATGCAGTATGCTTTCCGCAATTCATTCCTCAGCCCAAGAAGAGACGGTCTTAGAAGATCCAGTGCTTACCCCTAAGGAAAAGGCAAACCGAATTGTGGCCCAAATGACGGATTCACAAAAAATCGGTCAGCTCATGATGATAGGCTTTTATGGTACTTCTCTTAATGGGGATAGCCGTTACATGTTGACTGAATTTCCTAATGGCAATGTGATTTTGTTTGATAGAAATATGGAAACACCGGAACAGGTAAAACAGTTGAATGCGGATATCCAGAAAACAGTGAAACAATCTACCGGAGTACCGGCATTTATTGGCGTTGACCAGGAAGGTGGGCAGGTGGCACGGATGGAAACTTATATGCCGCCTATGCCTGCAGCGGCTGTGTTAGGGCAGCAAAGTCCGGCGGTCGCTGCTGATTGGGCTAGACAAACGGGACGTATGCTCAAAGATATCGGATTCAATACTAATTTTGCCCCTGTAGTGGATCTGGCGGGGGCTTATCAACGTTCCTATGGAAATACACCGCAAGAAGTGATTCCCTTTGCAAAAACGGTAATAGATGCCTATAAAGAAACTGGAATTTTCACTTCCTTGAAGCATTTTCCGGGGATTGGAAAAGTAAAGACAGACCCTCACATAGATGGGGACGTAGTGAATATCAGTCGGGCGGATTTAGATGTTCAAGATGGAAAACCTTATAAAGATTTGATTCCGCAGATTGATAATACTACATTCATTATGGTGTCTAATGTTACATTTCCAGGGCTAGATCCGAATGTTCCTGCTTGTTTATCCAAAACAATTATGACAGATGTATTGCGTCACGATTATGGATATCAGGGATTGATATTGACCGATGACATGGAAATGGGGGCCATGGCTAAACACTATGCATTTTCTGAAATGGGAGTGAAAGCTATTCAGGCCGGAGCGGATATTATTCTAGTTTGTCAAGACTATGGACATGAACAGGAAGTCTATAATGGCCTTTTGAAAGCATATCGAAATGGTGATTTGGATAAAACTATGGTAGATGAAAAAGTTAGACGGATTGTGGAAGTTAAGTTAGATAAATTGAAATAGTATGTAAAAGGAGAGAGAATATGTATTGGAAAGCTATAATTGTATTAATGGCAATTTCCATAGGTGTTATTGGAGAATCGGTGGATGCAATAGAATTATCACAACCAGTTAAATTAGGGACTTTTGAGTGGAATCAGGTCGGACATGGATTTATGATAGAGGGAGCAACTTACAACCAGGGCGATAAATATACCAAGATCAGAGGTAAAGCATCAAAAGGATTTGGGAAGGGAATGGTCCAGTTTGGTCGGGGCAAAGATGCCATATATATTAGATATGATGCCTACCAGAAAGAACCGGTGGCCTATATGGGAAATAGAAATATGTCTTCCTTTGTAGATTTTGGGAGTGTTAGGAAAGTAATATATTGCGTGGATAGTGATAGTGATTTGGTCGTATATCCATTATCGGTTGTACATTCTTTCTTTGATTTTGAATTGGTTGGAAAAAGACGTGATGGGACTTTTGTCAAATTTGTTGATAGTAATGATATATCAGAAGCCTATTTTGGTAGAAAATATGGATGTGACTACTCTTTAAATACTATGCGGGTAGAAGGGGATACGATCGTGGTTCCTTATTCTTGTCAATTTGGAAATCTAGAAAAAGGCGAATTTCATTTTCAATGGGATGAAGACGCGCAATGGTTTGGTGTAGAACAAGTTGTTTACTGAATGAGTAGTGAATGTATTTAATAAAATACATTTAAATCCCAATGAAAAAATGAGCCATTCGTCCGTGAATTTTTGAGCCAATGAAAAAGCACATCTCTGAAATCAATCAGAGATGTGCTTTTTTCAATGTGTGCCGGGCATGGCACGATTCTTACAACAAGCGATAGCCCAAATACTAACACTGGGATATGAGAAATATTTCAGTGATCATAGTATGGGATTTAGACCACAAAGAGGATGCCATCAAGCCATAGAACAAGCACTCACATACTTGAATGAAGGCTATGAATGGGTCATAGATATGGATATAGAAAAATACTTTGATACAGTAAATCATGACAAATTAATTTCAATACTCAGAGAACGCATCAATGATGCGCCAACCCTGCACCTGATACGGAGTTTTCTAAAAGCCGGAATCATGGAAGGCGGAATGTTTAAGAAAAGCACAGAAGGAGTACCACAAGGTGGACCACTGTCGCCTATACTAGCAAACGTCTACCTAGATAAACTGGACAAAGAACTGGAATCTAGAGGGCTCAGATTTGTACGCTATGCCGATGACTGTGATATATTTGTCAAATGCGAAAAAGCAGCGGACAGAGTCATGCGATCAGTAACCAGCTGGATAGAAAGAAAACTCTACCTCAGAGTTAGTGCAGAGAAAACAAAAGTAGTAAGACCAACAAAGAGTCAGTTTCTTGGATTTACCTTCTGGAAACAAAAAGATGAATGAAAATGTAAACCAGTAAAAGACAGACTGCAGAAACTTTACGATAAATGTAAGCAAATAACATTGCGTAAAAGAGCAGGAGCTAAGCGGTTAGCAGATACATTCATCGAATTGAACCAAGTGGTCAAAGGATGGATAAACTACTTCAAAATAGGGAGCATGAAAGGGCGACTGAAAGAGTTTGGGGAATGGCTAAGACATAAAGTGCGAGTCATAATCCTAAAGCAATGGAAGAAACCGAAAACCATCATAAGAAATCTAAGTATCCTTAACCGTATAGTAAAATGTCGTTTCACAGACGAAGAAATATACAAAGTAGGTAACAGCAGATTGGGATGGTATAGACAGGCTGCCATGTACGTGGTTAATTATGCTATCCATCCAAAACTTTTGAAAGAAAATACAAAGAGTCGGCCAGGATTGGTCGACCCTTTGGAATATTATCTGAGTAGAATTAGAATATCTATAACGATGTAGCGCCGTATACGAGACCCGTACGTACGGTGCAATGGGAGGGATAAAACTCTACCCTATGGGACTTTGGTGACTAGTGACTAGGGATTGGGGATCAGACATCAGACATCTGACGTTTGCCCTCCGACCTTCGGGCATCGCCTCCTATATGTGCGGCGAAGCCGCCACCGCCATTTCTAAGGAAACACTGATTAAATCGTTGTCCGACTTAGCTCTTGTATTTTCATGCAAGGCAAGGAATAAGCCGCCGCGAATAGCGAGCTATTTAAGGCGGGTTATGACGAAGCCTTGCATGAAAATACATGCCAAGTCGGACTCTGCGATTTAATCAGCGTTTCCTTAATTTCACATTTCTCATGTTTTACTTCAGTGCCACAGTCCATCCTCCCTCGCAGAGGACGAAGAAGAGGAGCAGTGAGACGAAGATGGCGATGCAGGCAGGAAGATGGTAGCTGGTATAGAAGGGATCTTCCTCTTTCTTGACAGCCTGATAGGGCATGGCGTGCATGACCTCGTAGAACTCATCGGGAATGAGACCTTTGCAAAAATCCGCAAGGAACTGGGCATAGCGGAGCGTTTCCTGACTGAAGAAATAAAAGATCGGTGTGTAGAGCGGTACATGATTTTTTTCGGAAAGGATGGTGAGACAGCTCGTGATGATGCTTTTCAGCCGCTGATTCCGTTCCAGCGGCTTTTCTTCCATTTGGGTCGAAACGGCATTGAAGATATTGTAGAAATGATCCATTTCCTCTGCCCGGTATCGCGTATCCAGATCCGGCGGGAGGAAGGACTGGTCGCCGACCGCACGCCCCGGGTCTGCCTCTTCCCGGAAGAAAGCAGGGAAGGCATCCTCGATCTGATGGATGCCTTTGAAAATATGAAGGAGCGGGGTGTAGTCTTTCGCATAGTCCTTCAGGATATACTTGGCGATGTAGAGACGAAAGACGATGTAGTCTGAGAGGAAGGCGCACCAGTTGTCCCGATCACGGTCGTGCATCAGGATCTTCTTCTCCTTTACGAATTTTCGGAAGATCACGTGAAGTCCGTAGCTTCCCTGTGGCTGGCTGGTATAGGAAAAAAGCGCCCGCCGGCAGAGGGTGATGCCCATACTGGTGAGGTACTGTGAGTGATCCATGGCGAGGCTCCTTTCTTGGAGGGTCAGCCCGTGGGGCGGCTTCGTCCACTGATTCTGAATGAAAACTTTGCGCGAATGAGGAATGAGAAATTAGGAATGAGGAATTAGGAATTAGGAATGAAGGTGGCGGCTTCGCCGAGAATATATATGGGCGATGTCCGGAAGTAGCATTCAAGTCACCAGTCACCAGTCGTTGTTTTCTCATTTGAATCTGGCTTCCAAGATGTGCTATACTGTAAGAAATGGCAGGTACCATGCAGCGTGTCGTGACGCCGGTGCCTCTCCATGTATAAGGATGAGAAAGGCCGGTCACTGACAGAAGCAAGTCACTCGATGGTGGCGGCTTTTTTCATGTCAGGTAAACAGGATTACTTGAAGATGCTGACCAGAAGGGTAGCGAAAGCAATCAGAAGATACAAGATCTCAAATCTGCTCATGATACTCAGCCTCCCTCCGTATGAAATAGAGGGACACCAAGCCGCTGCATGATACCTTTCTGTATTATAGCACAGGCGATGAGTGAAACAAGAAAAGGCGATACGAGAATACCATCTTCTAAAAAAAGGCGGCGAAGCCGCCACCTGAACCCTGAACCCTGAACCCTGAACCCTGAACCCTGAACCTTGAACCCTGAACCCTGAACCAAATGAAAGCAAAATAAAAGGGGCTGTGAAGAAATGAGGATTCATTTCTTCACAGCCCCTTTTATTTTAAGGGAATGGGGATCCCATCCCTTGTCAGGCGAACATGAAGAGGAATCCGGTCATGATGCCGGCGATGAGGGTGAGGGACGGGTAGATGTGTTCATAGTTTTCACGGGAGAAGACGGAGTGGTGCGTATGGACGAGCGTCTTTCCGTGTGCCTTGTGATGGACACTCTCCGGCGTCATTTCAGATAGACGGAGAGTGAGGGCGCGCATGAAAGCCCGGGTTTCTTCCATGAGATGACGGAGCAGGGAAGGATTTGGGACGAAGTTGATTTCCTTGGCCATCGCCAAAAGAGAGCTTTCGATGGAAGAGGTGAGGCGCGCTTCGCGATCCCCCGTGACGCAGGCTTTTTCAATGGCAGCGTAGCACTGGAACATCGTTTCCACATGTGCTTTCGTCAGCTTTTCTACATAGCAGCCAAGAAGCAGGTAGGACCCGTTCAGATCATGCTCGAGGGCGAGCATTTTGAGCGCAGAGGGCAGGGAAGACAGCGTGCCGGAAAGACCTTTCAGGATCGCATCCGTGCAGCCGAAGCCGCTCTTGTGGTGACGGATCATGCAGCGAGCAATGTAGAGACGGTACAGGGTATACTCCCATGAGAGAGACTGCAGCGCATCCTGTTCTGCCAGAGACAATTCTTTCTGTCCTGCAAGGACGGCGCGCTCGATATCATTCACCAGCGAGCCGGTGGAAGCTTTACTGTATGTTTTCATCGCATAGTCTAAAAGCCGCGAGCCTTCATATTCCAGGTAGTCCAGATTGTTCATGGCGGATCCTCCCTCATCACAACAGGGAATGCTTTGCATGATTTCATTATAGAAGAACCCATAAATGATAGCCAATTAAAAATATTTATGATGACTTGCAGATTATCCTTTGCATCTTACCGGCGATAAGATGCATCTTACAGGAGGCTTCCGGCCGTTTTTGGGCCGCTGCACTTGCTTTTTCCCTGCCCCTCTAGCCAAAATCTCTGCCATCCTGTACTATAAAGAGAAATCCAGGAGGTCATATGACAGCGAAAAGAATCTCAATCACCATGAAAATACAGATGACCAGAGACGGCCGCCTTTCCGCCGTGATGGAAGAAGAGCGCCGGCGTGAAGTGATCACCTCATACGCGCAGCTGCTCTGCGGCGCCTTTGACATCGCGGGTGAACATGAAGCAGAAGTCGTGGAGACAATGGCGCGGATCGCGACTGGCCGCACAAAGGACGAGCTAAAGGAAACGCTGATTCAATCGCAGAGTCTGATTTGACATGTATTTTCATGCAATGCTTCGTCATAGTTCTCCTTAAATAGCTCGCTATTCGCGGCGAACTATTCCTCGCCTTGAATGAAAATACAAGAGTCAAATCAGACAACGATTTAATCAGTGTTCCCTAAAGGAAATGGCAGAAAATGCCTCAAGCGGTGTATCATCATTATGACAGCCAATCATGGCTGCCCCGGCTTTGCGGGTTCTATTGCTTCTGCTCGCCAGCCTTCCCTAAAGGGGGCTGGCGGCATCTCAGCGCAATATAAAGAAGGGGCCATGTGCGAAAGCAGCCCCCAGTCCCCAATCCCCAGTCACTAGTCACTAGTCACTAGTCCCCCCCTATTTTCTTGGAGATACCTATGGAGATATTTACGATAAAAAAATCTGAAGAAGGCAAGCGCTTAGACCAGTTTCTGATGGAGCTCAAGCACTGGCCGCGCGCCTTTTTCATGAAGGCCCTTCGCACGAAGAAGATCAAAGTGAATGGCCGGAAGGAAGAGGCTGCCTACCGGCTCGCTGCCGGTGACGAAGTCCGCTCCTTTGTGCTGGAGAAGACCGATGCGGTGCGCCCCGTCCGCATTCTTTACGAAGATGAGAATCTTCTTGTCGTCTACAAGCCTTCGGGCGTCTTGACGCTAGACGTCACGGGGAAGGAAAAGGATACCATGCTCTCGCGCGTCTCTGCCGCCCTTATGCAGCAGGGCGGCAAGGCTGCCTACCCCGTGCATCGCATCGATTTCAATACCGAAGGGCTCCTGCTTTTTGCAAAGACGGAAGAGATCCGTGACCTTCTCGGTCGGCTCATCCGTGACCGCAAGATCCGCAAGTCCTATCTCGCGGTCGTCCTTGGAAAGCTCGAGCCGGGACGCGGGACGCTCACCCATCAGATTTTCAAAGACGCGAAAAAGAATCAGGTCTTCGTCACGGACGAACCCGTGAAGGGCTCGAAGACGGCCATCACCGAGTACGAGCGCCTTGCGTATCAGGGCGGGCTTTCCCTCGTGAAGTGCCACCTCATCACCGGCCGTACCCATCAGATCCGCAGCCAGATGGCGCATGTCGGGCATCCGCTCTTGGGCGATGACAAGTACGGCGTGAAGACGACGAACCGCAGCTACAAAGAAAAACGCCAGCTTCTCTGCTCGGCGGAGATCTCCTGCGACTTCGGGAAAGAGGCCGGGCCTCTCTCCTACCTTGCCGGGACCCGGTGGACCGTGGGGGACGTGGGATTTGTGAAGAAATACTTCGGGGGAAGGTGACGGGCATTTCTTTCGGATTGCCTTTTACGGCACACTTCAAAATAAATATATGGTAACGCACAAGACGGATGAATTGTGGATGGATTCATCCGCTTTTTTCATGCTATGATACGAGCAGAACAAAATGTATCTTATCCGCATAAGCGTATCATAGCAGGATGCCTGTGCGGTAATAAGGAGAGTGTGCAGTAAAAGACAGAGAGGTGGAGATTATGGAAAAATTATACGAGGCATTCCTGGATAACTGGGAAAAGCACGCACCGGACTTTTTACTCTTCTTATGGGGGTCTGGGATCTTCAAGCTCCCTGGCAGTGGGAATGAGCCTTTCGGTATGGAGTGAGAAAAAAGCTCGATGAAAGATAGGGGAATCTTTCATCGAGCTTTTTTATTGCGCAGAAACTTTGCCGACCGTTTCGCTGAAAATAAAAAGGAGAACTGAATCGCCTTGGGAAATCAAAATGAGTTGAGAGTTGAGAGTTAAGAAAAGGAGTTTGGGCGATCCAGCTCTCTGTATATAGGATACCAAATGGACAGGACAGATGATGTCAATGTGGAAAATTTCTTTGAAAAATTTTCAAAATCATTGCGTGTGAGATGATCCTTTTCATGTATCATCAGCGTTTCCCTAGCGGTTTTCTCGTATCGCAAACCTAATCCCTAGCCACTAATCCCTAGCTACCAGTCCCCAGTCCCCAGTCACCAGTCACCAGTCACCAGCCACCAGTCCCCAGTCCCTACTCTCTCACCTTCACATACTCCTCTCCGTCCTCTTCAATGACGGCTTTTCCGCCCGTGAGGTCTGTCAGGAATTTCAGATGTGTCTTCGCTTCTTCGGGAAGGGTGAGGAAGGTCACCTGCACCTCATCTGTGAAGGCGCGGTCCAGGACGCGGATGTCTTTGTCTTTGATGTAATTTTCCAAGCCGCCGACCGCGGTGTAGGGGAGGGTCACGGTATAGCGGGCATACGGCGTGTAGGTGACGATGGGGGCCGCTTTCACGGCATCGGAGAGCGCACCGCTGTAAGCCCGTGTGAGGCCGCCCGCGCCGAGCTTGATGCCGCCGAAGTAGCGGGTGACGACCGCGAGTACATTCGTGAGCTTTCGCATCTGGAGGACATGGAGCATGGGGTGTCCCGCCGTGCCCTGCGGCTCGCCGTCATCGCCTGACTTCTCAAGGATGCGCTCTGTACCGATGCGCCATGCGTAGCAGTTGTGCGTGGCGTCTTTGTATTTCTTCCTGAAATCAGCAAGTGCCTGCTGTGCGTCCTCTTCCGAGGTGACAGGCAGGATGTGCGTGATAAAGATCGATTTCTTGATTTCCATGTCCTGCCGATAGAGCTCGGCAGGCGCAGCGTAGGGGATAAGCATGATGGAGCCTCGTATGTGTAAGTGAATAGGAATTAGAATCTAGTACTGGCTTTATTGTATCAAAAATACGCCAAAGCACCAAATGCTTCACAAAAAAACGATAGCAGAGAGCTATCGTTGAAAGGGTTCAAGGTTCAGGGTTCAAGGTTCAGCAGGTTCAGCAGGTTCAGCAGGTTCAGCAGGTTCAGCAGGTTCTATAGGTTCAATGGGGGTGGTGCGGCGCATAAAAATAGGGAAGCGCCGCGAAGTATAAATATAAATACTGACAATGCCCGAAGACCGGAGGACAGAAGCTAGAAGTCAGATATCAGAAGTCAGAAGTCTGAAGTCTGAAGTCTGAAGTCTAACGTCTAATCCCTAGTCACCAGTCCCCAGTCACCAGTCCCTAGTCACCAGTCACTCCCAATCCCTAAGCCCCTGCGACGAGTGCCCGCCAGCCTTTGTGTTCGAGGCGATAGAGGAGGACGGTCGCGCAGGAGGCGCGGATGATCTGATCGATAAGGAGCGCACACCAGCAGCCGATGAGGCCAAGGTCCAGCACATAGAGGAAGAAGGCGGTCATGAGCGGGCGCAGGAAGGTGATGGAGAGGAAAGAGTAGCCGGCCACCTGTGCAGCCTTGCCTGAGCCGCGCAGGATGCCAGCAGAGAGGATCGCGTGTGCTTCCGGGAAGCTCACGACTGCGACGAAGATCATGATGACAGAGGCGATTTCCATGGATGAGGCATCATCCGAGTACAGTGCGAAAATGTCAGAGCGGAAGAAGAAGATTGCCGCGCACACGATGGCCGAGAGGATGAAGCTCCACTTGAGGCCGCATTTCTTGTAGCCGTGCCAGTCTTCCTCGCTGCCCTTGCCGCAGGACTGCCCTGCCATGACCATGCTCGCCTTGCCGAAGCCCATGATGAAGTCATAGTAGACGTCACAGATGTTCATGCAGATGCTGTGTATGGCGAAGGGGATCGTGCCGAGCCCCGCCGCCATGCGTCCGAAGAGCACCATGCCCACGCGCTCACTGCCCTGCTCCGAAAGGATGCTGAGAAGGATCGGCATGATGCGGTGGAAATACGCGCGGTCGGGAAGGTAGCTTCCGCCGCTGAAGAACGATTCATTTTTCAGGATCCATGCAGTCCATCCGAGGGTGAAGATCGTACTTGCCAGCGTACCGATGGCTGCGCCCGTCACGCCGAGGGAGGGAATCGGGCCGAAGCCGAAGATCAGGAGCGCATTCAGCGCAAGGTTCACCACATTGCCGCAGACATTCGTCTTCATGATGACGCTTGTGCGTCCATAGCCCAGCTGCACCGCCTGCAGGATGAGCGTGAGCGAGGTCACGTAGACGGCGGCAAGCGCGATGGGGCCATACGCCATGGCTTCTGCCATGTATTCGTCATTGGCGCCCATGAGGTAGAAGATGTCATCCAGAAAAATGTAGAAAAGGATGTGCAGAAGACCCATGAAGATCGCGCAGAGCGTGAGCGACTTCTTCATGATATCCGACGTGCCGTTCGTGTCGCCGGCGCCCGCTTTTTGGGAAACGAGCAGTGTCACCGAGGAGGCGAGAGAACGGGAGAAGCAGAGCAGGATGAGACGCGGCTGCATGAAGATGCTGACAGCTGCGATGGACAAAGCTCCCAGCGCGCCGACCATGATGAGGTCGGTCGAAGCGAGGAGGATCATGAAGAGCCCTTCCAGTGCGGCAGGAAGGGCGATCTTGAAGTAGTTTCTGTCGTAGGTATGCATGAGAGTTCCTGTGGGATTTTTTGGAATAAAAACTTTTTTAATTAAAAATTCTTTTATATTCTATATAAAGAAGCGGCGAAAAGCAAGGAAAAGAGCGTAAAAAATTGCTTAGGCGCGCCGAACTTTAAAAATTCAAGTGGGGATCAGTGGCTAGTGACTAAGAATTAGCAGCTGGGGATGAGGGATTAGACTAGGAGACATCAGACGCCAGACATCTGACTTCTATCCTCCAGCCTTCGGGCATTGCCCTTTATAATAATCAACGCGAAGCGTCGCTCCGACTAAGGGGCTGTGAAGAAATGAATCTTCATTTCTTCACAGCCCCTTTTTACTTTGCTTTCATTTGGTTCAGGGTTCAAGGTTCAGGGTTGAGGTGGC
>ERZ1026844.494-NODE-494-length-28942-cov-87.908990_pt1 | contig 28942 bp, 32 predicted proteins | sample MGYA00380152_ERZ1026844 | MGnify/ENA primary metagenome ERZ1026844 (study PRJEB33269, sample SAMEA4719788) | human gut metagenome | biome: human-associated habitat; feature: organic feature; material: feces | place: Cameroon | collected 2013-10 ... | reverse complement strand
GGAAAGGGAGAAGGAGGAAAGGGAGAAGGAGGAAAGGGAGAAGGAGGAAAGGGAGGAAAGGGAGGAAAGGGAGGAAAGGGAGGAAAGGGCTGAGGGATCAATACTGCCGCGGGCCGAAGATGGAGGTGCCGATGCGGACGATGGTGGCGCCGTGGCGGATGGCTAGGGGCCAGTCGTGGGACATTCCGATGGAGAGGTCGGTGAAGTCGGTCAGCTGGGGATAACGGGTGTCCAGACGTTGCTTGAAGGACTGGATGCGGGCGAAATCGGACTCGACAACAGTGTCGTCATCGGTGTGGGTGGCCATGCCCATCAGGCCGTGGATGCGGACGTGCTGGTAGGAACGGCCGCCAGCATATTCATCAAGGATGGATTCAATTTCTTGCTCGGTGAGGCCGCCTTTGGTTAGTTCGGCGCCGAGGTGGAGTTCCAATAGGACGTTGACGGTCCGGGAATTGACCGAGGCCCAGTTGTCGATCAGGTCCAGCAGGTGGCGGGAGTCCACAGACTCGACCAAGTAGGCGTACGGAAGGACCAGCTTCAGTTTGTTGGTCTGGAGATGGCCGATGAAATGCCATTCGATGTCCTGCGGGAGCTGTAGGGCTTTGGCGGCGAACTCCTGTGGACGGTTCTCTCCGAAACAACGCTGGCCGGCCTGATAGGCGGTCAGAATGTCCGGGAACGGATGGAATTTGGAAACTGCCACCAGTTTAACCCCCGATGGCAGTTCCTTTTTGATATTATTAAGATTCTCTTCTATCATTCCGTAAAGGATTTACTGGAATCAAAAAAGTCTTTATTATTTGAATATTGTTTACGTCCCTCCCTCCTAAATCAGGAATCCTGTTAAAAGTGTCAAATAAAAGAGAATACTCCTAAAATTCAGACAACAAAACCTAAACAAATTCAAAATATTCATTTAGCCTGGCTTAGCGGCGGCCTTTCTGCTGCTCCCTCTGCATCTGTGCCTGCATCCTCTGGGCCTCCTCAAGACGCTGCTGCCACTTGCTCTTAGGCATCTTCTTGCCCTCGGTGGCCTTCAGTTTGGCAAGAATCTCGTCCGGATTCACGAACCACTTTCTGATCACCCAGGTCTCAAGCATCGTGATGAGGTTGGAGAGCAGGTAGTAGTAGCTCAAACCGGCGGAGAGGCTGTTACAGATGAAGAACATCATAATCGGCATCATCCACACGCTCATAAAGCGCATCGAAGCCATCTGAGGATCATCGGCTCCTGGCTGGGATGCGGTCGTGATCTTCGAATAGAAAAACATTGACACGGCCATCAGCAGGGCGAACAATGACAGGTGATCGCCGATCAGCGGAATCCTCGTACCGAAATCGATGATGGAATCGTAAGCGCTCAAGTCATCGGCCCACAGGAAAGACTGCTGACGCAGCTCGATGGAAGCCGGGAAGAAGCGGAACATCGCCCACAGGATCGGGAACTGGAGGAGCATCGGCAGACAGCCGCCCATCGGGCTGATACCGGCCCTCTTGTATAGATCCATCTGAGCCTGCTGCTTCTTGAGAGCGTCCTCCTGCTTAGGGTACTTCTGGCTCAGCTTGTCGATCTCAGGCTTGATGGCCTGCATCTTGGCGGATGAGGAGTACGACTTGTAGGCGAACGGAAGCACGACAATCTTGATGAATATGGTCATCAACAGGATGATGATTCCGAAGTTGGAGATGAACCTGTGCAGGAAGTCGAACAGAGGAATGATCACGAATCTCGTGAACCAACCAACGAGCCAACCTCCCAGCGGGATGATCTTCTCGTACTTCTGGTCGAAGGACTTGAGGGTCTTGAAGTGGTTAGGACCGAAGTAGAACTCGAACGGAACCACCGTCTCGTGCTGTCCCGGCTGGAAATCCATCCTCAGACGCGCCTCGCCAGTCATCAGGTTGTGACTCTCGTCGTCCTCAGGGAAATAGTTCAGCGCGAAATCAGCCGACGCGAACTCCTGCGGAGACCTCATGATGGCGGAGAAGAACTGCTGCTGGAATGCGAACCAAGACACCCTGGCATCGACACGTTTCTGCGCGCTGCGGCCCTTGGCGATGGCCTCCGGTTTCTTCTCACCGTTGAAATAGTAGTCAAGTTTGGAGTACTGGACCTCACTCTTGTAGCCCTTCTCCATCCTCGGCATGGTCACGAAATAATCCACATCGAACGAGAACACATTCTTAGGAATGACATTCTCCATTCCCACGAACGAGAGATAATTCTTCACTGAATATGATCCTTCGGCAATCGAATATCTCTGCTCGATGTAGCCGCCACCAGCGAAAGGCAGACGCATCGCAAGCGAAGTGTCAGTCTTCTCGGCGACCACAAAGTTGAAGTCCGCGGTATTGATCGTCTCTCCGGCATAGACCTGAATGTCATAGCGGCTCATCTCCGGCTTGAAGATGAAAAGCTCACCACCACCGTAGCTGCTATATTCATTGATTTTCACTGAATATGGCTGCGCACCTTTCGTGGTGAAAGCCACCTCGAACTTGTCGTTGGCCAAGGTAACGATCTGAGCCTCCGCTGAATGAGCGGCCTCAAGGAGAGAATCCTTATAGATGCTCACCGGAGCGGCGGCCACCTGAGCGACCGAAGCCGTGTCGGAGGACACCCTCTGGGCCGCCTCAACGGCGGCGATCGAGTCGGCCTGAATCTGTTTGACCAACGCTATCGAGTCCAACTGTGCCTGATAGGCGGCCTGTTTCTGATACTGTTTGTTCTGATAGAAGGTAAAGCCGAACAGGAGCAAGCCTATCAGGACAATACCTGTGATTGTGTTCTTATCCATTCTTGATTACTTCTCTTCTTCGCTCTCCTCTGCCTTGCGGATCTTTGCCTCAAGATCCTTCAGTTCCTGCTTCGCCGCGTCGATCCTCTCCTGCATCTTCTGGATCAGAGGAGCGGAGTTCTTGGATGACGAGAAGAAACCTATGTTGTTCTCGTAGGTGTCAATGTCCTGCTGGAGCTTGTTGTACTGCTGCACAAGACGATCCTTCTCGCTGAGCGGCTTTCTGGAGAATCCACCGTTCCTGCCACTGTTGCCGGCACCCTGTCTCGGAGCCCTGAGTGAGAAATCCGGGAACTTGGCCTGCATAGCCTCTGTGTAAGCGGCCTGAATGCTTTCCTTCTCCTTGAACGGAACGAATCCGATTCCCTGCCACTTGTCAGCGAAGGCGCGGGCGGCATCGCGGTCAGCCGCCGCGTCACCTGAGAGGACATATTCATTGATCTCTTCGATGAGAGCCTTCTTGGCCTTGAGGTTGCCGTGGAAGTCATTCTCCGGCTTGGCGTTCTTGTCGCGCTCGTTGAAGAACTCATCGCAGGCGGCGCGGAAACGCTTCCAAAGCTGCTCAGACTTCTTGCGAGGCACGGCGCCGATCTCCTTCCACTGCTTCTGCAGGGCGATCAGAGCCTCTGTGGTCTTCTTCCACTCCTTGCTGTCCTTCAAGGCCTCGGCCTGCTCGATCAGGGAGAGCTTCTTCTCCATATTCTCGTTCATCGAGTCCTTGAACTGGGTGTAATATTCCCTCTTGCGGGAGAAGAACTTGTCGCAGGCGGCGCGGAAGCGGTCGTAGATCTTCTGGTTCTCCTTTCTGGTGGCGAATCCGATGGTCCTCCACTTCTTCTGAATATCCTCGATCTCGGTTGAGAGGGCGTTCCACTCGTTTGATGACTTGACTTCCTTCCCGGCGATGGCCTCGACCTGCTCGCAGAGCTTGGTCTTCTCGGCAAGGTTCTCCTGCTGCTTCTCCTTCTGGCCCTCGAAGTAGGCCTGATATTTCTTGTTTATGACGGCTGTGGCGGCCTTGAAGCGATCCCAGATGGAATCACGATATTCCTTTGCCACAGGGCCGAACTCCTTCCACTGCTCGTGGAGCTTCTGGAGCTCACGGAAAGCCTCGACGACATTCTCGTTCTCGGAAAGTCTCTCGGCGGCCTGGCAGAACTCCTCCTTGGCCTCAAGGTTCTTCTTGAAATCCAGATCCCTAAGGTCGCGGTTGATCTTCACCATATCGTAGAATTTCTCCACGTAGAACTGGTAGGTGTCGTTCAGGTCACGGAACTTGGTGGCAGGAACCGGACCGATCTCCCTCCAGCGGTTCTGGAGCTCACGGAAAGCCGGGAATGTGGAGTTCACATCCTCCTGCTTCTCCACGAGGCTCTTAAGGTCCTCGATGACAGCCTGCTTCTTGGCGAAGTTCTCTTCCCTCTGGGCATCCTGCTGGCGGTTATATTCAGCGCGTTCCTTCTTATAGTTGGCATAGACACCCTTGAAAGCGGTCTCTATCGCCTCGAACGGATTGTCCTTCACATCCTCGGTCTGAGCCGCAGGGGTAACCTCGTCAATGACATCCTCCCTTGACGACGGCTCATCGACCTTCGCTCCAAAGCCGGCCTCGGCCTTCTCTTTAGAGAGCTTCTTGTAGAAAGCGGACTTGATGGCCTCTGCCTCCTTGTACCTCTTCATCCTGTCGTCAGCCTGGGAAAGTTTGTCGAACATATCCGACAACTCCGCCAACGAAAGGCTTCCGAGATCAGCCGGAATCTCTCCGCCTTCCTCGGCCTGAACGGCTTCCTCGCCTCCTTCATTCGCATTCTCCACAACCTGTGGGGCCTCTTCAGCCTTGTCAGCGACCTCCTCGGCAACCTCCTGCGCCTTAAGATCTTCTACATTCTCATTGAGAGCCTTTGGAGCTTCCTCTACATCTGGGGTCTGGTTAACCTCAGGAATATTACCTTCACTCATAAAGCAGTTTAATTATAAGAGTTTCTACTTATCCGCAAATATACCTAAAAAAACAATTAAAAACCCTATTTTTGCAAAAAGGAAAAACAATATTCTATGCGAATTGACATTCTTACAGTCGTTCCGGAGCTTCTGGACAGCCCGCTGAGCCACTCGATCGTGGGGCGGGCGATCAAGAAAGGTCTGGTCGAGATACACGTCCATAACATCCGGAAATATGGCCTCGGCCCGCGCGCCACAGTGGATGACTACTGCTATGGCGGCGACGCGGGGATGGTGATGATGATCGAGCCGGTGGAGAAAATGATCAACGAGCTGAAGGCGGAGCGGGAATATGACGAAGTCATCTATATGTCCCCCGACGGCGAGCGTCTGAATCAAGGAATATCCAATGAGCTCTCCCTGAAGGAGAACCTCATCCTCCTCTGCGGCCATTATAAAGGAATAGACCACCGGATCAGGGAGCATCTGGTGACCCGCGAGATCTCCGTCGGCGACTATGTGGTCAGCGGCGGCGAGATCCCGGCCGCCCTGCTGGCGGACTCCATCGTGAGACTGATTCCGGGAGCGTTGTCCGACGAGACCTCTGCCCTCAGCGACAGTTTCCAGGACGGACTCCTCTCCCCTCCTGTCTATACCCGCCCGGCCGACTACAAAGGCTGGAAGGTTCCGGAGGTCCTCTTGAGCGGGAATCCGAAACTCATCCGTGAATGGCAGGACGAGCAGGCTCTTGAGCGGACAAGGCTTCTCCGTCCGGAACTGCTCGGCGACACAGGCAAGAAGCACGATTAGGAGATCGTAAAATAAGAGAAGGTCCTGAAAAAAATCGTCTTGCGAATAATCTTCTGAAAGCATTGATAGTCAATACAAAAGATAGTTACCAACGTAAAACGTTTAAAAGTTTTCCGGAAAAAGGCTTGCTTAAACGTTTTTTTTGACTACTTTTGTCATCGGAAATGTGAGATACATCACACTCTAACGACTATGACCTTCTTTCAAAATAAGGTAATACACTACTAACTAACCGAAAAAAGTCCGCAGCGATGTGGGCTTTTTTGTTTTCATGCCCAGCACCTCTTTTTGCAAACCACGGCCACGCCATTCAGCCTTGCACGCCACCGTAGCCTATACTGCCGTGTCTGACCCTCTCTTCAAATGCCGGGTAGGCCACACAACTCTGCACTGCACACGCCTCTGAGGCCTTGTCCTGTGGCCGTGGCTTGCAAAAATGCGAATATGAACCTAAATGAACTTAACACTATCGATTTTTACCGCCAACTTTGCAGTTGGTAATGACATAGGTCAATTCTACGATTGGCAGGACGCGACCACCAAGGCGGATTTCTACTGCTACTATCCTTACACGTCCTCTGTGTCATCAATCACAGCGTTCCCGTTCCAGATCAGCCCAAACCAGAGCACAGAGAGCGGCTATAAGGTGTCGGATCTAATGTGGGGAAAGGTTGACGGGGTCTCCCCTACTCCAAACCCGGTGGTCATCTCTGTCAATCACAGCATGAGTTGCCTGATTGTCAAGTTGAAGGCAGGAACCGGTTGGAAAGAGGATGACATAAAGGATGCCGAAGTGACTCTCTGCGGACTTAGGGCATCATCACTCATTAATCTGGCTGACGGTACGGTCACCGCCGATGGCGGTGCCACTGAAATGAAGCCCATGAAGGTCGGAACGGGAATATTCAAAGCCCTTGTCGTGCCTCAGAAAGTCTCCGATTCGGATCTTGTCCAGGTCAAGGTCGGCACGAATTCATATTCATTGAAGACCTCTATCGACTTGAAATCAGGCAGGCAGCACACGTGCACGGTTGTTATCAACCGCACCGGCGAGGGCATCAACATCGGCATCGGGCCTTGGGAGACTGACGACATCGACTACGGCGGATCGGTTGAATAAGCCTATGCCTAAGAATGCAATAGACAGGTTCCAATCATAGGGGCAGGTAAATTAGCAATGTGAAAACCTCGTATAGAAGAGAAGGACTATTTTGGTGTAAGCAAAAGGATATTGATGAAAAAAGCATATCATAACATAGTGGCGGCGGCCATTATGACTGTATTGGCCGCATGCAGTGTGGAAGAAAACAGTTTCCGGCCCGGGTCCGATGCTGAAGAACCCGGACTGATTGTCCTCTCCGGTGAGATCTCGCAAATCTATCAGACAAGGGCAAGGACTTCGAAGGTGACATGCCAAAAGATGTTGTCGTCAAGGTACATGGGACGGTGACGGACGCGATTGTGGATCTCGGCAGCGGAGTCGTAGTGAAAGACAACTACGGCAAGGCTAAGACCATCACGATGAAGAAGGAAAGCGACACTGTCTTCTCCTCCATCATCGTCCCTCAGCGCATCGACAACCGCCAGCCTCTGATCGAGGTTCTTACCAACAATGTCTCTTATCTGATGGAAAGCCGTTTCGTCTTCCGTTCCGGCATCCAGCATTCAGTCAACATCATCCTTGACAGCGACCCAGCCAAAGTCAAGATCGAGATCGGCGGCGAGATCCAAGGCTGGAACTAGCCTCCTTCGGGTGCGGAAATGCCTCTTTCGCACCCGAATAAACCGAAAACAATGTACCCGGGTGCAAGATGCCTTCATTTGCCCCGGGTACTTTTTGTCTGTGGCATTGCCTCACGGCCGTGGTTTGCAAAGAGATGAGTTTCGCCATGGAATAATCGGACAAAAAACCACAGAGCTCCCCACTCTCGAATTTTACCACATGTGTGTCTCCAACCACATTGAGAAAAACTTGTCATACACTTCGTACACGCCCTTGTCTTTGGTCACGATCTGCCGGTCAACCAGTGACTTGATGGCAGTCTGAACGGTCGAAGGACTCTGAAGCGCATATTTCTTCACAAACTTACCACTGGTTATCGCAGTGGCCTTCTTCTCTCTGTTGATTGCCATAAGGAGTTCCTTTTGCCTTCCGGTCAACTGATAAAGAAGATCACTGTATACGCTGCTGTTCTCATCGATTATGCTTTTAACAGCGACATCAATCATGTTCAGTGTGCAGTCCGCGCCTTCCGGCGTGTCAGAAAACAACCTATTCATTACCCGCTGCATAAACCAAGTCACGCCTTCAAACTTTTTGTAAACATATTCTGGAACTTCACGCTCGACACTCTTGCCATATCGACCAAACAACGACTGTGAGAAATCGGCGTATGCATCACAAGGAAGGCTCTCCAGGCTCATTGCCGTCGTCGAAGCATAGAATGGCCTTGCAGGCGATATGAACATTTCCGAAAGAAGGTGCCTTGATGATCCCGAAAACACCCATACAGTGTTTTTACACCTCTGAATAAGTGTACGCAACACCGCCTCGACATTCTTTTCCGGATAAAACACGATCTGTTGGAACTCATCTATGGCGACAATATTCGGCCTGTCAGATTCACTGAGGTACTTGAATATTTGATCCAAGGAATATGACGGTTCCTCAGAGCGTGACGGTTCTATGCTCCAATTTGGATTTCCCATAATGTCCACAGACATCACAGGACGCAAAGACGACACCGTCTTCACAAACCGGGACAACGCTTTCTGGCCACGAGGCATCAACTGCGACAGTATCGCCTTGCCCATAGAGAACACAAGATCCTGCAGATTGCTTGTCGCATAGATGTCAATCAGAAAAGTGTTGTACTCTTCCGCAACCTCCGCCTGACCGAAGCTGTGCATCAGGAGTCCGGTCTTTCCCATCCTGCGTGGTGACATCAACACCACATTATTCCCGTTCTGAAGCAGTCCCGTCAAAGATTCGGTCTCTTGTACACGGTCACAGAAATATTCCGGACCTTCATAACCATAAGTAATGAATGGATTCTTTAGCATAGTATTTTATTCAATCTTGACAAAGATAGCACATTAGCGCGTAATACGCAATTAACATTATGTTTTTTACGTACAAACTGCCATTTGTACAGCAAACGTGCTTCCCGTGTACCAAAGGTCCCGCAGCTGACATTCGGTACAGGAAACAGGTCTCTGATGTACGGACACGCACGGAACAATCGAATGTTCCCGGATATTAGAACACAGGGAAGGAACTTGCCGGACACTAAATGCAGGACTTGTTATGGCAACCCGGTCACTTTGACGAGTTTGGTGACTGCAACTTTTTTTTAAGGCTCAAACAAAAATGAACCTGAATGGACTTGAAATCGGCCTCACAAAACTATAATTTTGCCGCACATACCACTTATGACGATAACAATATTATTCACAACATTAGATTTTATGAAGCAACAATTTGAAATCAGGCGGATTCTGGCGGTCAAGGTGGCCGTCATCGCCATCCTGTTGTCCATCGCCCAACTGGCATCGGCACAAGCCTTCGACTATGAGAAAGAGAAGGCTACGGATTTTTACAAGTTCGATGAAGTGGGATGGTTACTCAATGCAAAGAAGACGTTCCACAATGCTATTCTCTATTTGGATCTCCAAGGAGAAACCAAACTCTGCTATAACGATGGAAACATCGTTGACTTCACACCTAAGATATTCAAAGATATCCTTGATGCCAATCATAAATCCATTAATATAAATCATTACAAATATGATTATTCTAATGGTCAAATATATTGGCAGGACGAAAAATATACTGTGGACAAATGGTTTAAAGAGATAATGGCCAAGGATGTCGCCGATTCTATTTATAACAGCACAATACTCTTGGTTCATAATCCTGATGTCACAGTAAAAGCAGACGATGGATCAACAATAAAAATTCACTATATAGAAAATGGTTGTGGCTACGAATTTGAGCAGGAGTTTAATAACGGAGATCATCTCAAAACAACGAAGTCCAGCATAGGTGACGATGTATTTATACGTTATTTTAAGAAGGATTTCGGAGATTATAAAGTGACTCACAATGGTAAGGAGGGAACGATAATTTATGATAATGGTCAAATATTTAAAGGTGATCTGATTTTCCTTCCCGAGGATGTTGATTACCTAAAAAAAGAGGAAAACAGTCGTTATCATAATGTAACGATATTAAAACACGATGAATATCACGACCCGAATGTCCTTGCTCTTGGTGATATTGCGATTAAGACCTTAAGGCAAAATTATTACTACAAAGAATATTTGGGACAGAAAAATGCTAGAATCGAAAGTAATGGTTACCCATTGCTCTTCTCACCATTGGTTATAGGCAATATCGCCAAAGTGCTTCCATACGATGGCGAATTGATGGATAAAGATGGTAAAATCATAGACGTATTCCGCAATGGGGAGAAACTGGATGATTTTGATAAGATGTCAGTAATAGGCGCAAAACAGGCACAGATTGATAAAGAAAAGAAAGCCGCTGCCGATGCGATAGCACAGAAAGAGATGATCTACAAGAAATACGGCAAGCTGAGTGCGGATGCATTGTACAACGGCGAGGTTGTCGTAGGAATGAGCGAGCAACTCTTTATCATAGGAGCCAACAACTATGTGTTCAAGAAGTTCAGCATTGTCAACAAATCAATAGAGAACTCTGATTATAGCCGTTGCTATGACCTTTATAAGCTTAACAGCAACTTTTCACTTGTAAGTGTTGGTTACATCTGGGCGAGGGACGGAAAGATCTCATCCATCCATTATTATTAACGGTACACAGAACGTAAAACATAAAGAATATGATTGATTGCAAAAAAGGCATTGTGCATCACGATGCACTTGAAATTCTGATCGAGGCGTTGAATTCGAACGGAATGTCGTTGGAAAAGCATATGGTTGAGAACTCTATCTTTATCTGTCCAGACAAGGTGAAGAAGCAGATGGAAGAGCTGGAGAGCCTATTAAAGACCCATCAGACAGAACCACACGATTATCTTGTTGCGGGCAATTCAAAATTGCCAGTGCGTTACTCAAGCGACAAGACGAACGTGATCTACAAGCCTGGAACAGGAATTACTGATTGCAAGACAGGCTACGCTATCAGTATGGCAAACAACATCTACACAGAAATCCATTCTGGAGCGGCTCCTTCCTCAGTTGTATGGCCATCTACCGGTTATGTTGTGGATTACAAGAATATTCCTATAGTGATTGACCGCGACAACAATTATTTTGTCCGCGCCGCGCTCTCTCAATACACCGGACATATAGTAAGTCAAGGTGCCAGCAACACATTGATCAACTATACGATCTCACACATCTGGCCTTACACTGCTGATCCTTTCTACTTCACCAGCCTGTGGAATATAGTGCTGATCCCGGCTCACTGCAACTACATTATGGATAAAGGAGCGAGCACGCATCCGGTTGTCCGTGGAATCCAGGAACTCTTCAGGGCGATCTGTTACCTGCTGTACGATCCGAACAGTTACCTTACCACATTCGAGAATATTCTCAAGAAGAGCAATCCGAACATTCAGATTCCGCGCGTGGCTGTGCCTTCCCAGGCGGCTATCGATCAGGCTCAGATTTACATCAACAACGGCTTGATATTCATTTAATGCCGGCAAAATAAAGCAAAAAACGAAACTGTAAACACTAATATATTAACAAAATTTAATTTTATGTTTTGTAAGAATTGTGGGGCAGAGATCCCCGACAACGCTGTTGTTTGCCCAAAATGTGGAGTCGCCACATCATCTGAACCCAAAGTTACACCCACCGTTACAGAACTACAAAGAGCGCCTAAAAGCATCGGCGGATTCATTTGCGGTCTTCTCGGGTTCCTTTTAGACTGGGTTCCAATTGTCGGTTTTGTTCTTTCCATTGTAGGAGTTGCCCTATGCGGCAGTGGCAAGAACGCTGTCAGAAGCAATCCACAGGCGTACGGAAGCACAGGTCTTCTTACCGCTGGCCAGGTTCTTGGCATAATAGGAATTGTAGCGAGTTCAATTATGCTCATAATCACACTTATCTGGGGCGTGATACTTGGTGGCGGCGGACTATTCTACTTTATGGATGACATCCTCGACATTTTGGATCTATAATCGAATTTGATTATGTTTTGCAAAAACTGTGGGGCTGAAATTGACGACAAAGCCGCTATTTGCGTAAAATGTGGCTGCGTCGTCAACGATGCCCTTCTCAACCAAAATCACAATTCCACCACTGGAGTAAGTGACAAAAGTCGCTTGATAGCGTTCCTTCTGTGTATGTTCTTCGGACTGCTCGGTGTCCACCGCTTTTATCTTGGAAGAATAGGATCAGGCATAGCTATGATCTTCACTCTTGGAGGATTCGGTCTATGGGTGTTCATAGATTGGATTGTAATCCTTTGTGGAACATTCAAGGATAATGATGGAAAACTTGTATCTAATTGGAACTGACAAAATCTTTTTATATGAAACATTATCTGAGAGACCTCTTTCTTGCAGGATTGGCACTTTTGGCATTGTCGTCCTGCCATTCCGCTGATCCAGAGAAAGAAGCTGAAAAACTGAATGAGCAGTTCACTGAACTGATAAACTCAATCGACACAAACGCGTCACCTTATACAAGATACAAATATCTGTTGAAAATCAAAGACACCGCAGACTCCCTGTTCAGTAAAGGTCGCACCGGTTTCAAAAAGAAAAAACTGGCCTTGTATAGGCAGAACGTGATTGAAATTACAGACAGACAAGAATACAAGGACGCCTGGGCATCAATGTCGGAGGACAACAAGGCAAAAATGTCAGCATTTCCTTCCAATGTTTGGATGATAAATGCTGAAAACCTTACAGCTAACACTATATTTAAGATGGATAATAACCACGAAACCATCACCCCATACAATATCAAGGGATCAATTACTCTTAAAGTCAATGGAAACGGTCTGGTATATTCATCTTCATACTATTCACCGGTGTTTTTCGAATATGATGATTCGACGAAATTGTTCTCAATACTCACTGCTAACGGCGAAACCGGGCATTTTCGGAAAGCGCTACGCCGTGATCTAAGCCTGGGACATTATGAATGCGTTCGAAGCTATGACACTAATTTCGATGGCTACGAAGTGATAGATGTAAACAGTGACAACGTGTTCATACATGGGGATAACCATAATGTTGAGGTTGTTGATGAAGTTGATCCAATTTGGGGCGAGAAACTTCAAGTAATGAACATCAGTGACATCGGGAAATTCTGCTTTGCCAGTAGATACAGCCGCGTTGGATGTTATGATTGTTGGGTTTTGATTGACACCTGGTACAAATTGAATCATCGTTGGGAACGAGTGCTTGAAGACGGTGCCAGAAATTTCTTGTTCATATTCGGCAAGTCCAAAGACGAATGGGCGACTGTCCAAAAAACCACATCATATTCAGGCAAAGACAAAGATGATGATGATGATGATGACGAATGGGATCTTTATGATGATGAGGACTGGGAAGACTTTGACGAAGATGATTTTGAGGATGCGATTGATGATCTGAAAGATTATGTCGATCAGTATGTCGAAATCTATAAGAAGGCTCAAGACGGAGATGTTTCCGTCGTGACGGAATATCTTAAATTCCTGAAAAAAGCAAAACAACTTTCCGACAAGATTGATAAAATGGAAGGGAAATTAAGCAAGGCTCAAGACAAGAAATACCGTCAGATATTGAAAAAGATGACTGACGCGATGCAAGATTTGTAGATAATTCCCTAATCACAAGCTCCGGCCTGAGTTTCAATGTGGATTCAGGCCGGATTTTATTTTTCCCTTTGGACGTGCATATTCAATAGCCGAGGTCACGGATATCGGTGGAAATGTCTTCAAAGATGGAGTTGATGGTTTGGCGCTCGATGAGGTGGGTGGCGAGCGGCCGCAACAGCAGAACCGCCAAAAGGATAAGCGTCAGAAACGTTGCGATGGCGGCGGCTATCCTCAGACGATGCGAGCGGTCTCTTCTTAATATGGCGGAACGGACTTCCTGAACATTACTGTAACGCTTGTCGCGGTCCTCATTGACACAGACGGCGGCGATCCGGGGATAGACACCCATCCTCTGCATTATTCTGCCTAATGAATATATGTCCGTCCGGACATCCACATTTCCTCCCGCCAGCTGCTCCGGAGAGACATAGTCTCTGGTTCCTGCCGGGTTCTTGAACAAAGTGTACCAGTCGGCGTCGGAAAGGCCGAAATCTATCAGTTTCACGTTCTGCCCATTATTGGTTATCAAGATATTGGACGGTTTCAGGTCGCGATGAATAATCTGGTTGCGATGAAGGTACTCAAGGGCGTCACAAATCTCAAGAATGATCTTCCTCACAGGAAGCCCCTTACGACCGATCAAGGCACCTAATCTCTCCCCGTCCACCCATCGCATCTCTATACAGTTGCCCAAACCGGGAATATTGACAAAACCCAATACCGGGCAGATGTTCGGATGGTTCAGCCCCGAGCCGATCTCGTACTCCTTGCGGAGCAGCCCCTCGTAAAAGGGATTCCCGACATATTCAGGCTTCAAGGACTTCAATGCCACGAGTCTGCCACCCACTGCCATCTTGCTGACCAAGGTGTAGCCTCCGCGCGACTCATAGACTTTCTGAATATCCATCTGCGAGTCTCCGACCAATTCCTCACAGGAACCGAAAAATGCTGACGTATCCTCCATTTGTTTCCTAATATTCCTGATGTCAATCAACACAGATGATCTCGGTGTGCTCGCTAACCACTAAAGTAAGATTATCTTTTTGAGTTTTGGTAAGGTATAGTTTTTTCAGAGATGGAGAGTTGCACATAAGGTTTCCCAAAGAACCCAAACCACTTACATCCAGAGTCTCCATAGCGCAATTCTCACAATGTAATACTGCTAGTTTATCGCATAAATTCAAACCTTTTAACTCTACCAGTTTTTGTGAATCATTCACATCCAACCATTCCAGTTCCGTAAAATCCGATAGATCAAGCGATTTAACCGATGATGAAGACACTTCAAGATGTTCAAGTTTTGAACACCCACGCAGGTTAAGGGACTCCAAATTTTCACATTGCGATTGGAAAATTCCAAGAAAGTAATTATTGGACAAATCCAGTTCTGTCAAATTAGGTCCAAGCCAAAAAGAAGTACTGAAAATCTCTAATGAGTTACCTGACAGATTAAGATATTTCAGTTTATCCAGCCATTTCATCATGCTAATATATAATGCAGAAGAAAGGCGATTATTTGACAAATCCATATAGGAGATATTCGGATTATACCTCCAATTCAAATATTTCAAATCTATCTCGGACAGACTTCCGCTTCCTCCATCCTGTCCACAAGAAACTCCACGACAGATAAGTGTATCAAGATTCCTGAACGCTTCCACGCCCTTTAATGAAGAAACATTGTCCGAAGTAATGTCTATCTTAGTAACCTTATCACTTTCTTCGTAACTTAACACACCATCCGAATTCTCGTCCCAAGTGTCATACATATATTTCTCCAAGTAATCACTCAGGAATGAAATTGAGAAAGTGAATTTGACCTCGTCACTATAGTACACGCCATTACTTGTAATCGCATAAGCCCTGAAATAATAAATATTACCAAGTTCATATTTCCCAATGGACGATTTATAGGTACCATAAGACCCTCCGTCCATAGTCGTGCACTCGGACCGGATGTCAGGGGCACCAGACGTGTTGAAACATATTCCGCAGCAAACAAGATCTCCGCTATGATCATCCTTGACAGAAAACTCATACTCTATCTCTGACCTTCCATAGGTTGTCAACGACTCAATGCTCAAGAGAGGGGCCTTATAGGCGAAATCGATAGCCTGTGTTCCTGACATTCTTGTGTCCTCGCCGCCGGATATGAACGATCGGAAATAGTATATTTTTCCTCTGGGGACATTCCGTAATGTAAGAGAGAATGCATCATCCGAGGACAATTCTGACAGGTACATTGTCATATTATCCTTATCCTCACCAAAATAGAATCCACACTCTTTGATCCCGGCCCTATCAGAAACGTTGCTTGTAAGAATGATGTCCGTGTCGCCTACTTCCGCAGACGCGTCAAGAATCTCCGGATGAGCATAATCTGGGATATCTGTTTTATAATCGCAAGAAGCGGTAACGACGCTGATGGTCAAGAACAGGATAATTCTTTTTGATATGGACATACTAAGGTAAGGCTGGAATGTCAACACTGGCTTCATCGCTATAGGTGATACCTACATTACTAATGGCGAAAGCCCTGAAATAAAACGTGCGTCCCATATAAGGGCTGTATGCGCAAAACTTCACTGCCCCATTGTTACTAAAGCCATACAGATCATACATTACATTTGTTGCATCTATTGTTGGAGATTCAGAAGTTCCCCAACAGAGTCCTGTTTTGAACAGTTCTCCGCTGAAATCATCCTTGACAGAATAATAACATTCACAGATGTAATAGTAATCATCATATTGAGTCACCATTGGTCCACTGAGCTTCAACGAGTCAATAGTCACAATAGGCGGACGGTAATCCGCTTTGATACTGTTGAGCCCTGATGTCATAGTGTCCTCGCCGGCCACGATGAACGAACGGCAAAAGTACATATTTCCAGGCTCCGCCATCCCTTTCAGTGTGACAGTGAATTCTTTGTCAACGGGAAGGTCCGAGACAAATTCCTCCATCTCATCCTCACTCCGGCCGAAATAGAATCCGCACTTTTTGATTCTGTCGCCGTCAGAAACTTTGCCGGAAAGCACGATATCCGTTCCGCTTATGTCCATTGATGTGTCCACTATCTCAGGAATGGCGATCGGCGACATAAGCGCATCCTCCTTACAAGACACGGTTATGACGCACAACAAAACTAATGATACAAAAATCCTTGACATTGACATAGAGTGCAAATATAACGTTTTTGGGAAAATTGTGAACCAATGAACCTTTATGAACTTGAACTTGATGCTTCATTTCCGTAAATTTGTAGAAATATTAATGATGGAACCGTATGCCAAACAAAATAATTCCAGAGCTCAACTACCTTTTGAAAGAGGTCGAAAAACACTACGGAAGACCTCTTAAGACCTCCGCCAACTTCGAGGCTTTGTCCATCGTCATCGAGAGAGACTTGGGGGAAATCATTTCAGCCTCAACGCTAAAAAGGCTTTGGGGCTATGTGTCATTAAGGCCGACGCCACGAATGAACACCCTCAATGTACTTTCCAAGTTCATAGGAAAGCGTGATTTCGCGACATTCTGCCAGAACATTCTGGACGATGAGTTCTATGTATCTGAGTTCTTCACTACCAAGAACATCTGCTCCTCAGACTTGGATAAAGGGACTGAAATCATTCTTGGATGGGCACCGAACAGAATTGTTCTCCTCAGGTATGACGGTCAAAGCACCTACACGGTAATGAAGTCGGAAAACTCAAAACTACTCGTAGGAGACCAGTTCCAGGCCGAGTCCTTTATGCTCAGCTATCCTCTCTATATTCCCAGAATCCTTAGGAACGGCAACTACACACCATCCTACATCGCAGGGACAAAAGAGGGGTTGGACAGGGTAGATGTCGTCACCGAAGAAACAGAAGAATAACACAACCTCCTTCACACTTGTTTTTGCGAAAATAATGGTAAATTTGCGGTTGTTATGAATATTCGGAAAATATCAGCCACGCTCCTTTCAACGGTTTTCATCGTCACGTCTTGTGCCCCACGCACCGAGGCTGAGAATGAAAGCCACGCCTACAACACTGAGACCGATTGCCTCAACGGGACGATGATAGTGTCGCTGGACGGGAAGTACGGGCTGGCGGACACTTCAGGAAGGGAAATTCTGGCTCCGGAATACGATGATGTCTATTACATTTCCGATGAGATCGCGGTGGCGTTCACCGGGCAGAACGTCGGGTTCTTTGATCAGAACGGAAGAAGGTTGGGAGAGACCGTGATGGAGGGCGAGGCAAGTGTGGACGATCTTCTGGCGGCATATTCAAAGATTGAAAAGATGCGCAGGGAGCAGTGGGACAGCATATTGGCCAGCTATGAGGAGCTGAGGCAGTACTGCCAGTCCGACAGTGCTTTGGTCGTAACCGCCAACATTATGGCCGATGACATCCGGGCCGCGCTACAAAAAGTCGGAGGGCCGATGGAAAAAGACCAGAAAGTCCGATTTGAAACAGAATATTCGGCATACAGACGTTAGGACGATGAGAAAGCTACTGATTACCATCCTGATAACACTGCTTTGTGTTCCGGTGTTCGCACAGAGCGCCGCAAGCATAAGGAAAAACAATTCGTACATCTACACCGAAGCCACGGCGGCCACTTCAACAGCGGCTGACAGTGTTGCGCTTGACGCGTTGGTCGGAAAACTCGCACAGACAGTGGATCTGCCATATTCATCGGAAATCAGGAAAAGCTTGATTAATACCTATTTGGAAGACATCAAAAGGGAGTGTGTGATGATTTCGTCAAACGGGCGGGGAAAGGCTTCCGTGATGCGGTATATTCAGAGAAATGATGTGGAGCGGATCTTCGAAGGGAGAAGGAGCAAGGTCAAGGAGATGCTTTCCATCGCTTCCACGGCAGACAGAAAATGCCAGATGGACGTGGCGCTGCGCTATTATTCCTGGGCCGAGACTCTGATGCGCAGCCTTCCCTCCCCCGATGTCGTGGCTATCGCCGAGGCGAAAAGCAGACGAGAGACGATCCTGAAAGGGCTGAATGTGGAGTTCGACCGGCAGGACATTTACGACAAAGGGATTGTGGAGTTGACATTCACTTTCAAAGGGAAGCCTGTCAAAAACATTGACTATAAATTCTTTGACGGGAAGACTTGGAGCAAGGTGCTGTCAGCCAAGGACGGAAAAGGATTCGTGGAGGTAAGGCCGGGCTCAAAGATCGACCAATACAGAATCAAGTACGAAATCACGCCGGCACATCTCCAACATCTGTTCAGGGAGGTAAGCCTCGTCGAGAAGGCACTGGCTCCGGAAGCAGAGAACACCGACGGCGGGACGCGATCTGCGAAGACTCACTCCGGTCCAGCCGTAACCGCTACAGCATCCGAATCATCAGCAAGGAAAATCGATTTCTCCGCCGTCAAGAAGAAAGTGCTGGACGTGGTGGCAAGGGAAGAATTCCAGACGGAGCCTGACTCCACCCGAGGAGGCCTCACTCCAATTGTCTTTTCTTCTGAATATGAAGACATTGTGAACAAGGTGTGCAAAGGCGTCACCAGCGGAGCGGATGAATCGCTCTATGAATATTTCACCCCGGAAGGCTACGAAATATTCAACCGCCTCATCCGATATGGCAACGCCAGGGTGCTGAACTTCGGCGAACTGAATTTCTACGGACTGGGCGAAGAGGTCTATGCGAGAAGCGTCCCGATGGTGTTCTCGTTCAGGGGCAACCAAAGGCAGTTCGTGGAGAACATCGTGTTCACGTTCAACGGAGAGAGAAAGATCTGTGACCTCTCGTTCTCTCTGGGAAAAGAAACAGTGCAAGGCATTGTCGGCCAGACAGGCTGGACCGAGGAGGCAAGGATAATCCTCGTCAGTTTTCTGGAGAACTACAAGACGGCGTACGCCCTCAAGCGCCTGGACTACATCAGCTCAATCTTCGATGACGACGCGCTGATCATCACCGGACGGGTGCTCCGGAACGTCAAAGGGCCGAACGAGTACAGCGGCAACCGCTACGTCACCCTGACCCGCCAGAGCAAGGCGAACTACATCAAGAACCTCAGCAGGGTTTTCGCCAGTCAGGAATATATCAACATCCAATTCTCTGACTGCGAGGTGATGAAACTCGGCAAAGGAGAGCAGCTGTTCGGAATAAAGATCAGGCAGGAATATTTTTCCACGACATATTCGGACACTGGCTACCTGTTCATCCTCGTTGACCTTCGGGACTACCTGAAGCCTGTCATACACGTCAGGACGTGGCAGGAGGCTCCGGACAAGGATTTCGGAGTGATCGGACCTTATAACTTTTAGAATATGAAGAGGTTCGCTGTTATATTCATTCTTCTTTTAGCGGCTGTTTCCGCCTCGGCGCAAACGGACTCCTCCGGATTCTTCGTCCAGTCTTTCAAGAAGCTGGAGTGGGATCTGGACGCGAGGAGCAACTATCCGGAGTTGGATCAGAACAACCGAAAGGCAGCGCTGATCAAGGTAGTCATCCCGGAAGCCGGTTTTGATTTCGATGTCGGGGTGATGGGTGTAGTAGGCGTAAGGCAGGAAGTCGGAGAGATCTGGGTGTATGTTCCGGAAGGTGAGCGCAAAATCACTGTCAGGCACCAGACCTACGGCATCATCAGGGACTATGAGTTCGGCTGCCCGATCGAGTCCGCATCCGTCTATGAGATGAGACTTCATTTGCCATTGCGGCCGAAAAGCACGGTTATAGTCAAGGATTCAATCGTGTACGTCCCTACTCCGGTCTCCGTACAGGCTCAACGCAAACGGAAGCGGATCGGTGCAAGTATCCTCGCCGTCGGCAGCGTTCCGGATCCGTCCGGCGGAGTCATGATGGTCTGGAACCCCAAACGGTTCGGGGCATACCTGAAGGCCACCGGCAATCTCAAATCTTCCAGCCACAGTTACATCTGTCACGAGGACGGCACCACTGACAACGGCTACATCTGGACCAGCGGCGAAGGTCACGTCTCAAGGATGGCGGTCACTGGTGGAGGACTATTCAGATGCCTTGATTGGCTGAGCGTCAGCATCGGAGCCGGCTACGGCGACAGGACTCTTCTTTGGAAGGACTCCAAAGACAATTTCGCGAAAGTGACCGAAGCTTCCGCCCAAGGCATTGCCGCCGAGCTCGGAGCCGTACTCCGTTTCGGCCGTTTCACCGCCTATCTTGGCACCAGCACAATCGCCTTAAAACGCCTCTACCCCGAACTCGGTGTCGGCTTCGTCTTCTGAGAACACCCCGTATGATAATCAGCGCAACGACACCAAAATCCATAGTGTTCCGCAGGAAATCATTCGATTATTTGCGCAAGAGAGTTAAAAAAGTTATCTTTGCGCAGAAAATCACTTGAATATGGCACAGAAAGTTATCGGAAGAACCGCGGAAATGAAAGCTCTGAAAAGTTATTTGGATTCAGGGAAATCAGAGTTTGTGGCACTCTACGGAAGGCGTCGCGTGGGAAAAACATTCTTAATCCGTATGGCGGCGGAAGACAAGTTTTCATTCTATGTCACGGGCGTGCACGATGCCACAAAGGCGGAGCAACTCACGGCCTTTGCTATCGCCATGCAGAAATATTCAGGTTCTGAGAGACTGAATATTCAGAAAAACTGGATTCTGGCATTCTACGAGCTTTCGCGCTATCTCGAGTCACTTCCTAAAGGGAAAAAGGTGATATTCATTGACGAACTGCCTTGGATGGACACTCCCAAATCCGGATTCATCGCGGCATTGGAGAACTTCTGGAACAGTTGGGCCGCATTGCGTGATGATGTCAAACTGATAGTCTGCGGGTCAGCCACTTCATGGATGATCAACAACTTGATTCACAGCCGTGGAGGGCTTCACAACCGCCTAACTCACCATCTGCTCCTTGAACCATTCTGTCTCAGGGAGTGCGAAGAATATTTCAAGGAATATGGTTTCTCATATTCCCGAAAACAGATCGCGGAATGCTATATGGTGATGGGCGGCATACCTTATTACATGTCTATGATGGATCGGTCCAAGAGCCTCGCGCAGAACATTGACGCTCTTTTCTTCTCCCCGAATGCCGAGCTGAAGGATGAGTTCAGCGACCTTTATCAGGCATTGTTCAAGAACGCCGGTCCTCACATAAAAGTCATCACAGCCCTCTCCACAAAAGGGATAGGGCTGACACGGAAGGAAATCATTGCCGCCACAGGTCTGACGGACAACGGAGCGTTCAGCACGGTTCTTGAAGAACTTGAGAACTGCGGTTTCATAAGGAAATATTCCCCATTCGGCAGCAACGTGTCGCAGAACAGGAAAAGACTGGACAGTTCCTCGCTCTATCAAATGATTGATTTCTACACCTTATTCTATTTCAGGTTCATAGAGAAAAACAGCTATCAGGATGAGCACTTCTGGACAACCTCCGTCAACAGCCCGCTGCACAACACATGGTGCGGCCTCTCATTCGAGATGCTCTGCCTTTGCCATCTGAAGCAGATCAAGATGGCTCTCGGCATCTCAGGTGTCCAAACGTTGGCCTGTTCCTGGCGAGGCAAGGGAGACGAATCGAAGAAAGGCGTTCAGATCGACCTTTTGATTGACCGCAAGGACGAGACAATCAACCTTTGTGAGATGAAGTACAGCAAGGACAAATTCGAGATCTCACTCGCCGAAGAGCAGAGACTCTCCGCACGCCTCGACACCTTCCGCTCCGAGACCAACACCCGCAAGTCCGTCCTCCTCACCCTCATCACCGCCAACGGCCTCAAATACAACTCCCACAGTGACATTGTACAGAACGAGGTCACGCTGGAGGAACTGTTCATCTGACTATTGTTTCTTTGTCTTTTGACTACCTTTCAAAACAGCTTGCTCGGCTTGAGGCAATGTCGAGATGAATTTTCTGAATCTCACCGCTCCCATATGTTCATACAACGCCTGTCCCAACTGATATACTTTTGTTTCCAATAGTTCCGGCATGTACTTGTCAGGATGAGAATCCACGGGGCACGTGCAAAACCCTGTGTCCAGGTAGAAGAAAATGTATGTACCTTTGAGCCGCACCCTGTCCGGGTGAATGGCCGCCATGGCCTCCAAGCAACGATACCCGACGCAACGTATTCACCGGAGGACGGTTCGGTTCATTCCACGTCAACGAGTGGCACGTAACACGCTCATTATCATAGATTTAATACTTCACCTCGGGTACGAATCCACTAAAGACGAGTAGCTAAAGTGTTTATTATTAACTATTTATAAATCACGCTAATATTCCCTTCTTACCTGTGGCGGAACACCGCACCACAGCGGAGACATGCGCTCAACGGCAGTCAGACAGGATGACACTTTAGAGATTGAATGACATTCTCGCTGTAAAGTGTCGTCTAAACCCTCCTCATGTCGGCTGTGCACGACATTGGGTCAAAGAATGTTGTCCATTCCCTCCGTCACCGGAATGCCAACCCGAATCCAGAGACCTTGCGGTCTCATGTCAGGACACAAGTAGAGGGCCTTATTACGACCACCCCGTGCTGATGCCGGTGCGGAGATACGAAACGCCTTCATCTCATATCCGTACAGAAGCACTTAGGAGGCAATAGTCAAGAATCAGTTCTATATTCGTGGTGATGAGGCTCTTGGTGTGGCGGTCGATAGGATTCTGGAGTTCCTTGCTGACGATCGCCATACAGTCCGCGATGATCTTGCGCTCGTCTTCGGAAAGATGCAAGGCTTCGTTGGAGGCGTAGGAGAAGAACGTGTAGTCCTTCATCTTGCGCTCAAGCGACGTACCATGCAGGAAGTCCGGATGGAAAAGGATTCCCTTAGCCTTTTTCGGGACACCTGCCACTGACTCGTAACCAACTACCTGATCAGGAGCGATGCTCACAATCGTCTGACCGTCAAAGTCGTACTTGGTCTTGCCGTAATTGATGACACAGCCCTTGGTCTCCTTCAAAAACAATGAATAGAATCCCATCGTGTGCCGTCCGGGAATGAATTTGCTGTTGCTCTCGTTGAACTCCACGTAGGCCACCAGCGGATGCATAGTCTTGAAGCCGTACATATTGTTGTACTGCTCAATGGTCTCTATCTTGTAAATTTCCTCCATATTCATCATTTCAAGAGTTCGGGAAACAGTGTGCCACTTATTTCTCGATTCTTGGGCTTATTGCGGCTGGAGATGTCACACTCCCCCAGATAGAAGGAATGCTTGGAGAAAAAAGTCTGGGCGGATAAATGAAAGTTCTGGAGGAAGAATATGGACTGATCAAGAAAAAGAGACCTATCAGAGCCAACAATACCTCTAAAACCGTCCGATATGAAATCAATGACATTTTTCTTCGTTTTTGGTTCAGGTACTTCTATAAATATCGTTCATTGATAGAGATAAAGAACTATTCCGCATTGTCGGAACTGATCAAAAATGAGTATTCGACATATTCAGGACGTATTCTGGAAAGATGGTTCCGGCAAAAGATGATGGAATCGCAACAGTACGCGGAAATCGGTGCCTGGTGGCATCCTCGCAAAGGTAATGCAGACACCCCAGACAATGAAATCGACATAGTTACCGTAAGACTTGACGGTAAAGTTCAAGCATACGAAGTTAAACGGAACAAGAACAAATATTCCAAAGAGTTACTGAGTGAAAAAGTGGCTGATCTAAGCCACAGCGCATTCGGCAACACAAACATAACTTTCGGATGCCTGTCATTAGAGGATATGTAATTATCCCATAGCAGAAGCGTTCTTGCCGAGTGGAGCGTCATCAGTTGGCTATCAATATGTTACAAAACAGTGCCGGAACATCCAGAAGGGCAGCATTTTATAACAGACTAATTTACAACATATTACAATACAGCATCTCTTCTTATGATAATGGCCGTCCTGACAAATAATCTGACCAGGTCGCAAAATCAGAACCGCTTGAGAGTCTTCACCATCCAACGGACGAGAGTCGGGGCGAGCATCAAAAGTGCTATGATGTATGGAGTCAAAAGCACTGATGTTGTCAAGGTATATCTCATTTCGGAAAGGTAAAGCAAGGGTATAAGCGCCAACGCAAAAAGCACGATCTTGACAGCCAGCGGTCTTGACAGCCGATATGCGGTCCTGCTTCTTGCCAGCACATCTATAGAAAGCCCTGCGGTCAGCATCGCCAACTCTCTGAATAGACACAATGTGGAATACGCGAATGGAGTCAACGTCTGTTCCTGCCACACACTGTCAGGCAACATATACGAACAATATCCCAGCACCATCATACCAACCAAGAAGGCTACGAGTGCCACCCGCGCCACATTCTTCCGGCAGAGCCCCGACACTTCACTACCTACATAGGTGGCAACATAAATTTTTGTTTTGGCGGTGGTTGTCTTCTAGCGAGAACATCCCTCCTCCTTTGCCGACCGGCGGCGCTCATATGTTTCCAGTAATGATATTGCACTCTCACAACTGCATTCTTCAAGGCGAAGGCTCACTCCGTCAGGGAAGGCAATGCTAACCCCTTTGAGCGAAGCGCTGCCTTCTGACGGACGCGTCTGACGCGGTCTGAACTGAACGAACGTTTTACATGACCCGGCGACTTCCGAAAGCGAATCTCCGGCGACTTCTGACTTTATACTGCGGACGTAGTATCCGTGTCGCGAAGTCCAGTCTATCACCTTGTGATACTCTACTCCTATTTCATCACAATAGGATTTGAGAGAGTATTCGGCGGGTTCTTGTCCGAGGCGCTTTTTATAGCCTTCCAGGACAGACAGGCATTGTCTTCCGAATGCTGATGGTACTTGCTGGTTCTTCATGGAAAATGATTTTGCAGCAAAGGTACGTGATGATCAAGGGCCCGTCAATGCGTAACCGCGGAGACGCTTACTAAGAAAGTCAAAGGACGCAAGGAACACATTGTGGTTGACACACTTGGCCTCCCAATGGCCATAGCGATTCATGAGGCCAACATTCATGACAGCAAGGGCGCTCCGAAGGTGATTGAGAAGCTTGATCACAAGTTTCCTCGTCTTACGAAGATATTGGCGGACGGCGGATATCACGGGACTCTTGGAGATTGGGGGTCCGAAAAGTTCGGATGGACAGTGGAAGTGGTTCTCCGTCCTTACGAGTGCCCGACCAAGGTCCCCGTACTGCCCAAACGATGGATAGTGGAGCGTTCGTTCGCCTGGTTGGAGAACTTCAGGCGCCTGACCATCGACTATGAGTTTCTGGCAGACACGGCCGAGGCTATAGTCCAGTTGGCCTTCACACAGATTATGCTTAACAAATATTTTCAATGATTTCAAAACAGCTTCTAAGTTCGTAACTGAACTTTTTGGCCGTCTCTGACTGGGTGGGTATGCTCCGGAATATGTATTTTAGCAAGAAATCTCTAAAACCATTTCGCTTTTCTATAGGGGCAAGTTGCAGTAAGTTCATAAATTATTGGGTTGAACAATTTTCAAGGACACATTCCAATCGGGCATTCATACCTGCACTATGTTCCCGTTTTCTTCTTAAAATGCCAGCGCATCCAGCAGGCGATATATATAATTTCTCGTCAGGTTCAGTATCGACAATATCAAGCATATTTGTTAGTACAAAGTCGTAACAACTATTTGAGGCATTAAGGAACAGATCTCCTACAAGTGTGAAGTCATCCAACATATACAGGGTATAATTGTTGTTTACTACACTTGGACGAGGTAAAAGAACATTCTGGATATTATTATTATTCGTTGCTTCTAAAAGACGATGCATTATCCATCGGATAACTGGAACTGCCCAGGAATTACCTGTCGCTTGATACCTATTAGTCAAACGAGGATTTGCGATTGCAGTGTAATTATCAGGGAAACCCATAAGACGCTCACACTCAATCGGTGTAAGTCTTCGTAGTCTTCCATCTTGTGAAACGAATAAAGAACCATTAAAAGCAGCAGCATTACCATTCCACTTTGTTCCATATGCAGCATAAAGACAATCTGAATAGCAGCGAAACACTTCTATGTCATGACCATTTATTTCTCTGCGTAATGGTCTGATAACTTCTTGGTCTATTTCGGGTTCAGCATCCCAAAACAAATCCATAACAGGTTGCTGTTGTGGTTCTCTCAATCTGTAAGGGTCTTGAAAGCGAGCACCCATTTCAAATAATACATTCTCTGGATGAAAGTCCACACCACCGCCAAGAACATAAACTCTTTTACGCTGTTGTGGAACTCCAAAATATTTTGCATCTAAAACTCTCCATGCTATATTTCTAATAGGCCCATGGAGGACGCCTGCAGACTTAAAACGCCCAACGTCAACGGGGTCTTCAAGACCAGCCAGTCCTGCAAGAAAGCATCCAAATGCATTTGTTTTGTCAGTGAGAGCCCCCTCAACGTTCTCCCAAAAGAACACAGCTCTGTCTTGACCATTGTCCATTCGCTTCGCATCTATCGCATCTATAATATCAATGTAGCGAAGTGTTAGTTGTCCACGTTCATCATTTGTTCCATTCCTCCATCCAGCAAGTGAGAATGCTTGACAAGGAGTTCCGCCAACAAGCAAATCAGGTACAGGTATTTCCTCTGTCTGTATCATGTTGGGGATACCATTCATATCTCCAAGATTTGGGTGTTCTGGGTATTGTTCTGCAAGAAACCTGGAAGGGTATTCTGCAATTTCGGATAGCCACAAAGCATTAACGCCCATCGGTTGAAGGGTATAACTGGCTGCTTCAATTCCAGAACATATACTTCCAAATGTATTTATCGACATATTATTATCTTACAATAGTTCAAGTTATTAAATGTGCTTATTCAGCATTTTTCTCCAAAGTTCAATATCGTACCAAGGACATCCCAAACAACCCTTTTCTGCTGCTTTTCCTTTTGTTGGGATATTAGGATTCCACTTCTCATTGCCCTCATAAAAATAATCGATACCATAAATAGTCCCTCTTATTCCTTCTTGGAAACATTTACGACAAACTTCTCTCTTTTGTTGATTTCTCTGGTTGTCCAAAAGCTGAAACTTTTGAATGATTTCAGCGTCAGACATATCCATTGAGTTTTCTGCTTTGGTTTCTTCATCCCATCTCACTTCTGAAAATTTGTGGTCAGGGATAAGTGACTTTACAGGGGTGACCTTTGCTTCAAATGCATTCCGTTGTTTTAGCAAACGTATGACTCTTGCCTTAAACTGCTTTGTAAATCCTTTTTCATAGCCCATCTCTTCATGCTTTGGGAATGGGAGTAGAGTGCTTGTGGTTTTCTCACGACCATACTGAACGATGGGGATGGTATAACCACTGTCCTTTAAGTCCTGTAATCTTCTTTGTGGATTTCTGTTTACAGGAAGTTTATCGCCGCTGGTTTCTTCAAGCGTAAGAAGTTTTAAAAGAAAATAAGGTGTCACTATTTCAGTGGCTTTTTTACCTCTTGACACCTTATCTTCATTCTTTTTCTTTTTATTTTCTATGTCTGCCAAGCACTCCTTCTTTTCTTTATCTATCCATGATTTTATCCATTCTCTTGTGAAGAATTTTTTTACAGACTTTAGATATTCTGCTATTTCTTTTTCATTTCCGAGTTCAAGACCAGTTCTTCTATACACATAGGGAACAATGGTAGTATATTCAAAACCGTCATTTTGTACAAACCGAGTACGAACATAGTATTCGCTCGCTTTACTATTGTCGAGAAACTCGATAACAGTAATATTGGAACCTTTCAGAAAACCCTGAATCTTTCCAAGTTCTAATGTCTTGTGTATATCGTTCATTTTTGTATTTGTTTCTTTGAAATAATTTCTAAAATGTCACTCTTGTTGATAGGATATAATATGCCATCATGTTTAGCATATAGCTCTATATCGTCTTTCTCTTTAAATAACTCCACAACATCTATTTCGAGAAAAGATGCCATCTTTTTTAGAGTATCTAATGTTGGAGAAATGTTTCCATTGAGATAGTTGCTCAGATTGGACTGGCTGATACCAGACAACTGAGCAAAATCCTTCAATGTTATTCCTCGCTGTGCAAGGATTTCTTTTAATCTTAAATCCATCTGATTTGATATAGTTTTTGGGTATAAATTTAATAATTATTTTGCTAAATATGATAATTTTTGCCTTTAAATATATTTTCCCCGAAAATTGTTTTGTTATAATTGTTTTATTTAGTAATTTTGTGTCGTCAAATTATTAAATATAGTTTATGGTCATGAACAAAAATGCAAAGAAAGCACTTATTTGTCTTCTCCAGGAAGAAGATAAAGTATCATCATGGGGAATATCCAAAATCAACATAGGTGAAAACTCTATCAGCTTCAATGTAGATGGATTTCTCTATAAAGGCTGTGTTAGCATAAAATGTGATGAAACCTGTTACGAGATTTATTTTGAACACGGGAGAATAATACGCTGTTCAGATGCTGGTAAATTGACTGACCTTTTGGATTCTAACATCGAGAAAACGGAGAACTATCAAAAAGACCTTGAGAACTGGGTGTCTTCATTCAAATAATTGGGATTTCGTGTCCTAACCACTTATTGTTCAACGTCGGTAAACTTTTTGGTTCTTCCGCAATTTTGTTGAAGCACAGGTCGCTGAAGACCATTTTTCGTTTGAGCAGGTCAAGAGATGCT
>ERZ1026844.492-NODE-492-length-29018-cov-5.619549_pt1 | contig 29018 bp, 24 predicted proteins | sample MGYA00380152_ERZ1026844 | MGnify/ENA primary metagenome ERZ1026844 (study PRJEB33269, sample SAMEA4719788) | human gut metagenome | biome: human-associated habitat; feature: organic feature; material: feces | place: Cameroon | collected 2013-10 ... | reverse complement strand
TCAGTTCCAAGATGCTGGCGACGATTGATGCGTCTAAACCAATATGGGACCAGTACGTTCTACAGAACCTTGGCCTCGAGCTAACGGGCAAATCACAGGAAGAGAAGCTGAAAAACGCTGTAGTTCTGTATGTTCGGATCGTAAACTGGTACGCCGATTATCTTACCACCGATGAGACCCGGGAGAACATTATCGAATTTGACCGGCTGCTTCCGGAATATACGTGGGTCAGCGACACAAAGAAAATCGACTGCTTGCTGTGGAGCAAGAGAGGATAAACCTACACGCCAACGAACCATTAACCCCAGAGGATTCCTCAGATGGAGACAAATTGAACATGAAGTAGGGAGCGGGTATTATGCGCAAATACTATCAAAATTATCGTATTGATGAGTCCGATCAAGAAGTAGTAATTCTGTACTATTTTGGTGATGAAGAATCAGTCATCGTTCCAAATGAAATCCACGGTAAGCCCGTTACAGCCATAGCAGATGAAGCGTTTCTTTCTGCCGGGAATCCTTTTTTAAGAGATGTCAGTCGGAAAGTATGCCAGAAGAGTCTAAAGCACATCAAACTACCATCAACGCTGAAGCATCTGAATAATGCCCTCATCTACTGTTTGGAACTTGAAACCATAAGGATTCCTGCATCTCTTGAAACGATTTCCAATCGTTGTTTTACACAATGCCGGAAACTCAGACAGACTGATGTGGATGATAAAAACCGCTTTTATTCATCTCGAGATGGAGTCTTGTATAGCAGAGATGGTAAACGGTTAATTCAATTTCCTATGCGGAAAAAGACAGTTCCTTCCGACGTTTTGGATGGGGTGACGGTCATTGGCAATCAGGCATTTTCTAATTGTGAGGCGTTGACCGAAATCGTTATTCCCGAATCGGTTCAATCAATTGAATATAGCGCGTTTTGCAACTGTTCGATGCTGGAAACCGTTCAGATGCATCCAAACATTGTTTTGAATGGTTCTGGGCATTTTAGTAATTGCGTTCGGCTGTCCGACATTATGTTTTTCAATTCTGAACCGGTAGTCCCGTATGGGTGTTTTTCAAATTGCAAGGCACTACGAAAAATCGACTTTGGTTCAACCATTAAAACAATTGCCGAACATGCTTTTTTTGGAAGCGGACTGCAGGAAATCGCCATTCCAGATAAAACAAAAAAGATTTTATCTGGAGCTTTTTGCCAATGCCTTGATTTGAAAAAGGTGATAATACCAAAAACTGTATCATATATTTCAAATTCAGCTGTTTTTTCAGGATGTGGTATTGCAGAAACAGACGAAGACCCAGTTTATTATGGTAGGGGCCATGATCGTGACGCTGCGTGTACATTCTATGTTCACCCGGATTCTGCCGGAAAAAAGTATTGTATAGAGAACAACTATATTTATACAACGGGAACAGATCTCTGAGGTTATACTATCTCGTACACGATTACCCCATCTCGTACACGATTACCCTATCTCGCACACGAATTATCCCATCTCGCACACGATTTCAAAGTCGGTCGGGATGGGGTTTTTACTGTAAATGCTCGAAAATTGACTGGATGAGCATGAATGAAGAGAACTCTCGAGCAAGTATTCGTGCGCGAGAAGCCGAATAAGCCCATAGTATAAGGACTTTTTCGCCTGGGTGGGGTGCAAAAAAGAAGGACCCTAATTGTATCCAAATTAGAGTCCTTCTATGCAAAATCACGCTAATTTTGATACAAATGCACCCCAGCGTGAAAGTGGGGTGCATTTCAGGTTAAGTGGGGTGCATTTTTACGGGGTGGGGTGCATTTTAGCATCCATATCTCGGCTCGATTATGCTGCCGTCGATGGCGTTGATACGAAGCAGGGGACTGGGGAACCCTTCCCGGTCATCGCTGCCGAAGTTGTGGCCGTCTTCGTAGGTGAAGTAATAGCTGCCGTAGAAGTTCCAGACCGGTACCAGCAGCCCCTTTTCACTGGACTTACGATTAGTCACCCGGGACATCTCCAGGGTTACCCGGTCTACCTTGTAGGTGGCCGAGGTAAGGTCGTTGCCGCTGCCGGATATATCGTATTTCACCAGCATCATTTTCTGGAAGATCTCATCGACCTTATCGAAGGTCAAAAGCGCGCTGTTCTTGGTGGTATATTCGCCGTAGGCGTAGGGAGAACCCCAATTGAAGGTCTCGATGCCGTTGTCCGTGATGGTGAATGTGCAGCTTTCGAAGGCCCAATGGGGATCGCCGGAGCTGGGCGGAGGCGGCAGGATGCCGTCGATGGACTTGCCGCAGGCCACCACATAGGCGGAATTGTCCCCATAGGGATCCGGCACTTTCCTGTCACCGCCGTTCCCGGTATCGCTATTTCGGGTGAGATACACGCCGATTACAACCATATCCTCAAAGCCGTTATCTGCCCAAAAGGCCTCCACCAGTTTCCGTGCTTCGACAGGGGTCATCCTCAGCCCTGCGGCATCGGCAGGCACGGCGGTCTCATCAGCGATCCATTTCCTCACATTGTAGTTCAGGTACTGGCCGAAAGCCTGATCACGAATATACCAGATGCTTCCGCTGATGGGGAAATCGTAGCTGGACTTTGTGTTTTTGTCATAGGTTTGCCCATGCACGTGGAATGCCTTACCTGTAAAAGTATAATAATTTTCCTGGCGCTCATAGGCGTCCAGAGCCTTGTATTTTCCCAAGTACTCTCCGACCCCCAGCTGGCGCTCCTCCAGAGTGCCGTCGCTGATCTGCTTTTCGACAGTCTCCGGAGCTTTCTCGTATTCTTCCTTCCAGTATGCCAGGTTGGACTCCAGCTTTTTGAGACGGTCCTTATCAGTGGCGGTTTTCATCTCAGATTCAACATCTGCAATCCGCTCAGAGATCTCAGCCTTCGTCATCTGTTCCTGAGCCTTGTACATGACCGTGTCCCCACACAGGGCGTTGAAGAGCTTCGTGACCTCATCCTGGGTGAAGTCCCTGGGCTCCACATGAAGCGTGGGCATCTGGAGCGTATCCGGCAGGTACACGTCCGCGTCCACGGTGATCTTCACGATATCGGAGACGGGCTTCAGCTCAACATCATAATGGGTGGACGCTCCCAGCAGGTCATACAGCGGGCTATACGGAATGATTGCTGTATCATTTACCACCTCCGCTTCTGTCAAGGTTGGCTTATCCTCCGCGACGAGCTGGGTGGCCGCAGTAGTTGAAAACGTCATGACGGCCGCTTCCTCTAATCGCTCTGTATTTGTTTTTTCAGAGATGTCGACCTGCGGCGCTTTTGAACAACCAATTCCTGATAAAAGGATTGCTGTAACACTGACCCATGCAAGGATTTTTCTGATTAATTGTTTTCTTTTCATATTTCTGATCTCCCTTCGTTGGTTTTCTTTACCTTACCGTAAGGGATGTAAGCAAGTCTTCCGTGAAATGTAAGCGATCTGTAAGTTCCTTATGCATCAAAAAGAATAGATACGGTAGTCCCGGTCCCCACTTCACTCTCGATGAAAAGACGTGCATGATGGAGCTCTGCGAAACGTGCTGCCAGCGTCAGTCCCAATCCGGCATGGCCGCTCTGGCGGCTTCTCGACTTATCCGCCCGGAAGAAGGGCTGTGTGATCTTATCGATGATTTCCTTAGGAATGCCGCAACCGTCGTCTGAAACCATAATAGCCCGTTCCTGGGCAGATACCGTAACATGCTTTGCACCGGCGCTGTAAGAGTTGTCTACCAGATTGGTGAGCACACCTATGATCAGATCGGGATCTGCAGCAAAGCGTTCTCCATTCTCGGTAAACTGCAGCGTTGCGTCGTGCCGAGTCGCAATGGTTCTCAACGTTTCCTCCGCCATGTCGAAGAGCTGTCGAGCGGAGATGTCCTGAAGGGATATGTCCTCGCCGTCCGTCAAGGTGATGAGCTGCATCATTTTCTGAGTGAGCCGTTCCAGCCGTTGTGCCTCCCGATGGATGAAGGAGACGGCTTCCTCGCTCTGCTTCTCAGACAGCTTTGCTCGTTCCAGTAGTTCCGCATATCCGATGATAGCTGTCATGGGCGTCTTCATTTCATGGGTCAATGCGCCTATCAGCATCCTACGTTCATCTGCAACTGCCGTAACGGCGTTAATATGACTTTCTACAGCGTCTGCCATACGGTTGAAGCTCTCCGATACTGTCGTTATCTCGTCTTTTCGTTTCAACTGACCTTCAGAGAGAGGAATCCGAGTTTGGTACGCGCCTTTGGTCATGGATATCGCTTCTTTTTCCAACGTTTTGAGCGGGCTAAGTGTACGGGATGTGATGACAAGGATCAGGACGGTGCTGATCAGGACAGCAAAAGCGCAGATAATCGCAAACTGCAACCGTAACCCGGTAATGGAATCGTACACAGATGTCATATTACGTATGATGTAGATCTGATATGTCTCACTCAGCAGATCTGTTTCAGTCACGGCAGCAAACAGCTTTTCCCCCTGCCAGGTCACGGTATTCTGTTGTAACCCCCCGAGAAGGACGTCCGGAGCGTATCCGCTGTTATTGAAAAAGGTCTCCTCGTTGTGCTTGAGGACGTATTGGGATCCACTGAACGTATCATCAGTGTAGCTTTGAAACACATAAATGAGGATGCTTCGCCGAACAGCATCCGATGATCCTTCGTCCAGGACTTTTGAAACAGCCGAAGAAAAAGAAGTGTTCAGCATGGCAAGTTCAGAGGCAGCGTTATCTTCCACAGACCGTATCATGCTTTTTTCGCTTGACCGGAGCAGCAGAAATCCACACAACAAAAGACTCATCGTCGAGCAAAGAATGAATAGCAGGGAAAGACGGACACGTATCTTCATAGCGTAGTCTCCAACCGATATCCGACCCGAGGTACGGAAATAATAGGAAGGCCAGTTTTCTTTCTTAACTGGGAGACATGGATATCAATTGTGCGGCTCTCCCCATAGAAATTCATGCCCCAAACCTCGGCAAGGATCTTTTCGCGGGAAAGAGCAATGTTCTGATTTCGGGCAAAGAAAAGAAGCAGGTCGAATTCAAGCGGTTTGAGCAGGATTGGCTGATCCCCTTTAAAAACAACCCGTTCATCGACATGGATTGTTAAATCACGAATCGTGATGATGCCTCCGCTACAGTGCCGTGCAAGAACTTTTTCCATTCGAACAAGCAGTTCCATGACCTCAAAAGGTTTGACGATATAGTCCTCTGCCCCAGTGGTAAGGCCTGTCAATTTGCTTTCGAGATCGTTTTTGGCTGTCAAGTAAATGACCGGGATCCCATGGGCTTTGAGTGGCTCCATCAGATGAAAGCCGTCGATTCCAGGCAGCATCACATCCACTATCGCCACGTCGAAGCGCTCACCGTTCTGGATCATCTTAAGTGCTTCCAAACCATCTTTTGCAGGGATAGGTTCATATCCAGCTATAGAAAGATTCATGCAGAGCAACCGATTGATGGCATCATCATCTTCAATTACAAAGATGCGGTACACAACTTAGTCCTCCATTGTTCTGTATCTATTAATATAATAGAAAGCGAGGTGTGAACATCGCTATCATTCTGCGTAAACAAATTGTAAGTTTTTCTCCTTGCGCTCTTACATCACTTCGTGATCTCTGTACCGTCATAGAAGCGGAATGTAATCGTCCCATCCCTATGAACCGTCGCGTAGTCCACCGTCATGATCCACAGGTGACGATCGAACTCCGTCAGGGGATCGTCCCGCTCGTCGAGCACCGCCATGAATCGTTCTACGGCTTTTGCCCCGGCCAGCTTATCTTGCCGATTCGCTGCAAGAGAGTCGTAACGGGCTTTTGCCTTTTCGTATCGGTCAACGTAGGCGTTGTACCGGCTGGTATACTCGGTCTGGTCCTGCGCGGTCGCGGAGTTCTCATCGATACACTTCCGTATAAGCCCGGCGATCACATCCAGCTCTCGCAACAGCTCTTCCATCTCGGTATCCAAGGCAGTTGTATCCATGAGAAATTCTCGAGCCGTCTCGCACCCCAGAAGGTAGGCTGATTTGTCGGTCAGCATGCTGTTGTAGGCAGCGATGAACCGTGCCTCGATCTCCTCTTCCGTAAGATGCGGGGTCTTGCACCGATCCTTGCCCTTATCAAATTTGCAGTTGCATTGCCAGATGCTCGTCCGGTACCGGTCGGTCGAATGCCATGTCTTGACTCCGAACCAGCCGCCACAGTCGCCGCACTTGAGCTTTGCACCGAAGATGCTCTTGCTGCTGTATGCCCGGCCTATGGCTTTCCGGCGTTTGATCTCGTCCTGCACTGCGTCCCACTCCAGCGGATCAATGATCGCCTCGTGGCTGTTTTCGATATAGTACTGAGGTACTTCGCCCTCGTTGACTTTCCTCTTCTTCGTTAAGAAATCCGTGGTGAAACATTTCTGCAGAAGCGCGGATCCACGGTATTTCTCGTTCTGGAGCATGCTGTTCACGGTGGATGCACTCCATTTCGGCTTCCCGGACGGGCTCGGAATGCCATCAGTGGTCAGTTCCCTCGCAATCGCGCCGACCGTTTTCCCGGTCATGAAGTCCCGGTAGATGCGCCGGACGATGGCCGCCTGCTCCTGGTTGACCACCGGCGGATCATCCTTTTTCGGTCCGTGATCGTATCCGAGGAACTGCTTGTAGGGCAGAGTGATCTTCCCATCGGAGAATCGCTTTCGCTGGCCCCATGTCACGTTCTCCGAAATGGACCGGGACTCCTCTTGGGCAAGGCTCGACATAATGGTCAGCAGCAGCTCGCCCTTTCCGTCGAGGGAGTAGATGTTTTCCTTCTCGAAATAGACCTCGACGCCTTTCTCCTTCAGCTTCCGTATCGTCACCAGACTGTCCACGGTGTTCCGGGCGAAACGGCTGACGGACTTTGTAACGATCAGGTCCAGTGTTCCGGAGAGCGCATCCGCGATCATCTCGTTGAACCCGTCACGCTTGCGGGTGCCAAGGCCGCTGATGCCCTCATCCGTGTAGACCTTCACGAACTCCCAATCTGGGTGGCTCATGATGAACCGCGTGTAATAATCCACCTGCGCTTCATATGAGGTGAACTGCTCGTCCTTGTCCGTGGAGACACGAGCGTACCCGGCTACGCGGCGCTTCTTGACGACTGGGTCGATCCTACGCACGGCGTTCAGCGTCGCAGGGATCACTGTTACATTTCTTCCTGACATCCTGTGTACCTCTTCTTTGCATGCTTGGCGGCCTGCTTTTTCATCTCATCCGTCCATGACTCGGACCGGGATCGATCGAGCCACGTTTTTTGTATGATGCTCCCGTCGTCAAGGTATAATGTGAGCCGGTTCCCGTTATCTGCTGTGATTCCGGTGATCCGGCTCAGACCAATTTCTTCTGTTATCTTGAGGAGCGTCGCTTCGGGGATTTGAAGCTCGGCGCTCCACGTGTCCCGGGCCACACGCAGCGGTGCGATCACCAGTACCTTATGGACCTCGAAGCTGTCGAACAGCAGGTCCGCGATGGCCGTGAGCGTGAGGCTCGTTTTCCCGAGTCCCATGTCGAGCAGCACAGCAGAGCAGGGATGGTTCTCGATGTACCGGGTTGCGTACCGCTGGTACTCATGAGGTTCGTATTTCATGAAGAATCCCTCCAATCTGCTCCGGGTCGTCAAGGACGTACACCCTGAACCCCAGATTCCGAAGCATCTCGTGTCGCCTTACCTGCAAAGGCCTCGGTTCCTTGCCGGGTGCCTTGACCTCCACAAAACCGATCCTGCCTTCCGGCATAAGGACCAGACGATCCGGCATGCCGTCAAAGCCGGGACAAGTGAGCTTTGGGGCAATGCCGCCTGCGCTTTTGACTGCTTTTACGAATTTCTGTTCTATGTTTTTCTCTCGCATATGTTTTCCCATCCGAAATTAAAGTGGGGGTGGTGACGGTCTATGACGTGTGTTTCCGAAACTTTTCCTATAGGCTATTTTTCAGCTCTATAGAACGGTTTACGAAAAGGCCGTCATCGACCGTCACCCTTTAGCTCAATCAAGGAAATCTGACTTAAGCTGCAAGCCAAAAAGCATCCGTGCAGTCTTGCTTCGTTTCCTGTCAAAACCGGCACATTCCAGAGCCGTGTAGAAGTCAGAAGTGCTGCGAATATACTCGCCCACCTGCATGCAATAGCTGCGGTATGCGTTGTAGACGTCGCCGGACTTTGCGGAGAACGACGGATCGATCTCACAGCAGTCGTCGAGGAAGTGCGTGAGCCAGTCGTTGTTCTCCTTATATTTCCGAATCGCCTCATCCACCACGGCAGGCTTCTTAATATCGAACTTCTTTCCGATCACACGCTTGGCCCCGGCCATGATCCATTTCAGGATCGCGCCGCCAGCCTTCTCGTACAGGTAATCGGCGTAGTTCTTGATATCCGACGCGCCTTCGATCTTGGCGTTGAACGGGATCACGATCAGCCTGCGCCATGTACCGTCATCCAAGGCACCGACCTTCGGCAGATGGTTCGTGTACAGCACGAGCGTGTGGCTCGGCACGAAGCTGAACGGGTCCTTGTATTTCTTTTCCGCATAGATCTCGTCGGTGGAGCAGAGCTGCTTGACATTGGAAGTGTTGAGCCGCATGCCTTCCTCCAGCTCTGCCGCGATGATGAGCCGCTTGCCCTTGACCTCGGCAAGTTCCGGTTTCACGTTTCGCTTGCAGCCGACCGTCAGGGTGTCGGCGGACATGTTCCCGCTGTACGTTCCGAGCACCCGGGAGAGCGTGTTCCAGAAGGTCGACTTTCCGTTCCGGCCTTCACCGTATGCGATGATGAGCCCTTCGACGCAGACCTTGCCAATGGCAGACAGCCCGGCGATGTCCTGTACGTATCGAATCAGGTCTTTGTCACCGCAGAAGAAGGTCGAGAGCGCATCCTCCCAAATCTCCATGCCTTCATCCGACGGGTCGACCGTGGTCTGCTTCGTGATCAGGTCCGCCGCGTTATGGTCCTGTGCCGAGGAGAGCCCGACCCGGAGATCGTATGTGGCAGACGGGGTGTTCAGCAGGTACTCGTCCGCATCCAGCGCCTTCTGATCGATCTCGACCATGGGGTGCACTTCCTTCATGGCAGCGGAGATATACTTGGAGTCCCTGCGCTTGATGGCGAAGTTCCGATACGTGGTCGCGTTCTCGTACTTCTGGAAGGACCGTGCCTGCTCCGCGTTGAACACTGCCGCTGCTTTCTTCGGACCCATGGATGCCAAGAGCTCCCATGCGCCGTTCTTCATCAGCTCGTCGGTCGCCTTCTTAATCTCGGTATCGGCCTCGTCCAGCTGCCGGGTCGTGAGCTCCTGTGCAATGGCCTGTGCCTTGGGCTTGGACTCCTCCCAGAACCGACCGTTGTAGACGAGAAAGTCCGTCGAAGGCGAGTAGCGGAGTCGGTCCTCGTACTCCCGCGAAAGCACGGTGGCCTGTCCGACGTCGGAATAGTCGGTGGGCTTCAGCTGCAGGTCCTGGTTGTACTGCTCCGGCGGGATGTACCCGTCCTGTGCGGACACCTTTTCATAGAACCGCTGTGCGCTGCGCCAGATGGTGTCGAGTTCCGATTGCTCGAGAGGCGGCTGGCAGCAGGCAGCAACTTCCGCAAAGTGCGTGTGTGCTTCCTCCGTGTTCCCGAACCGCTTCAGGATGCGCCCGGCGTAGTGCGAGAGGGTAGCGTTCCGACTGCCTTCGGGAATGACGACATCGCCATAGCTGCCGAGGTCCATGTCCCTGTCGAAATCGTCGTCCGCAAGGAACGTGGAGAGCGTCATAGGGCCGTCGAAGATCTCGACCTCCGGCTTCTGCGTTCCGAAGAAGAACCGAGCAGCGTCGAGTGCCTTGGTATCAAAGTACGGGAAGATCGTGTTCACCAGCTTCTTGAGCTCGCTGTACTGACCGGCATCTGTAATCCGGTCGATGGAGAAGAACACGTGGAACTTCGGTCTCGCTGCCTTACCCGCTTTCACCTTCATGTGGTTCCGGCTGTAATGGACCGCAAAGGCGACGCCGGGGAACGCGTTTGCAACGTCAGACGGGTACACCCACGCTTCCGGGTCATCACTGTGGTCGTTGTCACAGTCCACCGGCAGGCAGTCGGAGCCGAGGAAGTTGTCGTTGCTTCGGTATCCGTCCCTGTACTCCGCACAGACGTAATCGTGGGAAACGGCCTGAACGAGAGCGTCCTTGCCGGTCACCTCGACCCTGTGTGCGTATGTGCAGTTCCCGGGCATTTCCCGGGAATCGGAATGATACAACGTGAATTTCATGGTGTGACCTCCTCACAGGCTTCGTTGAAGTAGCGGATGCGGTGACCCTTCCACGTCGCACGCTTGATCTCAGTCTCCATGCCTTCGGAGATCCGCTCCCCGAACACCCACATCTCGGCACACTTGGAAAGGATCGCGTTTCCGAAGAACAGGCCCAGCTCACGCTCCTTCGGGTCGCCGTCGTTCAGGAATTGCGGGAAGAGCAGGTGTGGCGCGATGGGAATGTACCCGGACTCCACTGCAAACCGACTGTAGCGCCGGGCGGCAGCGGTATTGTTTTCTATATCTCCGGCATACGGACTGCAGATGTACACGATCGGTCGGAATGCCCGGAGTGCTTTCTCTTCTTTTTCAAGGGCACAGAAGGCTTCAAAGGCCGTAGGGTCAGCGTATCCTTCTGCGTTTTTGAATTCTGCCATGATAGGCACCTCCATTTCTTTCGTTCTTACCCTCTACTGGAGTGGTTCATGGTGTTTGATCAGTCTTTCTTATAAAACGGGGTCTCGTATCCGTCGGCGCGGAGCTGCAGGCCGTCTGCCCACGGCGGGGTACGGCCCATCTGCTCACAGACGGATGCAAGGGACATGCGTGGATCGGCCTCGATGACGAGCTCGTCATGGATGTGCATGGTGATGAAGCAGTGGGACAGCGTCCGCATGGCGTAGCAGAGAATGTCACGGGCCGTGGCCTGCACGATGTTCTCCACCAGCTTCGGACCGTATGTCTCCAGCCGTTCCCATTTCTTCGTGCTTCCGATTCCTTCGTATGTAATGCACTCGCTGCCGAACTGGTTTGTTCCGAGCCTCGGCTTCACATACGACAGGCGTCTGCCGGAGGGGAGTGTGATAAAGAGCATCCCGCTCTGGTAGCAGAACCGGACACCGCAGACCTCGCCGTCCATGTGATACTTCACCGCGTTCATAGCCGCACGGTCGATTTCCCACCAGAACTTCACGATGTTCGGGTTCGAGTTTCGCCATGCTGTGACCAGGGGCAAGAGCTCGTCTTCCGAAAGGCCCATGTCGAGAGCGCCCATTGCTTTTAGCGCACCGACCGAGCCGCCGTATCCGAGGGCGAGCTCTGCGATCTTGCCTTTATGACGCAGGTGACCATTCACACCATGCTTCTCAACCGGGACCTTGAACATCTGGGATGCTGACGCGCAGTAAATGTCACCGCCGTTTGCGAAGACCTCCTGCCGCCAGACCTCCCCGGCAAACCATGCGAGGACGCGTGCCTCGATCGCGGAGAAGTCCGCAACGATGAACTTGTAACCAGGTTTTGCGATAAAGGCGGTTCGGATCAGCTGAGAAAGCGTGTCCGGGACGTCCTCGTACAGAAGCTCCACGCCATCAAAATCACCGAAGCGAACAAGGCCACGAGCCTCGGCAAGATCCGGGAGATGGTTCTGGGGCAGGTTCTGCATCTGAATGATGCGTCCGGCCCAGCGCCCGGTGCGGTTTGCACCATAGAACTGGAACATGCCCCGAGCACGTCCATCCGCACAGACCGCCTTTTCCATCGCCTGGTATTTCCGGATCGAGGACTTGGCCAGCTGCTGCCGGAGTAATAGAACCTTCTGCAGTTCCACCGGCGCAGTCTTCAGCATCTCGGTGACTTTCTTCTTTCCAAGGGAATCGACCATGAGCCCGTTGTCCGAGAGCCATTGCTTCATCTGCTGAACAGAGTTCGGGTTGTCGAGATCGGTAAGCTGTTTCATGGCGGCGGTGAGCTCTGCCCGGGACCGGGCATCCATTTCAATCGCCTGACGCACCAGCTCCATATCGATGGCGACGCCGCGATCGTTGATCTGCTGGTCGAGGTGATACTGCTCCCAGACGTCTTCCGGAACGGGGAACTTTGCGAGCTTCTCCTGAATGGACATCTCGACCTCGACGTCCCGGGCGTTGTAGCGCTTGAACGCTTCCCACTTATCCGGGGCATGTCGGGGCAGGTTTCGAGTCCGGCCTCCGTTCGCCTTCGTCGGCGCACACGGCTGGCAGAAGTATTTGATGAGTTCCTTGCCCTCGGTCAGTTTCTGCTTTCCGAGCCCAAGCACGGCACCGACGCCTTCCAATGAGAGCGGGAGTCCCATGTACGCGGACCAGATCATGGTGCATTTCCATGCCGCCGGATCGAGGTAGTTCCCGACGGTATCCTCCGGGATGCTATAGCCGGTGTTGTCGAATCCGCCGTGATCCCGGAGCCATCTTGACAGACAGATCCGCTCGAACTGCGCGTTGAAGGCGGACTTCGTTACGTCGTCGTCCGTCAGGGCAACAATGATCTCCTGCGGGATCGCCTCGCCGCAGGCAAGGTCGACCACCTGCACGGGACCACCGTCCACGGAGTATCCGAAGAGCAGGATGTCGAAATCCGCTGCCTCTGTGTACTTGTAGACGCCGCACTTACTGAGGTCCACGCTGCTGTATGTTTCAATGTCGATTGAGAGTGTTTGCATCGGCTTCCTTCGTATAGCCTGACCGGGTGGCAGGATTGCTCCCACCACCCGCAGGCCGGAGATTACTTGTTCTCGAGTTCCTTCATACGGGCCGCATGGTATTCGGCGTCACGCTTTTCACAGAGTTTCTTATGCTCGGCGTCCCATTCGGCGTTGCGCTTATCACGCTTGTGCTCTTCGATGGTGTCGATGATGGACCTGACCAGCCAGAACAGGGTCATTGCGATGGACAGGGACAGAAGCAGAATGCAAAGAATCGTTGTTGCGTTCATGATGCGTACCTCCTCAAGACAGGAAATCTTCATCGGAGTCGGTGGAGAAGTCAGACGCTGCGCTGGCCTTACCGCCGAGGGGCTCACCGTCACGGATCTTCTGCAGGTTATTGAGCCCACAGGCGATGCCCTTGTTGCCGTTGCTGTTGAAGGCGTAGAAGTTGATGCTGGCACGACCGTACACGCCGGAGTAGACCTCGGAACGGGTCAGGATCGGGTTGCAGTCCGCATCCACGATGCCCGGAGCCGTAGCGGAGTTCGCGTTGATGAAGTAGCAGCCAGCGTAGGCCGGATCGTCCGGACGCTCGGTGTCACCGTCACGAAGAGGGGTCTTGATTGCGGAAAGGGGCGGTACGGTGCGACCGTTGCCTCTGAGCTTGGCCTGACCTTCCTCATAGGCTGCCTCAATCGCGGCACGGACCTTTTGCACGGTCACGGTGTCCGTCTTCGGGATGATGAGGCTGACGCTGAACTTCGGGGTGCCGCCGTTGATGGACTTCGCTTCCCAGACGTTCGCGTAGGACCAGCGGGTGTTGGAGCCGCAGATGACTTTCATAGGGTTTACAGGTTTATTTGACATATCAGTTGTCCTCCATAAATTCATTAATGATGGTTGTCATTGCCGGTCGCTTATCGCTGTCCGGCACCAGCGTGGGTTTTCCCTGCGGCTTGATGACAAGACCGCCAAGGATGTCGTTGAACTGTTTCTTTCCAAGGAGCGTGGTCATGGCGGTGACGCCGAGAACCTTGTGTTCATACGGGTCGTACCCGGCAGCTTTCACTGCTGCGACGACCGCACGCTCGTCGGTGTACTTGCGGTTTGCACGGCCCTCGACCAGTTTGTAACCGGACCAGTGCTTTCCGCTGATCGCTGCCTGCAACGCATAGTCCCGGATGTCGGTTGCCCATGCGATCAGACCGTCGATTCGGCCCAGAATCTCTTCGACCTCTTCGTCGGTCAACAGAGGCGGCTGTCGGAACTCGAACTTAGCGAGCTCCATGTTCGCATTGGCCCGTTCCCGGCAGTCAGCCTTCGCCTTGCAGAACTGGCACCATTCACCGCAGTGGTATTCACCTTCGCCACTCCAAGCGAGCTCTGCGGTCGGGGCCAGAACCGTGTCCGCCCATTCGTAGAGGGCCGCTTTCGGGATGGTGTGGGTGCTGACGTTGCCGCGCCGGGGTTGGAAGATCGTCATGCTGACGGTGTCGATGTCGTACAGATAATCGAACAGTTCCAATGCGCCGAGCGCGTACAGCATCATCTGCGGGTTGTCCTCGGCCTCGACCAGAACACCACGTCCGTACTTGAAATCAACGATGTGCAGCGTGCCGTCTGCGATGATGACGCAGTCGCCGGTGCCAAAGCCCTCCGCAACGTACCGGGAGTAGTCAAGCCGCTGCTCGATCAGGACGACCGGGTCCGGGCAGGCTTTCCGTGCTTCCTCGACCAGCTCCATGACGAAGGTGGCATAACTGCTGGCGCATTCCTCCATCTCAGCGTCGTACCAGGAGAGGTCCTCGGTCGGGTCTTGAGCCTCCAAGCCAAGCGCAGTCCGGAGCTTGTACTCGCAGAGCGCATGCGCATCGGTGCCTTCAGCGGCGAAGTTGCTGCCCTTGTCGCCGTACCCCTCGCAGAGCCGTGCTGAAGGAGGGCAGTGGAGCCAGCGATGGGAGGAAGACGCGGAGAGAAGTGCGTGGTTAGGCATTCCCGAGCACCTCCGCGTCTGCGACCAGGGACTTGTAGTTTGCCGGGTCGATCTCCGACAGTTTGCTGGCTCCATACTTTTGAAGAAGGTCTCGAATCTGAGCAGTAAAGCCGTCGCGGGATTTGTCTGCCAGAATTGCACGGACTTCTCCGAGGGACATCGCCTTTTCCGGGGCAGGCGCGATCTCCGGGGTCTTGCTGCTGTAGCTGAACATGTCGGTCAGATCGTCTGCGATGCTGTTAATAGAAGAAGCAACATCCCGCAATGCGTTGATGATCTCCGCCACTTTGGCCATTTTGCTCATCTTGTTTTCCTCCTTCCTCGGATTGTCTTTTTGCTGCAAGGACTCGAAGCTTCCTTGCCATTCGTGCGGACACATAGCTGATATCCATCAGGACATCGATGACTTCTGCGTCCGGGGGACCATGTCGTTGGGCGTCGTGCATCCCGTTCACCTCCATTCCGGAGCCTTGTCTGTTGCGCTCCTTACACTTCCCAATGGAGGTGAGGCAGGCGTTTTGACGAAGGTCCGGAATAGAAATCTGAAAAAAAGTCGTCTTAGAAAAAGTCGGGATACTCGTCCGCAAGCAGGGCCTTTACCTTCTTCAGCCGGGAAAGGAATGTGGTCCGCTTGATTCCGAGTGCGTCTGCGATCGCGGAGTCGGGCAAGCCCTGCTGCCGGAGTTTGCCGATCTCGATGGCTTCGGGCATGAGCTCGTTCAGCCGGGCAAAGAGCCGGTCAAGTTCGACCTTGTCGGTCACGATGCTCTCGATCGACGGTGACGGATCGCACAGCCGCTCCAGAGGGGAGCAGGTATCTCCATCCTCGTTCTCGACGGTATAGTCGAGGGAGTCCATAGATGCATGATGGAACTCGCAAGTCAGACAGTCGCCATCGCAGAGCCAGAACTTGCTTTTCGGGCAGGCACACTCGCCGCGACCCTTCTGCTTTTTGCGATAGGAGTCATAGTGACGGACATGTTCTCGGTAGACTTCTTCGGGGACTGCTACCCACTCGCGGGTGGACTTGAGGTAGATGCGGTACTGATTTTCGTTGAGATTCATAAAGTTTTCCTCCGTTCGATTTGCTTGGAACGGAGGAAACCCTCATGGCCGCTACATTTTGGCAATAGAAACCTAACCACAGCCCCGTCGGAGATTCTTCTCCGTTCCGGTTCTGCAGCTTCCCGCTCAAAAGGCAGCTGTCTTTATATAGTTGTCCCATCAAGTATCGTTGAGCCACCGGTGATCAAGCGGTGCAATGCCTGAAGGGGAGCAGTTTAGCGTCGTACTCGGGACAATCTCGTAATAGAAACCTGCTTCTATCGCATTTAGGATAATTGAGAGCATTTCTTATCAACAGACATTAAGAATGTCCCTTCAAACCGTGAAAACCCTTGTAAATACTGGACTTTTGCAATTTGCTAATTGCTCACAAAACCCCGTTTTCTCTGATGATTACTGACTTTATGAGGGGACAATAAAAATGTCCCTTCGGGCAAAAAAATAGGCCAGGGATTTAAATTCCCTGACCTAAGCCAACTTTTATTCGGTTTTTTCTTATGCCTCCTCCCGCATCGTGAACGCGGGGAGCCCCTGTGATTTAAGATATACATTGCAATCCTCTATTTTGTCTTTGTAATGCGCGGTATACAGAAACCGATATGCGCCATCCAGCTTTGTCGCTTTCGGAACAATGCCTGCTTTTCTTAACAGATCCTCCGTTAGCCACGGATGCAGGTGCATTCCTATGCATAACGCCGTCACTGTTTTCAGCGTTTTCTCTTTCTCTTCCTTCTGCCGATATTGTTTGATAGTACTGACGCTAACCCACGATTCCTGCGCCAGCAGTTCCTCTGTATAACCCTTGCGTTTCATATGACACTTAAGCGATTCAGAAAAGCCGCCGGGTAGCGTACTCAGGATACCGTTCAGCCTTGTGATTTCAGCATCAATTTTTGAGGCTTCTTTTTTCTGTTCGGCATCGGATTGTGTACCTGTGTCCGCTTCACCTTTTTCAAGAAAACCAGCCGCCTGCAATATAATGTCGAGAGTACAGGTGATGGCGTTTTCGCCGTTCCCTGTGTATAGTCCATCCGGCACATAGTGAATGCCGACACAGCAGGCAGGTTTATTACGCTTTGCATGAGCGGAAAGATGGTGCGTTTTGGGCGTTATGAACTCTTTCAGATTTACTACAAGATGTCGATCAATCAGCCTGATTACATCCATCTCAATGAGCGCAGCAAGCCGAGGTTCTGTATAGTACAATTCCAGAACCTCGCCGTCTGAAAGCTCATATCTGATTTCGTCATTTTGCCGGGATCGATTCACGGTCGAGGCAAACAATCTGCTTTCATCATTCATTAACCGTTGCGTTCTCCTTCAACACGAACGTGTTCTCTGACCTCGTTCTTAAGCCTTACATTGGAATACACAAAGTTCTTTTCCTGCAGCTGCTGCGTTATTTCGGTATATACAGGAGCCTTCCCGGACGGATCCCGAATGGTAAGCAGTATACAGAAATCTTGTTCGAGGACTTCGCCTGTTGATCTGGCTTCTCGCTCGACCGCATCACGGAAAAGAGCCTCTACCTTCATATACCACTGACGGTTTCCTGTAAGGTATTTTTTCTTGTTCGCATCAGTCATTTCATCGAGATCTATAGCGTATTTCTTTATGGGGTGGAATTTTTGACCGAGTCGCAGTAAAGTACGTTCTCTTCCGAATGTTTCTTCTTCAAGCACATCAAAAAACTGTTTTTTATAAAGGTCATCACGCATCACATTTGCGGCGTCCTCCGCGCCATACGGATTACGGATCGTTCTCTTTGCCGTATCCCGTTCCTTAATGCCCTCCATAGTGCCAAATGCCACTTTTATATCAGACTGACAGTATTCAGGGCCCTCGGACGGCCTTAAAATTGGAGAACTGACCATCGTAAGGATTATCTGTCCGTGGTACATACCGTCGTCTCCGATCATGCTCTGTGAGAAGGGGAAATCGAGAATGTCTATAAAATTGCCCTTTGGCAATTTATCTCGCAGAATAAGTGTTATCTCGTTTTCAGAGTTGTATAGGATCTCTCTCGTCCCGGACGGCATCCCGAAGCCCATGAACTTCTTCTTATCATCCATCTTCATACATTCCCCGGCAGGGTAGCTTGCGTTATGGACCATGAGCGCCTTTATAAGAAGCGGATCAAAATCACCATCCAGAAGAAAATCCAGTTCGGCTGCAATTCTTGCTATCCACGGCGTGGAAAAACTTGTTCCGGGCGCCCTGGTAGGTCTGCCGTCTCCATCAAACACCTTGACTCCTGTTGTTGTCAGCTTTCCGTCCGGTCTTATCCCGGCGTTGCCTCCGTACGCTACAAGATCAGGCTTGATAATGTAAACGGGGCCGGGCCTCTCCGGGTAAAGGGAGAGGGCATATCAATCTCCGCAAGATCGTACGTCGATTTCTCTCCGGCAATAGAGCCGACGACCAGAGACCTCACAGAATCTGCCATCTTGGCGATACGTTCGGACTGGGCATTTCTCATGAAAGCGCTGCTGTTCCCAGCGGATTTGATTATCAGCACCCCGTTTTCATCAGCAATGTTGTCAAGTGCCATACCATATTCAGAAAAAGAATCGGGGACGCTTTCTTCAGATGTTCCTGCCGACATTGTCCATATTTTAATGCTTCTGTGTCGCTCAATCGCGTCACGAACATTATCAAGCAGGTCTTCTGGGTATATTGCCTCTTTGTGAAGATCCGGGGCGATAACCGCCTCAAGCATCATCACGCCTTCAGTAGAAGCATAATCCGTTCCGTTAATTTCGTCGCTGTATTCCAGTACAGACGCAACCATTGACCCGTGGCTTTTATCCTGCAGTTCCTCTCCGTAATAGGTTTCACTTTCATCCAGAAGCCAGGGCGAGAGATAAGCGTTCTTTTTTATTCCGCTGTCAAGTACACCGACAACGGGATAAACAACCCCTGATTTCGGTTGCTTGACCGCTGGGACAGACATGTCGTCGAAGGCATCCATATCCGCGCGAATCGGAATGGCTTCCTCAATAGAGAACACACCTTCAAAACCTCGCACGGTTTCCATATCGGCTATGCTGTCGAGGGTGATTCTGTAGATACGCATATCAGGGGAATAACGGGTTTCTCTGTCGATGGTTATTCCGTTTGTTGTACACTGGTTTCTGAACAGCATTTGAGCAAGCTGATTTCTATGACGATCCTGGTAATCGATCAGCCTTACACGGTAGACTTTGTTTTCCGGGTTATACGCACCGCTTCTCACCTCAAAAGGCTCCATATTTTCAATGGAGGATATCAGTCGGGCGTTGTTCTGCGTATCCTGTAGTGCCCGATTGATGTTGGCGATAAGCTCGTCTGTTGTTACGATTGATAAAAGACGTCGAGTCTCTTTCGGTTCCTCATCTTTTTTGACCAGAACAGCTTCCATATCGTCTATCGTGGGCTCCGAGGGAATAATAGACTCGATACCAATAACATTCAGCTGGCTGTCGCTGTTCAATAGATCAACGACCGTGCTGCGATGTGTTTTTGCAAGAGCCTTCTCTGTAATCGTGGTAGCCATTACCATAGGAAGCTCATGAGCCGTCTTCTTGTGAGCCTCAAACTTAGCGGCGACCTGCGTCATGCTCCCCGCGAGATGCTGTGAACGTGCTGTGAGTTCGTCCCCTTGCATAACCCATTTGGGCAAATCTTTGCTTCCGCCAGGCTCTGTCAGCTGCTCATCTATTTTCCTTTTTTCAAAGAATTTGATTGGAAGAAGTTTTTCCATCAGCTATTCGCTCCCTTCCCAAGATGATTTCTGACCTGCCGTTCGGATATGGAGAAGTATCTTCCTATCTGTTTTTGCGCTACGCCGCTTTCATACAGATACTGAATGATTTCATCCTGTCCATAATTGCCGTGGTTGTTGAAGATAAATATCTCTACAAGATAATCGGCGCATTCGATGTCCGTCTTGTTTTTTAGAATGGCCTTCTTCAGCATATTTTGCACGATATCCTTGATGTCAGAATAGGAAAGACCCGACATTGCGTTGATGATAGTTTTCCACTGAGACTCTGTGATACTTCCTTCATTGACGACCTTGGGGAACTGATTGATAAACCTGCGGATCTCATCACTGCCGGGTGTCGGCAGTTCGATGATTGTCTGGAATCTCCGCCAGACCGCAGAGTCGAGCATATCCGCATGATTTGTTGCAGCAATAAGAATTCCTTCCTGCGAGAAGTCATCAATATTCTGCAGCAGGCTGTTTACAACCCTTTTCAGTTCACCTAGCTCATGAGCATCGTCACGCGCCTTGGCGATTGCATCAAATTCGTCGAGGAAAAGAATGCACGGCCGCTTCTTTGCAAATTCGAATATACGATGAATGTTTTTTGCTGTATTACCGAGAAGTGATGATATCAGTGTATCGAACCTTGCTGTTACAAGCGGAAGGTTCAATTCGGAAGCCAGATATTTAGCAGCGCTTGTTTTGCCGCATCCGGGAGGTCCGTAGAGAAGAAGCGTCATGCGGAAATCAAGACCGACAGACATCATCTTTTCTTTGTTTTGTATCGTGTCCCGGAAGTCATCGAGTCGGTCCTGCACAGACTTATTCAGAATAATATTGTCAATACCGGGGGCATAATCAATTTCAGCGATATCTAATCTGCTTTCTTGATCTACAGGTAATACCGTCAGAGTATCAACGACAGCCTGGCTGCCTCCCATTTTTTCTATTACAGATAAAACGCGGCTGCTTGCGCGCTCATCTCCTTCAGCACTTAGTTTTTTTGCCAGAAGACGGGCATAGCTGGCGACCTTCGTCGGGTCTTTTCTCATGCCAGCTTCTATGATTTTTGTAATTTCAGTGTAGAACATAGTAGCCTCCTGCTCGTTTTCACGAAAAGAATATCACAAAACCGTAGCGATGTCAATATTTTGCGGAGCGTTTTTACAAAATACATAACAATCTGCGATAATAGCGTAGCGTTAGTTGTCAATAACGGATTGCAGTCTGTGTAGACTTTGCTAACGAGATTCGTGCTTAATTTGCTGCTTCAGCACGCCTTATGATTAACACACAATAATAATTGTTTATACAACTTGCCGACGATGAGGGCATTATCCCTCATCATCCTGCGATCAGACAAATATATAACGCGATCACGCGATTAAATCTTGCAAAAATTAGCATATGCTGTTAGAATTAATAATCATACTTGCAAGGTTTAGACCTGAAAAAACGCGGAGGTATCACATGTCTATTTGTTATAAAAAACTATGGAAGTTACTCATAGATAAGGATATGAAGAAAAAAGATCTGCAAAAGGCAGCGGGAATCAGCGCGGCCTCCGTAACAAAGCTTGCTAAAAATGAATATGTGAATACGGAAATAATAGAAAAAGTCTGTGCAGCATTGCAGTGCGATGTTGGTGACATTATGGAAATGATCGATGCTAACTGATTTTGTTTGAACCGAATTATAGGGTAGATTGATTAAAGTGGAGCAAATGATCACATTATGGAAAAGCAAGTGAAATCCAGACAGCGCGTTACTGACCATGGAGAAGTGTTCACAGCCGAACGCGAGGTCAATGCAATGCTGGATCTAGTAAAGCAAGAGACAGAGCGAATAGAAAGCAGGTTTTTAGAACCCGCTTGCGGAAACGGCAATTTCCTTGCTGAGATTCTGCGGCGCAAGCTTGCCGTCGTCAAGCGCATGTACGGCAAAAACCCCGCCGACTATGAAAAATGGTCGATCATTGCCCTGATGAATCTCTACGGGGTCGAGTTGCTCAACGACAACGCTGTCGAGTGCCGCAATCGCCTTTATGAAATATGGAACAACGCCTATACCGTTGCCTGCAAAAAGGACGCCAACGACGAGTGCCGCCGAGCCGCAAGGTTCGTGCTTGAAAAGAACATCCTCTGCGGCAATGCGCTCTCCCTTAAAAAAGTGGATTCGCAAGGGGCGGACACGGCCGAGCCGATCCTCTTTGCCGAATGGACGTTTATTCTCGGAAGCAGGGTGAAGCGCCGGGATTTTCGGCTGGATGTGTTGCTGGAAGAGAATCCTGACAAGGATAACTATTCCGTTCAGATGTCGTTGTTCGGGGACGAGGTTTTCGGAACTGAAAACTGGATGATTGATCCGGAGACCAGTAAGCCGACGCCGAAGCCGATCCGCGAGTTTGAACCGAAGGATTACAGGAGGATATGGGAAGATGCCTAACGATCTCTACGCCGGCCTTTATAACCCGGATGTGCTTTCCTGTTTGGCAAACCTATCGAACGATGAGGTGTTCACCCCGCCGGAGGTGGCGAACGCCATGCTGGACCTGCTGCCGCAGGAGCTGTTTCAAAGCCCCGATACCAAATTTCTCGACCCCGCCTGCAAAAGCGGCGTGTTCCTCCGGGAGATCGCTAAGCGCCTGATTCGCGGATTGGAGGATAAGATTCCCGATTTGCAAAAGCGGCTGGATCACATCTTTCACGAACAGCTTTATGGTATTGCTATTACGGAACTGACCTCGCTTCTTTCCCGTCGCAGCGTCTATTGCAGCAAGTATCCGAACGGTGCCTATTCCGTCAGCAGGTTTGACAATGCGGAAGGGAATATACGGTTTCATCGGATTGAACATCGTTGGAAAGATGGTCGCTGTGCTTATTGTGGAGCGTCGCAAAGTCAATATGATAGAGACGCTTCATTGGAAACCCATGCCTATGAATTCATCCATACAACAAACCCACAGGAGCTTTGGAACATGAAATTTGATGTTATTATTGGGAATCCTCCCTATCAGATGAGTGATGGTGGCGGTGGTGCTGGAAAAAGCGCAGCGCCGTTATACCATAGATTTGTTCAGCAGGCTAAGAAACTTAACCCCCGATTCATTACAATGATCATACCTTCCCGCTGGTTTAGTGGCGGTAAAGGATTAGATGATTTTCGTGCTGAGATGCTATCTGACGATAGATTATCCTGTATAGTTGATTACTCCGACTCAAAGGACTGCTTTCCTGGAGGTGTCGATATTCCCGGCGGAATATGTTATTTCCTATGGGATAGACAGCATACTGGGGACTGCTCGGTTGTGAACATTGTAAAAGGAGGTTCTGGAACAATAACTGCAAACAGATCTCTCAACGAATTTGATGTATTTATTAGAGATAATAGAGCCATTAACATTGTAAAAAAGGTTCTATCTCACAAGGAAACCATGCTTAGCGAGCAGGTGTTGAGCAGAAAACCTTTCGGCTTAGAGTCCAATACCGCCTTTGATGCTGATGGTGACGTTGTTTTGCGTAGCAGTAATGGCTTAGGAACAATTCATAGTTATAGAATCATTTCTGGAAAAGAATATGTTAAGAAATGGAAAGTAATCGTTTCTAAAGTATCCTTTGAACATGCAGGCGTACCTGATAAAGAAGGAAAAATGCGTGTGCTTTCAGTACTTCAAACCTTACAGCCAAATTCAGCATGTACTGAATCTTATCTCGTTGCGGGAGTTTATGATAATGAAGACAACTGCAATAATATGATTTCATACTTGAAGACTAAATTTGCGCGCTTTTTAATCACACCAATGCTTGCCTCGATGAACATGTCAAAAGCATCATATTCTTTTGTGCCGGTTCAGGATTTTTCAAAGCCATGGACAGACAAGGAACTGTATGCAAAATACCAGCTTACTGATGAAGAAATAACGTTTATTGAATCCGTGATTAGACCGATGGAGTAAGTAAACTCCAGCAGATAATAAAAAGTCGCAATTAAAGTATCATTATTTCAGATTAACAAGAGACGGGGCGCAAAATGGACAGTGAAATGCCGACAATTACAAACAAAGCAAACGGATATAGCGAGTATTCGTTTCATAGTGTTGCTCACTTTTTCAAGTGGCATTCTACATTTAATTATAGATGGAGCAGTCCAATAAGCGGAATGGTATTTAGGGGGCATTCTCTAAGCTCTTATGAATTAATCCCTTCGGCACACAGAATGGATAGTCAAACAAATAGGCCTAAGATTCTAAACTATGTTTCAAATCCCTATACGTTTCCCGCACATTTATCAGAATACAATTTGGTTGAAGCTGAATATGAAACTCTATTATCTTTCTTTCGCTTAGCGAATGAGCAAGGATTATATGTTCCTGATTGCGATTTGCTCTCCGAGGACTACTTATCTTCTATTTTCTACAAAAGCATTGATAAGCTTTCTACATGGTTCAATCCTTCTTTTATACGACTTGCGGCCTTAGCCCAACACTATGGCATTCCTACTCGTATGCTAGATTGGTCATTTGAGTTCGAATCAGCACTATATTTTGCTTTGGAAGGAATAGTTGAAGCGAAGAACACAGGAGCTAACATCGCAAAGCAATTTGCTATATGGGGCGTTAATGCTAAGTCCTTGATGAGCGTTTACGACATAGCACAAAGATGTCCTCTACGGTTTATCGTTCCAAACTACTTCAACAATTCAAATATCATAGGGCAAAAGGGATTGTTATCCTATGTTGAGGTCAACGATATTACAAATAAGAGGCAGACACCATTTGACACAAAGCCATTCGACTTGATAATTACAGATTATCTATCTTCTTTCAACATAAAAAACGATGGCTTAGTGTTGTGTAAAATGGTGTTCCCAACGGAAAATGCTGTTGAAGAATTAAACACTCTTCAAAATAAAGGAACTTCAGCCGCCACAATATATCCAAGTTATTCAGGGATTGCAAAGAAGCTTACCCTCGACCATATTATTCGACGTTTATCTGAATAAACTAAATTAAGAGGATAAGAATTTATGTCAGCGAACTTCTTCCCGCAGCGTCCAGACGCACATCCAGCAATCTACGCCTACGAGGATCTGAACCCCCGGTATAAGGGGCTCTTGAAGGTCGGCTATACGGAGATCGGGGCCGAAAAGCGCGTGGCGCAGCAGTACCCCACCAAACGGCCCGACGGCTTGAAGCCGTATCGGATTGTTTTGTCGGAATCCGCCATGAGGCCGGACGGGACCTGCTTTACCGACCGTGAAGTCCATGCGGTCCTGAAAAAGCGGTTCCGTGACCAGATCTCGCAGGATACCACAGAGTTTTTCCGCTGCACGGCGGACGACGTTGCGGCGGCGATCCTGGCCGTACGCACCGGCACGCAGAATCTTGAAAACCGCACGCAGAGCTTCGGCTTGCGCCCGGAGCAGCGCGAGGCGATTGACAAGGCGATGGAATACTATGCTTCGGCAAAGGAGGACCGGCCGGATCGGACGCCAAAGTTTCTCTGGAACGCCAAGATGCGCTTCGGCAAGACCTTCGCCGCCTACAAGCTGGCGCAGAAGCTGGGCTGCACCAAGGTGCTGGTGCTGACCTTCAAGCCTGCGGTAGAAGCGGCTTGGGAAGAGGACTTAATGACCCATATCGACTTCGAGGGCTGGCAGTTCATCTGCCGCGACGGCCTGACCTATGAACAGGCGGACAAGGGCCGTCCGTTCGTCTGCTTCGGTTCGTTCCAAGACTATCTCGGCACCAACGAAAACGGCGGCATCAAGGCAAAAAACGAGTGGGTGCATACGACGAATTGGGATTTAGTTATCTTTGACGAATACCATTTCGGTGCATGGCGTGAGAACGCGAAAAAGCTGTTTGAGATTGAAGACGAGGATGAGAATTATGATTTCGATGCAGAGAAGTATAAGCTGGATGAAGCTGACAATGCATACAATGAAACCTTCCTCCCGATCACGACTTCCCGTTATCTGTTCCTTTCCGGTACACCGTTTCGGGCATTGAACAGCGGCGAGTTTATTGAAGAACAGATCTACAACTGGACGTACTCGGATGAGCAGCGAGCAAAGGAAGCATGGGGCAATACGCCGGACAATCCGTACCGCGCGCTGCCGCGCATGGTTCTTTTAACGTATAAAATACCGGAAGAGATCCGCCGGGTTGCGGAACAGGGCGAGTTCAATGAGTTTGATTTGAATGTGTTCTTCTCAGCGAAAGTACAGCAGAAGGGCAAACCGGAAACGGCGAAGTTCGTCTACGAGAATGAGGTACAAAAGTGGCTGGATCTGATTCGCGGCGCACATCTGCCAGCAAGCATGGACGATCTGCGACTTGGGCGTGACAAGCGTCCGCCGATGCCATATTCTGATGGACGCCTTTTGAATGTCCTTTCCCACACGTTATGGTTCATGCCGAACGTGGCGAGCTGCTTTGCTATGGCAAATCTTCTGAAGCAGCGGCAGAACACATTTTATCACGATTATAAGATCAATGTCTGCGCCGGAACGAAAGCCGGTATCGGCGTAGATGCGCTTGCCCCTGTGCAGGCGAGCATGGGTGATCCTTTGGAAACCAAGACGATTACGCTTTCCTGCGGCAAGCTGACAACCGGCGTCACGGTGCGCCCGTGGACAGGCATCTTTATGCTGCGTAACCTTAAGAGTCCGGAAACCTATTTCCAAGCAGCGTTCCGTGTCCAGTCCTCATGGGAAATCACAACCGGCGCAGGCACGAAGGAAATCATGAAGCATGAGTGTTATGTATTCGACTTTGCTCTGGATCGCGCTCTGAAGCAGATTTCCAGTTACAGCATTCAGCTTCATCCGCACGAAGCAAATCCAGAAAAGAGCGTAGCCGAGTTCATTAACTTCCTTCCGGTGCTTGCCTATGATGGCAGCAGCATGAAGCAGGTGGATGCGCAGGACATTCTCGACATTGCGATGGCGGGAACGAGCGCGACGCTGCTTGCGAAGCGTTGGCAGAGTGCTCTGCTTGTCAACGTGGACAACGAAACCCTTGTCCGTTTGATGGCGAACGAAGAAGCGATGGCTGCGCTGATGAAGATCGAGGGCTTCCGCAGTTTAAATGCGGATATTGAGACGATCATCAATAAATCCGAATCAGTCAAGAAAGCTAAGGAAAAGGGCGAAAAACTGACGCCGAAAGAGAAGAAGGAGATTTCTGACGAGGAAAAAGAGTTCAAGAGCAAGCGCAAGGAGATCCAGGAGAAGCTGATCAAGTTTGCTACCCGCGTTCCAATCTTTATGTATCTCACGGATTATCGTGAACGATCCTTGAAGGACGTCATTACGCAGTTAGAGCCGGGACTGTTCAAGAAAGTCACAGGCCTTGATGTGAAGGATTTTGAGCTGCTGGTATCGTTGAACGTTTTTAACTCTGCAGTTATGAATCCTGCGGTTTACAACTTTAAGCGATATGAAGATGCCAGCTTGTCTTATACAGGCGTAGATCGTCATGAGGGTGAGGACGTCGGCGGTTGGGACACTGTCATCAAGCGCAAGGAATATGAGACACTATTCTACAACCAGCAGGCTACGATGAAAGCGGTTGCTCCCGCTGCGGACGATCTGCCGGACAAGCCGTATATCTTTGAACCTGACGAAGATGAGCTGGAACCGGAACCTGTCAGGCCAAAGAAGAAGAAGCTGACAGATGTAACCACGTATACATTGCCCGTCGAAAAGCCTGCCGCCCATGTTGCAGAATCGAAAGTCTCTACAAGCAAGACTCCGGTTACACCGATAATGGCAACAAAGCCTTCTGCGCCTGATTCAAGAACGCAGAAGCCATCATTGGATACCAGTGGCTATTCTACAGGGGTGAAGATTAATCACAAAAAATTTGGTAATGGCGTGATTGTTGACATGAAAGAAAGCGACAACGGTCCGCTTATCACGGTTCGTTTCAATGCTGGTGGGATTAAGACACTTTCTCTTACGATTGTTCTTGAGAACCATGTAATTGAAAAACTATAAACTCATCGATTGAGGAAAGATCTATGCAACAGATTTTTAGCAATACGACACTCACAGTCAATCAGCTGATCGAAAAGATTGATACAGGAGAACTTGGCCTTCCGGAGCTACAGAGGCCGTTCATTTGGAAGGATGCAAAAGTTCGAGATTTGTTCGATTCCATGATGTGCGGATACCCCATTGGTTATCTGATGCTATGGGAGTGCCCTACGCTTGAGAAAAAGAAGACCATTGGAACAGGCACTCACAACTATGAATCTCCGAAGCAGGTAATCATTGATGGCCAGCAGAGACTGACCTCACTTTATGCGGTCATGAAAGGGAAAAGGGTTGTTAATTCAAAATACGATAAGAAGTCTATAGTTATTTCCTACTGCCCGGTGAAGAACAAGTTCGAGGTTGGCTATCAGGCGACGAAAAAGGACCCGGAATGGATCTACAATATCAGCGAAGTGTTCACCACGTCGAATATTACAAAGCTGATCATCAACTTTACCAAGAGGCTGGATGAATATCGATCCTCAAAAGGCGAAGCACTTAGCGATGAAGAGCAGGATCTGATTTCTGAAAACATCACTGCACTTTCAAATCTGAAACAGCATACGCTTCCGGTATTTGATATCAAGGCCAATGCCGAGGAGGAGGATGTTTCAGAGATCTTTGTGCGTGTCAACTCCGGCGGTGTTGCTTTGAAGCAGAATGACTTTATTCTTACGCTCCTCTCGCTCTATTGGGATGAGGGTCGAAAAGAGATCGAACAATTCAGCATGGAGTCAACATATCCTTCCAAGGATAAAACCACATCTTACAACCAGCTCACCGAGGTCACCGCGCAGGATGCCATTCGTGTGGTCATGGCTTATGCGTTTGACAGAGCCCGTTTGAAATATGGGTATAAACTGCTTCGTGGAGCTGACTTTGATAAAAAAGGTGCGGTCGATATTGCCCTCCGGGATCTGCGTTTTGATGTGCTGAAGGCCAAACTTCCGGATGTCCTCAACGTCCATAACTGGCACGAGTTCTTGAAGTCTATTATGAATGCTGGATATTTGTCCGGGGATCTGATTCTTTCGGGAAATGCAATCTACTACACCTATGCGTTCTACCTCATCGCCAAGTATAGGTTCAATGCTTCCTACAACGAGAATATGCATTTGACCTCGCTGTGGTTCTTTTATGCGTCTCTGGTATCGCTTTATACAGGGTCTTTTGAATCCACGGTAGAAAACCATCTGAATTCTATCAAGGAGCTTACGTCGCTGGAAGAATACAAACGGTTCATCCTGTCGAGAGTTGAGGAGCGGCTTACAAATGACTACTTCGACATTACCCTTATTGGTTCTGAGGGGCTGGCAGTATCGGGCCGAGGCAATAATGCGTGGAATGCCTATGTAGCCGCCTTGAACATTCTTAATGCAAAAATCCTGTTCTCGAAGAGTAATCTGCTTGTCAGTAAACTATTCGAGCCCGGTACCGACGGTAAGAGAAAGTCTCTGGAGAAGCATCACC
>ERZ1026844.482-NODE-482-length-29452-cov-7.948532_pt1 | contig 29452 bp, 30 predicted proteins | sample MGYA00380152_ERZ1026844 | MGnify/ENA primary metagenome ERZ1026844 (study PRJEB33269, sample SAMEA4719788) | human gut metagenome | biome: human-associated habitat; feature: organic feature; material: feces | place: Cameroon | collected 2013-10 ... | reverse complement strand
AGCTAGGGATTAGGTTTGCGATACGAGAAAACCGCTAGTTTCAAACCTCCGCGGCACTTTCATAATTTTACGCGCCGCAGAGTATAAATAGTGGCGATGCCGAATATGGTATTCAAGTCACCAGTCCCTTGAGACTCCTAATCCCTAATCCCTAGCCACTAGCTACTAGCTACCAGTCACTAGTCCCCATTTTTGAGCAAGTACTGATACACGTCTCGCCGTCCCATATGGAACTTTGCCGCGATCTTTCTCGCTGCTTCTTTCTGCGGAAGTGTCTTTGCCAGCTCCAATGCTTCTGCCTCCCAGGAAGCTTCTTCCTCTTCCCCTTCTGCCATATCCTCATTCCAGCCTTCGACGAGGATGACATATTCACCTCTAGGGTCATTTTCATCCAGCTCGGCGCGGAGCTCCTTCAGCGTCCCCCGCCGGAAGGTCTCGAATTTCTTCGTGAGCTCTCTTGCCGTCACGGCCTGTCTGTCTCCTAGATATTTAATGAGCGTATCCAGCGTTTCCTTCAGGCGATGCGGCGCTTCGTAGAAAATGAGCGTCACAGGCACACGGCTCATATCCATCAGAAGCTTCTTCTGCTTCGCGGTGATCTTCGGCAGAAATCCAATGAAAGCAAACTGTCTGGCATCGAGGCCCGATGCCACAAGTGCCGTCAGCGCGGCATTCGGCCCCGGGAGCGGCACGATGGGGAGATCTTCTGCAAGTGCCAGACGCACCAGATCTGCCCCGGGGTCAGAGATGACCGGCATCCCGGCATCACTCACCTGCGCGACCGACTGTCCATCGAGCAGCTTTTCGATGAGCTTCGGTCCTGCTTCTTTTTTATTATGCTCATGGTAGGATACGACATGACCTGCGATGCCCAGATGATCCAGCAGGATCCGGGTATGACGGGTATCCTCCGCCGCGATGATGTCCGCCTGTTTCAGGGTCTCCACCGCTCTTTCGGTGATATCCTCCAGATTTCCGATCGGTGTCGGCACCAGGTACAGGGTGCCGGGATTGATTTCACTCATGGAATGGCTCCTTTCTATAGAAATGGGAGAAGTTCAAGGTTCAGGGTTAGCCCGTGGGACGGGGCGCCCTTTGATTGCGGATGAAAGAGAGGGCGGGTTCTATGGGTTCAGTGGGTGTGGTGCGGCGCATCATCATATGGAAGCGCCGCAAAGCTTTAAAATATACGTTATTCGCAAAAGATGAGAAACCTGTGAACCTTTTGAACCTTCAGAACCCGCTTACCCTTTGAAGATTCGCATAAAGGGTAGATCGTTCTTTCTGCTTTCAAACTTAGCCCTCATTCATTTCCCATATATCTCCAGCACTTCATCCGTATACGATCCGTCTCGGTTATGCAGGAGGAGCGGCGGCTCTACCGTGAGCTCCGGATTTCCTCCATACTTCCACTCGATGAGGACTCGCACCGCGGTATGGCCTTTTCTGGCGTAAATGAAACGCATTCGCTTCGGCTCCATGCGATACGACCGTCCGATGGCTATAAGATCGGCCGTGCGATCGGCACGATGCACCATCGCGAGGCGGCCGCCGTATTTCAAAAGATACTGCGCCGTCTTGAAAACGTCTGTGAGCGATGCATTCATCTCATAGCTCGCACTGGCGACCCCCTCTAGCATGCTCATCTTCCCCGTCCCCATTTCGCGATAGGGTGGATTCGCCAGCACCAACGAAAAAGAGCCGGAAGGAAACCTTTCATTCACCTTCCGGTAATCACACTCGACCACATGGATCTGATCCTCTTTCCCATTCCCCGCTATATTGCGGCGCGCGAGATCTGCCATGACGGGATTCACCTCAAAGGCCGTGATATCCCTTCCGCCCAGAGCCGAGACGAGGAGAGAGATGACGCCTGTCCCCGTCCCGAGGTCTGCGATCCGATCTTTCGCCTTCGGCTTCACATAGTGCGCGAGCAGTACGGAGTCCACCGAGAAGCAGAACTGATCCGGACGCTGGATGAGACGCATGCCATCCCGTACCAGATCATCGAGCCGCTCGCCATCCTTCAGTGTCCACTCAGTCATTTTCCACCTGCTCTACCACATCCCAGAAAAGCGTCTTCGTCTTCTGTCCATCGAGCTGCACCTTGACCGTATGCTTCTGTGAATTCACATACAGCACCTGTCCCATGCCTTCATCCGTGATGACCTTCATGCCGACGCGGAACTGTTTTCCCTTCTGCTGCATCGCACAGCACTTCTTCCTGCGGCTGTTATCCCCCGTGTACTGGTCATTTTCATAGCGCAGGCAGCACATAAGACGCCCGCAGACCCCGGAAATCTTCGTTGGATTCAGCGACAATCCCTGATTCTTTGCCATCTTGATCGACACCGGAGCGAAATCGCCGAGGAACGTCGCACAGCACAGCGGCCGTCCGCACGAGCCGATCCCCGAGACCTGCTTCGCCTCATCACGTACGCCCACCTGACGAAGCTCGATGCGCGTATGGAAGACCGCAGCCAGCTCCTTCACCAGTTCCCTGAAATCGACACGCCCATCTGAGGTGAAGAAGAAAACGATCTTATTTCTATCAAATGTATACTCTGCCCGCAAGAGCTTCATCGGCACCTTGAACTTCTCGATTTTCTGGAGACAGATATCGAAAGCCGATTTCTCCCTCGCCTTATTCCGCTCCAGCTGCGCCATATCCTTGATCGTCGCCCTGCGGATGACCGGCTTCATCGGATTCTCCTCATCCTTCTCCGCCTCAGTCGGCATCGTCACTACACAGCCATACTCCAGCCCGCGCGACGTCTCCACGATGACCCCGTCATCCAAGTGAAGCTCCAGGTCATTGCCATCGAAATAATATATTTTCCCTGCCGGTTTGAACCGGACACCTACGATCTGCTCCATTTCTGGCTGCCTTTCTGTATATGTTCCAAACTGATGAGAATATAATCCCATACATTTTTACTATTGATATATCGAGAAACCGCCGTTTCTGCCGTCTGCAGCACGCCCATCGCTTCCTCGCCCCGGCCGCGGTCCCAGAAAGAAGCGAGAGAAGCCTCGCGTCCCGCGACCGACCCGCAACGGGAAAGAGAAGCATCCCCTGTCTCTGCGATCACCATGATATCGCGCCCCACCAGGCGGATCCAGCGAAGCCGCCGCAGGAAATCCTTCCTCTCCCCCAACTCCATAGCGGAGAGTGTCGCAAAAGGCATCGCATCATGCGTCAGGATATTCCAGAAATCCATCGCCGACTGCGGCTCTGCCTCTCCCCTTTCATCACAGACCTCCAGCGTGATCCCCGGATTTCCTTCCGAAAGCTGGAAGAGCACCTTCGCATCCATTCCCTTTGGGAAATGATACTTCTTCGGATCCGACGCCATGAGCGAGAGATAGTCTCCCTCCGAAAGAGGCAGGAAGGCAAACCGCTCACCACGGGAAATGATGGTCGGAAGCAGCGCGTGAAGATCATGCGTGATGAGGATGAAATGGACATTTCCCTCCGGCTCCTCTAAGGTCTTCAGGAGCGAATTTGCCACCGGATCCATCATCGTCTGCGCTTCATCGATGATGCACACATGCACCGTCTCATCGAATGTTGCCATCGCGTCCAGAAACAGGCGGAACTGCTCGATCTTGAGCTCCATCCCCATCGGACGAAGATACCAGACCTGATGATCCGCAAAGGTCACGACCGGCTCCTTGCCGGAAGACTCCCGCTGCCAGAGACGGATCTCCTCCCAGAGTTTTCCTGACTTCCCCGTCAGCACGCCTGCAAGGTCAAAAGCAGCTGTCGTCTTTCCGAGACCCTCATCGCCATACAGGATCATCGTATGCGGAAGCCGCCTTTCCTCGAGAAGCCGCTTCCACTCCTTCTTCACTTTTTCCTGTCCATAGACATGAGGTAGGAAATCCGTCATCACTCGCTCCTTGTAAATTATCCTAAAAACTCACATTCTATTGTATCATGCGAGGCGCGATGGTGCAAAAATTTCATGCATAGAGAAAGAAGAAGTCTCCTTAGTCGCTTTCTTCAAAAAGAAAAAACCGATGCATCTCTCTTTTACGAAAAACACATCGGTTCTTTGCCTTCATTTTTATAGCGTGGTTTTATGGTTGCATCATTCCGGCAGGCTCAGGAAGCCTTGCAGCAATGCACCAGGGAACTGAAACTTTTTCTCCGTTTCTCCAAACCTTACAATCATTAAACCGCCTTGGATTTCTTTGACCGTTCCCATGCCGAATGCTTTATGCCGAAGCTGACCGCCAACCACGACACGGGACAAATCCACCTGCGCGTGTGGTGCAGGTTCTGCCGGTTTTGGCACTGGCGGGGTGCAGCGCGGCTTTTCTAAATGCCGCCGATACGCAGCTGGCTTTTCTGCGGCTTGCAGCTTCTTTTTGGGCTGATCCATATCCCGGACAGCTTTCGCAAAATCCAGAAACGGTTTTTCCGGCAAATCATCCGCCGAAGGAATCGGGGCTTCCATCGAAGCCTGCTGCAGAGCAAACATACTTTTATAGTCAGCATCCGAGATCACCGTATCCCAACCGCCACGGTTTTCACCCTCATGCCGGTCAATGCCGGTATAGCTCAAGCTGGCATCTTCGTATCTCTTGAACTTGTAAACGGCATCATTCATCAGCGAATCATTGAACACGCCAAGAGATACCAGCAACTCGAAATCTTTGACATCCAGACCTGTTACTTTTTTGAAAAGTCCCGGCTCCAGCTGTGTGATGACATCCTTCAGGCATCGTTCCCTATAATCGGTCAAGTACATGAAAACGGGAATACGGGTGGCGAACTTAATCAGCTTCTCCTGAATCTGTTTGCGTTTGGATTTGTACTCTTTTTCTTCCTCGCTCAGCTCTTTTTTCTCTTTTGGCGTGAGTTTTTCTGTGCCCTCTTTCTTTGCCTTTTTTACAGCTTCGGACTTGTTGATAATGGTCTGTATATCCTTGTTCAGACTGCGGAACCCTTCGATTTTCATCAGAGCTTCCATCGCCGCCGGATTAGCCATCAAACGGGAAAGGGTATCATTATCCACATTGACAAGCAGCGCACTTTCCCAGCGTTTGGCAAGCAGGGTGGCAGATGTACCTGCCATAGCGATGTCCAGAACCTCGCCCGCATCAATCTGCCGCATGGTGCTGCCATCGTAAGCGATGACCGGAAGGAAATTGATAAACTCCGCTACCTTCTTTTCAGGGTTTCCTTCGTCAATGTTCAAGCGGCAGCTGTAATCGGAAATCTGTTTGAGCGCTCGGTCAAGAGCAAAGTCAAACACATAGCATTCCTTTTTGACGATTTCTTTTTTGCCGCCGTCCGTTGTGATTTCCCACGGGCTTTGCACACGAAACGCCGCCTGAAAATAGGTTTCCGGGCTGGACAGATTGCGCAGCATAAAAATGCCTGTCCATGGCTTGACTGTAACGCCCGTTGTCAGCTTACCGCAGGAGAGGGTGATGGTCTTGCTTTCCAATGGGTCACGCATGGATTTTTGTACCGGCTCCAGAGCCGCCGCACCAATTCCAGCACCTGTACCTGCACAGACATTGATGGTGTAATCATGATAGAACATATTCTGCTTCTGCATCAGCAGATTTTTCATCGCATAGCAGGAAGCTACATTGGGGAGAAACCAGAGCGTATGCTGCAAGACATTCAGCAGGCGTACATCGGCATACGGCATAGCAGGCTTTTTGGCACCCAACTTCAAATCATCCACGCTGGTTTCCAGATACGCACCCCGAATCAGATCCAGCCACTTCTGCACCTCATTTTCATAGACAAAGCGAGCCTCCGCCCCTTTGCCTTTGGCAGAGAAAAAGACATTCAGGTCAAACTCGTTGAACTCTCCCTGCATGGCGATCTGACGGATACTGTCCGGGATGCGGTAGGTCATCATCACCATGCGTGGCAGTGCGGCATAGGGATTTCTGTCACCCTGCCAGTTTTCCTTTGCCCGCTGTTCGTCTGAGTATGTCCAGTTGTAAATCTGATCCTCGATAAATTCACCGGAATTCAGCGCCCGAAACGGCGTACCGGACAGATACAGATAATACATGGTTGTGATGGGGAGGAACGTTTCATCGTAGGCATTGCCACGGTCATACGTATCCATATCCTCACTGTCGTAGCTGTCCTCGTCCTCCTGCTCAAACAGCTTTTTGGCGGTATCTTTCCATGCTCCGAAGTGGTACTCGTCAAAGATCACCAAATCCCAGTTGGTGGAATGTACCCACGCGTTTTTTGCCTTGATGCCACCGGTTTCCTTATTCACTCCCAGATAGTCCTGAAAAGAGCCAAAGCAGACGATGGGGCGGGACTTGTCCGCCGTTTCATAGGTCAGTTCTGTGTTGCGGCTGATAAACTGCCAGCCCTCAAAATCAATGTGGCTGTTCAAGTCCTCTTGCCATGCGCTGACGACAGCCGGCTTGAAGGTCAGAATCAGAATCCTTTTGAATCCCATTCGTTTTGCCAACTGATAGGACGCAAAGGTTTTGCCAAAGCGCATTTTGCAGTTCCACAAAAATTTGGGACAGCGGGTAGAATCCTCGTCATAAGCACTCTGAAAATAAGCGGCGGTTTTGTCCACGGCTTCCTGCTGTTCCGGGCGCATAGAGAAGCTGTTAACCCGATTCTCCGCATTGTCAGTATGGTTTTTGACGGCCAGCACAGCCGCTTGGACATCCTTTACCCTGCAGCGAAACCATTCACCGCCCATGCATGGAATCTGCTTTCGTTTCAAGACACGATGAACATCATGGTCAGTGAACGAGGAACCATCCGGATACATAGCACTTTCCCGATAGACAATACGATAGGGAACACTGCCGTCCGGTCGTTTGGTGGGGTACTGCTGAGCAACACGCTTGTCTACATCAATGGCAGTATAGCCCACCTTCAAAAGCCCTTGATACTGCGGATTGGTGTCCTCGTAGGCATAGATCATTGGGTGAGCATTGGGACGTTGTGGGAAAAAATCAGTCGGCACAATAGTCACCTTCCAAACCATCATTAATTATCCGCATCAAAAAATCATGGAGTATTTTACAGCTATCTTCCACCAGTACTTTATTTCTATCAGTCCTCATACTTTTTGAGCCATGAAAAAGATTGCATCGAACTTGATAAATCTGCAAAAACAATTTTACTGTATCGTCTTCTTCATTTTTTATATAGCTTTTAACATCTCCTTTTTTATCATCTCTTACCGGCCATTTCCATTCTTGATTCAAGGATAAGAAAGGATGATAGTCATCCCACTTAGAAATCTTTTTTTCTACATACGCCTTTACACGTTCATATTCTTTATTCTCGTCTGTTTCTTGATTGTATAGCCAATTGAAAGCAACGAAATAGCAAAAAAATTTGAATATATAATTTTCTTCTTTGTCTCCTCGGTCAATCCATTCTTTTACAAATTCAAATTCCATTTAGTTCTGCTCCTCTTTATCGAAATCCATCGGTCGAATCATGCTTTCGATGAAAGCAATTTCTTCGTCTGTTAAGTCGTATTTCTCGTAGAGTTCTTCATCTGTCCACGGTTTGGAGAAGTCTTGCATAGGAACATATGAATATACACTCTGCGACATGCTTTGATCAACTTTTCTTACTCCCACCATCGTTCTGAAAAACTTGGTCGTCATATATGACCAACAATTCATCATTTCTTGTTCTGCTTCAAATAGTCCAATAACCAGAAATGTTTCTGTACAAGCTTCATTTGGCCCTGCAAAAATTGGGGTAGAAAAAGTTTCTCCTAACATGCCTGTCCCTTGATTTCGAGACATAAACATTTTATATTTTGCTATATATTCTCTCTTGGGAAAAGGATAAGTAGCGGAAACATATTTTTGGACTCTTTTGTTTTTTTCTAAGCCATGAATAATAATATCTCCTTCTTTATATACATCCCTTACACTTGGCAAATTATATTTTTCGGAGTTTTTAAAGAAGTCTCCTCGTAAGCCGAAAGGTCTCATTGAAGAAACTATCGACATAAATGATGTTTCGCCTTTTTCACGTACTTTTTTATATATTGCCACAAGATTATTGTTTCTAATAAATATATCACATCCATTCTCTAACATAGGTCTCGTAGCAGTGGATGTTATTTTACCTCGTTCATATGTGTTGATTGTACAATTTCCAGAATAGTCTCTATCCCACAAGAAGTAATTAACGCCACCCTTAATTTCTACACCCGGAAAGCAATCTGAAGCATCAGGGTAATCACAAATTACTTTTATCCGACTGTCGTGCAACATGGTGTTTCTGAAACTATCAAGTCCTCGGCCACCTGCAAACCATCTGGACGGAGTAATCATAGTTAAATAACGAGGCTTGAGTTTTTTTGCTTGCTCGATAAATCTGTGATAAATTGGAATAGCACTTGCTTGTGCACCGCCATCACTCAACTGATACGGCGGATTGCCGATTATGACATCAAATTTCATCTTAAATATCTCCTCCGGGTTGATCGTATGTATCCACTCATAAGCATGGGTTTCCAGCTCATCCCCTCGCTCGTATTCACTCTTGGATGCACCGCAGAACAGGCACTTGCCGTTCTGCCAGCGGTGCGGGATCCGCTTGTATCGGATGTTGCCGCTGGTGTCCTCAAAAAGCGTGATGGAATACTTGCTATTGGGATACTTGGAACAATACACACTTCTTCGGGAGAGAAGGCTGGTCAGCTCGGTGATTGCAATGCCATACAGCTGCTTGTGAAAAATGTGATCGATGCGTTCCTGCAAATCCGGGATTTCCTCTTGTAAGCCTTCAATCAGGCGTTTGGCAATTTCCCGCAGAAACACCCCGGACTTACAGGCCGGATCGAGAAATGTTGCGCTGCTGTCATGCCACAGTTCTTCCGGCAGCATATCCAGCATCCGGTTTGCCACCTCCGGCGGCGTGAATACCTCATCGTTGGACAGATTCGCCAGACAGGTGAGGACATCCGGGTTATACATACTGCTATAAAAATCACTCATAATCCTGCACCCTCCTGTAATCGGTCAACGGATATTCCCTGATGGGCGATGGGATAAATGCCTGAACTTCTTCGTCATACTCCCAGCCGATCATGAAAATATTCATCTCTTCCTCGTGTCCGCTCAGAAGCTCATCGAGTGCAAAATCACGGCGCTTCATCTGATTGCCTGTAACAAGGCTCCATTCTGCAAAAACAATGGGGGAACCGTCAGCTTGGAGCATGGTGAGCGCATCTCCGCACAGAATGTTTTTGCGTAGGATAAACCGCAGCGCTTCCCGGCACTGTTCATTGGCCTGGGCTTTGGCATTGGCGGTATATTCCTTGTCCCAGATGTCAAACAGCCGCTTACGGCATTCCTCTACGTTATCCCCCAAAATGTCAACTCCGTACAGGCTGGTCATTGCCAGTACCGAGTACCGTTCATAATCAAAGGGACTTTTCCCATAACGACTTTTTACCACTGCCAGCTTCCGGCGGAGAACTTCCGCAAGAAAATTCCCATTTCCGCAGGCTGGTTCCAAAAATCGACTTTCAATCCGTTCTGTTTCCTGTTTTACAAGGTCGCACATGGCTTTTACTTCACGCTCGGCAGTGAATACCTCGCCGTGATCCGCCACACGCTGCCTTGACTTGACCTGTCGTTCTGCCATTTCTTTACCCCTCATATATCCATGTGCTTACAGAAAGGCAGCCATCTACAAGATGGTGTACTTTTTCGCAGGGGCATTTTCTAGTGTTTTCAAATGAGGAAAAGAGCGTTTGTTCACAGATTTTGCATGGAAAAAGCCGGTGTTCTGTGGTATCATTTTCTTAAAGCTAAAAAGCAGGTATTTTACAGGAAAGTACAGGTTCCTGTAAAAATACCCGCTTACAACAACTTGGCTTTTTCGTAAATCTCCGCACGATAGCGGAAGGTGGAAAGCGGCATCCCACACAACTTAGCAGCAGCTGTTCCGGTGATTTTTCCATTTTTCCATTGCTGATATAGATGATGGAAGTTTTCTGGTAAAGGCGCCGGGGGTCTGCCGAAGCGGACACCTCTGGCTTTGGCGGCGGCAATTCCTTCTGCTTGACGCTGCCTAATATTGGTGCACTCATTTTCTGCCACAAAGGACAAGACTTGCAGCACAATATCGCTGAGGAATGTCCCCATCAGGTCTTTTCCCCGACGGGTATCCAACAGCGGCATATCCAGTACCACCATATCAATCCCTTTTTCCTTCGTCAGTATCCGCCATTGCTCCAGAATCTCAGAATAGTTACGCCCCAGACGGTCGATGCTCTTGATATAGAGCAGATCGTCTTTTTTTAGTTTCCTGACCATTTTCCGATACTGAGGACGTTCAAAATCCTTACCGGATTGCTTATCAATAAACAAATTTTTATCCGGGATAGAAAGTTCTTTCAGTGCAAGAATCTGCCTGTCCTCATTCTGTTCTCTGGTGCTGACACGGATATATCCATATAAATTTCCCATGACGTTTCCCTCCCTTTTTCCGACCGGGAAAACAGCTCCCGCACCGGATATGTTTCATTTTCTATGGTACTGGATACTTCATGCTCCTGAATAAAAAGACTGTGAAAATGTCGGGTGCAGACCCGGCATTTTCACAGTCATCTCCCTATATCAGGCACTTTCCTTTTCGAGCTATGGCGTCTCCTACAGTCAGGTATGGATCGGCAAAAGGAGGCCATGGAAACGCGTCCATTTCATAAAAAAACGCTTGGCGAATGGAATCCATCCGCCAAGCGGTTTCAAGTGTCTTATTTGAATTTATCGATGATTTTATCGAGCCAGGAGCTCTTTCCTTTATACTGCGCGCAGTCCTCTCCCATGAGGTGGGCGTAGTTCAGGAGGGCTTCTTTCTGCTCTTCCTTCAGGCGCTTCGGTACAGTGACTTTGACTTCCACGTACAGATTGCCCTTCCGGCTGGACTGGAGGTGCGGCATGCCTTCACCGATGATGCGGAAGCGAGTACCGCTCTGCGTACCAGCGGGGATCTTGAGCTCGACCTCTTTGTCAAGGGTCTTGACCTTGATGGTGCTGCCAAGAGCGGCGACCGGGAAGGTGATGTCTACGCTCTTGTAAAGATCATCCCCGTCACGCTCGAAGTCCGGATCGTCTTTCACGTAGATATATACGTAGAGATCCCCCTTCGGACCACCGCGCTTGCCGGGTTCGCCCTCGCCGGAGACGCGCATACGCACACCGGTGTCAGCACCGGCCGGGATATTCACTTCGATGGTCTTTTTCACGCGGATCGTGCCGGTGCCGCGGCATTCGGAGCATTTATTCCGGATGATCTTGCCGCTGCCCTGACAGTGCTGACAGGTGATGATATTCACCATCTGTCCGAAAGGACCATTCCTTACCACACGCTGCTGTCCGGTACCGTGGCAGTCGGGGCAGGTCTCAACGGAGGAGCCTGGTTCTGCACCGGTGCCGTGACAATGGGTACAGGTATCATTCTTCGGTACGGTGAATTTTTTCTTGATACCGGTCGCTGCTTCGCGAAGGGTGATCTCCATATCATAGCGGAGGTCAGCGCCCTGCTCCGGGCCATTGCTCCGTCTGCGTCCGCCGCCGGTGAACATGTCGAAAATATCACCCATGTCGAAGCCGCCAAAGCCGCCCTGTCCACCGAAACCGCCAAAGCCGCCCTGTCCGAAGCCGCCGTAGCCCGCACCGCCGCCGCTGGCAGCCTGCGTGAAGGCATCGTGTCCGAGCTGGTCATACTGCGCTCTCTTGTCCGCATCGGAGAGAACGTGGTAGGCTTCATTGACTTCCTTGAATTTTTCTTCCGCGGCTTTTGGATTGTCTTTATTCAGATCCGGATGGTACTTGCGTGCCAGCCGGCGATATGCTTTCTTTATTTCATCGTCTGTAGCGCTTTTATTGACGCCCAGCACGTCATAGTAATCTCTGCTGTCTGCCATTCTTTTCTATCCTCAAAGAAATAATGCCTCAAAAGGTCCTGAAGGCTCCGCTCTCTTCCCGTTTTCTGGAAATCCGTAGAACCTTCAGAACCTTCTGAGTTTCTCTATGATGATCCCCTTGCAGGAGATCAATTATTTCTTGTCGTCGTCTACGACCTTGTAATCGGCATCGACTACATTGTCATCGGCTTTCTTGGCACCTGCCTGAGGTCCCTGCTGCGGGCCCTGCTGAGCGCCTGCCTGCTGCTGTGCCTGCGCCTGCTGTGCCTGCTGGTACAGCTTCTCAGTGAGTTCATGCAGCGGCTTGGTGAGTGCTTCCGCATCGGCTTTGATCTTCGCGGTGTCATCGCCTTTGAGGCTTTCTTTCAGGGTAGCGATGGCGTCATTGACTTCTTTGACTTTGGCAGCATCTGCTTTGTCGCCGAGTTCTTTGACCGTCTTTTCCGCCTGGTAGATCAGCGCTTCCGCATTGTTCTTGGCTTCGATGCCTTCCTTGCGTTTCTTATCTTCTTCTTCATGCGCTTTTGCGTCGTCCTGCATCTTCTGGATCTCTTCATCAGAAAGGCCGGTGGAAGAGGTGATATCGATCTTCTGTTCCTTGCCGGTGCCGAGGTCTTTCGCAGAGACGTGGACGATACCGTTCGCATCGATGTCGAAGGTGACCTGGATCTGCGGTACGCCCCGTGGAGCCGGCGGGATGTCGGAGAGTTCGAAACGGCCGAGGGTCTTGTTGTCCGCTGCCATCGGACGTTCACCCTGGAGGACATGGATGTCTACAGATGGCTGATTGTCAGCTGCGGTGGAGAATACCTGAGACTTGGAGGTCGGGATGGTGGTATTTCTCTTGATCATGGTCGTGAAGACACCGCCCAGGGTCTCGATACCGAGGGACAGCGGGGTGACATCGAGGAGAAGGACGTCCTTGACTTCGCCTTTGAGGACGCCGGCCTGAACAGCAGCGCCGACAGCGACGGATTCATCCGGGTTCACGCCCTTGGATGGTTCCTTGCCGAATTTATTCTTGATCAAGGTCTGTACTGCCGGGATACGGGAAGAACCGCCGACAAGAAGGACTTTATCGATATCACCGACGGAAAGGCCTGCATCCTTCATCGCAAGGTCGATCGGTTCTACCGTCGCCTGTACGAGGTCTTCGGTGATTCTATCAAATTCTGCGCGAGTCAGGGTCGCATCGAAGTGGACCGGCTGACCATTGGAGTCGATGGTGATGAATGGCAGGTTGATATCCGTGCTCATGACGGAGGACAGCTCGATCTTGGCTTTTTCGCCTGCTTCCTTCAGTCTCTGGTTCGTCATCGGATCACGTTTCAGTTCGAAGCCGTTCTGTGCTTTGAATTTTTCAGCGATCCAGTCCATGACGCGGGCATCGAAATCATCACCGCCAAGATGGCCGTTGCCGTTGGAGGCTTCGACTTCGAAGACGCCATCCGCCAGATTCAGGATGGATACATCGAAAGTGCCGCCGCCGAGGTCATAGACGAGGAAGCGATGTTCTTTGCCGTCTTTGATCTTGTCGAGGCCGTAAGCCAGAGAGGATGCGGTCGGTTCGTTGATGATACGAAGGACATTCAGCCCTGCGATCTTACCGGCATCCTTGGTCGCCTGGCGCTGTGCATCGGTGAAATAAGCCGGGCAGGTGATGACTGCATCGGTGACTTTTTCGCCGAGATAAGCTTCTGCATCGACCTTCAGCTTCTGCAGGATCATCGCAGAAATTTCCTGCGGGGTATAGGATTTGTCATCAATGGTGACTTTGTAGTCGCTGCCCATGTGACGTTTGATGGAAACGATGGTGCGATGCGGGTTCGATACCGCCTGGCGTTTTGCCAGCTGGCCGACCAGACGTTCACCGGTCTTGGAGAAGCCGACAACGGATGGGGTCAGGCGAGAACCTTCCGCATTCGGAATGACGACAGGTTCGCCGCCTTCCATGACGGCAACAACAGAGTTTGTAGTCCCCAGATCGATACCAATAACTTTTGACATTTGAAATGTCCCCTTTCTTTCTATTTGTACATACGAAATTTTATATAGAGAAATGGAATCGCAGAGCGTCCCATCGGTTAGCCGTTATGCACGACCTGTACCTTCGCTACGCGGAGTACATTGTCCTTGTACAGATACCCTTTCTGGAATACCATGGAAATGGTTTCGTCTTCTTTGTCATCTGCCGGGAGCATCATGACCGCTTCATGGAAATGCGGATCGAAGGTCTTCCCCAGCGCTTCGATTTCCTTCACGCCGAAGCCTTCCATGATCTTGACGAATTGTTTCTGCAGGAGCTCGAAGCCCTGTACATAAGCCGCGCCGCCTTCATCTTTTTTCATGTGAGCAAGCGCCAGCTCGAAATTATCCAGCACCGGCAGGAAAGCTTTCAGTGTTTCTGCGGTATGTGTATCCGCAGCTTTCGCTTCCGCCTCTCTGGTGCGGCGGCGGAAATTATCAAAGTCTGCCTGCAGTCTGACGTACTGGGAAAGAGCCGTAGCCAGCTTGGACTCCGCTGCCTCCGCCTTGTTCTTGGCTTCTTCGGCGGTCTTCTTCGCTTCGCCGAGCTGATCCATCAAGTCATCTACGGGAGACGTTTTCTTTTCTTCTTTGGCTTCGGTTTCTTTCATCGGTTCTTCGACGTCGACTTTCTTCTTATCTTCCTTCATCCAGGAACCTCCTATGTTTTCCCTTTTAATAACAGATCCAGTCGCTGCTGCATGAAGCGCATCATACCGACGATGCGGCTGTACTGCATCCGTGTCGGTCCTAAGACGGCCACGGAGCCGATGACCCGGCCGCCGGATGTGAACTGCGCTCTGACAACGGACAGATCCGAGAGCGACTTCATCGGATTCTCTGTCCCGATATGCACAGCGATAGGCTGATCGGAAGAGGAAAGAAGCATGCATTCGAGCATGTCTCTCTGCTCTAAGAGATTCAGTATATCCTGCATCTTTTCTACATTTTTAAACTCCGGCTGCTCGATCAGCTGCGAAGCCCCGCCGGCGTAGACCTCTTTCTGCGGGCTCACAGCCCTCTGCAGCGCCTGAAAGACCGACAGATACGGTGTCAGATCCTTCTCTACGTCTCGCTGGAAGGAGAGGATCATCTCTTCATCCGTATGGTCGATCTCCCTGCCATGCAGGAAATGATTCAGCTTATCCGCGAGGAGCTGCATCTCGTCGAAGGAGGATCCTTTGGGAATATCCACCACCGCATTCGATACATCGCCCTGATCCGTCACGACAAGGAGGATCGCCCGCCTGCCATCGAGCGGAAGGAAACGGACATAATTGAATTTCTTCTTCTGTCCCGCAGAAGCCGCGACCGACAGCGTATGCGTCAGTACAGCTACGGCCTTGGCCATGTTCCGGAAGATCTCTTCCTGACGGTTCACATGATCCATCAGCATGTGGTCGATCATGTGCTCTTCTTCCGAAGAGACCGGAGCAGGCTGCATCAGCCAGTCCACATAGAAACGATATCCTTTGATCGAAGGGATGCGCCCAGCGGAGGTATGTGGCTGCTCAAGATAGCCTTCATCCTCTAAGTCCTGCATCTCATTTCGGATCGTCGCGCTCGATACACCCAGGTCATACTTTCGTGCGATCGTACGCGAGCCGACCGGTTCGGCCGTGTCTGCATAGTCTTGCACCACCGCCCACAGGACGCGCCGTTTTCTTTCATTCAGTTCATTCACACCATGTCCGGTGCTTTCTTGATTGATTCTACGTGCCATATGTATCACCTGAATTTATTAGCACTCATTATTCTCGAGTGCTAACTTATGATATTAGAATAGCATTCACCTATGGGAATGTCAAGGATATTTTCGATTTCTTCTGAAAAAATGGGATTGATGGTTTAAGGGTTCAGGGTTCAGGTGCGGCACATAAGAATAAGAAAGCGCCGCGAATATATATAGACAATGCCCGAAAGTAATTGGGTATCAGGTTTCCCGTTTGGGAGTTCCGAACATCAACCGCTGAGCCGCGAATGACAAAGATTTCTCGCTTGCGCTCGAAATGACGATACGGGAGTCTGATGTTTCCTAGTCTCTTGGTCACTAGTCACTTGGCGCTCCCAATCCCTAGCCACTCATCCTTGCTTTCAAATAAGATCTCTTTTATTCTTATTGATTTTCATGTATTTTAGTCATATAATAATTGTAGTAAATTACTACAAGAAGGAGGATATATCATGAATACGATTCCTGTTCGCATGGACAAAGCGCTTTTCGATTCTGCCAGTATTGAAGGCAAAGCAGAATTTCGTTCGGCAGCCCAGCAGCTCAATTTTTGGGCTTTGGTCGGAAAAAATGCACTCGCCAATCCTGATTTACCTGTAGATTTTATTCGTGACATTCTCATTGCGAAGAATCAGGAAACAGAGCCTTTCACCTTCGAGGAAGATCATGGAAATTAAGCAAACTCGAATTTTTAAAAGCACATACAAGCGACTTTTCCTAAAACAGCGAAAAAGCGTGGATCATGCGATTCGACTTATTATCGAAAATCCATCGATCGGTGAGCAAAAGAAAAGTGATCTCAGCGAAGTCTTTGTATACAAATTTAAAGTTGACGCGCAGTTGTACCTTTTGGCGTATACTTTTGATCCGGTCACCTTGACACTGATCATGCTTGGGATTCATGAAATTTTTTATAGAGACTTAAAACGAATGCCTTATTTGAAAAAATAAAAACAGGGTTTGAGAAAAATGATTTATCATTTTTCTCAAACCCTGTTTTCTATCATACGGTTTCACCAAGCTGAATCCTTCGGATGGCTTCTTTGGCAGCCCGCTGGGCTGCTTCTTTTTTATTCTTTCCGACGCTCTCGCCCATGACTTTGCCATTAATGTGGATTTCCATCCAGATGGTCTTGTCATGTGCCGGTCCTTCATCCTTGGTGACAACATAGGAGATATTCACATCTCCGTGCTTCTGTACCATTTCCTGCAGGTCAGACTTGTAGTCATGGTCATAATCTCCCTGATCGATCAGATCGAGGAATTTTTTCATGTGCCCCAAGATGAAGCGGGATGCTACCTCATAGTTATTATCGAGATAGATCGCACCGATGACCGCTTCGAAGGCATCGCCTAAGATCGAGATACGGGTGCGGCCGCCGGACATTTCTTCTCCGCGGCCCAGACGCATGTAGTCGCCCACATGGAATTTCGCTGCGCATTCAGCGCAGGAAGGCTTGCAGACGACGCTCGCCTTCGCTCGGGTCAGCTCCCCTTCCGGCCAGCTGGGGAAACGCAGAAAAAGGTATTCCCCGATGACCAGATCCAAGATGGCATCCCCTAAGAATTCCAGTCGTTCATTGTCATGAATGACTTCATTTTTATGTTCATTCGCATACGAGGTATGGGTGAGTGCTGTATTGAGAAGTTGTGCATTCTGCACGGGAATTTCATTTTCCGCAGCAAACTTTTCAATTTCTGCCATACGGTCTCTTCTTCTCATTTCAGCATGTCTCATTCTTCATAGCGCCTCATGATGACAACGGCATTGTGTCCGCCAAAGCCGAAAGCATTGGACATGGTCACATCGACTTTGCGGTCTTCCGGGCCTTCAGCCGCGTAGTGAAGGTCACATTCCGGATCAGGAGTCTGAAGGTTCAGTGTCTGATGGACTTTGTTGTTCATGATAGAGAGTACGCAAACGACAGCTTCGATCGCACCGGCAGCGCCCAGAAGATGACCGGTCATGGACTTGGTGGAGTTCACGACAATGTCATAGGCATGCTGACCGAGGACTTCCTTGATCGCCTTGGTCTCATTCTTATCATTGAGACCGGTGGAGGTGCCGTGTGCATTGATGTAGTCGATATCTTCCGGAGAAATACCTGCATCCGCGATGGCATTCTTCATGCAACGAGCTGCGAGTTCACCACCCGGACGCGGAGCTGTAATATGGTAAGCATCGCCATTCGTACCATAGCCGATGACCTCTGCATAAATGTGCGCGCCTCTCTTCTTTGCGTGTTCAAGTTCTTCAAGGATGAGGACACCACTGCCTTCACCGAGTACGAAACCGTCACGACGGACATCAAAGGGGCAGGATGCTTCTTCCGGCGGGCATTCACGGGAAGAGAGCGCATGCATGGCAGCAAAACCAGCCATCGGTGTCTTTGCGACAGCCGCTTCGGTACCGCCGGCAAACATCACATCCGCATCGCCCCACTGGATCATGCGGGTCGCTCTGCCAAGGGCATTGTTGCCGGAAGCGCAGGCGGTGACGTCAGTCAGGACCGGTCCCTGCAGACCGAAGGTGATGGAGACCATACCTGAGGCCATGTTTGCGATCATCATCGGGACTGCGAATGGATTCACTTTTCCCGGACCGCGTTTTTCGATGCGTTCCACGGTATCTTCCATGGTCTTGATCCCGCCGATACCGGTACCGATGATGGTGCCGACGCGGTTCGGATCTTCTACGCTCATATCGAGCTTCGCATCTTGGGCTGCCATTTTTGCTGCAGCAACAGCAAACTGGGCATTTCTATCCATGTGACGGACGGTCTTCTTGTCCCCCACATATTTGACGGGATCAAAATCTTTGACTTCGCCAGCGATCTTGACAGGGAAATCCGTGGCATCAAATTCTGTGATCGGCGTTACACCGGATTTGCCCGACAAAAGGGCATTCCAAAATGCATCGACACCGATACCAACGGGAGAAACCACACCCATGCCAGTCACTACTACTCTTCTTCTTTCCATAAAAAGGGCACCTCTCTTATAAACTTCTTTTAAACATTATTTATCGCGTGTTAGGTTTTTAAGCAAAAATTATAGGACTTGAAAAGGCATGGCTCCGCCTGTTTCAAATCCATCACGCATGGACAAGACCTCAAAAAAACGAACCACGACGGTCATTCGCTTTTTTGAAATATTCTCCCCCAAAGGAAGTCATATGGCATGCCGGAGGGGATCCCCCCTCCGGCTTCCAATATGATGTTGAAATGCGAATGCGCATTACATCTGGCTGTCGATGTAGTCTACAGCGTTCTTTACGGTCTTGATCTTTTCAGCAGCATCATCCGGGATTTCGATGTCGAATTCTTCTTCAAATGCCATGATCAGTTCAACGATATCCAGGGAATCAGCGCCGAGGTCATCGATGAAAGTGGAGTCGATGGTGACATCAGCTTCGCTAACGCCCAGCTGGTCAACAACGATCTTCTTTACTCTGTCAAAAGTGCTCATTACTCATTTCACCACCTTTCTCATAGAAGACAGACGTCTCCTTGTATTGTACCCTACTGATTATATTACATAACCATTCCGCCGTCCACCTTTAAAACCTGTCCGGTGATATAACTTGCATCATCGGAAGCCAGGAAGGAGACAGCTTTGGCGACGTCTTCGGCAAGACCCATGCGTCCGAGCGGGATGGCTGTCAGCATGGCTTCTTTATTCTTTTCCGGAATAGCATCGGTCATGTCGGTCGCGATGAAGCCCGGTGCGACAGCATTGACACGGATGTTTCTTGCAGCGAGCTCCTTGGCGCAGGCCTTGGTAAGACCGATCACGCCTGCTTTTGCTGCTGCGTAGTTGGCCTGGCCGATATTGCCCATGATGCCGACTACGGATGCGATATTGATGATGGAGCCTTTTTTCTTTCTCATCATCATCTGCGCAGCGGCTTTGATGGTGAGGAAGTCACTCTTGAGGTCAGTCGAGAGTACGGCATCCCAGCTTTCTTCTTTCATGCGGATGAGAAGTCCGTCGCGGGTGATCCCTGCATTATTCACAAGGACATCCAGCTGACCGAATTCTTCCTTGATCGTTTTGAAAATGCGATCCACATCTTCTGCTTTGGAGACATCGCCCTGGATGGTGAAGGCTTTGCCGCCAGCGGCTTCGATTTCTCCCTTGACAGCTTCTGCAGCAGCCTGGCTGCCGGCATAGTTCAGTGCGACAGCATAGCCCTTCGCAGCCAATGTAAGAGCGATGGCTCTGCCAATACCGCGGGAAGCCCCCGTGACGAGAGCAGTCTTTTCGATAGTTTCCATCATTATTCTCCCTTCAGTGCAGTCACGACTTCATCGATGGTGGCTACATCTTCTGCATGGTGGCAGGGTACGGAACGGGCGATCTTCTTCATGAAGCCGGTAAGAACCGTGCCGGGGCCGGCTTCAACAGTCATATCGACACCGCCGGCGACCATATTCCGGATGGATTCTTCCCAGTGTACAGGATGTGCCGCCTGATCGACCAGATTCTTTCTGATCTCGTCCGCTTTGGTCTCTTCCTTGGCATTGACATTGGCTACGACCGGGATGGCGGTGTCATGGATGTCGATCTTGTCAAGGACTTCCTTCAGTCGAAGAGCTGCCGGTTCCATCAGAGTGGAATGGAATGGCGCGCTGACCTTCAGCATGATGGCACGGCGAGCGCCTGCTTCCTTCAGTGCTTCACAGGCTTTCTCAACAGCTGCTGTAGCACCCGCGATGACGACCTGTCCCGGGCAGTTGAAATTAACTGCCTGAACCGGAAGGTCTTCGGTGGAAACTTCGCCGCACACCTTCACGATGGTTTCCGGAGTGGAACCGATGACAGCTGCCATGCTGCCTTCTCCGAGCGGCACCGCTTCCTGCATGAAGCGACCACGCAGATGGACGGTATGCACGGCATCTGCGAAGGAGATCGCACCCGCTGCGACCAGCGCAGAGTATTCGCCAAGGCTGTGGCCTGCTGCGATATCCGGCGTGAGGCCGTGTTCCTTCAGCACCTGCCATACAGCGACACTGGCCGTCAGAATGGCCGGCTGGGTGAATTCGGTCTTCATCAGCTCTGTGTCCGGGCCTTCGAACATCATTTTGGAAATCGAGAAGCCGAGCGTTTCATCCGCTTCTTTGATCAGGGCTTTGACAGAATCATAGTTTTCAAACAGATCCTGTACCATGCCCACCTTCTGAGATCCCTGTCCAGGGAACAGAAATGCAGTTTTCATCTTGTCACACTCCATATAAATAAATACTAATTTATTATTGGTTATTCGGAATCAGGTCTTGCCTTACATCCATCTCATGACATCGCAGCCCCATGTAAGACCGGCGCCGAAGCCAGTCAGGACAACGTAGTCACCATGCTTCACGCGTCCGGCGCGGACGACTTCATCAAGCGCAATGCCGACGGAAGCTGCTGATGTATTGCCATAGCGATTGACATTCACATACATATGATCCTGCGGCAGAGCCAGACGCTTTGCGATCGCCTGAATGATGCGATTATTTGCCTGATGGGCAATGAACATATTGATATCTTCCTTCGTGATGCCGGCGGCTTTCAAGGTCTTCAGCGTGGTCGCACCCATGTGACGGACAGCGGCTTTGAATACTTCCGGCCCCTCCATATGGATATAGATACGGCCGGAGTCGATGGCGCGGTGGGTCACAAGTTCAGCGACGCCGCTCGCCGGGATATTCAGGATCTTGCCGAGGCTTCCGTCTGAGCCAAGATCCGAAGCCAGAAGGCCATAGCCATCTTCGACCTTTCCGATGACAGCGGCCCCTGCCCCATCACCGAAAAGGATGCAGGTGGAGCGGTCCTGCCAGTTCACGAGGCGGGAAAGGATTTCCGCACCGATGATCAGGATGTGCTTGTACATCCCGGCTTTCACCAGATTCGATGCCAGAGCTACTGCATAGATGTAGCCTGAGCAGCCGGCGGAAATATCCATCGCACCTGCATGCTTACATCCGAGCTTATCCTGCACCATGCAGGCCGTGGATGGTACCACATAGTCAGGAGATGCCGTCGCTACAATGATGTAGTCGATATCGTCTGCGGTAAGGCCAGCCATTTCCAGTGCCGGAAGAGCAGCTTTCACGCAAAGATCGGAGGTCGTCTCCGACCGGGAAGCGATATGTCTGGTCTCGATGCCCGTGCGGGTGCGGATCCACTCATCACTGGTATCGACCATTCTTTCAAGGTCTGCATTGGAAAGGATCTTCTCCGGCGCATAATGTCCGGTGCCCAGAATTCCTGCAGAACATAATTCACTCATATATATAATGTCCTTTCCGTTCGTTGAAAAGAGAATTTTGATAACTGGCAACTGACGCCAGGACTTGAAAAACAGTTTCTATGAGTTCCGAGGATTCAAATGGTTCCATGTCTTCAACGGGTTTCCCATCTGTTTGGAATCACGTTTCCCCGTCCAAAAAAACACGGCGTTTGGGGGGCGGGAAACGACCCTTTCGAGCCTTCAGAACCCGCTGCACCTCATTCTCATTGCGTTTCCATCTGTTTCAGCGCATCCATCACGATCTCATCCAGATGCTCCTGACAAACGCCCATCGCCATATGGATGGCATTCTTGATCGCTTTCGCTTTCGAAGCACCATGGCAGATAATGAGGCCGCCTTTGATGCCCATGAGCGGCGCACCGCCGTATTCAGCATAGTCAAGAGGCTTTGCCATGTATTTCTTGAGTGCCGGCTTCAAGAGCAGCCCGCCGATCTTCGCGCGAAGTCCCCCCTGCATGACAGCATTCTTCAAAAGAGCAGCCACCAGTTTCCCGGCGCCTTCCCCAAATTTCAGGACTACATTCCCTGTAAATCCATCCGTGACGATGACATCAAATTCTCCCGTCATCACATCGCGGCCTTCCGCATTGCCCGCAAAAGGAATGACCTTCTGTGCGGAAAGCGCCTCATTCGCTTCCGTGACCAAAGGGCTCCCCTTCGTCGCCTCTTCCCCGATATTGAGAAGACCGATCTTCGGCTGCTGGATACCCGCGACCTTCGTCGCATAGATATAGCCCAGAAGAGCATTCTGGATATACGTCTCCAGCTTCGGCTGCGCACTCGCGCCGGAATCGATCAGGTACGTATAGCCGCTCTTCTGGTTAGGGATCGGCGTCAGGATGGCCGGACGCTCGATGCCTTTGATACGGCCGATGCCGAGAAGTCCTGCCGTAACGGCTGCCCCAGTCGATCCCGGAGCCACGAGAGCTCCGCACTCCCCCTCTCGCACAAGACGAGCGCCGACAGAGACAGACGCATCCTTCTTTTTGCGGTACGCCAGCCCAGGATGCTCTCCCATCTCGATCACTTCTGATGCATGATGGATCTCGATCAGAGGATTCTGATCCTCATGATGCTTCTCCAGGATGGGGCGAATCTTATCCTCATCTCCCACAAGAACGACAGGCACTTTGTATTCCTTGACCGCCTGAATGGCGCCAAGCACGATTTCCAGCGGTGCAAAATCCCCGCCCATCGCGTCAACAGCTATTTTTTTCACAGGACGCCTCCATTACTGCAGGATCTGCATAATAAATTTTGCGCGGTATACTTCTTTATCACCGTCAAAGAAACTGATATAGATATGTTTTTTATTTCCTCTGACCAATACGATCCGCCCTTTCACGACAAGCGCCGTGCCGGGCTTGACAGCGATCTTATATTTGATATTTCCGACCTGCGTCGAAGCGAAGGGCACACCGGCCAGCGACTCGGCGAATGCAGCAGCTGCGCCATATAATTTTTCCGCAGCCACCACACCGAGATTATCCGCCATCTCATCGCTGGTCTGAAAGAGACCCACGCCTTTGATACCGATATCCTTATCTAAGATCTGCAGCCCGCGCGCCTCCGGACTTCCTGCCACGAGGTGCTCCATGCGGTCACGCATCTGTGGGATGCCAAGCGCCTGCCTGTCCAGACGGATCGTAGCTCTTGATACAGAAAATTTCTCTGCCAGATCTCCATCTGTCAGACATGGATGTTGGCGGAGCAGGCTCTGTATCGCATCGCGTCTTTGGGTTTTATCCATTTTGAAATTTCTGCTCATTTTTATCACCTGCTGATAATACTATATCACAAGCAGTCAAGGATTGCACGAAGAAATTGAATAAGCAAAGAGCCTTTCTTTGGGACATATGCAGGAAATCATATTTCTTTCACATTCCTTAGATTTTCAGCGATATCACGGGCAACTCACTGAATCCGTAGATTAAAATTTCATTTGTTTTAGCGATTTTCAAAAGATACTTTGGAAAGCATCTCCCTGATGGGCTTCTTTCCGAATCAGGGAAATCGCCCACATTTACTGACTTTTTTCACCTCAGGTTTTATTACCAGGTGATAATTTAAACGCACCGCGTAATTCGTTTGCTAAAAATTCAAGATTGTTTAAAAACTTATCCATTGACTTATTTCATCTCATGGCATAAACTACAGTAAATACAGGATACTTCATGCTTGCTATTTTGTCAAACATATCTGTGATACCGTATGCTTATTTAAAAGTGAGATTTGTAGAATATTTTAGGAGAAAATCACATGAAATTACCAGCATTACATATTGGCAACCTGACCGCTACCGTACCGATCGTACAGGGAGGCATGGGCATCGGCGTCAGCCTCTCAGGCCTCGCAAGTGCCGTAGCCAATGAAGGCGGTGTAGGTGTCATCTCTGCTGCCAACGTAGGCTTCAATGAACCAGACTTCAAAACAAATACAGTGAATGCCAACCTTCGCGCACTGAAATCCGAACTGCTGAAAGCCAGAGAAAAAGCAAAGACCGGCATCATCGGCGTGAACATCATGTCCAAAGGCCATCACTATGAAGACTATGCCCGCTGCGCAGCAGAAAACGGTGCAGACATCATCTTCTCCGGCGCGGGACTTCCTGCCGATCTCCCCGCCTGCGTGGAAGGCACAGACACCAAGATCGCCCCGATCATCGGCTCCCCGAAAGCAGCCCGCGTCATCCTGAAGCTGTGGGAACGCCACCATCACCGTACCGCCGACATGGTCGTCATCGAAGGCCCGAAAGCCGGCGGACATCTCGGCTACACCAGAGAACAGGTGAAAGAGCACGAGAGCGACGGCTACGAGAAGGAAATCAAAGAAATCCTTGCCGTTGTCAAAGAGTTTGAAGAAAAATTCGAAAAGAAGATCCCCGTCATCTTCGGCGGCGGCGTCTTCGATAAGAAAGACATCGAGCACTACCTCTCCCTCGGTCTCTCCGGCGTACAGATGGCGACCCGTTTCGTCGCTACCAAAGAATGTGACGCCGCTGACGAATTCAAACAGATGTATGTGAATGCCAAAGAGAGCGACGTCACCATCGTACAGAGCCCGGTCCACATGCCAGGCCGCGCACTCTTGAACCCCTTCGTCAAAGCCTTCACCGAGCACCGCATCCCACCGCAGGGCTGCTTCCACTGCCTCAAGACCTGCGACCCGGCGACCACCCCCTACTGCATCACCATGGCCCTCATCCGCGCCGTGCACGGCGATGTAGACCACGGCCTCGTCTTCTGCGGTGCGAACGCCTATCGCATCGATAAGATCACAACTGTCCATGAGCTCATCCAGGAGCTGACACAGGACTAATCGCTGGCGACTGGTGACTAGGGACTGGGGACTAGACATCAGACATTAGATATGATAAAACGCTATCCACATTTTCGTGGATAGCGTTTTTTTGTTATGAGGTTATGCGGTAAGACATCGATCAATTGATTTCCGAATCAAGTAAGGAGTGAACGCGGATCATCCACCAGTGTAGGATTACAATACATCTGCCTTATTTATCTGCCTCATTCTCTTGTTATCTGCCACATTTCATGCTAAAATGTGGCAGATAACAGAAAGATGAGGGAGATTTTTATGCGGACATTTAACTACTCGCAGGAAATACAAAATTTACTGACACCTGAAATCGTCCAGCTTCTCACCTGTATCCATGAACACAAAGGACGACAAGATTTATTTCTAGAGGCGAATACAGACGAACTGAAAGCACTGGTAGACGTTGCCATGATCCAGAGTACAGGGGCTTCCAACCGTATCGAGGGAATCTTCACCAGTGACAAACGATTAGAAGCACTGGTCAGCAAAAAAGCTGAACCGCACAATCGATCTGAACAGGAAATTGCCGGATATCGTGAAGTACTCGCCTTGATTCATGAAAATCACGACTATATTTCCCCTGCCCCTAATGTCATCAGGCAGCTCCACCGAGATCTGTACTCTTACTCAACAGGAGCCATTGGAGGAGACTATAAAAACGCAGATAACGTCATTGCGGAAACAGATGCACAAGGGCATCAAAGGGCCAGGTTTATTCCCGTTCCTGCTTTTCAGACAGCTGACGCTATGGATTCTTTATGTCAATCATTCCAGAATGCCTGGCAGGAAAACATCATAGATAAATTGCTGCTGACTCCCATGTTCATCCTGGATTTTCTCTGCATTCATCCATTCAATGACGGAAATGGACGGATGAGCCGGCTTCTGACACTCCTTCTTTTATATCGTGCCGGCTACATCGTCGGAAAATACATCAGCTTGGAAATGCTGATTGAAAAAACGAAAACCACTTACTATGAAGCTCTTCAGGCCAGTTCTTTCGGCTGGCACGAAAATCAAAACACCTATGCTCCTTTTGTGAAATATTATTTGGGCATCATCATAAAAGCATATGATGAATTCGAAGACCGGATTCAATACTTGGTAACCAAAAAGATTTCCAAGCCAGACCGTATCAAAGCCATCATCTCCCAAACACTGGAGAAAATCAGCAAAAAGGATCTTATGGAACGCTGCCCGGATATCAGCCAGGGAACGATAGAGCGCACTTTGTCCAGTCTGGTAAAAGAGGGCTATATCATCAAAGTCGGCTCTGGTCCGGCCACAGCATATATCCGCAAGCAATAAAAAAACAAGCAGGCTACACTATTTTGTGGCCTGCTTGTTCTTTTCCCTTTCTTCCATTGCAGTACTCATAGGTGCGCCCGAGAAGATCCTTGCTCTTGGCCAGCTCCTCGGCATGGATTTCATCGGTGAAGAAGTCGACTACATCACTCAGCTTGTCCTTATCCAGATCCGGCGAAGCATAGTTCTTCGGCAGTACGCCTTTCAGCTTAGGGTTCTCCTCCTTGATGGCTTCCATCGCGTCATCGATGACTTTGCCGATTTCCTCCGTATGACAGGCCGCGGCGATCACGCCCCATTGGAGTAAGGACGCCAATGGAAGTTTGTTCGGCAGCTCTGAACGCAAAGATCCTAGAACAGTTCCCGATTACCGAGAACAAACGGATTCAGAAATACAAAGCGAAATACGTGGCATAACAAAATGCCGCAAATCCCATGTTGATACTCAAACACCAACATGGAATTTACGGCTATAAATCTTTTAGATATTTGCCATGTCTACCTTGACAGGGGGCTGATCACTTTTATAGCGAGGGCACTTAATTTTCACTGCCCCCTCTATTCTTAGCTCTATACCAAAGAGTCTTTTGTTAGAACAGCAGGGACAAGCTACGTGAATTGAATCTTGATCCATTCTACTTTGCCTCCTCAATCATGACTTGACCTCGATTATCGGTCTAAACGGAATGATTTTTCCCTGATTTAAAGTGCCCGTTCTTAATCCCATAAGTTCCTCCATATCTCGCTGATTGAGATAGATGCCTGCTACATTAAAGGCATCAACAATTCGTTCGACCGAATACCCGCTATCTAACAGCGCTTCTATTGCACCTTGAAAAATAGTATCATGCAGTTTACAAGGCGTATCTCCTGGTTCACGCAATCTCCAGCCTTTGGCCGAAACCTGTCGCATCAGGTATTGGAATTGATTTACAGAAATGATATCCAGCTGCCTTGCTCTATACATCATAGCCTGCATAGAAACTCCCCATTTTTTCTTTAGGGCTCTATAAAACTCAAGATGCGTTGCATAGGGGGTTACCATTTCTCCGAAGGTCTCACGAGGAAGAAGAAACGCACTAGCAAACATGTTTGCTTGTCGCTCAATAGCATTGAATTCGTCTCTAGTTAACCCATCATTGCTATCGTCCCAATTATGCATCAGTATATGCCCTAGCTCATGCGCCATATCAAACCTTAATCGCTCCTGAGGTTTATTCCCTAACGCAAGTGCTACTATATATGCAGAACCGCCATCTTTAACATGCACCTTCTGACTAAAGGCATCTATGGAATCTTCTACGTTTCGGAAACCGGTTACGATGATTCCATTTGCCTCCATACGATATTGCAGATCATCAATTGGACCGTTACCTAGTCCCCAAGATTTTCTCAAAGAACGAGCTAGGTTTTCAATCTTATCCTGAACCTCGCTCATATCGTAGGTACTAAGAGCATTGCTATCCGCAAACATTCCCATAGGCAAGGTTAGATGTAATGTTGGAAAATCTACATAGTTGAGTAATACTTCATACAGCTTTACTGCATATTCAAGCTTTGTCTTTTGTGCATTCTGTGCAACTTTTTTTGCAGCTGCTTGTGATCTAAAATATGTGTTAGTGGTTATCGTGGTGCACTTATCCTCCGAGAGGAAATATTCCACCGGAAAGCCTAAGTTTTTCGCTATTTTTTGGACATTTTCGAATGGAGGAATATTTCCTTCATTCGCATATAATGATAGCGACTGTCTGCTTATGCTTGTTTCCTTAGCCAGCTCTGACATTCGTTTCCCGCGAAACTGTAGCGCTTCCCGCAAGCGCTGTCCATTAAACTTTCTTATACGCATTTATCACGAGGCTATTAGGCCCGTCCCTCCCTTTCTTCTTTTTTGGTGGTTATGATCACACTTGGCGATGTTGTTCTATCGAAAATATCTTGTGTTGTAGCCTTTACCTTAACTAAGCTGCGAACATCAGGATTCGTACTAGGTTTCTCCTCTACTTCCGAAGTCAGCTCAATGAAGTCCGGCTTCAAGAATTTATCTAAGTCATATTCTTCTGCTATAGACGCATCTTTCGCCAATAAATTGCAAGTAATATGGGTAACCACACAATCCTTGGCCTCATAAAGCACGACCAAATATGTGTATCCATCATTAGGACCAACTTCGCCGCCCATAATGTCGTCGTAATCTTTCTGATATTTCTCATCACTAAACCTCGGTTCTGATGTTCCAAAAAGGTTCTGCATTTGAGGCTCAATATCAGAATTGGTAATATGTGCCATCGTCATGACGTAATGAGGCCAATCTCGATTAGCTTTTTTCACAATTGCATCAAATGTCTTCTTGGTGCAAATCGTTATGATTGTCTTGTTCACGCGGTCGATAAGGATTCGACCTTCCCACGAACCACGGCGAATTGCCTTCAACTCAACACTATCACTTGCTACCATAGATCTGAGATTAGAGTTGATTTTATCTCCACGAAGCAATCTTATTGTGTTGTGCGTCTCATCTGGATTACATTCGAGATAAAATTTTGTATCCACGCCAACCGCTTTGGTAATAGCATCAGTTAGTTTGCTAAGAAGGTCTTCATTATCCGCAAAATTGAATACTTTGTTCATCCTATCCTCCGTATCTCTGTTTCAGATTGCATTGTTCTTTGTTCATTTCAAATATCGATCTAGCCGTATCTTTGATATTATTTTACATCTTAGCTTCATTTTGTCAAGTGCTTCACATCTAACAACATTAAAAATGAAGTGTTAAAACCATTGTGCTCCCCCCTCGATTTTTTTAAAATTCCTATCTGTAATAGTTTGCATTATGAGAAGTTCGC
>ERZ1026844.481-NODE-481-length-29482-cov-17.110103_pt1 | contig 29482 bp, 27 predicted proteins | sample MGYA00380152_ERZ1026844 | MGnify/ENA primary metagenome ERZ1026844 (study PRJEB33269, sample SAMEA4719788) | human gut metagenome | biome: human-associated habitat; feature: organic feature; material: feces | place: Cameroon | collected 2013-10 ... | reverse complement strand
TCAGGATTTAGGGATATTTTGCTTATTTGGTGTGCGTTCATAGGGTTGCGAACCAAAACATACCCCGCTTTAATCCGATTAAAAAGCCATTCTGAGTAATATGTAGGTATGTCTGTTCGTCTACTTGCGCTTATAATCATAACTATTCCTCTTTTGTAAACTCAAACAACTGCCATCTGGCCTGCTGACAGTTCAGGATTGGCCATCTTCCGAGCCTGCTTTCGCAATCCGCCCTACAATTTTGGCCATCATAGCGGGAGCAGCATGTATGCAATTCTGAAGTCAGAAAATTTACAACCTCCCATGGGTGTTGAAAATCAGAATCAACGGTTTGAATCTTCTGCCCCTGGAGTTCCTTGTTCAAAATGGTATACATATTGGGGTTGTCGTTTGAAACAAAACCGTTGTCCAGCATAGCCTGAAAAAGATAGTTGGTCTTGGACATATCTCGTTCCATACTTCTATCATCAGTTCGCAAGGAAAATAAAAAGTAAACTGTATTCTGTAGCGGTGTTTTTTCACCTAAAGCAATACATATCTCTTCAATATCCGATTTGGAGAATTCACTGATAGACTTTGGGAAAATATATGCGTCAGCAGTTAATCTCTTGGCCTTGGAAACAAGTTCTGCTGCATCTGCGTTTCTAAAGAGCACATCGTCTTGCGGTCTCTGTTCCATTCGGTAAGACCAATCGATGGTGTCTATGCCTCTGTACCGAATCGTACACCTATTGGGCACAACACGAGTCAGCGCCCAGTAGTCAATCATGCTCCCGCATCCAATCGAAGTTACCGCGATTTCCATGCCTGGATTCATTCTTCGAATCAGAGAATCATACATCAGCTTATATTCGAAAGAATATGCATATGCATACCTCAACAAATACAACTGCTGAACATGGATGTCTGAATAATCGGGAAGGTTTCCTGCATCGAAGTGAACTTCCTTTAAGTCACACAACCTCACGCCGGAAGTTACATATTCCTTAAAATCAAACAAAATATCATCAAGATACTTGTTAATTGTAATCATTTAACTCTCTCCTGTTTTAACAACATATAACATTATGTCAAACCATTCTGAGGAACAAAAACTGCGTTTTGTTTGACGCAAAATGCAGCTATCTTTCTTGGTGCGGGCATGGGGACTCGAACCCCAACGCATCACTGCACGAGAACCTAAATCTCGCATGTCTACCAATTCCATCATGCCCGCAGATATGAGCGGCAGGGTCACCTGCCGCTATTTTATTGTCCTCTGATTTTTACACGGCGAGGAGCCGAGACGGAGCGTTGCGCTTGACTCGCATCTATAAAAACAGGGTGACCCTGCTTTTACCAAAGAATGAGCGCGGCGAATGATGGGGCGAAAATCCTTCACTAAGGTGACATCACCTAAATCCTGCGCGTCTGCCAATTCCGCCATACCCGCATATCCACGGCGTATTGTAGCACATTTCCCGCCGCCGCGCAAGGAATGTTTTGCCTTTCCCCTCCGGATATGGTATGCTGTCCTTATCACACAGTAAAGGACGGTGCCCCATGAACGAAAACGCCATCACGCTGGCGCGTCAACATGCGCCCTGCTACCTCTACTCCCGCGACATTCTCACCGCACAGGCGGAGCAGCTCCGCCGTACCTTCCCCGGCTTCGACATTCTGTTTTCCATCAAGGCGAACCCCTTCCCGCCGGTGCTGCAAGCCCTTGCCGCGCTGGGTGTCGGAGCGGACGCCGCCTCCGCCCGCGAGGTCTCCCTCTCCGCCGAGTGCGGCATGGCAAAGGAGGACATCTACTTCTCCGCCGCCGGCAAGACGGATCGCGCCCTCACCGCCGCGTGGGACAGCTGCCACCTGATCGCCGACTCCATCGGCGAGGTGCAGCGCATCGCCGCCATCGCCGCTGCCCGGGGCGAGCGCAAGTCCATCGGGCTTCGCATCAACCCCGCCTTCAACATGGACGGCGGCGCAAACGGCGCGTCCAAGTTCGGCATCGACGAAACCGACCTCCCCGCGCTGGGTGAGCTGCTGTCCGCCCTTCCTGTGGATGTCTGCGGGCTCCACGTCCACCTCCGCTCCCAGAACCTCTCGGCGGACGTCCTCTCCCACTACTACGAAAACTGCTTCGCCCTGGCACTCCGCCTCCGCGACGTCCTCCACTGCACCGTGGAATACATCAACTTCGGCGGCGGCGTGGGCATCGTCTACGACCCCGCCCTCCAGTCCCCGCTGGACATGACCGCCCTGCACCGCAGCGCGCAGGCGGTGGCGGACGAGAACGCCCGCACGCTCCGTGCGCGGCTAATGATCGAGTCCGGCCGCTTCCTGACGGCGCAGGCGGGCACGTACTACCTGCCCGTGGTGGACAAAAAGACCTCCCACGGCACCACCTACGTCATCGTGGAGAACTGTCTCAACGGCTTCCAGAAGCCCGCGCTTGCCGCCCTGCTCCGCACCGCCGCCGGCGACGCACCCCTCGCCCCGCAGGAGCCTCTCTTCACCGGCGAAACGTCCTTCCCCATCACCGCTCTCCCCGCCGCCGATACCGGTGCCGTGGAGACGGTGGACATCGTGGGCAACCTCTGCTGCGCCACCGACGTGCTGGCGAAGGGCTTCACCGGTCCCGCCCTCTCCGTGGGCGATCTTGTGGCGGTGGGCAACACGGGAGCCTACGCCAAAACGCTCTCCCCTCTCCTGTTCTCCTCCCACGACGCCCCCGCCGAATTTTTGATCTGATCCCCCAGCACAACAGGGACGGCGAAAGCCGTCCCTGTTATCTCCTTATTCCGCCGCAGTCACTGCCGCCTCCGCGTTTTCCTCCGCCTCGTCCTGCTCCGACTTCGGCAGCTGCTCCGGCCACTTCTCCCACGTCTGCCGGATGAAGGGCACCACTTGCTCTCTGGCGATCTCCAGCACAGCGGCAAGCTCGCCGTACAGCTGCTCCTCCGCCCGCTTCAGATACCGCTCGTCCATCTGGCTGACCTTTTTCCCGTGGTGCAGTGCCCACGCCCGCTTGCGGCAGATCCCGTGGATCATGGAGGCAAGCTCCGCGCAGTCGCACCGCGCCACCAGCTGGTGATAGAACTCCTTCGCCGCCCGCATCCCCCGCTCTGCGGGACGCTGCGCCGGCAGCTCCGGCAGCGCGGCGATCAACGCCAACGCCTGTTCTCTGGTGATGACATGGCGCATAAGCACGGAGGTGTCCACCGGTGTCATCACCGTTCCGCTGCGGTACAGCGGAGAGAGATGATAGTAGGTCTTGTCCCCGCCGTCATAGCGCAGCCCGGAGGGACCAATACTCTCCACGCGACACACGCCCTCGCCGCCGTATACCACCATATCGCCCGCTGCAAACATTTCACACGCTCCTTATCCACATTCACAAAAATACAAAAAATGCACACGCCCTTCCGGTCGTGCGTACCCCCTTCTTTTGACAGTATAACATATTCTAACGAAAAATGTAAGCCCAATTTTTTCTTTTCCTGTCGATTTTCTTCCCACAATGTGGTACAATGCAGAAAAATTCCTGCGAGGTGTATACTATGAAAACTCCCACCATCCATCCCACCGCCTTTGTGGCGGACAACGCCACCCTCCGGGGCAGCGTGACCCTCGGAGCCCACAGCAGCATTTTTTTCGGTGCCGTCCTCCGCGCTGACCGCGAGGACATCACCATCGGTGCCGGCTCCAACATTCAGGACAACTGCGTGGTGCACGTGGACAACGGCTACCCCGTCGCCGTGGGCGACAACGTCACCGTGGGGCACAGTGCCATTCTCCACGGCTGCACCGTCGGCGACAACACCCTCATCGGCATGGGTGCCATCGTCCTCAACGGTGCGAAGATCGGCAGCAACTGCCTCATCGGAGCCGGCTCCCTCGTGACCCAGGGCACCGTCATCCCCGACGGCTCTCTGGCGTTCGGCTCCCCCGCCCGTGTGAAAGGCCCTCTGGACGAGGAGGGTCTTGCCCAGATCCGCCGTGCCGCCGCCAGCTACCAGCAGGAGGCCATGGACTACAAGACCGAGCAGGAGACCCCCCACGCCACCCTCCTCTGACCCCCCTCCTGTCATTCCGCGCCCACTGTTCCCTATCCATTAAATGAGCGGACAGCCCCTCCGGGCTGTCCGCTTCTGTTTGTAGATAACCCCCCTGCGTGTGCCGTCTTTCTTTTCCTCTCACTTCGCTCTGTCCGCTTGGATCAGCAGCTTCAACGCCTCCACGCCCACCTGCACGGCGGAGGTGGTGTCCTCGCTCATCTCCTGATCCAACCCCGCCTTCTCCCGCTCCTGGTTCCATACCACGTGGAAGCAGGAGCCGCAGCGGCATTGCAGCGCGTTCGCCACCACAAACAGCGCGGCGGACTCCATCTCGCTGGCCTTCACGTGCAGACGCTTCCACGCCTCCCACTTCTCCAGCAGCTCGTAGGATACCGGCATCTTCTCCGGGCTGTGCTGTCCGTAAAACGCGTCCTTGCACTGGACGATGCCCACCTCCGTCCGCTTGCCCAGAGCCTTTGCCGCCTGCACCAGCGCGGTGGTCACCTCGAAATCCGCCACGGCGGGGTACTCAATGGGTGCGTACTCCCGGCTGGTGTGCTCAAACCGGATCGCGCCGGTGGCCACCACCACGTCGCCGCTGCGGACGCCCACGTCGATACCGCCGCAGGTGCCCACCCGGATAAACGTATCCGCGCCGATGTTGTGCAGCTCCTCCATGGCGATGGAGGCGGACGGCCCGCCGATACCGGTGGAGCACACGGACACCTTCTCCCCCAGCAGCGTGCCGGTGTAGATCACGTACTCCCGGTTCTGCGCCACAAAATGCGCGTCGTCGAACAGAGCGGCGATCTTCTCGCACCGCCCCGGGTCCCCCGGCAGCAGCACGTAGCGGCCCACGTCGCCCTCCATACAGTGAATATGATACTGCTTTTCCAGCTTTTGCATGGCAAAACCCTCCTATATATACAAAGAGTAGTATTTCTTCCGTAAATTACACTTCGTAGTCGTCTGTAACAGGTCTACATTGTACCACGTCCCCGGCAAAAAAGCAACTTTCCTCCCGCAAAACCCAAAAAGTGTCGCGTCTATAAACGGTACCTCTGCAAAAACTAACTGCGGCACGGCGCACGTCTGTGCGCTGCGCGCTTCTCGCGCAGGCAACGCCGTGACGATGGAAAAAGGAGGGATCTCCCATGACAGATCGCGTGATGGTTCTGGTGGCTGCCGTGGCTCTGGCGTTGACGCTGGCGGCGTGCGGCGGCGCGGACAAAAAGCCCCAAACCCGCCCCGACACCACACCCAACGGCGGCATCACCACCCAGCCCGACACCAACGGCACCGCCCCCGATACCACGCCCGATGGCCGCATGACCGACGGCAGAGCATTCCTTGACCGCATGGGCGAGTAACCGCCCCTATGCCGGCGGCACCGCCGCCGGCATAACTCTTGCGCCCCCTCTTGCATTTTCGGAAAAATGGTCTATTATATAGGGTGATAAAATTTGAACGCCGCTCCGGCGGCGGAGAAAAGAAGGTTTTACTATGACAAAGATCGACATTGTTTCCGGCTTCCTCGGTGCGGGCAAGACCACCCTCATCAAAAAACTGCTGGCGGAGGCGTTCCCCGGCGAAAAGCTGGTGCTCATCGAAAACGAGTTCGGCGAGATCAGTATTGACGGCGGCTTCCTGAAGGATTCCGGCGTCCAGATCAGCGAGATGTCCTCCGGCTGCATCTGCTGCTCTCTGGTGGGCGACTTCAACCGCGCCCTGAAGGACGTACACGACCAGTTCCACCCCGACCGCATCCTCATCGAGCCCTCCGGCGTGGGCAAGCTCAGCGACGTGATCGTGGCGGTGGAGAACACCGTCAAGGACGTCCCCGACATGAAGCTCAACAGCTTCGTCACCGTGGCGGACGCCACCAAGGTAAAGGTCTACATGAAGAACTTCGGCGAGTTCTACAACAACCAGATCGAATCCGCCGGCACCGTTATCCTCTCCCGCACCCAGCGTCTCAGCCAGGAGAAGCTGGAGGCGGCTGTGGCTCTCCTGCGGGAGAAGAACCCCACCGCCGCCATCCTCACCACCCCTTGGGACGCGCTGGACGGTGCCACCATCCTCTCCGCCATTGAGAAGGTCTCTCTGGCGGAGGAGCTGCTGGCGAAAATGCGCGCCGAGCACGAGGCGGACGAGCACGAGCACGAGCACGAACACGAGCATGACCACCATCACCACCACGATGATGACCACGACCATGAGCACCATGACCACGACCACGACCATGAGCATCACCACCACGATGGTGAGGAGTGCCACGACCCCCACTGCGCCTGCCACCATCACCATCACCACGCCGACGAGGTGTTCACCAGCTGGGGCGTGGAGACGGTGAAGCCCTACACCGAAGCCGATCTGGATCGCATCCTCACCGCGCTGGACAGCGGCGACTGCGGAGCCATTCTCCGCGCCAAGGGCATCGTCCCCGCCGCCGACGGCGGCGAGTGGCTGCACTTTGACTTCGTGCCGGAGGAGCACCAGCTCCGCCGCGGCAGTGCCGACTACACCGGCCGCCTGTGCGTCATCGGCTCCCATCTGGACGAGGCGAAGCTGTCCGCATTGTTCGGTCTGTAAGCGGAGGTGCGCGCTATGGACATTCCTGTTTACCTCATCGCCGGTTTTCTGGACGCCGGCAAGACCACGTTCATCAACGGCATCCTTCGGGACGGCTTCGCCGCCGAGGATCGCACCCTGCTCCTGTGCTGCGAGGAGGGCGAGCTGTCCTACGACCCCAAGGTGCTGGGCAACGTGTTCACCTACACCGTGGAGGACGAGGACGACCTGACCCCTGCGCTTCTGAAAAAGCTGGAAAAGCAGTACCGCCCCAAGCAGGTCATCGTGGAGTACAACGGTATGTGGAGCATGGAGACGCTCTACCGCGAGGTGCTCCCCGCCAACTGGATCCTCTACCAGATCATGTGCCTTGTGGACGCCCGCACCTTCGAGATGTACGTCAAGAACATGGGGCAGCTGATGATGGAGAAGATCACCAACGCCGACCTGCTGATCTTCGGTCACTGCAACGACCAGCTCCGCGCCCAGCTTCGCAGCCGCAACCTGCGGATGGTCAACCGCCGCGCCGACATTTATCTGGAGAACGAGGACGGCACCAGCGAGGAGTACGTCACCCCGGAGATGTCCCCCTTCGACCTCTCCTCCGGCGAGCTGGTGGTGCCCGACGCGGACTACGGCGTCTGGTACGTGGACATCATGGACAACCCCGGACGCTACGAGGATATAGAGGTCACCTTCAAGGCGATCATGTGCCACTCCAAGAAGTTCAAGGGCGTCCACTGCCCCGGACGCTTCGCCATGGTCTGCTGTGACAAGGATATGCAGTTCCTTGCGCTGGTCTGCCGCGGCGAGGGTCTGGAAAACTATAAGGACAAGGACTGGGTGCTGATTCACGCCACCGTCAAGGTGGAGGAGTGCGACGCCTACCAGGGGGTAGGTCCCGTCCTCTACGTCACCTCCATCACCGCCGCCGCCAAGCCCGACCCCGAGATCGTCTCCTTCTGACCCCCCGCCTCGGACGGGCATAGTGTTGTCATTCCGAGCCAGCCCGCAGGCTGACGTGGGAATCCGTCCCCTAAATTCTTCACCATTTATTGAACCCCCGCCATCCGGCGAGGCTTCAGTGAATAGTGAATAGCGATCGATAAAGAATGAATAACTATTCATTCTTTGCAAAAAAGAAAGCCCCTCCGGGCTTTCTTTTTTCTTCTCACAGTCCGGGGATATTCAGCCCGCCGGTCAGCGCATTCATGGAGCTGCTCATGGCGTCCTCCGCCTGCCGCAACGCCTCGTTCACCGCGGAGATCACCAGATCCTGCAGCATCTCCACATCCTCCGGATCCACTGCGTCGGGCTGGATGGTCAGTGCCGTCAGCTCCTTCTTGCCGCTGACCACCGCCGTCACCACGCCGCCGCCTGCCGAAGCGGTGAACGCGGACTGCTCCACCTCCTCCTGCGCCTTCGCCATCTCCTGCTGCATCTTCAGCAGCTTCTGCTGCATCTGCGCCTGCTGCTGCATCATCCCGGCCCCGCCGGTAAAGCCCCTGCGGGCACTGTAACCCTTCGCCATACTTGTTCTCCTTTTTGTCAATGATTCGGTGAAATCGCGCTTTCCGCGCCAAACCTGTACTTTATACCCGTGTACAACGTGATGTTCAAGGTGTGTACAACCTTAAAACAGGCGAAAACATCCTGTACACCACCCTTTTATTTGATCTGGAATCCGTCTAATTTTCGCCCGTTACGCGTTAATTCATCCAGCTTGTCCCCTGTCGCCGGTGCGTCCTCCCACGGCGGGATGTCTCCCCCGTGAGCGGTCTCCTCCGGCGCGGGGGGAGCCTCCTCCGGCATGGGCGGTCTTTCGTAATCGTCGCTGACCGGCGGCACAGGCCGCGGACGGCGCGCCGCCGCGGATTTTGTCGCCGGGGACTTTTTTCCCACCTCGCCGACTGCAAACCGCACCTGAACCTTCTGCCCCGTGTGCTGGGAGGTCACGCCCTCCAGCACATCCCGCACCGCCTTGCAGTCCAGCAGCGATTTGAACATTTCGCTTTCGCAGGTGACCTTCAAAACATCGCCGTTCAGCGTGCCCCTCACGTGATCCAGCATCGCCCGATAGCTTGCCGCCAGCGGTGCCTTGTAGTGGTTCAGCAGCACATTCCACACGCCGCTGTCACCGTCAGAAATCGTTGCGGCACAAGGCTTTTCCGGCTTCTTTGTCTCCGCCGGCTCCTGTGCCGCCGGCTCCTGTGCCGCCGGCTCCGTCACCGGCTGCGTCGCAGCCTCTGCCGGTGGCGCGGGCGGCGACGCCCGCTCCGGGGCGGGAGCTTCCACAGCCGCCGGAAGCGGTGCGGCCCGCACCTCGGCAGCGCGCCGGTTTTCCCGGGAAACAGCCGCTTTTTGCGCGGGAACAACGCCCTTTTGCAGCATTTCCTCAATGGCGGACACGCGTCCGTCCAACGCCGCCGTGTCCCCGGAAAGGCTCTCGTCACACAGCCGCAGCAGACACAGCTCCGCGTCCGTCCGCTGCCGGATGCTGTCGCCCAGCGCGGCAGCCGTCCGCTGGATGGTGTCGGTCATAAACAGCAGCCGCCGCATGGGCACCTCCGCCGTCATATCCGTCAGCGTTTTCCGGTCATACACGCCGCTGACCAGTGCCGCGCCGCCCTCCGGCGCAGCCTTCATCACCGTCATGTCGCGGCACAGATCGCTCAGCTCTCCCAGCAGTGCCGAGATGTCCTTGCCGCCCCGGTACAGCTGATCCAGCAGCCCCAAGGCGTCACCGCCCTGCCGCGCCAGCAGCAGGCGCATCAGCTGCAGCGTCTGTGTGCTGCCCGCCAGCCCCAGCGTGTCCAGCACCGTTTTGGCGTCCACCGTTCCGGCGGCGGCACGGCACTGATCCAGCAGGCTCAGCGCGTCCCGCAGTGCGCCGTTCGCCATCCGCGCCAGCAGCTCCGCGCCGTCGGCGGTCAGGTCGATGCCCTCCTTCTCCGCCACGCGGAGCAGGTGCCGCTCCATGTCGCGGGGCAAAATACGCTTGAAGGTGAACCGCTGGCAGCGGGAGAGGATGGTGGGCAGCACCTTCTGCAATTCCGTGGTCGCCAGAATGAACAGCAGGTGCTCCGGCGGCTCCTCCATGATCTTCAGCAGCGCGTTGAACGCGTCCTTGGAGAGCATGTGCACCTCGTCGATGATGTACACGCGCTTTTTCAGCACGGAGGGCGGGTAGATCGCCTCCTCCCGCAGTGTGCGGGCGTCGTTGACGCTGCCGTTGGAGGCGGCGTCCAGCTCCGTCACGTCCAGCAGCGAGCCGTCGTCAATGCCCCGGCAGGCGGCGCAGCGGTTGCAGGGCGCGCCGTCAATGGGGCTTTCGCAGTTGACCGCTTTGGCGAGGATACGGGCGCAGGTGGTCTTTCCGGTGCCGCGGGTGCCGGTGAAAAGATAGGCGTGCCCCACCTGACCGTCCGCCACCTGCCGCTGGAGCGTATCGGTGATATGTTGCTGTCCCACCACCTCGGAAAAGGTCTTGGGACGGTATTTGCGGTACAATGCCTGATACACGGGCACACCTCCCCGGCAAAAGAAATGAACCTGTTCTCCGCTCTGGGCCACAGAGCCGGCACCCTCGCGGCACATGGATGATCCCTCTTAATGCTGCTCGGTTCCCCGCCTGACATGATTCGTGGGTATCCATTGCGCGAGACCGGCTCCGCAGCGCACAGCGGAGAACAAGTTCGTACAGTTTATTGTACTACAAGCGTTCGCGTTTCGCAACTGTTTTTTTCTGCATCACGCCAACAGGGTAAATACGCCGTGGCAGAGCACGCACAGCACCACCCCCACGGCGGTGGGCAGGAGCATGGAAAGCAGAGTCCACCTGACGCTGCCCGTCTCCCGGCGGATGGTCAGGCAGGTGGTGCCGCAGGGGAAATGGCACAGGCAGAAGAGAAGCATACACACGCACGTCTCCGCCGTCCAGCCCCGCGACATCAGCAGGCTGTGGAGGGCGGCGGTGGAGCAGTCTGCCAGGCTGCCCGCCTGGGTGTAGCCCATCGCCAGCGTGGGCAGCACGATCTCATTGGCGGGAAAGCCCACCAGATACGCCGTCAGCGTCATGCCGTCCAGCCCCATCAGCCGTCCCAGCGGCTGGAAAAACGCTGCCGCCCGCTGCAAAAGCGGCACGCCGCCGGGGGCGAGATTCGCCAGCAGCCACAGCACCAGTCCCGCTGGGACGGACACCGTCACCGCCCGCCCCAGCACAAACAGCGTCTTATCCAGCAGGGAGCGCACCAGCACCTGCCCCACCCGCGGCATACGGTAGGGCGGCAGCTCCAGCGTGAAGGCGGAGGGCGCGCCCCGCAGGACGGTGGCGGTCAGTAAACGGGTGGTCAGCAGCGTCACCGCCACCGCCAGCAGGATGCAGCCCAGAAACGACGCGGACGCCGCCCACGGGCGTCCTTGCCACAGGAGCGTGACCAGCACCAACAGAGTGGGCAGCCGCCCGTTGCAGGGCATGAAGGCGTTGGTCAATATCGCCGCCAGCCGCTCCCGCGGACTGTCCATAATGCGGCAGCCCATGACGCCGCAGGCGTTGCAGCCCATCCCCATGCACATGGTAAGGCACTGCCTACCGCTGCCTCCGGCGCGGCGGAACAGCACGTCGCAGTTGAACGCCAGACGGGGCAGCAGCCCCGCGTCCTCCAGCAGCGCGAACAGCGGGAAGAAGATCGCCATGGGCGGCAGCATCACCGCCACCACCCATGCGGCGGTGCGGTAGACGCCGTCCACCAGCGCACCTTGCACCCACCACGGGGCGAAGGACAACAGGCGGCGCAGCGGCTCCTGCAACGCCATGAGCCAGCGGCTCAACAGGGCGGAGGGCAGGTTCGCACCCCACATAGTCAGGGAGAACACCACGCCAAGCAGCACCAGAAGCACCGGGAGGGCGGTGTATTTTCCCATCAGGATGCGGTCAATGCGCCGGTCGCGCTCGTGAAGGGCGGCGGTGCCCCCAAGGCAGACACGCGCCAGCGCGTCCGCCCGCTCCGCCACCCAGAGGGGGTCGTCCGCCGCACCCTCCCACGGCGGCGGGGACGCGGGGCTGTGCGCCGCCTGCGCCGCCGCGTTCCGCAGTGCATCCAGCCCGGAGCGGTCACGGGCGGAGGTCATCACCACCGGCACGCCCAGTGCCTCCGCCAGCGCGCTGCCGTCCGGCGCGGCTCCGCGGCGGCGGGCTTCGTCCATCATGTTCAGGCAGACCACCATGCGCCCCGTGCGGCAGCGCAGCTGCACCGCAAGGCGCAGGTTCCGCCGCAGGCAGCAGGCGTCCAGCACCGCCACGATCACATCCGCGCCGCCGTCCAGACAGTCACGGGTGACCACCTCCTCCGGCGAGTCCGGATGGAGGGAGTAGGTGCCCGGAAGATCCACCAGGCGGAACGTGTCCCCCTCCCAGACGTACCGCCCCTCGGCTGCCGCCACCGTCTTGCCGCACCAGTTGCCGGTGTGCTGCCGCAGCCCCGTCAGCGCGTTGAAAACCGTGGACTTGCCCACGTTGGGGTTGCCCGCCAATGCCACCGTGTACTCCTTCATACGCCGTCCCTCCCTGCGTTATTTCACAGGGTATCCTATGACAGCCCCGCAGGCGGGGTGCAGAACGAAAAACAGGCGGCGCACCGTGCGCCGCCTGTTTTTTCAGTAAAAGGAGAGAGAAATACAATGGGTGGGTATCCTTTCGGACGAGTGTATCATACACAGGATGCGTTAAAAAGTCAACAGGTTTGATAAATCATTAACAAATTGTTCACAAGCGTCTCCCTCCGTTCACAAATCGTTTACAGTGACCGGCGGGAAAAGCTATTGACATTGAAAAAACACGGTGGTATCATTTAGCACGCTAATTGTTCGTATGCTAAGAATCATATAAAAGGGAGGCGGAAACAGTTGAAATTCTGCTTTGAGGAGCGACCCGCCCATTTCGGGATGCTGTTCGGCTACTGCGACCATCAGGTGCACAAGCTGACGGGAAAGCTGCTGCGGCGGTACGATGTGTCCCCCGTGCAGTGCCGGACGCTGATGTTCCTCCACAACGCGGAGGGCGAGGTCAACCAGAAAACGCTGGAGCGGTTTCTGATGGTGAAGCCCAGCACGGTCAACGGCATTGTGGATCGGCTGGAGGAAAAGGAGCTGGTGCGCCGCACCGTCAGTGCCGAGGACGGCAGGTGCCGCATTCTGGAGCTGACCGAGGAGGGACGGCGGTTCCACGATGAATTTCAAGCCGTGGTGCAGCAGGTGAATGAGCGGCTGGAGCGGGGCTTCAGCGCGGAGGAGCAGGAGCTGTTCACGGGCTTTCTTCTGCGCGCGGCGCGGAATCTTACGGACAAGGAGGACGAGGAAATATGCTGAGAAAACTATCTCCCTATACGAAGGGCTACCGGCTGCTGATGCTGTTCGCCGTCGCCTGCTCCGCCGGGGAGGCGGTGCTGGAGCTGATGCTGCCCCAGGTGATGAGCGACATTGTGGACGTGGGCATCGCCGGAGGTGACCGGGCGTACATCCTGAGTGCCGGGTTGAAGATGGTCATTATGGCTCTGCTGGCTCTCGCCTGCGGCGTGGGCGCGGCGGCGTTGGCCGCCAAAGCCGCCATGGGCTTCGGCGCGTCGCTCCGTCAGGCGGAGTATGAGCAGGTGCAGCGGTTTTCCTTCGCCAACATTGAGCATTTTTCCACCGCCAGCCTTGTGACGCGGCTGACCAACGACGTAGCGTCGGTGCAGATGACCACGTTCATGGGGATGCGTATGCTGGTGCGCGCCCCCACCATGCTGGTGACGGCGTTGGTGATGGCTCTGCTCATCAGCGCACGGCTCAGTCAGGTGTTTTTGGTGGTCATTCCCCTGCTGGTCGCGGCGGTGCTCATCGTGATCAAGCGGGTGGGACCGTTCTTCACCTCCTTACAGGGTGCCACCGATGATGTGAACCTTGTGGTGCAGGAGGACTTGAACGCCATCCGCGTGGTGAAGTCCTTCGTCCGGGAGGAGCAGGAGCAGGAGAAGTTCCGCCGGCGCAGCGAAAAGCTGCGGAGCATGGCGGAGCGCGCCTTCGGCTTCGTGGTGCTGTTCATGCCGGTGATGATGGTGCTCATGGGCGGCACCATCACGGCGGTCATGTGGATCGGCGGCCATTATGTGTGGGAGGGCTCCCTGCTGTCCGGCGATCTGATCGCGTTCTTCACCTACGTCAGCGAGATTTTGATGTCGCTGATGATGGTGTCCATGGTGCTGATGCTGCTGACACGCGCCATCGCCTGCGGCAAGCGTATCGTGGAGGTGCTGGACGAGGAGCCGCGCATTACCGATAAGGACGCCGACGCCGCGCTGACGGTGGAGGACGGCTCCGTGCGGTTCGACCATGTGTACTTTAAGTACCACGACACGGCGGAGGCATGGAATCTGGAGGACGTGAGCTTCACGGTGCCCAGCGGTGCCACGGTGGGTATTTTAGGCGGCACCGGCAGTGCCAAAACCACGCTGGTGAGCATGATACCGCGGCTGTACGACGTGGACAGCGGCGGCGTCTATGTGGGCGGGCACAACGTCAAGGAGTACACCATGGAAGCCCTCCGGAGGGGCTGCGCCATGGTGCTGCAGAAAAATACGCTGTTCTCCGGCACCATTCGGGAGAACCTGCGCTGGGGCGACGAGAACGCCACCGACGCGGAGATCGAGGACGCCTGCCGTCTCGCCTGCGCCGACGAGTTCATTGAGAAGATGCCCGACGGCTACGACACGTATATCGAGCAGGGCGGCACCAACGTCTCCGGCGGGCAGAAGCAGCGGCTGTGCATTGCGCGGGCGGTGCTGCGTAAGCCGAAAATTTTAATTCTGGACGATTCCACCAGCGCGGTGGACACCGCCACGGACGCCAAGATACGCAGTGCGCTGAAAACGGCACTGCCCGGCACCACGAAGCTCATTATCGCCCAGCGGGTCACGTCCGTCATGGACGCCGACCTCATTCTGGTGATGGACGACGGGCGCGTGACCGCCATGGGCACCCACGAGGAATTGATGGAAAAGAGCGACATTTACCGGGAGGTCTACCGCTCCCAGCAGGAAGGAGTGAGCATTGATGGCTGAATCCAGACGTCCCCAGCGCGGGCACGGTCCGGGGCCTCAGGGCCACGGCTTCCAGCGGCCCAAGGACTTTAAGGGCACGGTGCAGAAGCTGCTGCGCTATATCGGCCGCTACAAGGCGGCGTTGGTGCTGGTGTTCGTGTGCCTTGTGGTCAGCTCCGCCGCCTCCGTGATGAGCAGCTATCTGCTCAAGCCCATTATCAACGATTATATTATCCCCGGCGATTTTCCAGGGCTTGCCAGGATGCTGGCACTGCTGCTGGGCGCGTTTTTGCTGTCGGGCGTGTGCTCCTATGCCTATGCCCGCATTATGGTGCATATCTCCCAGCGGACGGTGGCGCAGCTGCGGCAGGATCTGTTCGACAAATTGCAGTCGCTGCCCCTGCGGTACTTCGACACGCACCAGTCCGGCGATCTGATGAGCCGGTTCACCAACGACATGGACACCGTGTCGGATATGATCAACTCCAGCTTCGCCAGCGTAGTGTCCTGCGCCTTGACGTTTATCGGCATTGTTGCTATGATGCTGTATATGAACTGGGTGCTGACGCTGATCACCTTTGCCTTTTTGGTGCTGATGCTGCTGGTGGTCAAGGGCGTGGGCGGCAAGAGCCGCGTCAGCTTCCAGAACCAGCAGCGGGCACTGGGTGCCATGAACGGCTATATCGAGGAGATGGTGGAGGGACAGAAGGTCATCAAGGTCTTTAACCATGAGAGCAAGGCGATCTCCCAGTTCTCCGGGCTGAACGGCGCATACCGGGACGCCGCCACGGCGGCGCAGACCTATTCCGGTGCCATGATGCCCGCCATGGCGAACCTGTCCCGCATCGACTACGCCGTGACGTGCTGCGTGGGCGGGCTCCTCGCCATCGGCGGTATGTTCGACGTGGGGTCGCTGGGCGCGTATCTGCTGTATGTAAAGCAGGTGAGCCAGCCCATCACGCAGGTAAGCCAGCAGGTGAACGTGCTGCTGGCCGCCATCGCCGGCGCGGAGCGTATCTTCGCCGTCATGGAAGCCCAGCCGGAGGTGGACGAGGGCAAGACCGTCATCGTCCGGGTGGAGAAGAACGGCGATACCCTCACCGAGACGACGCGGCGCACCGGCTGCTGGGCGTGGAAAAAGCCCGACGGCACGCTGGTGGAGCTGCGGGGCGATGTGCGGTTCGACCACGTGACGTTCTCCTACGACGGGGAAAAGACGGTGCTGAACGATGTGTCCCTGTTCGCCAAGCCGGGGCAGAAGATCGCTTTTGTAGGCTCCACCGGCGCGGGTAAGACCACCATCACCAACCTTATCAACCGGTTTTACGACGTGCAGGAGGGCACCATCACCTACGACGGCATCAACGTGAAGGACATCGAGAAGGACTCCCTCCGCCGCTCGCTGGGTATGGTTTTGCAGGACACCCATCTGTTCACCGGCACCATCGCCGACAACATCCGCTACGGGCGTCTGGACGCCACGGACGAGGAGGTGCGCGCCGCCGCCAAGCTCGCCAACGCCGACGGCTTCATCCGCCATCTGCCCCAAGGGTATGACACGGTCATCACCGGCGACGGCGGCAGTCTCAGCCAGGGGGAGCGGCAGCTGCTCGCCATCGCACGCGCCGCCGTATCCGACCCGCCGGTGCTGATTTTGGACGAAGCCACCAGCTCCATCGACACGCGGACGGAGAACCTTATCGAAAAGGGTATGGACTCCCTGATGGAAGGGCGGACGGTGTTCGTGATCGCCCACCGGCTGTCCACCGTTCGCAACAGCAAGGCGATCCTCGTGCTGGAGCACGGGCGGATCATTGAACGGGGCGACCACGAGGAGCTGCTGGCGCAGAAGGGCAAGTATTATCAGCTTTACACCGGTAAGGCGGAGTTGAGCTGACGTATAAAGCTACCAAAAAACGGAAACCATAAGGAGGACGCACCATGATGGAAAAACAGCTTTGCGAACTGGCGGTTGCCATGCTGGAGCGGGCATACGTGCCCTATTCCCACTTCCCGGTGGGCGCGGCACTGCTGTGTAAGGACGGCACGGTGTTCACCGGCTGCAACATTGAGAACGCCGCCTACGGCGCGACGGTATGCGCGGAGCGGACCGCCATATTCAAGGCGGTCAGCGAGGGGCACCGGGAGTTCGATACCCTTGTGATCGCCGGGCGCAGCGACGACTTCTGCGTGCCCTGCGGCACGTGCCGGCAGGTGATGATGGAGTTCGCGCCGGAGTTGACGGTCATCTGCCTGAACAGGAAGGGCGAGAGCCGGAAATTCGCGCTGCGGGAGCTGCTGCCCTACGGCTTCGACCAGAGCTGTCTGTAAGCGCGGAAGGATTTTCATGGAACCAAATCACGCCGTGCTCCGTCTCAATGGACAGAAACCCATTTCAGGAGGAAACTACACTATGAAAAAAATCATTTCCCTTGTGCTTGCCGCCGTGCTGGCACTGAGCCTCGCCGCCTGCGGCAATAAGGACAACGGCGGGAGCGGCGACCAGCCCTACGCCCCCACCAGCGCGCTGGATCTGCTGGAGAAGGTGTGGAACAGCTATACCGACGAGGAGAAGTTCCCCACCTCCGGCGGCGACTACTCCGAGGCAAACAGCAAGGAGGACGCCCCCGGCGTGTACGATCTGAGCGACCGCGCCGCCGTGGACAGTGCCCTCGGTCTGCCGGAGACGGCGAAGGTAGATCAGGCGGCGTCCCTCGTGCACATGATGAACGCCAACACCTTTACCGCCGCCGCCTATCACTGCACCGATGACCCCGCCGCGCTGGCGACCCAGTTGCGGGACAACATCCAGCAGCGGCAGTGGATGTGCGGCTTCCCCGACAAGGTGGCGGTGATCGTGGTGGGTGAGTACGTGGTGTCCGTGTTCGGCGCCGAGGATCTGGTGGATCAGTTCGTCAGCGTGCTCAACGGTATGTGCGGCGTGCAGCCCGCCTACGACGAGGCTATTCTGTGATGCGTGCGGTACAGCGCACCGCGTTTCTGCTCCTGGCAGCGGCTATGCTCATAGCCGCTGCCTTGCTGCCCTCCTCCCGGAAGCCGCCCCAAGACACGGAGACGGAGAAAACGGCGGTGTACGTATACAGGGGCTACGGTGCCGCCACGGACGCGCCGTGGGACGGGAAATCGCTGGATTTCGCCGTGCACCGGTTCCGCCATCTGCTGGAGAAATACTTCCCGGAGGGGCACAGTGTCTATCTGGCGGTGGTGCCCGACAAGGCGGAGTTCACCGTGCCGCCGGAGGGCTACGTCCCCGCCGGGGTGCAGGAGACGTCCGCCTATCTGACAGAGCGGCTGGACGCGGAGGCGGTGGACATCGCGCCGCTGCTGACGCTGGAGGACTACTACCGCACCGACCCCCACTGGCGGCAGGAGCAGCTGCGCCCCGTGGCGGAGACGCTGCTGCGCGCTATGGGCGCGGCGGCACCGGAGACAGCGGACGAGACGCTGTGCGCGCTGGAGGGGGAGTTCCGCGGCAGCTACTGGGGGAAAACGGAGGAATCGTTGCAGCCGGATGTGCTGTCCTATCTGACCTCCCCCGTGCTGGAGGGGTGCGCCGTCTACAACTATGAGACGGACAGCACGGGCGGCGTGTACGACTACGCGGCGGCGCAGGACGCGCCCTACGACCTGTTCCTCAGCGGGAGCCGGTCGCTGCTGCGGATCGAGAATCCGGCGGCGGACAGAGAGCGCGTCCTCGTGGTGTTCCGGGATTCCTTCGGCAGCAGCCTTATCCCCCTGCTGGCGGAGGGCTACGGCACGGTCTACGCCGTGGACATACGGTATATCGCGTCGGACGCGCTGCAGCGGGTGGTGTCGTTCCCCCAGGGGGCGGACGTGCTGTTTTTGTACAGCACCACGGTACTGCACAACAGCATCACCCTGAAGTGACCGGGCGCATAGACTGACATAGGCACGAAGGAAAGGGGGCGTCGCCCATGGCGGAGACGTTGGACGCGCTGGTGCCGGGGGACAGCTGCCGGGTGACCGCGCTGCAGCTCCCGCCCCACAAGCAGCGGCGTATGCAGGAGCTGGGACTGACCGTCGGCAGCACCGTCACCGCGCTGCACCGGGGGCCGTGGGGCGGTATCGCCGCCTACGGCGTGCTGGACACGGTGGTGGCTCTGCGGGACTGCGATGCCCGGCACATCACCGTCGCATAAAAAAACACCGGAGCAAAAGCTCCGGTGTTTTCTTATGCTTTTCGTTAGAAGAACGATTTGATCTGTCCGTAGAGGACGAGCACCATGATCAGCGGGGTGATGAACTTCACGCAGACCTTGAAGAAGCCGTAGCCGCCCATGGCGTGACCGGACGCCTCGCACTCTTCCTTGACCACATCGGGGCCGATCTCCCAGCCGATCATCAGGGACATCAGCATTGCGCCAAGGGGCATCATAATACCCTCGGACAGCATATCCCAGAAGTCCAGCCAGTCAGCCGACCACCCGGGTAGGTCGCCGGTCATGCCCAAGAGGTTTGCCGGTGCGATACCGGAGGTGCCCAGCGCGTCGGCGCAGACGAGGATGCAGCCCACGCCCACGCAAGCCGCGGCGATGAGAGTGTAGGGCTTACGCTTGTCGCCCTTACCGGCGATACGCGCCTTATCCACAAAGTGCGCCACGATGACCTCCAGCAAGGAGATGGAGGAGGAGACGGCGGCGAACACCACCAGCAGATAGAACAGGATGCCGAAGATGGGACCCACAGGGCCCATGCGGTTGAACACGTTCTGCATGGTGACGAACAGCAGGGTCGGGCCGCCCAGAGAGCCGCTGGGGTCCAGGGCGAAACGACCGGGGATAACGCACAGACCGGCCATCAGAGCCACCAGCGTATCCATGACGATGATGAGGATGGCGTTCTTCTGCAGGTTCTCCTTCTTATCCAGATAGGAGCCGTAGGTGATCATGGCACCCATGCCCAGGGACAGGGAGAAGAACATCTGACCGCCGGCGGTGGAGAGCACCTCGAAGAAGGAGGGTGCCTCCTCGATGACGCCGTTGGCAACTGCCCAGCCGGGAACGAACATATACTTCAGACCGTCCACAGCACCCTCAAGCGTGCAGGCGCGGACGATGCAGATGATCAGCATGACGAACAGCGCGGGCATACCGATGGAGCAGACCTTCTCGATACCGCCGCCGACACCGCCGAGGACGATGAGCATGGTGATGGCGACGAAGATCAGACCGTAGATGATCGCCTCGCCCTGATTCGCCATGAAGCCCCAGAATACCTCGTGACCGACGGAGGTGTCGTTGGCTGCCGCTGCCTCCGCCATGGCGTTGGCACCGAAGCCGGCGTGGAACAGGTCACCCACGTTCAGCACCACGTACTTGATGCAGTAGCCGCCCAGCGCGCAGTAGAAGAACAGGATGAAGAACGCGGACAGGATGCCCAGCCAGCCCATCCATTTGAACTTCTTGGACAGTGCCTTGTACGCACCCACGGCACCGTGGTGGGTCTTACGACCCAGTGCCAGCTCACCCACCATGACGATGAAGCCGCAGAACACCGCCAAAAGCAGATAGATGATGAGGAACAGGAAACCGCCGGAGGCTCCCATCTTATTGGGGAAGCCCCAGATGTTGCCGAGACCCACTGCGGAGCCGACGGCCGCCATCAGGAAACCAAAATTGGTTCCAAAGCCTTTTCTTTCTTCCATTTTTTCTCTCCTTAACAGATTTTCGCCTTCACGTTTCCGGGAAGGCCACTTACTTCGCCGCCGCTTGTCTATTGACAGGAAACGACCCGGAGCACCGCCATGCTCCGCAGGTACCGCCCAGCGAGATATTTTTTCCGTTAAGAGTACCTGAAAAAAGTATACAGGATTATTATTCCACCCGCAATTAGCAGTTTTTATAAAAATCAAGCGTCGTATTGTACACTTTTAACATTCTATGAACACGGAGCACGGTAAATTTTACGGGTGTTTTATCAATTTTTAACACAAAATTCCGATGCAACGACAGGCGTTCGCCAGTTTTCCCGAATGGTTCGGGTAGTAATTTCTCCGCGGGAAACAAACTTGCCATTTTCTTAACAGTCATACCGGCGCGGCGCAGTGCATAGGAGAAAGGAAGGACTGCACACGCCAGGGGATTTATCGACAAGCAGAAAGACCGCCTTGCGGGCGGTCTTTTTGATCTGTCAGGAGAGATGTTGTCGGGATGGCGGTCCCGGAAACAAGCCAACAGATCTCTATCAAAAACCCGCCGCCCCGAGGGGCGGTGGGCTTTTGCGCTTGCAGAAGGGGGTGCGCTATCAGAAGAAAAATTCCTTGATCTGACCGTACAGGACGAGGATCATGCACAGACCGGTCATCAGAGCCACCAGAGTATCCATGATGATGAAGCCGCAGAGCACTGCCAGGATCAGATAGACGATAAGGAACGTGAAGCCACCGGAGGCTCCCATTTTATTGGGGAAGCCCCAGATGCTGCCCAGACCGACTGCCGAGCCGACGGCTGCCATCAGGAAACCAAAATTGGTTCCAAAGCCTTTTCTTTCTTCCATGATTTCTCTCCTTTAATTTCTTCTCCTGTGGAGACGTCCGCAAGTTTTCCTGCGGACAAACAAAAGGTATACCGTAAATGCTCGGGTGGTTCAATTAGCATTTTTAATGAAAAATTAACGCGTATTTATATGATTTTAACATTATCTTAGCGTTAACGATGTGTGTTTTGTCTTGTTTTCGCACTTTTTGACCCGTTTATCTTCCTGGTTTTCGCGGATTTTTGACGTGTTTTCTGTCATTTTTTCGTGTTTTTCTTTATAAGAAAAATTTCGTCTCGCGTTAAGATGTCGTTTGTCGATAGGTCGTTATATGCCGGAGCGAACGGCGCGGCGGTGCCACTTCCCTTTTTGCGGGAGACGTGATATAATAGCCGCAAGGCGACTATTATACTGTATCGCCGTTTTTCTCGCCGGAAAGCCGGCGGAGCATACCGCAGCGCAGAGCGTCACGGTATGATACTTCAATGTGATTTATGATCGGCAAGGAGGTGGGGAGCATGAAGCGTTTTACCGCGCTGGCGGCGGCTGTCGCGCTGGCGGCGTCGCTCTGCGCCTGCACACCCAGAGCGGGAACGGACAGCGGCCGGCTGCGCGTGGTGTGCACCCTGTTCCCCTATTACGATTTCGTGCGGCAGATCGGCGGCGAGGACGTGGACGTGACGCTGCTGGTGCCCGCCGGGCGGGAGACCCACAGCTTTGAGCCCACGCCGCTGGACGTTATCACCATCAGCGAGGCGGAGGTCTTTGTCTACAACGGCGGCGAGAGCGAGACATGGGTGGAGGACATCCTGTCCGCCGCCGGGGAGAACATCCCCTACCGGCTGGCGATGATGGACTGCGTGGAGACGCGCGCCGAGGAGTTCGCCGAGGGGATGCAGGGCGGTCACGACCACGACGACCACGACGACCACGACGACCACGACGACCACGACGACCACGACGACCATGACGAGCATGACGGGCATCTCCACGACGGACACGAGGAGGAGATCGAGTATGACGAGCACATCTGGACGTCGCCGGTGAACGCCATGGCGTTGTGCCGCGCTCTGTGCGACACGCTGTGCCAAGCCGACCCGGACAACGCCGACGGATACCGGGCGCGGCTGGAGGCGTATCTGGTGCAGCTGCAGACGTTGGACGGCACGTTTCGGGAGATCGTGGAGGACGGCACCCGGCGGCTGGTCGTGTTCGGCGACAGATTCCCGCTGCTGTATTTCTGCCGGGAGTACGGGCTGGACTACCGGGCGGCGTTCCACGGCTGCGCCGGGGACACGGAGCCGTCCCTCGCCACGCTGAAATACCTCATTGATCTGGTGAATGAGCAGCACATCCCCGTGGTGTATACCATCGAGCTGAGCAGCCGGAAGGTGGCGAACGCCATCGCGGAGACCACGGGCGCGCAGGTGCGGACGTTCCACTCCTGCCAGACGGTGAGCCGCGGGGAGTTCGACGGCGGAGCCACCTATATCAGTCTGATGACCGCCAACGCGGCGGCATTGAAGGAGGGACTTGCCTGATGGCGCAGGAGAAAAAAATACTGCTGGACTGCCGGGATGTGACGCTGGGCTACGAGGGCAAGAGCGTGTGGGAGCACCTGAGCTTTCAGGTGTGCAGCGGCGACTATGTGTGCATCGTGGGCGAAAACGGCAGCGGCAAGTCCACGCTTATTAAAAGCCTGCTGGGGCTGCTGCGCCCCATGAGCGGCGAGATCGTCCGCGCTCCGTCCCTGCGGGCGGGTGCCATCGGCTATCTGCCTCAGCAGACGAAGGCGCAGAAGGACTTCCCCGCCACGGTGACGGAGGTGGTGCAGAGCGGCTTCCTCAGCGGAAAGGGGCTGCGATTCTTCTACACGCCCAAGGAGAAGTCCGAAGCGTTGATGCACATGGGCAAGCTGGGTGTGCTGGAGCTGAAGGATCGCTGCTACCGGGAGCTGTCCGGCGGACAGCAGCAGCGCGTGCTGCTGGCGCGCGCACTGTGCGCCGCCGGTGAGCTGCTGATATTAGACGAGCCGGTGACGGGTCTTGACCCGGCGGCGGCGCAGGAGCTGTACCGCACGCTGGAGTATCTGAACAGAACGGAGGGTATCGCCATCGTCACTGTGACACACGATATGCAAAGTGCCCTGCGGTACGCGGATCGTATCCTCCACGCCGGTCACAGGCAGTGGTTCTGGGGCACGGCGGCGGAATACCTTGCCTCCCCGTGGGGCAAGCGGTTTGGAGGTGGCGTATGAGTCTGCTGTGGGAGATGTTCACCTATCCGTTCATCCTGCGGGCGTTCGTGGTGGGGATCCTGGTGGCACTGTGCGCCGCGCTGCTGGGCGTACCGCTGGTGCTGAAACGCTATTCCATGATCGGCGACGGGCTGAGCCACGTGTCCTTCGGCGCGCTGAGCATCGCACTGGCCTGCGGCTGGGCACCGCTGCCGGTGTCTATCCCGGTGGTGATCCTCGCCGCGCTGGGGCTGCTGCGGATGACGGAAAAGAGCCGCATGGGCGCGGACGCCGCCATCGCCGTGGTCAGCGCGTCCGCCCTCGCCATCGGCGTGGTGGTCACCAGCCTGACCACCGGCATGACCACCGACGTGGACAGCTTCATGTTCGGCTCCATCCTCGCCATGGACAGGGCGGACGTGACGCTGAGCGTCCTTTTGTGCGCGGCGGTGCTGGTGCTGTACGTGCTGTTCTATCACCGGCTGTTCGCCATTACGTTTGACGAGAGCTTCGCCCGCGCCACCGGCGTGCGGGTGGGGCTGTACAACACCGTGCTGTCGGTGCTGACGGCACTGACCATCGTGCTGGGTATGCGTATGATGGGTGCCATGCTGATCTCCAGCCTCATCATCTTCCCCGCGCTCACCGCCATGAACCTGCTGCGGAGCTTCCGGGGCGTGGTGCTGTGCGCGGCGGGACTGAGCGTGGTGTGCTTCTGCGTGGGGCTGACCGGCTCCTATCTGTGGAGTACGCCGGTGGGTGCCACGGTGGTGCTGGTAAATCTGGCGGTGTTCCTGCTGAGCCGGATCCTTGTGCGGATAAAAAGAGCGGCGTGACGCCGCTCTCAGGCTGCCGAAAAAGCCGCCGGCTTTTCTCGGCAGCCTGAGATAATGCCGTTATTTTCCAGTTTTCGCCCCATTTCGCGGGAGTTTTTCCGGAAAAGCACTTGCACTTTTCGCTTTTATATGGTATGCTACACATGTAAGTAAGGTATTGACTGGGAGTGGACGGCGGCGTCCGCTTTTTTCTTGACTTTTTTCATCTGTTAAAATCAGGAGGGAACACCTGTGAGAAAGATCACCGACATCGTATGGGAGCTGGCGGAGCCGGCCGTGCAGGAGCAGGGCTGCCGCATCTGGGACGTGGAATACGTCCGGGAGGCGGGGCAGTGGTATCTGCGGCTGTATCTGGACAAGGACGGCGGCGTGGACATTCTGGACTGCGAGGCCATCAGCCGCAAGGTCAGCGACCTGCTGGACGACGCCGACCCCATCGAGAGCAGCTACGTGTTCGAGGTAGGCTCCGCCGGGCTGGAGCGGCAGCTGAAGCGTCCCGGTGACTTTGCACAGTTCATGGGAAGCCCCGTGCTGGTCAAGACGTACCAGCCCAAGGACGGGCGGAAGGAGTTCGCCGGGAAACTAGCGGGCTACGAGGACGGCGCGGTGCTGCTGGATATGGGCGGCACGGAGCCGCTGCGCTTCGAGAAGAACGAGGTCGCCATGGTGCGCCTCCGGGTGGAATTCTAAGACGATTTGATATAAGGAGAAACGACATGAAATGTGATGAGATCTTCGCGGCTCTTGCCATGCTGGAAAAGGAGCGGGGCATCCCCCAGAGCTTCATGATGGGCAAGATCATCCAGGCACTGACCACCGCCTATAAGCGCGACCACGAGGGCGTGGAGTTCGTGGTGGTGGACGTGGACGAGGAGAAGAAGGATCTGAAGATGTACGTCCAGAAGGAGATCGTGGAGGAAGTGGAGAACCCCGCCAGCCAGATCTCTCTGGAGGAGGCGAAGCGCATCTCCGCCAAAAACGAGCTGGGCGGCATGGTGAACTTCCCCGTGGAGAGCGTGGAGTTCGGGCGCATCGCCGCCGGCAACGGCAAGCAGGTCATCATTCAGGGTCTGCGCGAGGCGGAGCACGGCATGATCTACGACGAGTGGGGCAGCAAGCAGCACGAGATCCTCACCGGCACCGTCAGCCGCATCGATCCCCGCAGCGGCAACGTGATGCTCCGCATCGGCACCGGCACGGAGGCCACCGAGGCGGTGCTGACCATGAACGAGCAGGTGCCCGGCGAGGAGCTGCACGAGGGACAGATGGTCAAGGTGTATCTGGTGGAGGTCCGCCGTTCCACCCGCGGCCCCCAGGTGCTGATCTCCCGCACCCACCCCGGTCTGGTGAAGCGGCTGTTTGAGCTGGAGGTGCCGGAGATCTACGACGGCACGGTGGAGATCCGCTCCATCGCCCGGGAGGCGGGCAACCGCACGAAGCTCGCCGTCTGGTCGGAGGATCCCAACGTGGATCCCATCGGTGCCTGCGTGGGTCCCCGTGGACAGCGCGTCAACGCCATCGTGGACGAGCTGCGGGGCGAGAAGATCGACATTATCAAGTACAGCGAGGATCCCGCGGAGTTCATCGCCGCGGCACTGTCGCCCGCCGACGTGGTCAGCGTGCAGCTCAGTGACGAGGGCAAGGCCTGCCGCGTGACCGTACCCGCCGACCAGCTGAGTCTCGCCATCGGCAAGGAGGGGCAGAACGCCCGTCTGGCGGCGCGGCTCACCGGCTATAAGATCGACATTAAGGCGGCAAACGCCGAGTAAGAGACAGGAAAGGAGCGGCTCATGCAGAAGCCACGGAAAATACCGCAGCGGCAGTGTGTGGGCTGCCGTGAGATGAAGGATAAAAGGGTGCTGCTGCGGATCGTCCGCACCCCGGAGGGGGAGATACTGCTGGACAGCACCGGAAAAAAGTCGGGGCGGGGCGCGTATGTGTGTCCCGACCCGGAGTGCCTGAAAAAAGCCCGCAGGAGCAAGGCACTGGAGCGTGCGTTCGACACGGCGATCCCGCCGGAAGTCTATGACGCACTGGAAGGACAGATGGTGACGCTGTGACAGAGCATTTGTTGTCTACGCTGGGTCTTGCGTTAAAGGCCGGTGCCGTGGCGGTGGGCGAGGAGCCCGTGGGTGCGGCGGCACGGGGCAAGAAGGCGCGTGTCATTTTCACGGCGCAGGACGCCGCCGCGTCCTCCGTCCGCAGGGCATACAGCTTCGCCCGGGCGGGCAGCTGTCTGTGCCTCCCCTTCCCCGCCGGGAAGGACGTCCTCGGACGCAGTCTGGGGCGCACCAGCGTCGCCATGTGCGCGCTGACGGACATCGGCTTTGCACAGTCACTGGTGAGGAAGCTCGCCGGTGCCGACCCGGAGACCTACGGTGCCGCGGCGGACGCGCTGGACATCAAGGCGAAGCGCGCCCATGAGCGGCGGGCGGAGCAGCTGCGGCACGAGAAGAATCTGCGGCAGGGAAAGCACCGCCCCCACAGCGGCACGCTGACGGAGCCGCCCCGCGAGGCACCGGAGGCGTCTCCGCCGGAGGAGACCGCCCGCTCCGTGCGGCGGGAGCGTCCGGAGGGACGGCGTGACCGGGTATATAAGGAGCGGAGCAGCCGCCCGCCCAAGAGCAAGCGGTCTGCAAAGAAGGAAGCCCCCGGCAAGCGGTTTGAAAATGCCCTGCCGGTGAAGAAGGGTAAGGGCAGCCGGAGAGATCCGGGCAAGGATGAGAACACGGCGCGCCGCCGTCGGCGCGATAACTGAGATGGAGGTGGCTATATTTGGGTAATATTGCTAACAAATACAGAGTGCACGAGGTGGCGAAGGATTTCGGCGTGTCCACCAAGGAGATCACGGAGATCCTAACCAAGTACGCCGAGACGCCGAAGAACCATATGCAGGTGCTGGAGGATCGGGAGCTGAGTCTTATTTTTGAGTATCTGACCCAGCACAACCCCGTCAGCAGCATCGCGGTGATCTATGCCGAGGGTGCCAAGCCCGCGGAGAAGAAGGCGGAATCCCCCGCCGCCAAGCCCGCCGCGCCGCAGGCGCAGCAGGGCGGTAAGCCCCAGAACGGGCAGAGCGGTGCCGGTAAGGCGGAGCAGCCCAAGCAGCCCATGTCCCGCGTGCCCCAGCGGCAGGTGGTGGACACCCGTAAGGCTACCAACGTCAATCTGGACAAGTACGACGAGAAGCTGCAGGACATGGCGGACGCCCGCAGCAGCGGCAAGCGCGACCAGCAGGCTCCCCAGGGCAAGGAGAAGTTCCGCAATAACCGGCAGCGGCGCGACAACAATTTCGCCAGTAACAAGCGCAAGCAGGAGGAGGCTGACCGTCTCCGCAAGCTGCGCTTGGAGGTCATCAAAAAGACGCCCGTCACCGTGCAGATCCCCGACGAGATCTCCGTGGGCGAGCTGGCCAGCCGCATGAAAAAGACCGGCGCAGAGGTGGTCAAGTGCCTGATGAAGAACGGCGTCATGGCGTCTCTCAGCCAGATGATCGACTTCGATACCGCCGCCATCATCGCCGAGGAGATGGGCTGCAAGGTGGAGAAGGAGGTGGTCGTCACCATCGAGGAGCGTCTGATCGACGACCATCAGGACAAGGACGAGGATCTGGTGCCCCGCGCCCCCGTGGTGGTGGTCATGGGTCACGTTGACCACGGCAAGACCAGCCTTCTGGACTATATCCGCAACGCCCACGTCGCCTCCGGCGAGGCAGGCGGCATCACCCAGCACATCGGTGCCTATCAGGTGCAGATCAACGGCAAGCCCATCACGTTTTTGGATACCCCCGGTCACGAGGCGTTTACCTCCATGCGTGCCCGCGGTGCCATGGTGACGGACATCGCCATTCTGGTGGTGGCTGCCGACGACGGCATCATGCCCCAGACCATCGAGTCCATCAACCACGCCAAGGCGGCGGAGATCCCCATTATCGTGGCGGTCAACAAGATGGATAAGCCCGAGGCGAATCCCGAGCGCATCAAGCAGCAGCTCACCGAGTACGGTCTGGTGTGCGAGGAGTGGGGCGGCGACACCATTGTGTGCCCCATCTCCGCCAAGACCGGTATGGGCGTGGACAATCTGCTGGAGATGCTGACCCTCACCGCCGAGGTGGGCGAGCTGAAGGCGAACCCCCACCGCGCCGCGCAGGGCACCGTCATCGAGGCGCGTCTGGACAAGGGACGCGGCCCCGTTGCCACGCTGCTGGTGCAGAACGGTACGCTCCATCAGGGCGACATCATCATCGCCGGCACGTCCGTGGGACGCGTCCGCGCCATGGTCAGCGACAAGGGACAGCGCATCACCGAGGCGGGTCCCAGCGTCCCTGTGGAGATCACCGGCTTGAGCGAGGCTCCCTCCGCCGGTGCCACCTTCAACGCCGTTGCCGACGAAAAGCTGGCACGTGAGCTGGTGGAGCAGCGCAAGGCGGAGGAAAAGGCGAAGGCGAACGCGCCTGTCACCAAGGTCTCTCTGGAGGATCTGTTCAGCCAGATCCAGGCCGGTGAGATGAAGAATCTGAACCTGATCGTCAAGGCGGACGTGCAGGGCAGCGTGGAGGCGGTGAAGGCCTCTCTGGAGAAGCTCTCCAACGAGGAGGTACGCGTCCGGGTCATCCACGGCGGCGTGGGTGCCATCAACGAATCCGACGTGATGCTGGCCTCCACGTCCCAGGCGATCATCGTGGGCTTTAACGTCCGCCCCGACGCCGCCGCCCGCGACAGTGCCGCCCGCGCCAACGTGGATATGCGGATGTACCGCGTGATCTACGACGCCATCAACGAGATCGAGGCCGCCATGAAGGGTATGCTGGCTCCCAAGTTCCGGGAGGTTCTGCTGGGTCACGCCGAGGTGCGCCAGACCTACAAGGTCTCCGGCGTGGGCACGGTGGCAGGCTGCTACGTGCAGGACGGCAAGCTGCAGCGCAAGGACTGCCAGGTGCGGCTCGTGCGCGACGGTATCGTTATCCACGAGGGCGTGCTGGCGTCCCTCCAGCGGTTCAAGGACTCCGTCAAGGAGGTCGCCGCCGGGTACGAGTGCGGCTTGAGCATCGAGAAGTTCAACGACATCAAGGAAGGCGACATTGTGGAGGCCTTCACCATGGAGCAGATCGAGGTCTGACAAACACCTGCGGGGCGGGCTGAACGCCCGTCCCGCTTTTCTTATACGAAAGGAGCGATGAACTATGGCATCCAACCGAATCGGCCGCAT
>ERZ1026844.479-NODE-479-length-29568-cov-11.395792_pt1 | contig 29568 bp, 30 predicted proteins | sample MGYA00380152_ERZ1026844 | MGnify/ENA primary metagenome ERZ1026844 (study PRJEB33269, sample SAMEA4719788) | human gut metagenome | biome: human-associated habitat; feature: organic feature; material: feces | place: Cameroon | collected 2013-10 ... | reverse complement strand
ATATGAAGGAGTACTGGGGCGAAGGCTCCAACCGTGCCCGCAACTGGCAGCGCTATGACCTCGGCGGCTCCACCAAGCTGAGCTTTGAGGAAGGCGTGGACAGCTATGTCCCGTATGCAGGCCCCCTGTCCGATGGCGTCCAGACCACGCTGTACAAGGTCAAGAGCACCATGTGCAACTGCGGTGCGCTCTCCATCCCGGAGCTGCAGCAGAAGGCCAAGCTGACGGTCGTTTCCTCCACTTCCATCGTGGAGGGCGGCAGCCATGACGTCATGCTGAAGAACGCGACCCCCAACATCATGAATGGCTAAGCATCATTGAATCGAACGGCTGCTTCCTGGCTTCTGGAGGCAGCCGTTTTTCGGATTCTGAAAAAAGATTTTGCCTGCATCCGCCGGAATTTTACAAAACCTCTTGCACCCATCCGGGAAAGATGCTATCATGATACAAACACCCTGTCATGACAGGGTGGAAGAGCCCCGCGCCGCACCTGAGATGCAGACCGGGCCGGGGCGTTTTTTCAGCAGCTGCCCGGTATCGGTCGCTGTATGGATATGAAGAGAGGAAACTTTCATGGACGAAATCAAAGTTGTTCCGTATATTCCGGATGAAGATTACGATAACCCTGCCATGGTCGTGGATTTCTACGAGTTCACGATGGCCAACTGCCTGTTCCTGCACGGCTTCAAGGATACGACGCTGGTGTTCGATATGTTCTTCCGCAAGAACCCCGACAACCAGGGCTATTCCATCAGTGCAGGCCAGCGCAAGCTGACCCGCTTTTTGCTGAACTATCACTTCAACGAGCAGGATATCCGCTGGCTGCGCACCAAGGGCATGAGCGAGGAGTTCTGCGAGTATCTGCGCACCTACCGCTGGCAGGGCGACATGTACGCCCTGCCCGAAGGCACGGTCTGCTATCCCCATGTGCAGATGGTCCGCATCGAGTGCGACCTTGTGGGTGCCATCCTCATCGAGACCTATCTGCTGCAGACCATGAACTTCCACAGCCTGATCGCCACCAAGGCGACCCACGTCACCGGTCTGAACACCCACACCCCCCGCAGCGTCATGGAGTTCGGCACCCGCCGTGCCCAGGGCGAGAGCGCGGGCAACGACGGCGCGTATGCAGCCGTTCTGGGCGGCTGCATCGGCACCGCCAACTGCCTGGCCGAGATGAAGTATGGCCCGGAGGTCAAGGCCGTCGGCACGGTGGCCCACAGTTTCATCGAGTTCTTCCCGACCGAGTTTGACGCCTTCAAGGCCTTTGCTGATACCTATCCGGACTCCGTCAGCCTCCTGCTGGATACCTATAATATCATGGAGAGCGGTCTGCCCAACCTCATCAAGCTGGATGACTACCTCATCGAAAAGTACCCCAACGACCCCAGCCGCCGCGTCAAGAGCGCCCGCATCGACTCCGGCGACCTGGCCCGCGGCTCCAAGCGCCTGCGCAAGGCGCTGGACGCAGCAGGAAAGCCCTACATCAAGCTGGTGGCGTCCAACGGTCTGGACGAAAAGAAGATCGCCAACATGGAGCTGTATGAGCATGCCCACTTTGATTCCTACGGTGTCGGCGAGAACCTCATCACCTCTGCTTCCGACCCCGTCTTCGGCGGCGTGTACAAGCTGGTGGCCGTCAAGCGCCCGGATGGCACCTATCAGCCCAAGATGAAGTGTTCGGATTCTGCTAGCAAGGCCATCATCCCTGGCAAAAAGATGCCGTGGCGTCTTTACGATGAAAACGGCCAGGCACAGTGCGACCTGATCGCCATGGACGGCGAGAAGATCGAGGCAGGCAAGCCGGTCACGATGGTCAATCTGGATTCTGACGCCATCGAGCGCACCGTGACCATCACCCCCACCAAGGTGAAAAAGCTGCTGGTGCCGCACATCCTCCACGGCGAACTTGCCATGGAGCTGCCCTCCATCGCAGAGAAAAAGGCCTACATCGCCCGCCAGCTGACCGATGAGACCTGGGAGAGCGAGCTACGCCTGGAGTGCCCCCACAAGCACTACGTCAACATGACCCCCGCCGTCGCCGAGTGCCGCTCCCGCATGTATGCCGAGTTGCATGGCGGCAAGGTATAACTTGACAAATCGGGATTTCTATTGTATGATATGAATTGCCGTTTGCAGCTCTTGTAGCGGCAGTTCATTTAGAAGCCACTGTGGTGAAATTGGCAGACACGAGGGACTTAAAATCCCTTTCTGGCGACAGAGTGCGGGTTCAAGCCCCGCCGGTGGCATGAGAAAGCTCAGAATTGTTCGTTGACTCGAATGGTTCTGGGCTTTTTGCGTAGCTGAGCTGAAACATGATTTGCTCACCAATTTCTCTCATCATTTCTTCAGATTCTTTATCATCCATATTATAATACCCCTTTCGTTGGAATGGGTTTCTTGGAAGTAAGTATAGCATGAAATCATTTTGAACTCAATTGGGTCCGATTTTCAGAATCTTCGTTCATACAGTTGTATGGATTTGTATTGGTTTCTATTGATTTCCAGATATCAACATGATAAAATGATAAGAAAGCTCAAATAACGATGTTGATAGATTGGTATTTTCCATTTTCAATGTGAGGGAACCCACTTCATTGCGGAAGGGGGACAGGGTGGCATTGTCTATTTGACCACCGCTTATCAGTACCAGATAGCCCGCGCAAAGTATCAGGCACGGGTAGACGACCTGCAAGCACCGGGAGATCCGAAAGGAATTAGTTGCGGCAAAAGCGGGTTGAAACAAGAAATTCATTTTATAAACAAACGTGAATTTATGTGAGGAAAAATGGCTACGAATACGACTGGAATTGAGAAGAAAGTTGAAATCGACCGAAAAGAGAATCTGCGCAAACATCAGCTGTATTGGATCGGGTGTCGGACGCAGGATATTATTTTGTCGTTGGTGGCGCTGGTAGTGCTGTCGCCAGTCATGCTGGCTACGGCCGTTGCAATTGTGGTGGATGACCCATCCGCGGGTCCGATTTTCTCGCAGGAGCGCATTGGGCGCAATGGAAAGCCGTTCAAGTTCTATAAGTTCCGCTCCATGTGCCCCAACGCAGAGGCAAAACTGGACAATCTGCTGGACCAGAACGAGATGGATGGCCCTGTGTTCAAGATCAAGGACGACCCCCGCATTACCCGTGTGGGCAAGTTTATCCGCAAGACTAGCATCGACGAGTTGCCCCAGCTGTGGAATATCCTGAAGGGTGATATGAGCATCGTTGGCCCCTGCCCGGCACTTCCCCGTGAGGTGGAACAGTACGGCGACTATGAAAGGCAGCGTCTGTATGTGACCCCCGGCCTGAGCTGCTACTGGCAGATTGCTCCGCACCGGAATGACCTTTCTTTTGAGGAGTGGATGGAATTAGACGTGAAATATGTCAAGGAGCGCAGTTTCTGGGTGGATTGGAAGATCATCTTTAAGACATTCAAGGTGTGCCTGCTGGGGCATGGGGAATAATGACTGAAACGACGATGAAAATCAGATGGTTGAAGAGTTGATGTGCTTGAATGGGTACATGAAATAATACGTGGATGTCATAATAGGGACAAGGGTACGGCAGAGGACGAAAGGCTCAGCGATCCGAAGTTCATGTTTTCTTACCCAAAGAATGAACGACTGATCTTACTGAATGGCAGAAATGCCGCATGGGAAGAAATCTCGACCATGAGGGTGAGGTGGCAGTCAGCGGACAGGTGTAAGACCTATCCGCTATTTGCTTTGGGTAAAACGGCCCAAAGTCGAATATTTGAGGACTTGGCGTTGTTACAGCTAAAGGTGAGGGCTATTTCTCGAAATACACCAAGCAGTTCCTAACCCGTTGCAATAAAAATTTTTTAGAGGAGAGCGTCAGATGAAGAAAAAAGATGAAATAAAAGTGTGTTTGGTGGGTTCATCTGGCGGCCATTTGACCCACCTTTATATGTTAAAGCCTTTTTGGAAAGACAAAAATCGCTTTTGGGTGACCTTCGATAAGGAAGATGCGAGAAGCCTTTTGGAAGGTGAAAAGGTTTATCCTTGCTATTTCCCGACAAACCGCAGTATTAAGGCACTCATCAAGAATACAAAAATTGCGTGGGATGTGCTTCACAAGGAAAAGCCGGACTTGATTATTTCCTGCGGTGCAGCAGTTGCGGTTCCGTTTTTCTACATTGGAAAGATGATGGGGGCGAAGCTGGTTTACATTGAGGTCTTTGATCGAATTGATAAGCCAACGATGACAGGCAAAATGGTTTACCCGATTGTGGATAAGTTTGTTGTGCAGTGGGAAGAGCAGAAAAAAGTTTATCCGAAAGCGGTCAACCTCGGTAGCATTTTCTAAGTAGAGGTAAGGAGTAATGATTTTTGTGACGGTAGGAACACACGAACAGCCGTTTAATCGACTGATTCAAAGGGTAGACGAGCTGAAACGCGATGGCGTTATCAAAGACGATGTGATAATCCAAACGGGCTTTAGTACATATAAGCCGAAATACTGCAGATGGAGCAACCTGATTCCGTATCAGCAGATGGTAAAGAATGTGGCTGATGCCCGGATTGTGATTACCCACGGTGGTCCGGCAAGTTTTATTATGCCGCTGCAGATTGGAAAAATTCCCGTTGTTGTACCGCGTCAGCATCAGTTCAAAGAGCATGTAAATGACCATCAGGTTGAGTTTGCAAGGAATGTGGCACAGAGAATGGGAACAATCATTCCAGTGGAAGACATCAATACGCTGGGAGATGTTATCACAAATTATGACCAGATTGTAGCAGGCATGAGACATGGCATGAGTAGCAATAATGCTAGGTTCAATGAGGAACTTGAAAAAAATATAATGGAATTGTTTGCATGATTCAGGAGAAAGTCATGAGGAAAATAGAACTAGAAGAACTTAAGAAAATCGAACTTGATATGGTTCAGAAGATAGATGAAGTGTGTCGTATCAATGAAATTCACTATTATATGGTTGGAGGGACTCTTTTAGGAGCAGTAAGACATAAAGGATTTATTCCGTGGGATGACGATATCGATATTGCAATGCCTCGAAAAGATTTTGAAAAATTTTATGATGTAATGGCACGGGAAACATCAAATTATGAAGTGCAGTTTTATAACAATGTAGATGATTATGGATATGCGTCACCGAAAGTTGTAGATAAACGTACAGTGTTGATTGACTATAAACTTGGAATGGGAAAGGAGAAAAGCTCTGTTTTTGTAGACGTATTTCTTTACGATGGAATGGGCAGATATAAAATGAAATCGTACATACGATATTTCATCTTAAAATGTTTTAAGAAGATGATTTTTTTGAGCAAAAGAAATTTTAAAATGGAAACGATCTTAAAATCGGTGATTTTTTTTATTCCTTGCGTCATATGCAAAATGATCGGCGTCACAAGGCTAAATAAGCTTTACAATTTGTTATGCGCAAAACATGATTTCTATAGTTCAAAATATGTCGCATGTGTGGCTGGAAGGTATGGAAAACGTGAGGTATTTAAACGGGAAGTGTTTGAACGAACTGTTCCGCTTCAATTTGAAAATTTGATATTACAGGCACCACAAGGATATGAGATATATTTGACTTCGATTTATGGAAATTATATGAAGTTGCCCCCGGAAAGTCAGCGAGTCAGCAACCATCTGTCGGAAGAATGGTGGAAGGATTGAATTATGAATATCGCAGTGATATTTGCAGGCGGTGTTGGAAGCCGAATGCACAGTAAGGAACGTCCTAAGCAGTTCCTTGAAATGTACAATAAGCCAATTATTATTCACACATTGGAACATTTTCAAAACCACCCAATGATTGATGCAATTGTAGTGGTATGTATCGAAAGCTGGATTCCATATCTAAAGGAATTGCTTTATAAATTTCGAATCGGAAAAGTAAAAGCAGTTGTTCCCGGCGGTGAAACGGGACAATTGTCAATCTTTCATGGTCTAAAGGCGGCAAAGGAAATAGCAGAAAACAAAAGAGCAATTGTATTGATCCATGATGGTGTTCGTCCGTTAATCACAGAAAAACTGATTACCGACAATATCGAATCAGTGAAAATGTATGGCTCAGCAATAACAAGTGCGAAGGTAAAAGAAACAATTTTGGTCGTAGATGAAAAAGATTCATCGATTGATTATGTGCCGAGCAGAAATAATTCCAGAGTGGCAAAAGCCCCACAGTCTTTTTGGCTGGATGATATTTTGGCAACACATGAAAAAGCCTTGGAAAAAGGAGAAACTATATGGGTTGATTCATGTACGATGATGCAGGAATATGGGTTTAAAATGCATCTGATTGATGGGCCAAGCCAGAATATCAAGATTACAACACCGGAAGATTTTTATACTATGCGTGCAATTCTTGAAGCAAAAGAAAATGAGCAGATTTATGGATTTGAAGATTAAATGTAATCAGAAAAAATTGTAATTTGATATCTCATTCTTTTGAAAAGGTTTGTAAGTCTGCTTTTGAAATTTATAATCGTAAAATTGCAAAGGATGATGATTGGTGCAGCGTGATGCTTTACAAGAAGATTTACAGTACATTGCTAATTATAATCTTCCCTATGAACAACTCAAAGGAAAAACTATCCTTGTTACCGGAGCTACTGGATTGATTGGTACGTTGCTGGTGCGTGCTTTACTGGCAATTGGAAATATAAAGGTTATTGCACTTGTAAGAAATCTAGAAAAAGCAGAAAGAATTTACGGAGATATGATAGAAAAATCCATAAAACTGTATGTAGCAGATATTATGGACGAAATAAAAATTGATGAGTCGGTAGATTATATTTTCCATTGTGCTTCTATAACGGCTTCAAAAATGATGGTTGAAAAGCCAGTAGAGACACTTTTAATTGGTGTGGAAGGAACGAAGAATGTCCTAAACTTTGCACGAGAAAAAAAGTGTACCTCAGTAGTCTATATCTCGTCAATGGAAGTTTATGGTACATTTAATGAGAGTAAAGAAGTAAGAGAAGACAATCTTGGATATATTGATAATTTGAAAGTTCGGAGCAACTATCCGGAAAGCAAGCGTCTCTGTGAAAATATGTGCATCGCATATTATTCTGAATTTGGCGTTTCGGTTAAAATTGCACGTCTTGCACAAACATTTGGAGCGGGAATTCTTCCGGGAGAAAACAGGGTGTTTGCACAGTTTGCAAGAAGTGCCATAAATGGTGAAGATATAGTACTGCATACAACGGGACAATCTGAAGGGAACTACTGCTATACAAGAGATTGTATCACCGGATTGCTGACAATTTTATTGAAAGGTACAAATGCGGAAGCATATAACGTAAGCAATCCGGCAGCACATGTGACCATAGCAGAGATGGCTAATTTAGTTTCGGAAAAGATAGATGGAGGAAAAATTAAAGTGGTATTTGATATCCCGAACGATAATACTTTTGGCTATGCTGAGGATACGAAAATGAAATTGAATTCCGACAAATTACAAGCATTGGGATGGAGACCAGAAGTAGGTTTGGAAGAAGCTTATCAAAGACTCATTTGTGACATGAAGTTAAAAATGCATTAAATTTAAGAGAAAAAGAGTGAACGATGAATAAAAGATGAATAAAAATAAAATTAAGGTCTTGCTCGAAAAAAATAAAAAGATATATTGTTTTTTTCGATATATTTATGTCGGTGTTTCTAATCCGAGTAGACTTAAAAAAGAAAAAAGTTATGGAGAAAAGAACAAAGATAAACATATACTTTTAATTCGCCCAAATACAGAAGATGGGATTCAAGGATTGATGTCCCTGTTTATTCAGACAATGAGATGGGTAGATTATGCGAAACAAAATGAAATGATTCCTTTCATCGATTTTAAAAACTACAAAACACAATATGCAGATGGGACAAATAGTTGGGAATACTTCTTTACTCAGCCATCGAATTTGACATTGGAGAAAGTATATGACTCAAAAAATGTTACTATATCGGGTACAACATTGAAACCTTTGGTAAATGAAAATCTGTTCAGAGGAAATATTTTTTTTGATAAAGGTCTCTGTAAACACTGCTATGATATAATTTGGAATAATATTAGATTGAGTTCTGCTGTTGAGAAAATAGTAGCAAAGGAAGATGATAGAATTGGTATAGCTAATTGTATCGGAGCATATTTACGTGGGACAGATTATATTAAGCTAAAACCTGCAGGAGAATACGTGCAGCCAGAAGTAGAAGAATTTATAGAAAAGTTAGATGAGTTTGTGAAAAAATATCCTGCAGCGAATATATTTTTGGTAACAGAAGATTATTCTTATTACCAAAAAATAAAGACAGCCTATAAGGAAAAAGTTAAGATAGTTTCGTTTGATTCGTTTGTTGTGAATTATGATGGAAAGGATTATTTGAGTAAAACAGGTTTGCTGAATAAAAATCCTCGAAAAAGAGGAATGGATTATTTGGCAAAAATCGTTTTGTTGTCACGCTGCAAATACCTCGTTTCATCGATAACAATGGGGTCGATTGCAGCATATTCGATGAACGGTGGAAAATACGAAGACGAAATAATATTTGATAAAGGAGTTTATCAGTAATAGCTGGTATATAGATAAAAAATGAAAATATGTGTAATCATGTCAACATATAACGGCGAAAAATATATTAATCAACAACTGGATAGTATATTTCGAAATGAGAGAAATTATGAAATTGAGTTGTATGTGCGAGATGATGGCTCAAAGGATAGAACGATTGAAATTTTAAGAGATTATGGAATAAAACATGCTGTACCAATAGAAGTAAATGAAGGAAAAAATGTTGGATCGGCAGAAAGTTTTTTAACTGCACTTAGAGAGTGTCCAAAAGCTGAGTATTATGCTTTTTGCGATCAGGATGATGTTTGGATTGACGGGAAACTGTCCGCAGCAGCGGAACAAATTGGCACCACAAATCAACCTGTTTTGTGGTGCTCAGATTATCAAGTGACTGATTCCGACTTGCACGTTATGATTTCGTCTGTCCTTAAACAACCTGTTCAGGATAGTGTAAGAGCAGTTTTCTATAACAATGTTCCAGGGTGCACAATGGTATTCAATTGGGCTTTAATGAAGGAACTGCGAAAAGTAAATATTTCTAACATCAGAATGCATGATATCATGGCGATCAATGTGGCGCTGATAACAGGAAAAGTAATTTTTGATAAAACGCCGTATGTGCTGTATCGACAGCATGGAAACAACGTTCTAGGGTATAGTCATAAGAAGATTCAAATCGGAAAGTGGATTAAAGAAAAGTTAGAACTGATTAGAAATAAAGAAGACTATTCGACTGCTGAATATGCAAAAACGGTATTAAATGTATTCGAAAGTCAAATGAATGAGAACGAAAAAAAAGAATATAAACTCATTTCAAATATGAATGGAAGTCTAATAAGTAGGTTGAAAGTTTTAACAAAACCGTATACAAAAGATAAATTTGGCCGCACCAGTATTTCTATTCGGTGCAAAATTTTACTGAATTTAATGTGAATTTTGGACGTGTTTTTAAAGGGCAAACAATATGGATAAGAAGAAAGCGGTTTATAGGACAGCTTTATTGCTATTTGGTATATTAGCTCCGATGCCCATTATTAGCCTTTTTTCCATTACAATGTATGTATGGTGTATTATGCTGCTCGGCATGATTGCTTTGGTAGAATTGGTAAATCAGGGTGGAGTGAAATTCGATAAACAGTGTGATCGTGCTTTTGCTGCTGTTATTGCGACATGGATGATTTCATATTTAATTTGCACAATAAGAATGCCTATAAAGTGGAGAAGTGGCATTGGAAAAAGTTTTGTACAGCTGTGCTTCCTTGTTGTTGTGTACATCTTCTTCTCGCAAAGAAAGAAGGTGCAGGAGCTGATTTATTACGTAAAGGGAGTATATATCTCGTCAATTATCCAAATGGTATGGGGCTATGCACAGATACTGTTTGATGCCATTGGACAAGACTTAAATACAATTGTATTTAGAGATACTCTTCATATGGTGGAAGAATTTGCCACTCAGTATCAGTTTGGACGATTGAAAGTAAGTGGTTTGTGCTGGAACGCAGGAAACCTTGCACCACTCATTACATTTGGATATATCTATACAAAAAGCATTTATCTCAAAGCAGCTTTCTTTTTGCTGGGATTTCTTTCAGGAAGTCGAACATTGATATTTGGGCTATTTGTAAGTGCTGCGATAGAATTGGCTGTTACAGTTGTTACAGGAGAGTTTAAAACTGCAATCACTAAGAAAAAAACTAAGAAAGAAAAGGCTTTCCTAGCTGTCGCAATTACAGCAATTGCTGTTGTTTTTGTGACAAATATGGATACCATTTTGAGGAAAGTGATGGAGGTTGCGGATCTTCTGGATATAATGAATCGCGTTAAAACAGAAGGAAGTGCAAGCACACATTTATACTATTTAACATCTATTCCTGAAATTACGCTAAAAAACGATTTCATTTCAAATCTGTTTGGATATGGGCCAGGGTGTTCTGGCTATGCACAGTCTGAATTGATGAACTTTTACGCCGACAGTGACAAATGGTCGATTGAATGTGATTATGCAAATCAGCTGTGGTCCTATGGATATGTTGGTTTTGTAGCATATTATTATTGGTACCTTAAAAATTTTGTAAAAACGATAAAACTCGATAAAAAGTATGTTATGCTATTTACTGTATTCCTGTTTGAAGGACTTCTTTATAATATTACATTTAACTGGATGCTTTTTCTGATTATATCTATTTTTTTGCTTGCAAAATCGAGAATCAATATTTTCAAGCTAGATAGAGTATGTTGCATTGGAGATAAGAGATGAACGCTTCAAAGCTGAAAACAAAAATCCAACAGATTGGAGTTAAAAATTTTGCACGAGATGCTTTCAATACAATGACAATCAATAAAGTGGATTTTAATTGGAGATGTCGTGTGTTAAAAAAGGATATAGCTGACTATGAGATGTTAAAGAAAAAGTACGGCTATCTTGTAAATCAAACGGACTGGACTGCTGAGTCAACAAGTTCAATTCCTAAAAAAATCTGGATATGTTGGTTTCAAGGTGAAGAGAATGCACCAGATATTGTGAGAATGTGTATTGCATCAGTAAGGAGAACATTTCTAGAATATGAAATCAATGTTATCACAGATGATAATATTAATTCTTTCGTTGAATTTCCAGAATATGTTTCCCAAAAATATAAAGATGGTTGCATTACAAGAACGCATTATTCGGATTTGATTAGATTGGAATTACTGAAACGGTATGGTGGTATATGGATAGATGCTACAGTATTATGTGAATCGAGAGCTCTAATTGATGCCTTATTCGACGGAAATACGGAATTATTTGTATTCAAAGATCTGTTTGCGTTAGATGAATATGTAGCTGTTTCAAGCTGGCTTATGTATGCAAAAGCACAAAATCCTTTCTTGAAAACAGTAGAGAATATGCTGCTTGAATATTGGAAAGCAGAAAATTGTTTATGTAATTATTTTTTGCTCCATTTGTTTATATGTATTGTTGCGGAACTTAAGCCAGATGAGTGGAAAAAAATTCCTGCGTACAGTTGCCAGCCGCCCCATATTTTGCAAAATGAGTTATTCGACATATATGACGAAAGGCGTTTCAATCAACTTATGGAAATGTCAAGTGTTCATAAATTAAGTTATAAGTTTGCAGAAGAAAAATTTGAACAAGAAGATACAGTATATCAACACTTAAAACAGCTATATCTCGAAGAAAAGGTATAAAAGAAAGATGAAAGAAAAAAGTCTAAAAAAGAATTTTGCATATAATTTTTTATACCAATTGTTGGCTATTGTTGTTCCTCTCATAACATCCCCATATTTGGCAAGAACGCTTGGTGCAGAAAGCATTGGAATAGCATCTTGGACGAATTCAATAGTGTTCTATTTTGGAATGTTTATTGTTTTGGGAGTTGAAAATTACGGAAACCGAGAAATTGCATATGTAAGAGCTTCAAGAGCAGAGCGCAGTAAAAAGTTTTGGAGCATTTATGCTTGTCAGCTGATAAATTTCATTATGGTTCTAATGGTCTATTTCTTCTATGTTAACGCAATAGCAAAAGACTATAAAGTGATATTTGCGATTTTAACAATGTCGCTCTTGACAAAAGGTCTGGATATTGCATGGTTCTTCAGCGGTATGGAAGAATTTAAGGTTACAGTCGTTCGTAATAGCATAGTTAAAATCATAACACTTGTATCTATTTTTTTGTTTGTACGTAATGCAAATGATTTATGGAAATATGTTTTAATAAATTCCGCTGGTGCCCTTATTGGTCAAATGACTTTATGGCCAAATGTAAAAAAGCATATTGACTTTTACCTGCCTAAAAAAGATGAAGTGATAAAGAACATTAAGCCGTTGTGGATTCTTTTTATTCCAGTACTGGCAATCAGTGTATTTACATATATGGATAAGTATATGATTGGTCGATTGAGTAATGTGGTACAAAATGGTTATTACGAAAATGCAGATAAAATTATTAGCGTTCCGAAAGCGTTTATAACAACTATTGGCACAGTTATGCTCCCAAGAACAGCACATTTGTTATCTTCTAATCGTATAGATGAAAGCAGGCATTATATTGAGCTGTCGATGACATATACTGTAATGATTGGTTCAGCTCTTGCATTTGGAATGGCAGCAGTAGCAGATGTTTTTTCAGTTGTGTTTTGGGGAGAAGAATTTCGAACTTGTGGGTTACTGATTCAAGGCCTTGCGCCAGCAGTTTTATTTTCTGTTATTGGAAGCGTTATTCGATCTCAGTTTTTGATTCCTAATGCGAGGGATAAAGAGTATACCATTTCGCTTATCGCTGGTGCCATTGTAAATTTTTTTATTAATTTAATTACGATCCCCAAATTTGGTGCATTTGGTGCAGTTGTTGGAACGCTGTGTTCAGAAGTTGTCTTAATGAGTATTCAACTTTTTTATGTTCGGAAGGAACTTCCTCTAAAAAAGTATTTTCAGAATAGCTGGGTGTTTATTTTTATTGGCATGGTGATGTATGGAGTAGTATATGCAGCAAAAAAGAGACTCGATGGTACGGCTTTGAGTTTAATTGCACTTGTTTCAATTGGTGGAGTAGTATACTGTTGCTTAATGTGGCTGTATTTATCTCTTGCGAAAAATGAGCTTGCAAAAGAAATACGAAAGCAAATTTTGGGTATGATGAGGAAAATATGAAATGCAAGAATGCTACAATAGAAGTGAACTTACAATAGAGGAAATTCATAGTATAACCTTAAAATTGATAGAGAAATTGATACAAATTTGCGATGATGCCGGAGTGAACTACTACGTTGCATACGGATCACTGATTGGTGTTGTTCGTCACAAAGGATTTATTCCGTGGGATGACGATTTTGATGTTGTTATGCTACGGGATGATTATGAGAAGTTTTGTGACTATTGTATGCGTCACCAAGATGATATGAAACCGTATAAACTCCTTACGCGGGAGAATGAGGAACATTATCCTTATAATATAGCTCGACTTAACAATATGGCTTACCGAGCTGTATATGAAAATGTTCAGAAATATGATTCAGGAGTTTTTATTGATATTTATCCTCTTGATGGTGCAGGATCAGATGCAGAGCAGGTAATGCGACGAGTGAAAAAGAAAAAAAGCGATTTGTTCCGAATCACTTTATGGAGCATCGATGATCATTATACCAAGTCAACTTATCATAAATGGTATCGCTCAATAGCAAAATATATTGTTAGAAGCTATGCAAAAATTCGAGGATCTAAGTATTTCTTGGATAAAATGGAAAACTTTAAAAATTTATACGACATAAATGAAAGTCGATATATTGCGGAAATGACTTGGGATTCTGGGCTTACCCTATATGAAAAGAAATGGTTTGAAGATTATATCTATATGGATTTTGAAAATCTTAAGGTAAAAGTTCCGGTTGGTTATGATGAATTTTTAAAATGTCATTACGGTGATTATATGAAACTTCCACCGGTAGAGGAACGAGTTCCTCATCACGAATATAAAGTCTATCGACGCTAAGATATACGCCAATCTCAAGTAGCTTTGGGATTGGATTGGCATGATGTTCACGAAAATAAAAGGGGATTTATACATGAACAAACAGGAGAGTGACATTTTGAACGCACTTTTGTTGGAACCTTTCATCAACCAACGGATTTTAGCAGAAGTGTCAGGACATTCATTAGGAGTAGTTAATCGTTCACTCAAGGAGCTTATTAAAGCTGATTACCTGGACGATTCGATTCGCCCAACAGTGAAAGCCATCACTGAGTTTAAGCAGAAAACTCCGCAGCGGGCTATTATCCTGGCAGCAGGCTTTGGTATGCGTATGGTTCCAATCAACACAGAAATGCCAAAAGGTCTTTTGGAAGTTAATGGTGAGCCTCTGATTGAACGTATCATCAAGCAGCTTCATGAAGTGGGGATTGAAGAAATCTATGTAGTTGTAGGCTTCATGAAAGAAAAATACGAGTATTTGATGGATGAGTATGGCATAGAGCTAGTAGTAAATGCAGATTACGCGGCAAAGAATAATCTGCATTCAGTTAAACTGGTAAAAGAGCATCTGGAGAATGCGTACATTATCCCATGCGATATTTGGTGCGACCGAAATCCCTTCCATCAACATGAGTTGTATTCGTGGTATATGGTCAGCGATCTTGTGGACAACGAAAGCAACGTCCGAGTTAACCGTAAAATGGAACTTGTGGCTGTGCCAGAAAGTTCTGGTGGCAATGCAATGATCGGTATCTGCTACCTAGTAAAAGAGGATGCAGACACCGTTGCAGAACGCATTGATGAACTTTGCAAAAATCAGCGATACGACGGAGCGTTCTGGGAGGAAGCACTTTATAATAAAGACCGGATGATCGTAGCTGCTCGTGTGGTTCATTCTGCAGACGTTGTGGAAATTAACACCTATGAGCAATTACGAGAAATTGACAGCGATTCCAACCAGCTGAAAACAGATGCAATTCAAGTGATTTGTACAGCCTTGGGAGCAAGGCCAGAAGAAGTTACAGATATTACGGTTCTTAAAAAGGGTATGACGAATCGATCTTTCCTATTTACTTGCAAAGGGAAGAAATATATTATGCGTATTCCGGGAGAAGGAACCGATCAGCTGATTAACCGCCGCGAAGAAGCTGCAGTTTACCAAGCGATTGATGGAAAGCATATCTGTGATGATATTGCATATATCAACCCGGAAAATGGCTATAAAATTACAGAGTTTCTGGAAGGAGCCAGAGTATGTGATCCATCGAACTACGAAGATGTCAAAAAGTGCATGAAACGGCTGCGATACTTCCATGAAATGAAGCTAAAAGTGAATCATGAATTTGATATTTTCGGCCAGATGGAATTTTATGAAACACTGTGGGATGGGACGCCTTCTATATATAAGGATTACGAAAAAACGAAAGCAAATGTTCTGTCACTGAAACCTTATATTGATACTCACGTCGAGGAAAAAGTCCTGACGCATATTGATGCTGTGCCGGATAATTTCCTGTTTGTGGAGAAAGATGGAAAAGAAGAAATTCGTCTGATTGACTGGGAGTATGCAGGAATGCAAGATCCTCATGTGGATATAGCAATGTTCTGTATTTACTCACTTTACAATAAGCGTCAAGTGGACAGACTGATTGCTGCTTATTTTACAGAGGGGTGTGATGATGAAACCAGAATCAAAATTTATTGCTACATTGCAGCCTGTGGTTTGCTGTGGAGCAACTGGTGTGAATACAAGCGCAATCTTGGAGTAGAGTTTGGCGAGTATTCTCTTCGGCAGTATCGATATGCAAAAGACTATTATCGAATTGTTCAAGAAGAATTGAAAAAGCAAGGGGAGGAAGAATAAATGCCAAAAGTAGAAAGAGCCATTATTATGGCGGCAGGCTTAGGAAATCGGATGCACCCGGTGACGCTGACAACACCAAAACCTTTGGTTAAAGTGAATGGGACGCGGATGATTGACACTGTCATTGATGGTCTGCATAAAAACGGAATCAATGAGATTTATGTTGTTGTTGGATATCTGAAAGAGCAGTTTGTGACACTTGAAAAGGAGTATCATGGTGTTAAGCTGATCGAAAATCCTTACTATGATACCTGTAATAACATTGCATCGCTTTACGTGGCAAGAGATTACATTGAAAATGCGATTATTCTGGATGGTGATCAAATTATTTATAATCCAGAAATTTTGGCACCGGACTTTGAACGCTCTGGCTATAACAGTGTTTGGACGGATGGTGAAACAGATGAGTGGCTTCAGACTGTTGAAAATGGCATTGTTACGGCATGCAGTCGGACAGGTGGAAAAGGTGGATGGCAGTTGTACAGTATTTCTCGCTGGACTGCAGAGGATGGAAAGAGACTGAAACATCACCTGGAAATCGAGTTTGAACAAAAGAAGAATCGGCAAATCTACTGGGATGATGTGGCGATGTTCTGTTACCCGGAGGAGTATCAATTGGGTATCCGTCCTATGAATAGGGACGATATTATAGAGGTGGATAATCTGAGTGAGTTGATTGCTCTGGATGCCAGCTACAAAAAATATGTGGAGGAAAAGTAAATGAATACAAAAAAAGAACATGGGAAAATAGACTGGATGATAACACTGGTGCCTTTGGCAATCGTAATTGCATTATGTGTTCTATTCTTTTTTGCGCCGGAACAATCGAATGCCGTACTAAGTCAGATACGTTTTTTCTTTGGTGATACCTTTGGTACATATTACTTGGTAATTGGATTGGGGATTTTCATCCTTTCTCTGTATATTGCCGGTTCTAAGTATGGTAACATCGTCCTTGGCGAGCAGAATGAGAAGCCGAAGTATTCCTTCTTTGCGTGGGGTTCAATGATGTTTACCTGTGGTCTTGCAGCAGATATTTTGTTCTATTCGTTCTCGGAGTGGGTGCTGTATGCGACGGATACACATCTGGCAGAGATGGGTAGTATCCAGGATTGGGCAGGTGTATATCCACTGTTCCATTGGAGCTTTATTCCTTGGGGATTTTATCTGGTACTGGCCGTTGCCTTTGGTTTTATGCTTCATGTAAGAAAAAGAAACCGTCAGAAATATTCAGAAGCTTGCCGCCCGATCCTTGGAAAGCACACCGATGGCTGGGCAGGGCGTATTATTGATCTGTTAGCTGTATTTGCGCTTCTTGCTGGTACTGCTACCACATTTAGCGTGGCAACGCCGCTGATGGCAACTATTATTAGTGAATTGTTCCATGTTGCTGTAAGTCGAACAGTCATCAATATTATCATTCTGCTGATTACTTGTGTGGTTTATACTTACTCACTTCTGCACGGATTTAAGGGTATTAGTAAACTGGCCAATATCTGCATTTATATGTTTTTTGGTCTGATTGCTTTTGTACTTCTATTCGGAGGGAACACACGATATATCATTGAAACTGGTTTTTCTTCTCTCGGCCGGATGATACAGAATTTCGTTGATTTGTCCACGTTTACTGACCCGCTTCGCACATCGAATTTCCCGCAGAACTGGACGATTTACTATTGGGCTTATTGGATGGTTTGGTGCGTAGCTGCTCCGTTCTTTATCGGCAGCATTTCTCGTGGCAGAACAGTACGTCAGACAATCCTTGGCGGCTATGTATTTGGTGTTGGCTCTACGTTGACGAGTTTTATCGTACTTGGTAACTATTCTATGGGAATGCAGGTCACTGGAAAGGCCGACTTTATTGCAGAGTATCTGGAAAGTGGAGATCTGTATGGTATGATTGTGTCTATCATCAAAACGCTGCCGGGCGCGCCTGTGATTATGGTTGTTGTTCTGCTGACGATGATTGCTTTCTATGCGACCTCTTTTGATTCGATTGCTTTGACAGCATCCTGCTATAGCTATCACACACTGGAGGATGGCGAACAACCGAATAAGGGAATTCAGCTGATGTGGTGTATTCTGTTGATTTTACTTCCGATTGCTTTGTTGTTTGCAGAAAGCTCCATGAATAATCTTCAGTCAGTGAGTATTGTGGCAGCATTCCCAATTGGTGCAGTGATTGTGATGATTGCTGTCAGCTTTATGAAGGATGCTAAAAAATATATGGATAGTTTAGAAGAATCGGCAAAGAAAAAAAGTGAAAAATAACTGGAAAAATACCTGAGTGTAAATATCAATGAGTTTCTTTACCATTGATACTAAATTTGTTTACCACTCTCAGCCCTCAACTGAGCTATCAGGCTGAGCGGCAAACTCAGCCCGATAGGGCTTGCTGGAATTCATGTAAAATGCGGGCCTTGAGGCCTAGAGCAATAGACAAGTGCGTTTTCCCGGTGCCGGGATTGCCGATTAAGACGATATTCTGTTTCTTTTCTCTCCTTGCATATAGAGTTGTCTCTATTTTACAAGGAATATGATGTTGATGGTAAACTTTTTCGTTGCCACTGTGGCCAACTATTAGGATAGCATTCACATTCGAGAATCTGCCTGACATAGAGATTCAGACCCACCCGGAGCGTCTCGACCAGATGCTCCCTTGGGGAAAGCTCATTCAGGAAAACTTTGCATGACAAAATGAGACACCCGATTCTGAGTCGGGTGCTTCTTGTCTTTCTGGGGACGTGCTTTCACTGGGCGGTTACCAATATTTGACAAAGAACCAAAAAACATCCTGACCAGAATCTCCCGGTCAGGATGTTTTTGCATAACCTCACAGCTCAACGTCAGCTGCCATTTCTTCCATCGCATGAAACCGTTCCAGAAAGCTGTGCTCCACGCCTTCGGATTTATACCCCGGCATGGTGTCCAGCGCGACGGCATGGATGCTGCGGAAAATGCTGTTTTCGATGTTGGGATTATCGCGCTTGAGGCGGCGGAGCAGGAGCTTGGTCTCCTGCCGCTTGGAACCGCCGCCGCCATTGTCGCACATGGTGCAGTTCTCGGTGAAGCGGCAGGCGCACTGGATGAATTCCAGGTCGTTGTACCGTTTCCAGGCCAGAATGTCCTCCTCGCGGATGCAGTACATCGGGCGGATGAGGGTCATGCCGGGGAAGCTGGTGCTGTGGAGCTTGGGCGGCATGGCCTGCAGCTGGGAGCCATAGAACATGCTCATAACGGTCGTCTCGATGACATCGTTGAAGTGGTGGCCCAGCGCGATCTTGTTGCAGCCGAGTTCTTTGGCCTTGCTGTACAGGTGACCGCGGCGCATCCGGGCGCAGAGGTAGCAGGGGTTCTTGTCGGTGTTGTTGGCCACCGAGAAGATGTTGCTCTCAAAGATGGTCACCGGGATGTGCAGCAGTGCCGCGTTGGATTCGATCTTCTGGCGGTTGAGCTCATTGTAGCCGGGGTCCATCACGAGGAAGACCAGCTCAAAGGGAACATCGCTGTGCTTTTGCAGTTCCTGCATGAGCTTTGCCATCAGCATGGAGTCCTTGCCGCCGGAGATGCAGACGGCGATCTTGTCGCCTGCCTGGATGAGCTCATACCGTTTGACGGCTACGATGAAGGGGGTCCAAAGCTCTTTGCGGTATTTTTTGATGATGCTGCGTTCGATCATCTGATAGGGTTCGAGTTCGCGTTTCATGATTTCTCCTTATCGATCTCCGTGTGCGGCGGTCAGCTGCTGGCAGCAGACGTCGAACACCCGTAAAAATTCCTGGATCTCTGCCTCGGTGGTCAGATGGCTCAGACTGATGCGCCAGGACGAGAGGGCATTGCGGCGGTCCCGGCTGACGGCAAACACTGCGCGAGAGGGCAGGCCGTCCGACGAGCAGGCCGATTTGACCGAGACGCAGACGCCGTGGGCGTCCAGTTCCCGCTGAAAGACCGTGCCCTTCACGTCCCGGACACTGAGGTTCAGGATGTGCGGGATAGCGTTTTTGGGGCTGTTGATGCGCACCTCCGGGTGCTGGCACAGGGCCGCGCGGAGTTCCGCGTTCCGCTTTTGGACAGATGCAGAGCGTTCCGGCAGGTTTTCCACGGCAAGTTCCAGTGCACAGGCCAGAGAAGACGCCAACGCCACCGTAGGGGTGCCGCTGCGATAGATGGTGGTGCTCTCGCCGCCGTGAATGAGCGGCTCCAGTGCCAGATTCCGCCGCTTGAGCAGTAGGCCGATGCCGTTCAGGCCATAGAATTTGTGGGCCGTCAGGCTCATGGTGTCCACCCCTTCAAACGAGACGGGGATCTTTCCAACGGCCTGGGTGGCATCGACATGCAGGTGGCAGTTGGGGTAGTCCTTCAGGATGGCGGCGATTTCCTCCACCGGCTGCACGACGCCGAGTTCGCTGTCTACCAGCGTGACCGCCACGGCGATGGTGTCCGGCCGCAGCAGCTCTTTCAGATGGTCAAGGTCTACGGTTCCGTCCCGCCGGATGTCCAGCAGGTCGATCTCATAGCCCTGCTCCTGCAGCGCGGTCAGAGTGCCGCTGACGGACGAATGCTCCAGCGGGGTAGAGATGATGTGCTTGCCCGCATGGCGGGAGAGCCGGGCCAGCCCCTTGAGCGCGAAGTTGTTGGATTCGCTGGCACCGGAGGTGTAGATGATCTCGGCAGGCTGTACGCCCAGCAAAGCGGCGATCTTCAGCGTGGCAGCGTCGATCTCGGCTCTGGCGGCGGTGCCTGCCTGATGATGGGAGTTGGCGTTGCCGATGCAGCGTCGCTCTACGGAGCAGAACCGGTCGAGTACCTGCGGGTCGGCCGGGGTATTGGCGGAATAATCCAGATAGATCATTGGGTCTCCTTAAATCTCAATCCATTTAATCGGTATTATTATAGTGCGCAGGGGGCCGGATTGCAAGATGCAGGTGCAAAATGCTGCCGCAGGGGAATAAAACCTGAAAAAGAAAGCAATCGCAGAAAGAATGCCAAAAAACCCGGAAATCCATTGCAGAACGGGGTGGTTTCTGATATACTTTACAGCGTACGAAGGGAAGGGGAGAGCAGAATGCACGGTTCGACTTTGCGGAGCACGGAGGCTGTTCTCCCGTCCCGAATGTTTTTTCTTCCCGAAAGCTGAGGCACTGTCGCTTTTTTGCGGCAATGCCTCTTTTTTTGGAAGTAAAACGCGAAAGGAGAACTCTTTTATGAGTGAAAAAATCGACTACTCCAAAGGCATTTACGACGCGCGCCAGCTGGGCACGGGTCGGATGCTGATCCTCGGCGTACAGCACATGTTCGCCATGTTCGGTGCCACGGTGCTGGTGCCGCTGCTGACGGGCCTGAGCGTTTCCACTACGCTGCTCTGCGCAGGTCTGGGCACGCTGCTGTTCCATCTGGTCACCAGAGGCAAGGTCCCGGCTTTTCTTGGCTCGTCGTTTGCCTATCTGGGCGGCTTTTCCATCGTGGCACCCATGCTGGCAGATGCCAACGGCAACCTGACCGTTGCCAACACGAAGATGCTGCCCTATGCCTGTGCAGGCGTTGCCTTTTCCGGCATCCTGTATCTGGTGGTCAGCCTGCTCATCTCCACCTTCGGCATCCGCCGCATCATGAAGTTCTTCCCGCCGGTGGTCACGGGCCCCATCATCATCTCCATCGGCCTGATCCTGGCTCCCTCTGCCATCACCAACTGTGAGTCGAACTGGCTGCTGGCCTTTGTGGCGCTGGGCACGGTCATCGTCTGCAACATCTGGGGCAAGGGCATGGTCAAGATCCTGCCCATCCTCATCGGTGTTCTGGTGTCCTACGCGGTCGCTCTCGTGACCGGCGCCGTGGATTTCCAGGCCATCGCTGCCGCCGACTGGTTCGGCATCCCGCTGCATCAGAACGCCATGGGCCTGTTCGCCATCGACGGCAGCCCGGAGTTCATCAGCGCCCTCTTCACCATCCTGCCCATCGCACTGGCGACCATGATGGAGCATGTCGGCGATATCGCCGCCATCAGCGCCACCGTCGGTCACAACTATATCAACGACCCCGGCCTGAACCGCACCCTGATGGGCGACGGCCTTGCGACCGCCATGGCCGGCCTGCTGGGCGGCCCGGCCAACACCACCTACGGCGAGAACACCGGCGTTCTCGCGCTGAGCCGCATCTACGACCCGCTGGTCATCCGCATCGCTGCGGTGCTGGCCATCATCCTGAGCTTCAGCCCCAAGTTTGAGGCGGTCATCAACACCATCCCCACCGGCATCATCGGCGGCATCAGCTTCGTGCTGTACGGCATGATCTCTGCCATCGGTGTCCGCAACGTGGTCGAGAACCGGGTGGACTTCACCAACAGCCGCAACCTGATCGTTGCTGCTGTCATTCTGGTGTCTGCGCTGGGCTTCAACTCGGTGGGCGGCCTGACCTTCATGGTGGGCAGCGTCTCCATCAATTTGTCCGGTCTGGCCATTGCTGCCATCGTCGGCATCCTGCTCAACGCCATCCTGCCCGGCAACGATTATGAGTTCGACGCAGCCGACGGTTCTGACGCTGCCACCAGCGGCAATCTCCAGGTGTAAACAAACCGTTAAATAGGAATAATTCTTAAAATTATCCTTGACTAACCTAGGAATTATTGCTATAATAGGCTCAGAAACCAAGGCCGACCGTACCAGGAACGGCCAAAAGAATAACTGAGAAATTATGGAGGTCTATCTTATGAAAAAGTATGTCTGCACCGTTTGTGGTTATATCGCTGAAGGCTCCATCCCGGAGCAGTGCCCCGTCTGCAAGGCTCCCGCTTCTGCATTCGTAGAGAAGACCGGCAACACCTATGTGACCGAGCATGTCGTCGGCATCGGCAAGGCTGAGGGCGTCCCTCAGGAGATCGTGGACGGTCTGCGCGCAAACTTCGAGGGTGAGTGCAGCGAGGTCGGCATGTATCTGGCCATGGCCCGCGTCGCAGAGCGCGAGGGCTACCCGGAGATCGCTGAGGCTTACAAGCGCTACGCTTACGAGGAAGCCGACCACGCATCCCGCTTCGCCGAGCTGCTGGGTGAGGTCGTCACCGACAGCACCAAGAAGAACCTGATGATGCGCGCTGAGGCCGAGTGCGGTGCCTGCGCTGGCAAGATGGATCTGGCCAAGAAGGCAAAGGCGCTGAATCTGGACGCCATCCACGACACCGTCCATGAGATGGCGAAGGATGAAGCTCGTCATGGCCGTGGCTTTGAGGGCCTGCTGAAGCGCTACTTCAACACCGAGGTCTGATCCCGTTTTTTCAAAGGCTGCTGTGTGGCTCAGGCTGCACAGCAGCTTTTTTGCTTGACGCGCCCGGCGGCAAAGCGTACAATGAGACAAAAAACGAAAAAGGAAGTTTCCTCATGAAATCGTCTTCATCCCGTTACGCGCTGCTGGACGAGCTGCGCGGGCTTGACCTCATCAGCATGATGCTCTACCACGGCATGTGGGATGCCGTGTACCTGTTCGGGGTCGTGGTGCCGTGGTATTCCGCCGGGCAGGGGCGGCTGTGGCAGCAATCCATCTGCTGGGTGTTCATCCTGCTGTCCGGCTTTTGTCTGCCGCTGGGGCATCATCCGCTCAAACGCGGTGCAACGGTCTTTGGTGCCGGAGCACTGGTCACAGGGGTGACGCTGTTGTTCATGCCGGAAGATGTGGTCTGGTTTGGTGTGCTGACCCTGCTGGGCTCGGCCATGCTCCTGACGGGCCTTGTGCAGAAGTGGCTGCAAAAAATCCCGCCGATGGTGGGGCTGGTGGTCAGCCTAATCCTGTTCGCGCTGACCGATCACACGATGGATGGCTATTGGGGGCTTGGCCCGCTGCGCTGGGCGCTGCCGCAAGGGCTGTATGCCAACTGCCTCACGGCATACTTCGGCTTTTACCCGGTCTCCTTTTATTCCTCCGATTACTTCCCGCTGCTGCCGTGGCTGCTTTTGTTCTGGGCGGGGTATTACCTGCATTCTCTTGTCGGCCGCAAACGGATGGAGCCGCTGCGCCGGTCGGTCTGCCCGCCGCTGGGCTGGTTGGGGCGGCACTCCCTGGTGCTGTATCTGCTCCATCAGCCGGTCATTTTCGGTGTGATGACGCTGGTGTTCACCGTTCCGCAGCTGCTTTGAGCAGGGGAGTGGAAAAATCTGCAAAAGAGCCTTGACAACCCTGCCGCATTGTGGTATCCTGTCAGTGGTTAGAGAAACCTAACCAGGAAAATGCGCGTCCGTTTCGGATGACGCATTTTCCTGGTGATAAAAGTTAGAATATACTAACCATTATGGAAAGAGAGGTTCTTTTTTATGAGCAAAGTAGCAATCGTATTCTGGAGCGCGACCGGCAACACCGAGACCATGGCAAACTGCATCGCTGAGGGGGCAGGTGCCGCCGCCACCATCGTTCCCTGCGGCGAGATGACTGCCGCCAAGCTGGGCGAATATGACGTCGTGGCATTCGGCTGCCCCGCAATGGGCGCTGAGCAGCTGGAGGAGAGCGAGTTCGAGCCGATGTTCGCTTCTCTGGAAGGTTCCCTGAACGGCAAGAAGGTCGCTCTGTTCGGCTCCTACGGCTGGGGCGACGGCCAGTGGATGCGCGATTGGTGCGAGCGTGTCAAGGAGGACGGCGCGGTCCTGTTCAGCGAAGAGGGCCTCATCTGCAACGAGACGCCCGACGACGATGTCCAGGCTGCCTGCCGCAAGCTGGGCGCTGACCTGGCTGCATGGTAAGCCTTTTCTCTTGACAAAACGAGTTTGTCTTGATAAACTAACCGACAGAGAACCGAACGATACCGGCTTTCTGCCGGTTTTTTGTTGTATCAGGAGGAACGCATGAAACAGAACACCCCGAAAGACCTTGCGAAGAAACGCGCGGAGGAACAACTTCTGGTGAGCGAGATGATCGCGCTCTACTGCCGCAGGCAGCACCACACCCCCAAAGGCTCGCTCTGCCCGGAATGTCAGGAGCTTCGCGATTATGCGCTGACCCGCATCGACCATTGTCCGTTCATGGAGACGAAGACCTTCTGTTCGGCCTGCAAAGTCCACTGTTACAAGCCTGCCATGCGGGAGAAGATCCGCACTGTCATGCGCTGGGCCGGGCCGCGGATGCTGCCGGTGCATCCCATCCTTTCCATCCGGCATGTGGTCGTGACCATCCGGGCCAAACGCGAGGCCGGGGCGGGGAAGTGACCGGTGTATAAACCGCACGGAATGGGGGCATCCTAGAAGCATCCCAGATTCAAAGAGGTGAGAACGAATGGAAAATACCGGTGTTGTCTGCGATGTCTGCAAGTGCCGCCACAATGTGGAGAGCTGCAAGTGTGACCTGCCGCAGATTAAGGTGACGGAGCACTGCTCCTGCACCACCCAGCAGATCGAGACCCCGCACTTCTGCCAGAATTACGAAGCCAAGTAACTTCGTAACTTCTACGCGCAGAAAACCGCCCGGTTCCGTGCCGAAAGCAGCAGGGAACCGGGCGGTTTGTGTTTTGGTGCGGCTCAGCGGAGGGCCACGCCGCAGGTGGCAAGGCTGCGCACCAGTGTGCCGACGCTCTCCTTCATCTGGATGCCGGCAAAGCCCAGCCGGAAGGCCGCCTGCACATTGTCCAGCCGGTCGTCGATGAAAACGCTCTCCTGCGCCTTGAGGTGGTATTTTTCCAGCAGCGCCTTGTAGATGCGGGGGTCCGGCTTGTTGATGTGGACCTCGCAGGAGGCCACACCGCCGTCGAACAGGCCCTTCATGTCCCGGTTCATCAGCAGGTCGAGCACATCTTCCGGAATATTGCTCAGGTAATAAACGCAGTAGCCGTGGGCTTTCAGTTTCTGTACCAGCTCCTGCATCCGGCGGCGGGGGCGCAGGATGTGCATCCAGTCATCCAGAACGCCCTGCACCTCAAAGGCGCAGCCCTGTTCTCTGGCTTTGGCCAGCATCCGCTGGTTGGCCTCGAACCGGGTGATGAGCCCGGCGTCCAGCAACTTCCACTCTTCGCTGTCAAAGGTCAGGGCGCTGACCTGCTCCTCCACATCGGCGTTACAGAAGCGGTCCACCAGATACTCCTTGGGGTCAAAATCGACCATGACGCCGCCGAAATCAAACACGATATTTTTATACATCGACACATACCTCGATCTGAATGGGTGAGTTTTCCAATTGGTTACTGCACCCAGTATAACACAAGGGGCCGGTCTGCATCAAGCACCGCCCTGCCGCATACAGTAAAAGAGAACACACAGCGGGGAGGGGAGCCGATGACATTCCGGGAGCTTTGCGCCAAAGAGGTCGTGCAGCTGTCCAATGGGGCCTGCCTGGGCAGGGCCGATGATCTGGAACTTGACCCGCAGACCGCGCAGGTCCGGAGCCTGCTTTTGCTGGGCAGGCCGCATCTGTTCGGGCTGCTGGGGCGGGACGAGACGCTGACCATCCCCTGGGAGGAGATCGACAAGATCGGGCTGGATGCCGTTCTGGTGCGCACAGAACTGCCTTTGCCGGAGCAAAAAAGTGCTTCGTTCTGGCAAAAGCTGCGCCGCTGGTTGGATGGATGAAAGTTTTTCATCTGTTTTTCCGGAATTGGGGTTTGATTTTACAGAAAACAGGATTATAATAGGGAACCGTGGGCCATGATTTGTGCTCGCAAACTCAAAGATCATCGCCCCATTGGGGCGCTCAGGAAGTGAAAGGAACGGTTCTTGTATGAATAAACGCGCATCCCGCACTCCGGCCAGGCTCCATGCGCTGCGGCTGGCTTTCCCGCCGGTCGTCACGCTGGTTCTTGTGGTGCTCACGGAGTGGATCGCCCGCGGCAGTCTGACCGTGGATACTCTGACCCAATACATTTTTCCCCACACCGAAGCGTATCTTCTGGCATGGGCGCTGCTTTTCCTCATCTGGCTGATGGTGGACTGGCTGACCCGGTTCGCGCCGCTGGCGACTCTGATCGCGGCCATTCTCGGCTGTGTCCCGGCGGCGGTGGATTTCTACACGCTGCAGCTGCGCGGTGAGCCGTTTCTCCCGTGGGATCTGGCGCAGGTCTCGGAAGCGGCGGGCGTTGCTTCCGCTGCCGGGATCCATATCCAGACCAGCATGGTGGTCTCCACCGTTCTCATTCTGCTGCTGCTCGTGGCCAGCTTCTTCCTCTACCGCGGGCGGAAAAAGCTGAACTGGAAGCCCCGTGTGCTGGGCGTTGCGGCCAGCGCTGCGGCCATCTGCGGCCTGCTTTTCGGTGTCTTCCTGCAGCCCACAGTCACCCAGGCCATCGGCATTCTGCCCGACGCCTGGATGCAGGACCGCTATTATCGCTACTACGGCGTCACCACCAGTTTCCTGACCAACCTCACCAATCTGGAGATCTCGAAACCGGACGACTACTCGGAAGACGCCGTGAACGAGATTTTGGACGACACCGCCGCAGCCGGGAACTACCAGACAGCACCGCTCTACCCGGCGTCCTATGGGGCGGTCACGCCTGCCGGGGAGACCGAACAGAGCCCCACCATCATCTATGTGATGGACGAGTCCTACTGGGATGTCTCGGAGCTGGAGCAGTATGGCTTTGCATTCGACACCGATGTTTCCGCCAACCTCCATCGCCTGCAGGAGACCAGCGCTTCCGGCCGGGCTTACAGCCCCAGCTTCGGCGGCGGCACCTGCGATGTGGAGTTTGAGGCGCTGACCGGCTATTCCGTCTCCTATCTGCCCAACGGCAGCAAGCCCTATCAGCAGCATGTGACCCGGCCTATGTTCTCTCTGCCGAATTACCTCAAGACGCAGGGCTATCAGACCGCCGCCGTCCACTGCTTCTGGGCCAAATACTGGAGCCGCGACACGGCCTATCCGAATCTGGGTCTGGACACCTTCCTCAGTCTGGAAAAGATGACCCATGTCAACAAGGTGCGCAGGCACTACTGGACTTCCGGCCTTGTCACGGACGACTCCATGGCCGACCAGATCATCCAGCAGTACGAGAGCATGAAGGCCTCCTCCGATGCGCCGGTCTTCCTCCATGCTGTCACGATGCAGAATCACACCAATTATAATAAGGACAACTACCCCGACGACCAGCGCGTCAAGGTGCTGAACGCTCCGTCTGGCATCAGCCGGAGCACACTGGGGGCGCTCGAAGACTTTGCCACCGGCATCCGGGATGCCGACGCCATGCTGGGCCGCCTGACCGACTACTTCTCTCAGGTGGACGAGCCGGTCATCCTCGTGTTCTGGGGCGACCATTACAACCCCATTGATTCCAACTACGACGTCTTCACCAAGAGCGGCTATGCCAGCGATTCCAGCGCTGACCCCCGCCTCCACCAGACGACCCTGCTCATGTGGTCGAACTATTCGCAGCAGCCCGTGGACCTTGGCACCATCGCCGCCTACGACATTTCGCCGGTCATGATGAACATCTACGGCCTGAAGCAGCCGCTCTATTTCCAGTATCTGAACCGCCAGCTGCAGGTGGCGTACCGCACGAACACCCGCGGCACCGTCATGAACCGGGACGGCACCACCACCCAGGAGCCTACTGCATTGCAGCAGCAGTGGAGCGCCAACCACTGGCTGCTCCAATACGACCTGATGTTCGGCAAGGGCTATGCCCTCAGCCGGATGGGGATGGAGAGCCTGGAAGCGGCACCGACCGGCAAATAAGAGAAGATCGCAAAATCTTTTTGTAAAAAACAGCGAAAAGCTCTTGAATCCGCGTCCTTTTTGTGCTATTATAATTCAGCATTACACACGCATCACTATGCCCTTTTGTGCCCATCCGGGTGGAGGGCAGTCAGACCCGTCCGATACGGTGCCCTGATCACGGTGTGCGGAGGCAAAACAATATCTGGAGGTATTTTTACTATGGCAGTCGTTTCTATGAAGCAGCTTCTCGAAGCAGGTGTGCACTTCGGTCACCAGACCCGTCGCTGGAACCCCAAGATGGCGAAGTATATCTTCACCGAGCGCAACGGCATCTATATCATCGATCTGCAGAAGACCGTGAAGAAGCTGGACGAGGCTTACAACTACGTGAAGGAAGTTGCAGCTGAGGGCGGCGACATCCTGTTCGTTGGCACCAAGAAGCAGGCTCAGGAGTCCATCCGTGACGAGGCTCTGCGCTGCGGTATGCACTATGTCAACGCTCGCTGGCTGGGCGGCATGATGACCAACTTCCGCACCATCCGTAAGCGTATCGACCGTATGGATCAGCTGGCTAAGATGAAGGAGAACGGCACCTTCGAGCTGCTGCCCAAGAAGGAAGTGGCTAAGCTGGAGCTGGAGATGGAGAAGCTGGACAAGTACCTGGGCGGCGTCAAGAACATGAAGACCCTGCCGAAGGCCATGTTCATCGTCGATCCTCACAAGGAGCGCATTGCTGTTGCTGAGGCCCGCAAGCTGAACATCCCCATCGTTGCAATCGTCGATACCAACTGCAACCCCGATGAGATCGATTACGTGATCCCCGGCAACGACGACGCAATCCGCGCTGTCAAGCTGATCGCCGGTGCAATGGCCGACGCTGTTCTGGAAGGCAAGCAGGGCAACCAGGAAGCTCCCGCTGAGGAAGCAAACGCCTGATTTTTCCGTATTCCGAACAAACCCGTTTAGTAACGTGTAAGGGAGAATAAAAATGGCTATTACTGCAAAAGACGTTATGGAGCTGCGCAAGCAGACCGACTGCGGCATGATGGAGTGCAAGAAGGCTCTGACTGAGG
>ERZ1026844.469-NODE-469-length-30036-cov-8.619826_pt1 | contig 30036 bp, 20 predicted proteins | sample MGYA00380152_ERZ1026844 | MGnify/ENA primary metagenome ERZ1026844 (study PRJEB33269, sample SAMEA4719788) | human gut metagenome | biome: human-associated habitat; feature: organic feature; material: feces | place: Cameroon | collected 2013-10 ... | reverse complement strand
CGCAGCGAGATGGGGCATGCCAGCGGTATAGCGTGCTATGTTGAATAGTCCGATGTTATCGATATTTTAACACTTTCATGCAATACCGCTACGTAGCCCCCTCAGCCCTTCGGGCAGCTCCCCCGATGGGGAGCCAAGAACGTTCTTCCGCTTAACTTAATAGCATTACCTTGATGGGGGATGAAATCTTTGCTCGAATGAGGAATTAGGAATGAGGAATGAAGGTGGCGGCTTCGCCGCAAATATATAAGGGGCGATGCCCGAAAGTAGTATTCAAGTCACCAGTCACAAGTCACTTTGCGTCCCTAATCCCCATTCCCTAACTACTCACCCCTGCTTTCAAACTTCAGGGTTAGCCTGTGGGGCGATGCCCGAAAGTTTGCGATGGCAGGTTTCCCCCATATCGCCAGCCTTCCCCTCGAGGGGAAGGTGCCCCGTAGGGGCGGATAGGGCACTGGCGGCATGCAAGCGAGCGGGAAGGAGTGTCTCAAGCAGGCGATTTATGAAAGCACCCGAACGCCGCTCCGCGTCGATTTTTGTAAAGGGGCGATGCCCGAAGGTTATTGAGATAACAGGCTTTCCGTTTGGGGGGTTCCTGACATCGACCACTTGAATGCGAATGACAAAGATTTGAGGGCTTCGCTCGAAATGACGATACGGGAGTCGGATGTGTCCAAGCCACTAGTCACCAGCCACTCCTAGTCCCTAGCTACTAGAATCCAGTCCCCAATCACTAGTCACTATTTAGGCATGCCTTTCAATAGCCAGAAGGCATGTGCATAAATGACGGTTCCTCTATATAATAGAGCCAATGGCCGGTCTTGGCAAGAGGCGGCGCGCTTGCAGGACAGGTTGTCAGGAATGATATAATAAGGAATATATGTAGCAGGCCATCCGGCGGCTTCGGGGCGCAGAGGTGATTTCCCTTTTCCCCTCGATCGCTCTCCTTCGCCTGCCGGGTAAGAGGTATATATGAAAAAAATAGATATGACGCATGGACCGATCGGAAGGAAAACGATCCGTTTTGCGCTGCTCCTGGCACTGACGGGCATGCTGCAGCAGGTGTTCAATACCATCGACACCATCATCATGGGGCAGTTTGTCGGGAAGGAAGCGATGGCGGCTGTCGGGAGCAATACGCCCATCATCGGCTTCATCGTGACATTTTTCATCGGTATTTCGATCGGGGCGAATGTCGTGATTTCCCAAATGACAGGGAAGGGAAATCGGGAGGGGATCCATCGGGCGGTCTTTTCGACGCTTGCCTTTGCGCTTGCCGCAGGGATCGTGATGGCCTGTCTGAGTGAAGCTGTCGCGGAGCCGCTGCTCTCGCTGCTTCAGGTGCCGGATGCGCTCATGCCGCTCTCTGCCCGGTATCTGCGCATTTTCTTCCTGGCACTGCCGGGGATCCTGGTCTATAATTTTGCGTCTGCCATCTTCCGAAGTCAGGGAGATACGAGGACGCCGCTCTTCTGTCTGGCGCTGGCGGGGGTCATCAAGGTCATCATCAGCTACACGCTGGTGGCGTTTTTTCATCAGGGCGTGGCAGCTGTGGCGATCTCTACGACATGTGCGACGCTTCTTTCTTCCGCCATGCTGGTGACGATCCTGCTTCGCAGCAAGCATGTGATCCATCTGGAATGCAGGGCATCGTTCTTTGATCTGTATATTTTGCGGGAGATCCTTCGCATTGGCACACCGGCCGGGGTGCAGGCGGCGGTCTTCTGTCTGTCGAACATCGTGATCCAGTCGGCGATCAACAGCCTTGGCGCGGATGTCATGGCGGCAACGGCGGCGGCGTTTAATCTGGATATTCTTTGCTATATCTTTGTCAATGCGTTCGGGCAGGCATGTACGACATTCGTCGGGCAGAACTACGGGGCCGGCAACATGGCGCGCTGCCGCCGCGTCGGGGTCATCACCACCTTGCAGAATTTGGTCGTCTGCGTCATCATCGGAGCGCCCATCCTGTATTTTTCGCCATCACTGCTTGCGCTTTTTACCAGCGATGTGATGGTCATCAGCTATGGCGTCACCCGCATGGGCTATATCATTCTGGCGGAGCCTTTGAATCTGGCCATCGAAATGATCTCAGGCTATCTCCGTGGCTTTGGTAATTCACTGTCTCCGGCGCTCATCACGATCGTCGGGATCTGCGGCTTCCGCATCCTTTACATGGGGACCGTATTTCCTGCCATCCCCAGCTTTGACTGCCTTATGACGGTGTATCCGCTGAGCTGGTTCGTCACGGCCGTCGGACTTTCTATCCTGCTTTTCAAGACGCGAAAGAAGTATATTTTCGGGTGACTGGATTCTAGTAGCTGGGGACTAGTGGCTAGGGATTAGTGGCTGGTGGCTAGTGACTAGTGACTTAAATGCCACCTTCGGGCATCGCCCCATATATACTCGCGGCGCCTCCATATTTTTATGTGCCGCACCACCACTCCTAACTCCTAACTCCTAACTCCTCACTAGAGAGCGCGCGAGGCTTTCACCCACAATCAAAAGGCAGCACGTCCCACGGGCTAACCCTGAACCCTGCACCTTAAACCCTAACAAAGGAGACTCTCCTATGATCGATGAAAGCATTCTTCTCAAGCAGAAAACGCTTGAAGCACATTTGAAAACACTTGGCTCGGTCGCCGTCGCTTTTTCCGGCGGTGTGGACTCGACCTTTCTTCTTCATGAGGCCTGCAAGGTGCTCGGCGATAAGGCTGTCGCGGTGACGATGAAGCTCAATTCCGTCCCTGCGCGTGAGATCGAAGAGGCAAAGGATTTCTGCACGTCCCGCGGCATCCGGCAGGTGATCGTGGAAAGGGATCAGTTCGCTGCGCCGGGCTTTGCTGACAATCCGAAGGATCGCTGCTACTGGTGCAAGACCTATCTCTTCTCGTCTCTTGGCGAGCTGGCGAAGGAGCATCAGATCGCTTATATCATCGACGGGACAAATTTCAGTGATACGAAGGGCTATCGCCCCGGGCTGAAAGCGCTTGCCGAGCTGGGCGTCGTGAGCCCTTTGAAGGAGGCGGGGCTCACGAAGGAGGAGATCCGCATCCTGTCGGAGAAGGAAGGACTTCCCACATGGAATAAGCCATCCTTTGCGTGCCTGGCGACCCGTTTCCCGTATGGCACGAGGATCACGGAGGAGAAGCTCCGCGCGGTCGAAGCGGCTGAGCAGCTGCTTTTCGATCTGGGATTTCCGCAGTTTCGCGTGCGCTGCCATGGGGATATCGCCCGCATCGAGGTGCTCCCCGCGCAGCTCCCAAAGCTCGTGGCAAATCGTGAGGCAGTCATCGCGAGCCTTCATGCGCTGGGCTTTCGCTACGTGACCATGGACCTGGAAGGGTTTCGCTCGGGATCGATGGATGGGAAATAGGGACTGGTGGCTAGTGACTAGTGACTAGGGATTAGGGATTAGGAGCCTCGAGTAACTAGTGACTGGTGACTTGAATATTACTTTCGGGCATCGCCACTATTTATACTCCGTGGCGCTTCCTTATTTTTATGCGCCGCACCACCATTTCGCATTTCTCATTTCTAATTTCTCATTCAAACGAAACTTTCAAACGCAATCAAAGGGCAGCACGCTCCGTGGACTAACCCTGAACCCTGAACTTTAAACCTAAACCAACAACAAATCAACCAAAGGACACATATATGAGTATTCAAGAGATATTGACCCAAGTGAAGTCCGGCGCGCTGTCGCTCTCTGCGGCAGAGGCGCTCATCCGTGAGAATCCGGCGGAGCGATCCTATGAGGAAATGGGATTTGCCAAGCTCGATACGGATCGGAAGAAGCGTTCCGGCTTTGCAGAAGTGATCTACTGCCAGGGGAAATCTGACGAATTCATCGGACAGATCTTCCGAAGGCTCTATGAGGTGGAGGGGGAAGTCTTCGGCACCCGCGCCTCTCCCCACCAGTATGAGATCGTGAAGGAATTCCTGCCGGAGATCTCCTATGACCCGGTGTCGCATATCCTGAAGCTGGAAAAGGAGAAGGAGCACATCGGCTGCGTGGCCATCTGCACGGGCGGCACGGCAGATATTTCCGTCGCAGAGGAAGCGGCACAGACGGCAGAGTACTTCGGGACGCATGTCGAACGTGTCTATGATGTGGGCGTCAGCGGCATCCACCGCATCCTTTCGAAGGAGGCGATCGTGCGCCGTGCGAACTGCGTCATCGCAGTGGCAGGCATGGAAGGGGCGCTCGCCTCGGTCATCGGCGGACTTGTGAAGAATCCCGTCATCGCGGTGCCGACGTCGGTGGGCTACGGCGCCAGCTTCCACGGCCTTTCGGCGCTCTTGACGATGATCAATTCCTGTGCGAACGGCATCGTCACCGTCAATATCGACAATGGCTTCGGCGCCGGCTATGTGGCGACACAGATCAACCGATTGGCGGAAATGGGACGGATTTGAAAGTAACCATATCGCCATATTTCTTGTTATGATTACGTGCCATAATTAGGAATGAGGAATGAAGGTGGCGGCTTCGCCGAGATCCTTCGGCTCAGGTCGCAGCTGTTCTGGCATTCGTTATCTCAAGTGCGACGTTTCTCGCCGCTCAGGATGACGAAACGGGGCGATGCCCGAAGGTCGTATTCAAGTCACCAGTCACTCGAAGCTCCTAATCCCTAGCCACTAGTCCCTAGCTACTAGAATCCAGTCACCAGTCACTCCTGATTCCAACCAATAATCAACAACCAACAAGGAGAAACCATATGGGAAAAACATTATACCTTGAAACTTCCTCCGGCATCAGCGGAGATATGTTCGTCGCAGCGATGATCGACCTCGGCGCAGACCCGGAGACGCTGGAACGCGCGCTGAATTCCATCCCCGCGGACGGTTTCATGGTGGAGATCTCCAGCGTCAAGAAATCCGGCATTGCGTGCTGTGATTTCAATGTCATTTTGGATGCTGCCCATGAAAATCATGACCATGATATGGCCTACCTCTATGGCCCGGCGCCGGTGACCGCTGCCGCCCCGCAGGAGGAAGAGCATCACTGTCACGAGGACGAAGAAGCACATCACTGCCATTGCCATGAGGACGAGGAAGTGCCTCATTGCCATTGCCATGAGGAAGAGGAAGCGCATCATTGTCACTGCCATGAGGAAGAGGAAGAGCACCACTGCCACTGCCACGAGGACGAAGAAGCGCATCACTGCCATTGTCATGAAGAAGAGGCGCATCATTGCCACGGACGCGGAGGCGAAGAGCCTCATCATCACCATGAGCATCACCACCACGGACGCCATCTGGCAGAGATCTTAGACATCATCGACGCGACAGACATGACAGACTCGGCGAAAGCACTGGCGGGAAAGATGTTCCACATCGTAGCGGAAGCAGAGTCTCTCGCCCATCACATGCCGCTGGAAGAAGTGCATTTCCATGAAGTCGGTGCCATCGACTCCATCGTTGACATCATTGCCGCGGCGGTTACCTTTGACAGCCTGGGGATCACGGATGTCATCATCCCCTGCCTCACCGAGGGCAGAGGCACCGTCCGCTGCCAGCACGGCGTGCTGCCCGTCCCCGTCCCGGCGACCATGAATATCATCGAAGCCTACGATATGCCGCTCACCATCATGGAGGCGAAGGGGGAATACGTCACGCCGACCGGCGCAGCCATTGCGGCTGCCATCTGCACGACGCACCAGCTGCCGAAGGCCTTCCGCATCGTGGCGACAGGCCTTGGTGCAGGCAAGAGAGTCTACACCGAGCGCACGAATATCCTCCGCGCATACCTCATCGAAGGGAATGCCATGGAAGAGGGCAAGGATGAGATCGTGAAGCTCGAGACCGACATCGACGACAGCACCGGCGAAGCACTCGGCTACACCATTGACCGTCTCATGCAGGCCGGCGCGCTCGACGTCCACTACAGCCCGGTCTACATGAAGAAGAACCGCCCCGCGTGGGAGCTTACCGTGATCTGTAAGAAGAGCAAGATGGAAGAAATCGAAGACATCATCTTCAAAGAAACGACGACCATCGGCATCCGCGAATTTCCGAGCGTCATGCGCTCCATCCTTCGCCGCAATCAGAAGCGGGTGGAAACGCCCTTCGGCTTCGCGGAGGTGAAGGAAGTCGCCCTCCCCGGGGAACGGCGCTTCTACCCCGAGTATGAATCCGTGAAGGCCCTCGCAGAAAAAAACCATCTGCCCTTTGCGGAGGTGTATCATCTCGTGAAGGCACTGGCGGAACAAAACGAGTAGTGGCTGGGGACTAGTGACTAGGAGACTTTAGACTTGTGTATCGTCATTTCGAGCAAAGCGAGAAATCTTCCTTGCAGACCGATAAACGATGCATGTGTGAACGCAGAAATACGTGGCACCAAGACGCCGTTTCCCTGCCAGTGCCTATGTGATACTGACCGCAGTGCAAGAAAGATCCCTCGGCTGCGCTCGGGATGACGATACGGGAAAAGGATAGCCCAAAAAGTTTGAAAGCAGGGACTAGGGATGAGGGACTAGGGGACTCTCGTATCGTCATTTCGAGCAAAGCGAGAAATCTTTTGCCATTTGTGGTCGGGCGGACGATGTCAGAAAATCTAAAATGGGAAGCCTGCTGTCCGTAGGAAGGGAGCTGCGTCAGCAGCGATCAGGGATTCACGCTTTCCCCACCTGTGCCGTGCACCTTTCTGCTTTTCTCATCTGTCTTTCATACCGCCGGTGCCCTATCCGCCCCTTCGGGGCACCTTCCCCTTGAGGGGAAGGCTGACGATACGAGAGCAGCGCCATCTGAAAAAGCGGCGTAGCCGTTACTTTCCCTAGATCCTTCGACTCAGTTCTCCTATTTCAGATCAGCGTTTCCTTAACATACGACGTTTTTCTCCGCTCAGGATGACGAAATGCGCCGCACCGACCCCGTTGAATCCATAGAACCTCCCCCCCTCTTTCGTCTGCGGTCAATGGGACGGCACGCAACCTCGTCTCTCATAAGCCTCTCAAGAAATTTTCGATAGCCAGAAAAGCCCCGCGGCGGCGGGGCTTTTGTCATGCAGGTCAAATTGTTCACTTTTTCAAGTGAAAAATGGTGTATAATAAAACCAAGTAGACATGTCAGATCGTTTGATGAGAAAATCTGTCCGAAAGAACTCTGCGTGTGGATCAGGAGCCCGGGGCATTTGCCGCCGATAAAGTAGATCGGCAGGATGGGTGCAGCGATCGCCTGAGAAATGAGCAGACTCTCTTTCATGAGCTTCGTCTCCGAAATTTTTCGACTGTGAGACGGAGGATCCCGGAGCGTTTTCCCGTGCTTCATAGGAAAGGCCTTTTGGGATGCTCTGTCTGTCCTCTCCGGTAAATCTGTCTAGCCGGTGCGGAAGAACGCGAAGGAAAGGAAGAACGAGAGCGGCCTCGCAACGTGACATGACTCCCAAGGCACCAGAGTCGGGGGCCGTAGAAGTCATACCGCGGCTGCGTTTCCGTGCGCCTTTTACCAGGGCCTGCTCTTCTTTCCCGCATGAGGTCAGTGCTTTCCTTACGCGTTCCTGTATGATTTTCCATCCTGCGCTCCCATCTCTCCTTGCCGGCTGCGGTCCGGCAGAATGAAACCGGCTGTCAACGGTGGATCTCTGAGGAGCCTATGCTTGCTCCGTCCCGCATTCTCATAGGATCATAGTCCTATGGTCTTATGACTAGACCATTCCGAAGACTCCAAAAATACAGCCCGCACCGGCCGCCATCCGGTGCGGGTATTTTAATGGGAGAAAGGGCGCAGGGAAGGCGGCTTTGCTGTAGGGGAGCAGCACCTCCTTCCCACGGAAGGAGGTGCCCCGAAGGGGCGGAGGCTCACTCCCTCAGCGGGATGAAGTCGCAGGGGCGGCGTTTCCCATGATCCCTCTCCTCACAGCGCTTCTTGACCGCGAATGAAAAAGATTTCTCGCTTCCGCTCGAAATGACGATGCGTGGGAAGGCGGCTTTGCTATAGGGGGCGGCATTCTCCCTCCTTCCTCTGGAAGGAGGTGCCCCGAAGGGGCGGAGGTTGGCTCTCGCAGCGGGATGAAGTCGTAAGGGCGGCGTTTCCCATGATCCCTCTCCTCACAGCGCTTCTTGACCGCGAACGAAAAAGATTTCTTGCTTCCCTCCGAAATGACGATGCGGGAAGGCGGTATTCTCTCTTCTATACATTTTCTTTACGATCCGCCGCGGTATTTCAACTTTTCTATGGAAATACCGCATTTTTTAATGAAAGCTTTTCTTCCTTTATACAGAAGCCTGTCCTATTTATTGCAACGATGCTTTACAGTGATAATCAACACAGCAAGAGAAGTGGTGACAGGGACGCGAGGAAAGCATCGATCTATGGCATCCGTTCTCTTCGTGATTTTAAAGGAGAAAATAATGAGAAAACATATCATGAAAGCAGCAGTTCTCGGTCTTCTGGCCGGCGGTGCCATCCTGGGGGGCGTCTTTCAGGCACAGGCATCGGATATTCGCATTCTTCCGGTAGATACCGCAAAGTTCTGGAGCGGCGCACGCTTCGACTTTGATGTCGAAGTCTCCAATGCGAAAAACCTTCAGAAGGTCGACGTGACGATCAACAGCGTTCCGGCTGAAAAATTCTTCGGTAAGAAAGCGGCTGTGAAGGATCTTGGCAATGGCGTCACCTCGTTCCGTATCGATGACGTGACCTTTGCGAAGCCGGGCAAGGTGGAAGTCGCAGCTTCTGCCAAGGACAGCCTCGGTGTTTCCAAGGCGGCTGCTTCCTATCAGGTGGTGCATGAAGTCGCACAGAAGAAAGCAAAGAATGTCATCCTCTTCGTCGGCGACGGCATGTCGCTGCAGGCGCGTGAGGTGGCCCGCATCCTTTCCAAGGGCATGACGAATGGCAAGTATAATGACCTGCTCGCGATGGAAAAGCTCGCGCACAATGCAGTCATCACCACGTCCGGCTATGACTCCCTCGTCACCGACAGTGCCAACTCCGCTTCCGCTTATGCAACGGGTCACAAGTCCGTCGTCAATGCCATGGGCGTTTACGAAGACTCCACCAAGGATCCGCTCGATGATCCGAAGGTAGAAAATGTCTCTGAGATCCTGAAACGCACCCGCGGCATGTCCATCGGTATTGTCACCCAGGCGGAATCCACCGATGCGACCCCGGCAGCGATGGTCGGTCACACCAGAAGAAGAGCAGCGCAGGATTTCCTCGCGAAGGACTACCTCGAAGACTACCATAGACCGGATGTCATCATGGGCGGCGGCTCGGCTCGCTACATCCCGAAGGATGTACCCGGCTCCAAGAGAAAAGACCAGGTGAATGTCATCGAAGAATTCAAAAACAAAGGCTATACCTTCGTCGATAACTCCACTGACCTCATGAAGGCACCGACAGACAAGCCTCTCCTCGGTCTCTTCCATACCAGCACGATGAATGTCTACATCGATCGTGAAATGGAGAAGGATCCGAAGGTGCTGAAGGGCTTCACGGACCAGCCGAACCTGATGAACATGACGAAGAAAACACTGGATATCCTCTCTAAGAATCCGAATGGCTTCTTTGCCATGATCGAAGGCGCTTCTATCGATAAGCAGCTCCATGTCATGGACTGGCAGCGTTCGGCTTACGATACCATCGAATTTGATAAATCCATCGAATACGCGGAAGACTGGGCCAAGCAGCACGGCGACGATACCCTGATCATCGTTTTGGCGGATCATGCACACGGCATGTCCATCAGCGGGACCTACCATGAAAGAGATGGCAAGAAGGGGACACAGGCAGTCAGAGTGTATGCCGATTCCATTTTCCCGACCTTCAAGGATGCGGACAAGGATGGCTTCCCGGACAATCCGGATCCGGATGTCACCCTCGCGATCCAGTATGCCAACCATCCGGAATACTATGAAAACTATCATTTCATGAAGACCCCGACCCCGCCGGCGCTGGCGACCAAGGAAACCAAGGAAGAAGCTGTGCAGAACGGTGAAAAGGTGGAATACCATCAGGTGACCACGGCTTCCTCCAAGGCAAATCCGGCTCGCATCCATCCGGGGGATCCGGCAGAGCTCATGCCGGCCAATACGCCGAAGTCTGATCCGCAGGAATGCCATTCCGCGGACGACATTCTTCTCAATGCGGGCGGCCCCGGCTCCGAATATTTCCACGGCACGATGGATAATACCGAAGTCTTCTTCGGGATCATGAGAGCCTTGGGGATCGATGGAAATAAAAAAGCGAAATAAAGAGGAATGGGGATAGCGTGCCGCCGCTTTTGGATCGACGGCACTGACGATCCTCATGGATCTCCCCTCCGGAATCCTCTTTCTCAGGAGATGCATCCTATTGTTACGATCACTATGTTCCCTCATTCGACATTCCTTGATGGCGCTCGCCCTGGCCGGGGCAGTCACCCTGCCTGTAGCCGCAGAAGATTACTCCTTTGACGAGATCTACTCCGGTTACTCCGCAGAGGGACTGACCTTTTCGGACAAGACGAGAAGCCTTGAAGGCGGCGAAGTGACGATCGCGGGCTTCATGGCCCCACCACTGACACCGACCATACATTTCTTCGTTCTGACGGAAGTCCCGATGTCCGTCTGCCCCTTCTGTTCCAGTGACGCAGACTGGCCCGATAACATCATCGTAGTCAAGGTCGATGACTCCATCACTGCTCTCCCCTACGATACTCCCATCACGGTTACGGGCACTTTGGAGATCGGGAGTGAAACAGATGAAGAAACCGGATTCGTGAGCCAGCTGCGCATTCGAGCCACCTCGATCGACAGCTGATTTCTCCAGCCGGCACCTCGTTTACCTATAGAGAGGCACCGAGAGATCGGGGCCTCTTTTTGATTCAGGCGGTGAGGCGCGAAAGAAAGCGCCCTGATCCCTGACTGCTCATTCCCGAAAGGCTCCCTCATGATTGAAATCAGAAATCTTATTTGTGAATACCCGGATGGCGCGGGGAAGATCCGTGCGCTAGATCTTCCCTATGCGCGTCTTACGAATGCACCGTGGGCGCTGATCGGCCCCTCGGGGAGCGGGAAGTCGACACTTTTCCATGCGGTGAGCGGCCTGCTCACGCCGACCTCGGGCGAGGTCGTGGTGGATGGGAAGGACGTGACAAAGATGACGGAGGCAGAGAAATGTGATTTCCGCGCGAAAGAGATCGGCTGCATTTACCAAAAGCCCATGCTCGTGCCCTACCTCACTGTTTTCGAGAACCTCCGCCTCTCCGCATCGATCGCAGGAAAGACAATCACTCGGGAAGAGGCTGAGTGCCTGCTTGCCTCTGTCCACCTTTCGCAGTACGCACAGCGAAGGGCGGACGCGCTCTCCGGCGGAGAAGCGCAGCGCGTCGCTTTCCTTCGTGCGATCCTCCGAAAGCCCGCCGTCCTCCTGGCCGATGAACCGACCGCGAGCCTGGACCGCGCAAACAGTGAGCTCATCGTAGAAAAGCTGCTGCAGTACCAATACGAGAGCGGCTGCCTGCTCCTCTGCGCCACGCATGACGAGAAGGTGCAGGCACGGTTTGCAAATAGACTGGTGCTGGGGAAATAAAGATCGGCACGGGGAGGCGAAGGGTCGTGGGACGAATGAGACCCCGGACACACTCCCTCCTTCCCATGGAAGGAGGTGCCCCGAAGGGGCGGAGGTTGGCTCTCGAAGCGTTTTTTCACACGCGGGGATGCTAACCCCGCCTCGCTTCGCTCGTCTGCCCCTTCCAGAGGAAGGGGCGAGAATGATTCTTAATCGGGCATCGCCCTTTATATAAATCGACGCGGAGCGGTGCTCGGGTACTCTCATAAACGACGTACTTGAGACGCGCTTTTCCGCTCTCTTTCATGCCGCCTGTGCCCTATCCGCCCCTTCGGGGTACCTTCTCCGCAAGGGGAATGCTATTTTTATACTTCGCGGCACTTAGATCTTTCGACTCAGTTCTCATATTTTCAGATAAGCCATTTTTTAACACACGACGTTTTTCTCCGCTTAGGATGACGAAATGCGCCGCACCACCCCCTTTGAACCCTTTGAACCCTGAACCCTTTGACTCTATTAAAGGAGACATGCTCCCATGCTTCATCTGGCTTTTCTTTCATTCATCCGCCGTCCGCTCACACGGCTGATCCTGCTCTTTCTGATCGCACTCGCCTGTGCGCTGCCTGTATTTCTGCTGCAGACGGCGGTCGGGCTCTATGACGGCATCAATCGCGCGGTCTCTCCGTTTCCGATTCTCGTCGGAGCGAAGGGCTCCTCGTACCAGCTGGTGCTGAATACGGTCTTTCTTCGGGACAAGCCGATCGGAAATATCACCCATGCCGATGCAGAGAAGCTCGCTTCCGATCCGCGCACGGAGGCGGTGTATCCGCTCGCCTTCGGGGATAATTACCGGGGCTTTCGCATCGCCGGGACAAGCGCGACACTCTTTGATTTCTGCCCGGATAAGAAGAAGGGACCGTGGCTTTCCATTGCGGAAGGACGGCGTTTTACCGAAGAGGGGGAGGTCGTCATCGGGAGCGAGACGGCGCGTCTCACCGGACTTCGCATAGGGGATACCTTCCACTCGGTGCATGGAGCGAGCGCGAAAGGAAGAGCGCATAATCATACCTTGAAGGTGGTCGGGATCCTTGCTCCCGTGAAGGGGCCGTATGACACGGCGATTCTGACGGATATCAGAGACGTGTGGGAAGCGCATGGCACGGCCGCCGAAGCGCAAAAGGAAGTGACGGCGCTTCTCGTCGTACCGAAAGGCTACAAGGAAGCGATGCAGCTTCTTTCTTTGTACCAGCGGCAGAAGGATGTGCAGATGCTCTTCCCGTCGCAGACCATCATCTCTCTCTATGCGATGGTGGGGCAGACGAAGGATTTCTGGGGGATCTTGACTGCCTGTCTTCTGGCGGTCTCCATCCTCATCACACTTTTGGCGATGTACTGGAGCACGCTCGGCCGTCTGACGGAGCTTGCGCTCCTGCGCGCACTGGGGGCAGGGAAGGGGGACATTCGCCGTCTGCTGCTCTCGGAGGCGGCGATACTCCTTCTCGCCGGTTCCTTCACCGGCTGGCTTCTTGGTTATGGCGGAGGCGCTCTCACTGCGAAGCTCATCGCGTCTCATGCGGCAGTCGTGATGGAAACAGCGCCTGATCTGCGAGGACTCCTGATCATCCCTTTCATGACCGTGGTCGGCACGCTCGCAGCGATGATCCCTGCCTGGCTCATCCAGAGGAAGGATGTAGTGAGGAGCCTGGAATGACGATGCGGGAGGCGGCACACTCCCTCCTTCCCTTGGAAGGAGGTGCCCCGAAGGGGCGGAGGTTGGCTCACGCTATAGGTCGAAAAAGAATGTGAGACGTCCTCTCTCGTATTGTCATCCCGAGCGCAGTCGAGGGATCTTTTTCGTTTGCCGTTTCCATTTTCCTTCGTAAAGCTGTCTGCATGAAGCACCGTGATCCCACGTCGCAGAGAGTGCGGAGTTTCCCGTGATCCGCTGTCCTCCCTTTTTCCGATCGACCGCGAACGAAAAGGATTTCTCGCTTTCGCTCGAAATGACGATGCGGGAAGGCGGCACACTCCCTCCTTCCCTTGGAAGGAGGTGCCCCGAAGGGGCGGAAGCTCGCTCCCTAAGCGGGATGAAAAGGAATGTGAGACAGTCCTTTCGCGTATCGGCATCCCACGTCGTAGGGTGCACGGTGTTTCCCGTGATCCGTCATCCCCGCCTCTTTTGCCTGACCGCGAACGAAAAGGATTTCTCGCTTTCGCTCGAAATGACGATGCGGGAGGCGGCATTCTCCCTCCTTCCCCTGGAAGGAGGTGCCCCGAAGGGGCGGAGGTTGGCTCACGCTATAGGATGAAAAGGAATGGGAGACAGTCCTTTCACGTATTGTCATCCCTTGCGAGGCAGGGGATCTTTTTGGTTTGTCGTTTTCTTTTTCCGGTGCAGGCATGTATAATAAAAAAGAATTTATACATGCTTTTTTTGTGCGTGCCGTAAGGGGGAAAGCGATGAAGGACGAGGTCTACTTGAAGATGCTGGGGGCAGCGGTCTGGGAGAGTCCGGTGCCCATCTATGTCATCCATGTCGAGGTGGATGAGGCGGGAAAACCGGTGGACTGGCGTTTTGCCTATGCCAATGAGGCGGAAGCAAAGCATCTCTCTATCCCTCTTGAGAAGCTGCTCGGCAGATCGGGCATCGAGCTTTTGCCGAAGATCGGCGGCAAGTGGCTTTTCCCCTACTATGAAGCGGCCTATCACGGGAAGACGCTGGATTTCGATACCTTTGCCCAGAGGACGAAGCGCTTTATCCATCTCCATATCATGCCGGCAGGGACACCGGGCTACTGCCTTGCGTCGATCAAAAACTTCGACAAGACGCTCTGTTCGGAGACGGAGCCGGGAACTCCTATGGAGCAGGCGTTCCGTCATCTTGTTAGGGAGAATGCGATCCTGCAGTCGCTCTGCTTAGACTACACGGTGATCTGTTTCGCAGACCTCAAGACAGATACGATAGAGGTCGTGAAGCAGGGGATGTTCAGCCATGACATGGATATCGAGGAGGCTCTGCCTGCCAAGGAGAAGCTCTCTTATCGCTCGCGCATGGTATACATCCGCGATCATCTGCTGGTGAAAGAGTCCTGCGGGGATTTCTATGGGGAGCTGGGCCCTGAGGGACTGATGCGGCATCTGATGGAGAAGGAAACGTTCACGTATCGGGCGCGTACGAAAGGGAACCGCGAGGGGAATGAATATTTCGAGCTGAAGGCCATCCGCGTGCATCAGGATGAGACGAGCTTTAAGGTCGTCATCGGGATCAGACCGATCGATGATCTGATCAGGGAAGAGGGCAGACACCAGCGGCGTCTCGAGGAGGCGCTCGCATCTGAACGCCGGTCGAATGAAGTCATTTCTACGATCAGCAAGATCTACTGGGTGATCTACCTCATCGATCTGGAAAAAGACACCTGCGAGAGGATCGCTAGTGTCGGTGAAGGGTATCAGGCGAGTGGGAAGGTGTGTGCGGCGTCGCAGGCATTTGAGGATATACTGCAGTATATCGTTTCCGAGGAATATTGGGACCACATGCGCGACTTTGTGGATACGAGGACGCTTGTCAAGCGCCTTTCGCAGGAAGACACCATCACGACCACGTATCGCGCGCGCACGGGAGAGTGGCGGCAGGCGCGATTCATCGTGAAGACGAGAGATGAGAAGGGGCGCGCGAAAGGTCTCCTGTACATGGTGAATCCCATCGACCGCGCCAAGCAGAAGGAGATGCAGAACCAGGCCGTGATGAATGCACTGGGGCAGGATTTCTCTGTGATCTTCCTGACGGATCTCCGGCAGGATACCATCGAGCTGATCCGGGGCATGGAGGATACGCACATAGGGCGAAAGCTCGAGGATGTGCATTATCGCTATAGTGAATGGATCCGCTATGCCTGCGAGCATCTGGTGCATGAGGCGGATCGAGAAGAGATGGCCGTCCTCCTCTCACCCTCTCGCCTCGAGGAGGAGCTTCTCCGGCATAAGATGTACAGCGTCCGCTGCCATGTGCGTCCGAATCCTGCGGGGAATGAGTATTTCGAAGTGCGGGCGGTGCTTTCTCAGCAGGATGAAGATCATTTCGAGGTCATCATAGGCCACCGCGCGCTGGATCAGATCATCCATGAGGAGAGGAAGAAACAGCAGCAGCTGGAAGAAGCGCTCCGCCAGGTCGAACTCGCCAATAAGGCGAAGTCCACCTTTCTCTTCAATATGTCGCATGATATCCGCACGCCGATGAATGCGATCCTTGGCTTCTCCCACCTGCTTCGCATGTACAAGGACGAGCCGGAGAGGATCCTGGACTATACAGAAAAGATCGAGAAGTCCGGTGAATTCCTGCTCTCTCTTATCAACAATGTCCTTGAGCTTGCGCGTATCGAAAGCGGCAAGAGCGGTATCGAGGAGTCGATCATCGACATGAAAGAGCTCTATGAGTCTGTCGGCTGCCTTTTTGAAAATCAGATGAGGGACAGACAGATCTCCTTCACAAGGACGCTTCGGACGCCGCAGCGCTTCATCTATGCCGATAAGGTGAAGCTGCAGGAGATCCTGCTGAATCTTCTCTCGAATGCATGCAAGTACACACCGCCCGGAGGGAGGGTGTCTTTCGATATCTGCTCCGCTCCGGCCCAAGAGGGCATCGAGCTCTTCACGACGACCATCCGGGACAATGGCATCGGTATGACGAAAGAATTCCTCGCGCACATTTTCGAAGCCTTCACGCGCGAGAGGAGCAGCACGGAGAGCCGACGGCCGGGCTTTGGCCTCGGCATGGGCATCGCCAAGAAGCTGACAGAGCTCATGGGCGGCACCATTGCGGTCGAGAGTGAGCCGGGCAAGGGCACCACCTTTACGGTCACGATCCCGCACCGCATCGCCAAAGGGCCGGAAGAGGCATCCCCTGCAGAAGGCTCCGCCCTGCCGGATACCGCACTCCAAGGCCGCCGCATCCTTCTTGCGGAAGACAATGATCTCAATGCAGAGATCGCAGAAGAGCTTCTAAAGGAGGCCGGGCTTCTTGTGGAGCGCGCCAGAGATGGCATCGAGTGTCTGTCGATGCTTGAAAAACGAGAGCCGCTCTGGTATGACCTCATCCTCATGGATATCCAGATGCCGAATATGGATGGCTACAAGGCGACCACCATCATTCGCCATCTGGAGGATCCAAGGCTTTCGAAGATCCCCATCATCGCCATGACGGCCAATGCTTTCGCCGAAGACAAGGCGAAGGCCGCCGCGCTCGGCATGAATGCCCATGTGGCAAAGCCCTTCGATATCAGGGTACTCAAGCGCGTGATGGCGGATGTGCTGGGGAAACAGTGAGTCAATGTTTTTGGGGCATGCTGCTCTTTGCATTAGAAATGAGAAATGAGAAATGCGAAATGGTGGTGCGGCGCCAGATCCTTCGACTCAGTTCTCACTGTTCCGCCTTTACATGATCGAACATCCGACATTTCACTCCGCTCAGGATGACGAAATGCGCCGCGAAGTATAGACAGTGGCGATGCCCGAAGGCGGTATTCAAGTTACAAGTCACTAGTCACTCGAGATTCCCTAATTCCTAATCCCTAATCCCTAGCTACTAATTCCCAGTCACTAGTCCCCAGTCCCCAGTCACTTCCCAAAGAGGGCAGATACGACAAGCTGCTTTTGCATTTTGTCGCAGCTGCCCTTTTTCGTTCTGCCCAGCGTCGATCGAAATCATTTTGCGCTTGCATTGTTGATTCATTTAGTATAAAGTATATATCAATAGCGAAAATATACAAAAATATGTATACACACTATATAAATCACATGCACTTATTGAGAGACTCTCTCATTTCTCATGGTCACTTCGGAGGTCGATCTTATGCTTCTACCCCTCTTGCTGGTTCTTTTGCCGCTTGCAACGGCCGTGATCCTGCTCTTGACACGCGATGCCTCCTTCCGCACCCTGCTCGTGAAAGGCTCGGCAGCGGTGATGATGGGGCTCGCACTTGCCGTTGCCGTCACCTGCTTTGATGAGCCGGTGAAGATCGGCGTGGATAGTGAGCTGTTGAAAGCGGTGATGCTGGCGGCAGACTTCCTTGTCATCCTGGCGGTCTGCTATTATGCGAAGAAATTCAAACGCTACAGCATCGCGCTTCTGGGGCTTGTGCAGTTTGCGATCGTGGCGGCCTTTGAATGGCATATGGGCGATCGCATCTATGTATCATGGGATTTCCTCATCAATCACTTTGCCATCATCATGATCCTGATCGCCGGCATCATCGGCGGACTCATCGCAGTGTACTCCTTGGGCTACATGGCGCAGTACCATCGAAAGCATGCGGGGATCCCTGATCGGCGCGGCTTTTTCTTCTTTGTGGTCTTTCTCTTTCTGGCAGCAATGTTCGGTCTCGTCATGTCGAACAATCTGCTCTTCATGTACACCTTCTGGGAGATCACGTCTCTCTGCTCCTTCCTCCTGATCGGCTATTCGCAGACGAATGAAGCGATCCACAATTCCTGCAAGGCGCTCTGGATGAACCTTTTGGGCGGGCTTGCCTTTGCATTGGCGATCGTCATTCTGGGGGAGAAATACTACACGGTCGAGCTGTCCCTCTTGGTGAATCTGGGCCGCAGCCGTGAACCTGTCGAGCTTATCGCAGCGCTCCTCGTCTTCTGCGGATTCACAAAATCGGCGATGATGCCTTTCTCCGGCTGGCTTCTGGGGGCGATGGTGGCACCGACGCCGACCTCGGCGCTCCTGCACTCCTCGACCATGGTCAAGGCGGGCGTCTTCCTCATCATCAAGCTCGCGCCGATCCTGGGAGACAATCATGTCGGCATCATGGCGATGCTGGTGGGCGGGATCACCTTCTTCTTCGCTTCCTGCGCGGCTATTTCCCAGTCCGATGGGAAAAAGGTGCTCGCTTATTCCACGATCTCGAATCTCGGCCTGATCGTCTGCTGTGCAGGCACAGGCTCCTATGAAGCCGCATGGACGGCGATCATGATCGTCATCTTCCACGCAGTCGCGAAGTCTCTCCTCTTCCTCACGGTCGGCACCGCAGAGCAGCAGCTCGGCAGCCGCGATCTGGAGAATTTCGATGGCATTTTCAATTCCATGCCTCGACTTTCGCTCTGCATGGTGATCGGCATCTGCGGGATGTTCCTTGCACCGTTCGGCATGCTGATCTCCAAGTGGGCCGCTATGAAAGCCTTCGTTGATGCAGGACAGCCGCTGCTTCTCCTCGTCCTCGTCTACGGCTCGGCGACCACGCTCTTCTACTGGACGAAGTGGCTCGGCAAGATCACGACCTTTGTCCCGACGAATGAAAACCGCGAGCGAGGGATCCTTGGCGTCGAATGGACGGCGCTCAAAACGCTGGCAGCACTGACGCTCATCGTCTGCGTGCTCTTCCCGCTCGTTTCGGAATACGGCGTCATCCCTTACCTTGCACTCACCTATCATGCGACGGCAGAGGTCATCGCGCAGAGCAATCTCTGGATCATGTCGCTCATGGTCTTCCTCCTGGTCGTCCTGCCGCTTCGCTTCGGAAAAAGCCGCGAGAAGAAACAGGTCGTCACAAATCTTTCCGGGGAGAACCTCGGAAGCGACAATGCCTATCGCGGCGCCGGCGGACGTGTCGTCCCCGTCACATTGCGGAACTGGTATCTGGAGAGCTGGTTCGGTGAAGACCGCATGAAGCTCCTTGGCTACACCGCAGCCCTTGCCTGCGTCCTGATGGAGCTGTCTTTGTCTCTAGGAGGTGCATTCCATGTCTGACTTCCTGATGCCTATCGCAGGGGGTCTCCTGTACCTCCTCTTAGCGCCGCTCCTCGGCGGACTGCTTTCCGGGTGCGACCGCATCATCTCCGCCCGTATGCAGCGAAGAAAGGGGCCGCCCCTCCTGCAGCCCTTCTATGATTTCCTGAAGCTGTGGGGAAAGCAGCCGATCGCCGTCAATAAGGCGGAAGGCTTCTACATCTTCGGCTTCCTTCTTTTCGTCCTTCTGACAGGTACCATCTTCTTCGCGCAGGGCGATATCCTGCTCGTCGTATTCACACTGACCATGGCGAGTGTCTGCCTCATCATCGCGGCGTATGCTGTCGACTCCCCCTACAGCCAGATCGGCGCGGAGCGTGAGCTCGTGCAGACCATGGCGTATGAACCGATGCTCCTCATGGTGGCGCTCGGCTTTTACCTCGCCAGCGGCAGCTTCTCCGTCGGAGACATCCTGACGGGCGCCCATATGAATATCCTGCGTATGCCGGGCATCTTCTTCGGTCTCTGCTTCATCCTTCTCATTAAATTCAGGAAATCGCCCTTCGATATCTCCATGTCGCATGAAGCGCATCAGGAGCTCATCGGCGGTCTGAAGACAGAGATCTCCGGCCGTACCCTGGCCGTCGTCGAGATCGCGCACTGGTATGAGAATGTGTTCCTCTTCGGCCTCGTGCTCCTCTTCTTCGCATCGGATACCTGGTGGACATGGCTTCTCGGCCTTGCCATCTGCGAGATTGTTTTCTTCGCAGAGATCCTCATCGACAACTGCTGCGCCCGCATCAAGTGGGAGCGCATGCTCGCCTCCACCTGGCTCGTCGGCCTCATGGCAGGCTTTCTGAATATCGCATTTTTGATGTACTTCAAATAAAGGTTGTCTGGTTCAGGTTGATGGGTTCAAGTGAGCGGCGTCGCGCTTGGCACCGAATATAAAATGGCGGCGAAGCCGCCACCACAAGTTTGAAAACAGGGATGAGTCGCTAGTGACTAGTGACTGGTAGCTAGGGATTAGTGGCTGGTGGCTAGTGACTAGTGACTAGTGACTTAAATACCACCTTCGGGCATTGCCCCATATATACTTGCGGCGCTTCCATATTTTTATGCGCCGCACCACCACTCCTAACTCCTAACTCCTAACTCCTAACTAGAGAGCGCGCGAGGCTTTCACCCACAATCAAAGGGCAGCACGTCCCGTGGGCTAACCCTGAACCCAATAACACCCTATCCCAATTCACTCCATTCCGGAGGTCATGTATGAGCTTTGAAAAGAAATCTCCCTGGCTGATCCACTATGACGGATCATCCTGCAACGGCTGTGATATCGAGGTGCTTGCGTGCCTGACACCGCTCTATGACGTGGAGCGCTTCGGCATCGTCAATACCGGCGACCCGAAACACGCCGATATTTTCCTCGTCACCGGCGGCGTGAACGCGCAGAATCTGCCTGTCGTCCGCCAGATCTATGAACAGATGCCGGAGCCGAAGGTGGTGATCGCCGTCGGCACCTGCGCCTGCAGCGGCGGCATCTTCCGCGAGTGCTACAATATGCTTGGCGGCATGGACAAAGCGATCCCCGTCGATGTCTACGTCCCCGGCTGCGCCGCGCGCCCGGAAGCCATCATCGACGGCGTCGTCAAAGGCCTTTCTGTGCTGGAAGAGAAGCAGAAGGAACTGAGAAAAGGTTGATGGGTTCAGGTTGGCGGGTTCAAAGTTGCGGGGGCGACTTCGCCGCCATTTTATATCCGGCGCAAAGCGCCGCACGATTTTAGCCTTCCTCTTGAGGTTAATGCTATTAAGTTAAGGAAATCGTTAGCTACGTAACGTCTTGCTTCCCCTTCGGGGGAAGTGCCGAAGGCAATAGGGGCATGCTAGCGGTATAGCGTGCTATGTTGAATAGTCCGATGCTATCGATATTCCAACACTTTCATGCAATACCGCTACGTAGCCCCCTCACCCCTTCGGGGAGCTCCCCCGATGGGGAGCCAAGAACGTTCTACCGCTTAACTTAATAGCCTTCCCCTCGAGGGGAAGGTGCCCGAAGGGCGGATAGGGCGCTGGCGGTATGCAGACCATTGTTTGAAATCGCCAGTCGCGTTCACGCAAGTGTGCTGGAAACGCCTGCACCCTGAAGTTTGAAAGCAGGGATGAGTGGCTAGTGATTGGTGGCTAGGGATTAGGTTTGCGATACGAGAAAACCGCTAGTTTCAAACCTTCGCGGCGCTTCTGATTTTTATGCGCCGCACCACCACTCCTCACTCCTCATTCCTCACTCCTAACTAGAGAGTAGAACTTTCAAACGCAATCAAAGGGCGATACGCCCCACGGGCTAACCCCGAACCCCGAACCCATTTCTATCCCCCTCCCAAAGGAGAACATCTATGAAACAGCAGTTTATCACCATTCGCCCGGAAGACCTCTTGGAGCGTGTGGCGCGATTCAAAAAAGAAGGCTGCCGCTTGGTACAGATCCTCTGCACCCGTACCACGGAGGGCTTCGAACTGACATACACCTTTGACAAAAATTATTTCCTCTACCACCTGCGTCTGACCGCGGCGCTCGACGGCTCCGTCATGAGCATCACGAGCCTGTACTGGTACGGCTTTGTGTGGGAGAATGAGATCCACGATCTTTTCGGGCTGGATGTCCGTTTCATCGCGCCCGATGTGGACTATGGCGGGCATTTCTACCACCTTGCGCAGAAGACGCCGTGGCATGACCTGTCGAATGCCGTCCATGCGAAGCAGGCCGTGAAGGTGAACCTTCGAAGCGGTCTTGGCGTCGATGCATCTGTCGTGAAGAAGGAGGATGGCAATGGCTGAACTCACTACCGTTTCCTTTGGCCCGCAGCATCCGGTCCTGCCGGAGCCGATCCATCTGGATCTGGAGCTGAAGGATGAGAAAGTCGTCCGCGCCGTGCCGTCCATCGGCTACGTCCACCGCGGACTGGAAAAGCTGGTCGAGAAGCGCGATTTCAAGCAGTTCATCTATGTCGCAGAGCGCGTCTGCGGCATCTGCTCCTTCGGGCATGGCTGGGGCTATGCGAAGGCCGTCGAAGGGCTGATGGAGATCGACGTGCCGCGCCGTGCAAGCTACCTGCGTACGATTTGGCATGAGCTTTCCCGCCTGCACAGCCATCTCCTGTGGCTCGGACTTGGCGCGGATGCGCTGGGCTTCGAGAGCCTTTTCATGCACTGCTGGCGGCTTCGCGAGACGATCTTGGATATTTTCGAAGAAACGACCGGCGGCCGCGTCATCTTCTCCGTCTGTGAGGTGGGCGGCGTGCGCCGTGACCTCACGGATGCCATGAAGAAGAGCATCGAGGAGAGGCTCACCGGCCTCACCAAGGAGATCGAAGAGATGGCGTCTGTCTTTCTCTATGACGATACCATCCAGACGCGGCTTGAGGGAGTCGGTATCCTGTCGATGAATGAGGCGATGGATCTGGGCTGTGTCGGTCCGATGGCACGTGCCAGCGGTGTCCCGAATGATTACCGTATGGCCGATGATGACGGCGCATACAGGGATCTGGGATTTCATCCGGTCCTGGAGCAGACCGGCGACTGCCTCGCGCGTACGAAGGTACGTATCCGCGAGCTCTACCAGTCTATCGACATCATTCTAGGCGCGCTCGAAAATCTCCCGGAAGGCGCGATCGCATCGCCTGTCCGCGGCGTCCCGTCCAAGGGTGAATTTTTCACCCGCGTCGAGCAGCCGCGCGGCGAAGCCATCTACTATGTCAAGGGAAATGGCACCAAGAACCTCGAGCGCTTCCGTCTCCGCACCCCGACGAACTGCAATATCGCGGCCCTTGTCAAAATGCTGCAGGGCTGCGACCTCGCCGATGTGCCGAATATCATCCTGACCATCGACCCCTGCATCAGTTGCTGCGAAAGATAGGTCGGGTTCAGGGTTAGCCCGTGGGGCGTGACGCCCCCTTGATTGTGGATGAAAGCCTTGCTTGAATTAGAAATTAGAAATGAGAAATGCGAAATGGTGGTGCGGCGCATCAAAATATGGAAGCGCCGCGGAGTGTCAATCATGGCGATGCCCGAAGATGGCATTTCAGTCACTAGTCACTCGAGGCTCCTAATCCCTAATCCCTAGCTACCAGTCACTAGTCACCCATCCAAAGGAGGCAATTATGAGTTACCTGGTATATATCAAACAGGCCGTGGCGAATTTATTCAAGCCTCCTGTGACCTCGGAGTATCCGCTGGCACCGAAGACCTTCTGTCAAGGCGTCCGCGGGCGCGTGGTGAATGACGTCAGCCAGTGCATTCTCTGTGGCATGTGCGAAAGAAGCTGTCCCTCCGGCGCACTCACTGTCGATAGAAAGACAGGCGAGTGGAGGATCGATCCATTCGCCTGCATCCAGTGCGGCGCGTGTGTGGAGGCATGCCCGAAGAAGTGTCTCTCCATGGATCCGCACTATGCGATGCCGGGCCTTACAAAGACGGAGATCATCCTGACCGCCGTCAAGAAGGAGGGCGTCAGCGAAGTCAAGAAGACTGTCGCCGCGCAGAATACAGCCATGCTCGCGATGGATGACCGAAGCCATATCGTCAATAATGTGATGAAGTGCGTTTTCTGCGGCATGTGTGAAAGAAACTGTCCGGCGGGCGCCATCACCGTCGACCGTGCGAACCGTACATGGCGCATCGATCTGGAAGCCTGTGTGAACTGCGGTACCTGTATCGACAACTGCCCGAGGAAGTGTCTCTCGCTCGGCTGCTACCTGGGAAATCGGACAGAGATCACCGTTCGCGGCGTCTCGAAGCTCCGAAGAAGACCGGCTGAGCCCGTCATGAAGGAAGCGCAGTCGCCGGCAGCTACGGAAGCGGCTGTGGCTGACAACCACGTGAAAAATGACATCGAAAAATGCCTCTTCTGCGGCAAGTGCGAAAAGACCTGTCCGGTGGACGCCATCACGATCGACCGCAGAAACCGTACATGGACGATTGATCGGAACAAGTGCATCACCTGCGGCGCCTGTGCGCTTGACTGTCCGGCGAAGTGCCTTTCCCTTGCAGATACATGGGGAGAAGGAGAAAATAAAGCCGCTGTCACCACCTATCAGGGCAAGGTTCTGACCCGCCGCCCGCGCGTGCGCCCGGCGCCTCCGGCACCGAAGGTAGAAGCACCGAAAGCAGCTCTTGCCCCGGAACCGGCAAAGGATGTGCCGCAGTCGGAGAATCCGCATCATGTGAAGAATGACATCGAGAAATGCCTCTTCTGCGGACGCTGTGAGCACAGCTGTCCGATGCAGGCGATCACGATTGACCGGAAGACGCGGAAGTGGACGATCGACCGCGAGAAATGCGTGGCGTGCGGCGTATGCGCAGAGAATTGTCCGGCGAAGTGCCTTGCGATGAAGGAAGAGTGGGAGGAAGGCGAGGACAAGGCCCTCGTGCTGACGCTCACCGGGAAGGCTCCGGTGAGGCCCGCCCGTTCGGCGGCAAAACCGGCGGAAGCGGAAAAGCCGGCAGAACCACCGAAGGCAGAAGCACCGAAGGCAGTCCCTGCCCCGGAACCGGCAAAGGATGTGCCGCAGTCGGAGAATCCGCATCATGTGAAGAATGACATCGAGAAATGCCTCTTCTGCGGACGCTGTGAGCACAGCTGTCCGATGCAGGCGATCACGATCGACCGGAAGACGCGGAAGTGGACGATCGACCGCGAGAAATGTGTGGCGTGCGGCGTATGCGCAGAAAATTGTCCGGCGAAGTGCCTTGCGATGAAGGAAGAGTGGGAGGAAGGCGAGGACAAAGCCCTCGTGCTGACGCTCACCGGAAAGGCACCGGTGCGGCCGGCTCGTCCGCGTCCGGCGGCAAAACCGGCGGAAGCGGCAAAGCCTGCCGCAGAACCACCGAAGGCAGAACCACCGAAAGCAGTCCCTGCTCCGGAACCGGCAGAGGATGTCCCGCAGTCGGAGAATCCGCATCATGTGAAGAATGACATCGAGAAATGTCTTTTCTGCGGATGCTGCGAGCACAGCTGTCCGATGCAGGCGATCACGATCGACCGAAAGACGCGGAAGTGGACGATCGACCGCGAGAAATGCGTGGCGTGCGGCGTATGCGCAGAGAATTGTCCGGCGAAGTGCCTTGCGATGAAGGAAGAGTGGGAGGAAGGCGAGGACAAAGCCCTCGTGCTGACGCTCACCGGAAAGGCACCGGTGCGTCCCGCTCGTCCGGCGGCAAAACCGGCGGAAGCTGCAAAGCCTGTCGCAGAACCACCGAAGGCAGAAGCACCGAAAGCAGCTCCTGCCCCGGAACCGGCAAAGGACGTCCCGCAGTCGGAGAATCCGTATCATGTGAAGAATGACATCGAGAAATGCCTCTTCTGCGGACGTTGCGAACACAGCTGCCCGATGCAGGCGATCACGATCGACCGGAAGACGCGGAAGTGGACGATCGACCGCGAGAAATGCGTGGCGTGCGGTGTATGCGCAGAGAATTGTCCGGCGAAGTGCCTTGCGATGAAGGAAGAGTGGGAGAAAGGCGAGGACAAAGCCCTCGTGCTGACGCTCACGGGAAAGGCACCGGTACGTCCCGCCCGTCCGCATCCACCCGTAAAGAAGGATGAGCCCCATGCATGAGTACCCGGTGACACTGGAGATCGTCCGCATCGCAGAAAAGACCGCCCGTGAAAAGAGCGGTCTTGTGAAAGCGATCCATCTCGTCGTGGGAGAAGACTCGGGATTCATCGGAGAGTCCATCCAGATGTACTTTGACGTGATCTCCGAAGGCACCCTTTGCGAGGGCGCGCGGCTGACGATCCGGGATATCAAGCCGAAGATGCGCTGCGACCGATGCGGCGCTCTTTTTGAACGGAAGCGCTTCTCCTTCACCTGTCCCCACTGCGGCGGCGATGGCTCTCCGACAGAGATCGGGAAGGAGTTCTATATAGAGAGTGTGGATTTAGAGGTCAAATAAACAAGGAGAATCACCATGCATATGGTCAAAGCTGGCGTGATGGAGAATATCTACGCACATAACAATCACATTGCTGAGCATGTCAGACATTACCTGACGGAACGGAATATTTTCGCCGTGAATGTCATGGGCGCACCGGGGACGGGCAAGACCACCTCGCTCGAGCAGCTCATGAAGTACATCGCGCGCAAGGTCTATGTCATCGAGGGTGATATCGAGTCCGACATCGATACCGAGCGCCTCAGAAAGCAGCATGTGAAGGCGGCGCAGATCAATACCTTCGGCGCCTGCCATCTGGATGCACCGCTTGTGCATAACGCAGTACACACCATGGATTTCGATGCGCCGGGCATCCTCTTCATCGAAAATGTCGGAAATCTCGTCTGCCCTGCCGAGCTGGATATCGGCGAGCACATGAAGCTCCTCATCGTCAGCGTGGCAGACGGCAGCGACAAGCCGTACAAGTATCCGCTCGCTTTTGAAAAAGCGGATATGATCCTCTTGAATAAGGTCGACCTCATGCCCTATCTGGACTTCGATGAAGAGTTCTTCATGAAAGGCATCCGCCATCTGAATAAGAATGCGCCCGTTTTCAAGGTCAGCGGAAAGACCGGCGAAGGCTACGAAGAGGCCGCGAAGTGGATCTGTGAGAAGGCAGGGATGAGTGACTAGTGACTGGGGACTAGTGACTGGTAGCTGGTATAGCGATTTGTTAACTTCTGGACTTAGTGAGAAGTGCTGGAAGGGGCACACCATTCATATAGTGCCCCAATACCCCTCCTTATATAAAATTCCGCGGCGCTTCCTATTTTTATGCGCCGTACCTTCACTCCTCACTCCTAACTCCTCACTTGATTTGGGAGTTGAGTTAAATGCCAGTTATTTAGAAAACGCAATACTAGTGCCTGGATTAGAAAATATGACTCCCGTATCGTCATTTCGAGCGCAGCGAGAAATCTTTGTCATTTGCGGTCAGGCGGGCGATGTTTGGAAACTCTAAACGGGAAACCTGTTATCCGCAGTCCTTCGGGCATCGCCCCCGTTTCGTCATCCTGAGCGGTGAGAAACGTCGTATGTGAGATAACGAATGCCAGAACAGCTGCTACCTGAGTCGAAGGATCTCGGCGAAGCCGCCACCTTCCCCATAGAACCCATAGACCCATAGAACCCGTTGAACCCGCGAATCTTTTATTTCTGAAAGGAGCCTGCCATGCTGACCTATCGCATCACTGTCCTCGGCCGTGTGCAGGGCGTGGGCTTCCGTCCGCTCATCTGCCGTCTGGCAGGGACGCATCATATCACAGGCACCGTCAGGAATGAAGGCGGCGTCGTCACCATCATTGCACAGGGGAGCCGCGAGGCTCTCCTTTCTTTCATGGGGGATATACGGGCGGCGAGGCCGCCTGTGGAGGTCGCGGAAATGCGTGTGGAGGAGATCGCCCATGCGCCTTTGCCCGATTTCCGTGCGATCCCAAGCGGAGGAGCGGCGAGCGCACCGCTCTTTCCGGCGGATCTTGGCATCTGCGAAGACTGCCAGGCAGATATGAAAGATCCCAAGGACCATCACTATGGCTACCCCTACACGTCCTGCACCGCCTGTGGGCCGCGCTATACGATGATCGAGGCGCTTCCCTATGACCGCGAGCGGACGGCGATGAAGGATTTCCCTCTCTGCAAGGACTGCGAGAACGAGTACCAAAGCCTTTCTGACCGCCGCTGTCATGCGGAAAGCATCGCATGCGCGCACTGCGGCCCGCAGCTGAAGGGATGGACGAGGGAGAGACGGTTTGAAAAAGAGGCGGCGATGGCAGAAGCGATCCGTCTTGCGAAAGAGGGCGCGATCCTTCTGGTGAAGGCCATGGGCGGCTACCAGCTCGTCTGCCGCGGGGACAGGAAAGAGACGGCGGGCTGTCTTCGCCGCATGAAGCACCGCAGTGGGAAGCCGTTCGCACTGATGATGAAAGACATCGACATGGCAAAGGCGTGGGCGATGCTTTCGGAGAAAGAGATCGAAATGCTCACCTCGCCGGTGCGCCCGATCCTGCTTGCCGCGCCGAAACGGAAAGTCCTTCCTGCCGTGGCATCTCGCGTGCCGCGTCTGGGACTTTGCCTTCCTTCGACCGGATTCTACAGCCAACTGGCGGAGGGCGTCGATGCGCCGCTCATCGTCACAAGTGCGAACCAAAGCGGCGAGCCGATGATCTTCCGGGACGAGGAGGCGCGGGCGTACTACGAAGCGCAGGAAGACATCGCAGGGCTTTTCTTCTATGACAGGGAGATCCTGCGCCCCGCCGATGACAGCGTCATGCAGCTGCAGGGAAGGGAAGTGCAGATCCTTCGAAGGACGCGCGGATTTCTCCCGGAACCGGTGGTGAGAGACGCGCCATCCGGCATGGTCCTTGCGACAGGGGCGGACATGGCGCCGGGCTTTGCCCTCGCGGGTGGCGGCTCGCTGTATCCCGCCGAGGTGCCATGCGACATCCTGAATGAACGCTCGCAGGCGTTTTTTCTGGAAACAGAGCAGGACTGGGAAAAGCTCTTGGGGCTTTCGCCGCAAGCGGTCATTTCGGATCTGCATCCTGCCTACCTGTCCCGCATGATGGGAGAAAAAACAGCCAGAGAGCGGGGGCTTCCCTTTTATACCGTCCAGCATCATCACGCCCATGCGCTCTCTGTCATGGCGGAGCATCATCTGCAAGGGAAGTCCCTTGCCTTCGTCTTTGACGGTACAGGCTATGGGGAGGACGGCACCGTCTGGGGCGGAGAGATCCTTCTCTGTGAAGGGACGTCCATGCAGCGCGTGGGACACCTTGCGCCGGTTTCCATGATCGGAGGCGATGCCTCTATGAAACAGGCGTGGAAGAGTGCGCTCTCTTATCTGGCAGCAGCGGGCCTTCCGTCGAAGGATCCGCGCGCGCCTCTCATCCGCGCCGCACTTTCTCATCACGTGAATACGATAAAAAGCTCCTCCATGGGCCGTCTCTTCGATGCGGCGGCGGCGTTGCTGGGGCTTGGCGAGGAGAATCATTTCAAAGGCGAGTGCCCCATGGCGCTGGAAGCGGCCGCGATGGCAGCCGCGCACGCTCCGAGGATCTTCTGGGAAGGGAAAAAGCAGGATGGGCGTCTTCTCTGGGACGGACGCACGCTCCTTGCCTCGCTGCTGGCGTCCCATGGTACAATAGAAGAAAAGGCGCTCGCCTTTCACGAGGCCATCGCCGAGATGATCCTCTCCTCGGCGGAGCACTTCGGCCTGCCGCGCATCCTTCTCTCCGGCGGCTGCTTTTCGAATCAGCTTCTCCTCGCCCGTGCGCGGGAAGCGCTGCAAAAGCGCGGCTTTTCTGTGTATACCAATGAAAAAGTCCCGCCGGGCGATGGCGGCATCGCGCTCGGACAGGCATGGTTCTATCTCATGAAGAATCAGAAATAAAGCCCTCTGTTTCCCGAAAGGAGCATCCCTATGTGTGTAGCATATCCCGGCCGCGTCGTCTCCATCGAAGGCACGCATGGCATGGTCGATTTTTCCGGCTCCGAGGTCCGTGTGAACCTCTCCATGGTGCCCGCAAAGCTCGGTGACTACGTCCTCGTCCACGCTGGCATGGCGATCCAGATCGTGAAAAAGGACGAGGCAAAGGACTGGATCGCCCTGTTCAAGGAGATCGGGGAAGAAATGGGTGACGAGTGACTGGCAGCTAGGGACGAGTGACTTACATACCACTTTCGGGCATCGCCCTTTATAAAAATCGACGCGAAGCGTCGCACCTCTTAGCCTTCCCTGCATGAGTAATGCTATTAAGTTAAGCGGGAGAACGTTCTTGGCTCCCCATCGGGGGAGCTGCCCGAAGGGCTGAGGGGGCTACG
>ERZ1026844.464-NODE-464-length-30277-cov-8.452584_pt1 | contig 30277 bp, 27 predicted proteins | sample MGYA00380152_ERZ1026844 | MGnify/ENA primary metagenome ERZ1026844 (study PRJEB33269, sample SAMEA4719788) | human gut metagenome | biome: human-associated habitat; feature: organic feature; material: feces | place: Cameroon | collected 2013-10 ... | reverse complement strand
CACGCCGTCTGCCTTGTAATAATATGGGGTGCTGCGGCCGGGAGAAACCTCCAGAAGACCTATGCCGAGTACCGGCGTTCCCGTGAGAAAATGCGGGAGCTTTTAACGGCAAAGGCAAATGTAGATCGAGTGCTGAAAATGGAGGTAGAACAGGATGTTGAAAAAGAAAAAGACCACGGCCAGCGGTAAGCTGGTCCTGGTCAAAAGCGTTCGCAGAACGCGCAGCCACTGAATGAAATTCTGTGTTCAAAGGGCCTCTTTCCCGTAGGAATAGAATAAGCCAGTGACGAAACCTTCAAATTTCGCTCACTGGCTTATTCCTTTTCAAGTTTCTTGGATAGGCTGATTAGTTCTTCTGTAAGCCTTTTCGTATTATTCAATAGTGTTTCTTGCATTTCTGGAGGACAGCTAAGATAGAGCATTTTCAATTTTGGCAATTTCCCGTATGGAAACATGGCAGAATAAATGGTACTATGGACATTTATGAGAGAGTCAAGTATAATAAGCTAGAAGAGTTTTGGGTACCTATTTCTAAGGGAAGGAATAGGACAACTGACAATAGAAATAGCGAAAGCCCCGGAATGTCAGACATTCTGGGGCTTTTTTGAAAGGAACTTTATGAAACCAAAATTTGACTGGAGAAAATTTTTACAGGAACTTGCCATGATTGCGATTCCGGTGGCGCTTCAAAACCTGTTGACCACCACGGGAAGCATGATCGACACCATGATGATTGCACCTTTAGGAGAAAATGCAGTAGGGGCAGTGGGACTCTGCGCCCAGTTTTCCTCCCTCCTTTTTTCGGGTTACTGGGGATTTGTGGGAGGTGGAATGCTTTTCTTTGCCCAATACTGGGGGGCGGGAGATCACAAAGGAATCAACCGGGCTTATGGCACAACCATGACCTTTCTCATGATTGTATCCTGTACCGGCGGTATTCTGGCCATGGTGAAACCGGAATTGATCATGCACATCTATACGGATAAGGCAGCAATTCAGAAAATCGGCACAGAATATCTTAGCATGGTGGGTGGAGCTTATATTTTTTCCACATTGGCTACGGGAATGAGCGCATTACTGCGCTCTACAGAACGGGTGAAAATCCCCCTCGTTGCAGCAATTGCTTCGGTCAGCACCAATGTTTTTCTCAACTGGGTATTTATCTATGGGCATTTGGGAGCAAAACCCATGGGGGTAAAAGGTGCGGCCTTAGCCACGACCTGTGCAGGCCTGGTGAATATGACCATGGTATTTCTCCTGGCAAAGTTAAGAGGTTACCGGTACCTCTCACAGTTCCGGGACCATTTCCGCTGGTCTGTTCCCTGGATGAAAGAGTATTTACATAAATGTTTTCCCATTATCTGCAATGAACTTCTTATCGGGATCGGCAACATGGTGATTAACATTGTTCTGGGCAGACAGTCGGAGCAGGCCATTGCGGCGATGGCGGTGTTCCGCACACTGGAGGGTCTGATTATCGGATTTTTTGCCGGATTTTCCAATGCAGCCTCCATTCTGGTGGGAAAATGCGTGGGTGCCGGAGAACTGGATACGGCCTATGAAAGAGCGAAACGTCTGGTACTTACCTGCGGATCCACAATTGCCTGTATCTGCGGACTGGTGTTTGCCCTGCATAAGCCTATTCTTACAGCCATGAGCCTAAGCGGAACATCTTACCAGATCGGCGTGCAGATTCTGGGCATTTACTGTGTGGTTGCTATTATCCGGATGTGCAACTGGATCCAGAATGATACCTATCGTTCTGCGGGAGATGCAGCCTATGGCACGATCCTTGAGATCACCTTTATGTGGCTCATGATCATTCCGGCAGTATGTCTGGCAGGCCTGGTGTGGAAATTACCTTTCTGGATGATTTTTATCTGCTGCTATATCGATGAACCCATCCGCTTTTGCCTGATGCAGTATCATATGTATACCGGCAGATGGATAAAACCGGTCACCGAGCAGGGACGGCTGGCACTGGCGGATTTTCAAAAAAATAGAAAAAATCTAAGGCGTGAAAGCAGGGATCAGAAGAAATGATGACAGGAATGTACAAAACTTCGTGCATTGTGCAAAACTGTTGACACTATGCCTTCGGAGGTAGTAGAATTTTATTGTAAACAACAGTAGGTAAACTTTAACATAGGTTTCCTGCTGATAATAGTATTATTTTTACTAAAAGGAGGTAAATTTTCATGGCAGAAGCATGGAGAGGTTTTGTCAAAGACGGTCATTGGGATGTAGATGTCAATGTTCGTAACTTCATTCAGAGAAACTACACCCAGTATGATGGCAATGAGGACTTTTTGGAGGGACCTACAGAAGCTACTGATAAGCTGTGGGGCAGACTGCAGGAGCTGCAGAAAGAAGAGCGTGAGCACGATGGCGTTTTAGAGTGCGAGACAGAGGTTGTTTCCAGTCTGACCTCTTATGGTCCTGGATACATTGATGAGTCTATGAAAGATCTGGAGCAGATCGTTGGTCTGCAGACTGATAAGCCTTTAAAGAGAGCATTTATGCCTTATGGCGGTATCAAGATGGCAGAGGAAGCTGCAAGCACTTATGGTTACGAGGTTAACCCTAAGTTCCACAAGATCTTCACCGATTATCATAAGACACACAACCAGGCTGTATTTGATGCATATACCGACGAGATGAAAGTTGCTCGTCACACCCATATCGTAACAGGTCTTCCTGATACCTATGGCCGTGGCCGTATCGTAGGCGACTACAGAAGAGTTGCTCTGTACGGTATCGATTTCCTGATTGAGAAGAAAAAAGAAGATAAGAAAAACTGTGGCGTAGGTGTGATGGACGAGGATATCATCCGTCTGAGAGAAGAGATTTCTGATCAGATCAAAGCTTTACAGGGAATGAAAGAAATGGCTAAGATTTATGGCTATGATATTTCCGGTCCTGCTACCAACGCGAAAGAGGCAGTTCAGTGGTTATACTTCGGATATCTGGCAGCGATCAAGACCCAGAACGGTGCTGCAATGTCCGTAGGCCGTATCTCTACTTTCCTTGATATCTATATCGAGAGAGACTTAAAAGAGGGAACTCTGACTGAGAAAGAAGCTCAGGAGTTAATCGACCACATAACCATGAAATTCCGTATGGTTAAATTCGCTCGTATTCCTTCTTACAACCAGTTATTCTCCGGTGACCCTGTATGGGCTACTCTGGAAGTTGGCGGTATCGGAATGGACGGACGTCATATGGTTACCAAGAACGATTACCGTTTCCTGCATACTCTTGAGAACATGGGACCCAGCCCTGAGCCGAACTTAACCGTTCTGTACTCCAGCGCTCTTCCTGAGAACTTCAAGAAATATGCTGCTAAGATTTCTGTTAACACATCTTCTATCCAGTATGAGAACGATGATGTTATGAAACCGATCTGGGGCGATGACTACAGCATCTGCTGCTGCGTATCCGCTACTCAGACTGGTAAAGAGATCCAGTTCTTCGGTGCTCGTGCAAACCTGGCTAAATGCTTACTGTACGCTATCAACGGTGGTAAAGATGAGAAACATCTGGACAAGAGCGGTAAACATATGCAGTGTGGTCCTGAGATCGCTCCTATTACTTCCGAGTACCTTGATTTCGACGAAGTTATGCATAAATATGATATCATGCTTGACTGGTGTGCATCTCTGTATGTAAACATCCTGAACCTGATTCATTATATGCATGATAAATATTACTATGAAGCAGCTGAGATGGCTCTGATTGATACCGATGTAAGAAGAACCTTCGCAACCGGTATTGCAGGTCTGTCCCACGTAGCAGACTCTCTGTCCGCTATCAAATATGCAAAGGTTAAAGTTATCCGTGATGAGCAGGGTGTAGCTGTAGATTTCAAGACCGAGGGTGATTTCCCTAAATACGGTAATGATGATCCCAGAGCTGATGAACTTGCTGTATGGCTGCTGAAGACCTTCATGGAGAAGATCAAGAAGAACAGGACCTACAGAAATTCTGAGCCTACTACTTCTGTACTGACCATTACTTCTAACGTAGTATATGGTAAAGCTACCGGTGCCCTTCCTGACGGAAGAGAAGCTTATAAGCCTTTTGCTCCTGGTGCTTCACCGTCCTATGGTGCAGAGAAGAGCGGACTTCTTGCTTCCCTGAACTCTGTAGCTAAACTGCCTTATGAGTATGCGCTGGATGGTATTTCCAATACCCAGACCATGTCTCCTTCCGCTCTTGGTCATGACCTTGATGAGCAGAAGAATACTCTGGTGCATGTTATGGATGGTTACTTTGATCGTGGTGCTCATCACCTCAATGTTAACGTATTCGGAACCGAGAAGCTGTTAGATGCACAGGCACATCCTGAGAAGCCTGAATATGCTAACTTCACCATCCGTGTATCTGGTTACGCTGTTAAGTTTATCAGCCTGACCAAAGAGCAGCAGGATGATGTTATCGCAAGAACCTGCCATAAGTCACTGTAATCCTGACGGGTTTTTAGATAATTGATGAATTAAGGGCCGGGCAGTAATGTCCGGCTCTTTTTGGGAAATACTAAGAAAAGCAATGTTACTTATCCTGCCAGTCCGGCAGAGAATGGAGATGGTCACTATGATTAAAGGTAGAATTCACTCATTGGAATCTTTTGGTGCGGTAGACGGACCTGGCATCCGGTATCTGATTTTTCTGAAGGGCTGTAACATGCGGTGTCAGTATTGCCATAACGTAGATACCTGGAATCCCGATACAGATGATCTGCAGACAGCAGATGAACTTTTGGATAAAGCGGAGCGTTTCCGCAGTTACTGGGGAAAGGAAGGTGGCATTACCGTCAGTGGCGGAGAAGCTTTGCTGCAGATTGACTTCTTGATTGATCTTTTTAAAAAGGCACATGAAAGAGGGATTAACACAAATCTGGACACCTCAGGACAGCCTTTTACCAGAGAAGAACCCTTTTTCTCCAAGTTTAATGAATTGCTGAAGTACACAGATCTCGTGATGCTGGATATTAAGCACATTGATGAGGAAGAACACAAGAAACTTACCGGTCATACCAACAAAAATATTCTGGATTGCGCCAGATACCTTTCTGAGCAGGGGATTCCCATGTGGATTCGCCATGTGTTGGTTCCGGGTATTACCGACAAAGATGAATATTTAAAACAGACAAGGGCATTCATCGACACCCTGGATACTGTGAAAAAGGTAGAAGTCCTTCCTTACCACACCCTGGGTGAATATAAATGGAAAGAACTGGGAATTCCTTACAAGCTGGAAGGGGTAGAACCTCCCACCCAGGAAAGAATTGCCAATGCAAAGAAGATTTTGGAATTCTCTAAGTATTAAAGAAAAACTATTAAAAACAGCGGTATCGGAAACTTTCTTTTGAAAGTTCTGATACCGCTATTTTTGACCAAATCAGATACAATTTCTTATTTCCCTGCGGACAATAACATGGTAATCTATAAAGTGACCGGTGATGCGGAATTTGAACCCCAGTCTCCTCAGGGCATCCTCAACGAGGAAAAACTGGGACAGTATGACAAGTACGCCGCATTTCTGGACGGAAATAACGGATATTCTGTGATAGAAGGCGATGGCGAAGGAAAAATCCTGGTGGTAAAGGACAGCTATGCCAAGGATACCAGAGTGGTGTATATCAATCGACCCTGATGCCGGAAATCCCAGAGAAACCGTGGAAAAGGGTTTACGATGAAAATAAAATGCAGAGAATGTGGTGCCCTCATTGACGGGCAGGCGGCACGGTGTCCTTACTGCGGTGCCATCAACGAAGCCGGGGCAGAGCAGAAGTACATGGAGGACATGGACACGCTGCGGGACAACCTGGAGGATTTAGGGGACATTCCCAAGGAGGAAATCACCCAGGAAGTCCGGAAACATCTGAAATTTACCGGAAAAACCGTGGTAATCACCCTGGTGGTGATTATAGTTGTGGCAGCCGCACTGTTTTTGTACAGCAAACGCTGGGATTTTGCCATGTATCTGTACGAGACAGCCAGCCAGACCACCACGGCAGACGCCAGGGAACAGCTCCTCTGGGAAAAGGAAAATTATCCCGGACTGGACGAATGGTTTGCAGAGGGGAATTTCGATGCACTGCTGGATTTTTACCGGGAAAATTCCTACGTGGAGTCCGGTATCCAGTACAACTTCAGTACCTGGGAACACTATTACCTTCTGACCTACTATGACGAGTACCGGGAGTGTACGGACTTCTGGGAGCGCTTAAAGGGCGGAGAGATTCCCTGCTTTTATGAATACCACTCGCCTTTTTACGAAGGGCTGGATTTGATTTATTCCAAGGATGCAAAGTACCGCAACGATATGATGAGTGACGAGGATCGAGCACTCGTTGAACAGTGGCGGGATGAGGTGACGGACTTTATCAGGGAAGTTTACGGCATCGATGATGCAGAAATCCAGAGACAGATTCAGTCGGCAGACACCGGGGATGGTTATCTGAAATACAAAGGGCTTTACGACTATGTGGATACCATGAAAGACCGCCTGCCCCATGCAGACTAAAGGCGGCCGGAGAAGTACGAGTGAAAAGGAACGGATAAGGAGAGAAAACAGTGAAGTGTGATTATTGTGGTTCCAATCTGACGATTGACGACAAGGTATGTCCCTATTGCCACCAGCCCAATAAGCATTATGTGAAACACAGACAGGACATGTTTCACTATGAAACGGACTACCAGAACACCAAGAGCGAGGTCTATGAGAAGGCGGGAAAGACAAGCCGGAGGGCTGCCCGGATTGCAGTGCTGGCGGTTATGGTAATGCTGGTACTGGGGGCAGTGGTAGTCAATGTTTATGTCTGGGATATCCAGCGGGCAGTGAACATGTATGGAGAGAAAAAGCATCTCACCGAATACCAGACCCAGCTGGATGCCTATGCGGAAAAAGGAGACTGGACAGGCTATTATAATTTTCTGAATGACCGGGATCTGGTGTATTATGATTTTGACAATACGGAATTTGAGCATTATCAGCAGTTTGGACGGCTGGCAGGCACCTACCATGATATCTGGGAGATGTGCTCCAGACTGGTGGAACATAACAATGGCAATGGGTATGACAGTTATTTTGACCCGGATAAATGTCTGGAAAATATTTCCGATGACCTGGTATATCTGTACCGGAATGTGAGTGAAGATTACTATTATGTAGAGATGTACCGGCATCATACCGAGTGGTGCGAGAATCTGATATCCCAGGCAGAGGCGCTGGTACAGGCGTATGTGGGGGTAGACGGAGAGGTGTTTGCCGATAAGTCTATCCGCCAGATGTCCAACACCAAGATTCTTGTTCTGCTGGAAAGGAGCTATGAGAAGGATGAGTGATAAATTATTTCGTGGCATAACCATCGCACTGACAGCACTGACCGTCCTGCTCCTGCTCAGGGCTGGCAGGGAGATTTTTTATGACAGCTATCATTATAGTTATGAGGAAAGCAGTCTGGTTTATGCCATCCGGGACGGACGCTACACCGACCTGGTGCAGTATTGCGATAAAAACCGGGCAGAGAAGGTAAAGGAGACGGCAGAAATCGCAGAGTGCTATGCTGTGGCAGACTATTACCAGTCCACGGTGCTGTATTATACCTATCTGGAAACGGGAGACACTGCAAAACAGAAGAAAATGCAGACGGAGAGAGAGGATGCGGCGTCCAGGATGGGTGCCCTCGGTGACTGTGCCGGGGAAATTGATGCTCTGTTTACCGATTATATGGCAGCACATTGACTTGACAGAATCCTGCTTTTTCGTTAACATAAAACCAGTTGTGTTTTGGCACAACTGGTTTTTTCATAGTACCTTGAAAACTGAATTGTCATATCTTTGAAACTACACCGTATGTTTTCTCATCCAGCGCCAGTCCCTGCTGCAGGCAGGGTGACGAGGAAAAGGGTTATCGAAAATTCGGCGGACGCCCTTTCGTACTTACCGGGTGCGGGATATTCCGGCAAATATGCAGGCAACTGCAAAACAAATACGGAATAACCGGTGTAACTATTCAACGCCTTTAGGATTTTGCGAAGGTGTTTTGAATAGTTTCATAATTTTGAAATAATATAAAATAATGATAGAAAGATGAGGAATCATATATGTGTGGAATTATTGGATATACAGGGAAAAAGCAGGCAAAAGACATCCTTCTGGATGCGTTGGAGCTTTTGGAATACCGTGGCTATGACAGCGCCGGTATTGCCTTAAGCTCCCACGAGACACCGGAAGTGCGGGTTCTCAAGTGTGCCGGAAGAGTCAATGATTTGAGAAAACGCTGCGAGGGAGAAGGAAAAGAGGAAACCTGCGGAATCGGACACACCAGATGGGCGACCCACGGTGGAGTCTGCGACGAAAATGCCCACCCACACCAGTTCGGACGGGTGACCATTGTTCATAACGGCATTATTGAAAATTATAAGGAACTGACGGAGCATTATCATCTGTCTTCTCTGTTAAAGTCCCAGACAGACACGGAGGTGGCTGCGGCGATGCTGGATCATTACTATCAGGGAGACCCTTACGCGGCAATCCGCAAGACCGTACTGAAACTGAAAGGAACGTTTGCCCTGGTCATCCTGTTTGAAGATCGTCCGGGAACGATTTATGCCGTTCGTAATGTAAGTCCTATTGTGGCTGCGCAGTGTGAGGAAGGATGTATTCTGGCATCGGATGTAACTGCACTGTGCCGGTTCACGGACCGTTATTTTGTGGTGCCTGAATTCCATGTACTGGAGATGAACGGGGATGGGCTCAGACTCTATGATCTGTCCGGAGACGGGGCGGAACCGGAATATCTGACGGTGGACTGGGATGTAAGCCGTGCGGATAAGGGCGGTTACCCTTTTTATATGGAAAAGGAGATCATGGAGCAGCCGGACGCCATCCGTCGTACCATTGAAGGAAGAATTGTGGACGGACTGCCGGATTTTTCTGTGGATCAGGTACCGGACGAAGTGCTGGCGGACTGTGAACGGGTCTGCATTGTTGCCTGTGGTACTGCCATGCATGCAGGACTGGTGGCACAGTCGCTGATGCAGTCTGTTTTGCGCATGCATGCGGATGTGGAGTACGCATCGGAATTTACGTATGCGGATCCGGTGATTGATGAAAAGACGCTGGTGATTGCCATCTCCCAGTCCGGAGAGACCATTGACACCCTGGAAGCCTTAAAGTATGCCAGAAAACAGGGGGCAACGAGCCTGTCCGTCATCAATGTGCGGGGGGCTTCCATTGCCAGGGAGAGTGAATATGTGCTCTACACCATGGCAGGACCGGAAATTGCGGTAGCCAGCACCAAGGCTTATACCACCCAGCTGGCTGTGCTTTATCTGCTGGTAGGCAGAATGGCATATCTCCGGGGGGCAATGAGCCGGGAAGAGACCGTTGCCTTTATGGAGCAGATCAAACGGGTTCCTGAGGTGATGGAAGATGTATTGACACGACGCCGGGATATTCATCGTTTTGCCAGAACCATTTTAAATGCCAAAGATGCGTTCATGATCGGCCGTGGACTGGATTACTCCATTTTGCTGGAGGGCTCCTTAAAACTCAAGGAGATATCCTACATTCATACGGAGGCTTATGCATCGGGAGAATTAAAACATGGAACCATTGCCCTTATCACGGAAAATACACCGGTGATTGCCGTGGTAACCCAGCGCAGGCTTCATGATAAAGAAATGTCAAATATCCGTGAAGTGAAGTCCAGAGGTGCCGCTGTGACCCTGTTTATCAAACAGGATTATTATGCACAGGCGGGAGAACAGGACTGGTCAGGAATTTTTACTCTGCCGGATATGCCGGATGCTTTCATGGTATTCCCTGCATCGGTGGCATTACAGCTCTTAGCCTATTATGTATCTATGGACAAAGGATTAGATGTAGATAAACCGAGAAACCTTGCAAAGGTTGTTACGGTAGAATAAAATAAAGAAAAGAAAACATACGCTGTAGGAATAAAAAGGTATGACAAAAGTGAAAGCGAGGAGTAAAGAATGAAGAAATTGAGGCAGTGAAATGCCCTCACTGTACCTTTGATCTGTCAGAATAAAAGGAGTACGTTATGTTTGATGTCATCATTGTTGGCTCCGGTCCTGCGGGACTGTCGGCCGCGGTATATGCCAGACGGGCAGGATTGTCCGTATTGGTACTGGAGAAAAACGCCATGAGCGGCGGTCAGGTACTCACCACCTATGAGGTGGATAATTATCTGGGACTTCCCGGAATCGGCGGCATGGAGCTGGGAAACAAATTCCATGAGCACGCAGCGGGACTGGGAGCGGAATTTACCACGGGAATAGTCCGGGAAATTGAAAAATGCCGGGACGGCTTCCGGGTAATTACCACGAAAAAGGAGTGGGAGGCCCAAAGCATTATTCTGGCGCCGGGAGCATCCCATGCGACTCTTAATGTACCGGGAGAAGAACGGCTGATGGGCAGAGGCGTTTCCTATTGTGCTACCTGTGACGGTGCTTTTTTCCGGGGAAAAACCGTAGCAGTTGCCGGAGGCGGTGATGTGGCGGTGGAGGATGCCATTTTTCTCTCCCGCTTCGTGGAGAAAGTGATTCTCATTCACAGACGGGACACCCTTCGGGCAGCCAGATCCCTGCAGGAGCAGGTGTTTTCCCTGACCAACGTGGAAATTCTCTGGGACAGTGTGGTGACGGAAATTCAGGGAGAAACCTTAGTGGAACAGATCTGCGTGCGCCATTTGAAACAGGACAGCACGGAGGAAATTCCGGTATCCGGCATTTTCGTTGCGGTGGGAATTCATCCGGATACCGCATTTGTGGAAGGACTGGTGCCCATGGACGAACAGGGATATCTGATTGCCGGAGAGGATGGAGTGACTGCAGTTCCTGGAATTTTTGCAGCGGGAGATGCCCGCACCAAGAAACTGCGTCAGATCATTACGGCAGTAGCAGATGGAGCCAATGCAGCAATTTCCGTACAGGAATATCTGGATCGCAGGAATTAAAAGAACCCGGAGATTTCCTGCATTTACTTGACAAGGGATGGTCATAATGCTATATTTATTCACAGATGTAACAAATTTGTAATAAATACGGATCCAATGTTGGAGGCATTATGAGACATCAGAATATAAAAATTGCTGCTATGGCACTTACCGCAGCAGTTGTTATCACCGGCTTTCCCATGACTGCACATGCAACAGGTCTTTCCTCTGTATTACCTTCTGCAGGCGTAGGATTGGCGGTAAACAATAAAAGTACGACCATGAGTTCCGGAAAGGACAGTAAGAATTCCTCTTCCTCGAAGCAGATTACAGCAACCATGGACATTGCCATGATTGATGATGGAGACCGGGCACTGGCAGCAGCTCCCACTGTGACGATGACGAAACAGCAGAGAGAGACTAAGGCAGAGGAGGAGACCTTTAAGTCTCTGGTCATTGCCCAGGTAAATAATTACGTAAATGTAAGGGATCTGCCCAGTGAAGATGGCAGCATCGTGGGTAAGCTCTATGATAAATCCGTAGGTGTCTTTATTGAAGAAGAAAACGGCTGGTACAAGATTGAATCCGGTTCCGTAATCGGATATGTAAAGGGTGAGTATTGTGTTACCGGCGAGGCAGCCGTGGAACTGGCGAAGAAAGTCGGAACCCGTATTGCCACCGTAACCACCACCACATTAAAGGTAAGAGAACAGCCCAGCACCGATTCCGCTGTCTTAGGTCTGGTTCCCATTGATGATGATCTGCTGGTAACAGAAGAGCTTGACGGATGGGTAAAGATCAATATCGAGGAAGGTGACGGATATGTCTCCACAGACTATGTGACCCTTTCCACAGAATTTGTAAAAGCAGAATCCAAGGCAGAAGAGGAAGCCCGTCTGAAAAAGGCTGAAGAGGAGAGAAAAGCTGCAGAGGCAGCAGCGGCTGCATCCCAGGCAAAGAAAAAATCCACCTCCGGCAGCTCCTCCAATTCTTCCAACTCCGCAAGCCATGCACCGGCAATGACAGTTTCCGGTGGAAGTGAGTATGGAAATGCTGTTGCAAATTATGCATTACAGTTTGTCGGCAATCCTTATGTGTATGGCGGAAGCAGCCTTACTAATGGCACGGATTGTTCCGGATTTGTCATGAGTGTTTATTCCAACTTCGGAATCGGTCTGCCCCATTCTTCCTCCGCAGACCGTAAAGTCGGCTATGAAGTAGAAGGCGGTCTGGCAAATGCACAGCCCGGTGATTTGGTCTGCTACTCCGGACACGTAGCTCTTTACATCGGTAACGGACAGATCGTGCATGCATCCACTGCAAAGACCGGTATCATTGTTTCCAATGCAGGATATCGTCAGGTTCTGGCAGTAAGACGTATTTTCTAATAACAAAGAGACTTGAAAGGCGCAGGTGCAATAAGTACTTACGCCTTTTTCCCTATTGGGACTTGTGAGATAATAACAAAATAAGAGAAATAGCAGGTTTTGCCTTGAAAAAAAGTCCCTTGGACAAATTGAACAAAAGAATAAAAAATTTGCTTGAAAGCAACGAAAAGTTATCCACATAAGGAATCGCCAAATTTGGGCTTTTTTTATTTATACACGGAGTTATCCACATTATCCACAGAAATTTGAGCCGGGAATAATTCTAAATTTTTTGTGAACTTGTAATAAAAATTCGGCTTTTGTCGGGGAAACAAGCCAAAACCCTTGACTTTACCGTATTTGTAAAACAAAACAAAATTTCTTTAAATTGTTGAATAATAAGAAGAAATATGCTAAAATACACATACAATATAAAAAAGAAAGGATGATGACCTATGAAGTATATTATCAACGGAAAAAACATCGATGTTACAGAAGGATTAAAGAGTGCGGTACAGGACAAGATCGGTAAACTCGAAAAGTATTTCACTCCCGAGACAGAAGTTCATGTCATGCTCAGTGTGGAAAAAGGAGTACAGAAAATTGAGGTGACCATTCCTGTCAAAGGCAAGATCATCCGCTCTGAGCAGAGCAGCTCAGACATGTATGTTTCCATCGACCTGGTAGAGGAAGTCATCGAACGCCAGCTTAAGAAATACAAAGCAAAGATCGTGGACAAGCAGCAGAACGCAATGTCTTTCAGTAAGGCTTTTGTGGAAGAAGAGGCTGAGGAAGAGGAAGAGATCAAGATCGTCCGTACCAAGAAATTTGATATCAAGCCCATGTATCCTGAAGATGCATGTATCCAGATGGAGCTGTTAGGTCATAACTTCTTCGTATTCTGCAACGCAGATACCGATGAGGTAAATGTTGTTTATAAGAGAAAAGGTGGTACCTACGGCATCATCGAACCCGAAAATTAAATCATAGTCATTATCATCGCACCCCGCTTACCCAAGCGGGGTGTTTTTAATCTTCATAGGAAATTCCTTCCTATGAATGAAAAAAGCTCCGCAAGATGCCACTGTCATACCGGACATCCGTTTCCGCATAGAATAAAGACGAAAGAGTGGGGCGGTACAGGTATATGAACCATAAAAAAATTTATAGAAAAATTTATAGAAAAATGATTCTGCTTGGAATTTTCTTCTTATTTCTTCTGCTCTATTCCCTATGGATACAGCACAGGCAGGAGCAGAAACAGGAGGCGGAGCAGGAAGTATTCCGGGAACTGGATGATCGTGGGGATGCGGACATCAAATGGGTGGATTTCCAGGTACCCTGCGAGGCACTAAAAAAGGCATACCGGTATGATGTGGATACTTACGAAAAGGAACCTCACATTAACTGGATTGACCTGTTGGCATTGACAGCGGCGCGAAGTGGTGGAAATTTTACGCAAAAGGCATTACAGGATATGGACAAAATGGCAGCGCAGCTTGTGACGGGAGAAAGCACCCTGGAGGAACTGACAAAAGAATTGAGATATTTTTCCTATTACCGGGAGGCATACGATGCAGTGCTGCACGGCTTTGTGGGAGAATATGAGATCGAGGAGGACAACGGGGACGGACAGAAGGAATGGCATAAAAAATATGGACTCAAGGCTTTCTCTCCTCTTGCCAAAGGCTTTGATTATCAGGACTATGATGATTTCGGTGCCTCCAGAAGCTACGGATATGCCCGTCCTCACCTGGGACACGATATGATGGGACTTATCGGCACTCCGGTGGTGGCGGTGGAATCCGGTACGGTGGAGGCACTGGGCTGGAACCAGTACGGTGGCTGGCGCATCGGTATCCGCAGCTTTGACGGAAAACGCTACTACTATTACGCTCATCTGCGTCAGAATTTTCCCTACTGCAGATCCCTGGAGGAGGGAAGTGTGGTGACAGCGGGACAGGTCATCGGATACATGGGGCACACCGGCTATTCCGCCAAAGAAAATGTGAACAACATCAAAACCGTACATCTTCATTTCGGCGTGGAATTGATTTTTGATGAAAAAAGGAGAGAACAGGGCAACGAAATCTGGATCGACTGCTATCAGCTTGCCCAATTCCTTTCAGGAAATCGAAGTGCAGTGGAGCGCGAGGAGGAAACAAAAGAATGGCACCGGATTTATGAAATGAGGGATCCGGCAGTGACGGAATACAAAAAACAGCAGTAATTTCCATTCAAAGACTGCCTGGGGACGATACATGACCCGACAAATAGTTACACAAAACCGTTGCAAAAAGAATGGCACTATGGTAATATGAAAATAACGCATGATAAAAAAATAACAATCGTGTGAAACAGGTGAATTTACAATTAAATGGAGGAAAAATCTATGGCAAAGAAAGTAGTATTAGCCGGAGCTTGCCGTACCGCAATCGGTACAATGGGTGGAAGTCTCAGCACAACTCCCGCTGCAGAACTTGGTGCAATTGTAATCAAGGAAGCATTAAACAGAGCAGGTGTAAAACCTGAGGATGTAGATCAGGTTTACATGGGATGTGTAATCCAGGCAGGACAGGGTCAGAACGTGGCTCGTCAGGCATCTATCAAGGCAGGTCTTCCCATTGAGGTTCCCGCAGTTACCATGAACGTAGTTTGCGGATCCGGCTTAAACTGCGTAAACCAGGCAGCACAGATGATTATGGCTGGCGACGCTGATATCGTAGTAGCAGGTGGTATGGAGAACATGTCTATGGCTCCTTACGCTGTTCCTCAGGCTCGTTTTGGATACAGAATGAACAATGGTACTTTAGTGGATACCATGATCAAAGATGCACTGTGGGATGCATTCAATGATTATCACATGATCACAACCGCAGATAACATCTGCCGTGAGTGGGGTCTGACCCGTGAAGAGTTAGATGAGTTCGCATTAAAGAGCCAGCAGAAGGCAGAGGCTGCACAGAATTCCGGCGCATTCGATGCTGAGATCGTTCCCGTTATGGTTAAGAAGAAAAAAGAGATGGTTGAGTTCAAGGTTGATGAGGGTCCTCGTCACGGTTCTACCATCGAAGGCTTACAGAAACTTCGTCCTATCAACAAAGATGGTTTCGTAACCGCTGGTAACGCATCCGGTATCAACGATGGTGCTGCTGCAATCGTTGTCATGAGCGAAGAGAAAGCAAAAGAGTTAGGCGTAAAACCGATGGCTACTTTTGTGGCAGGCGCTCTTGCAGGTGTCCGTCCTGAGGTTATGGGTATCGGACCTGTTGCAGCTACCAAGAAGGTAATGGCTAAGACCGGTATGAAGATCGAAGACTTCGATATCATCGAGGCAAACGAAGCATTCGCAGCTCAGTCTGTAGCAGTTGGCAAAGACTTAGGTATTGACACCGAGAAACAGTTGAACCCCAACGGTGGTGCAATCGCGCTTGGTCATCCCGTAGGAGCTTCCGGATGCCGTATCCTGGTAACCTTACTGCATGAGATGCAGGCAAGAGGTGCTAAGACCGGTCTGGCTACCCTGTGCATCGGCGGTGGTATGGGATGCTCCACTATCGTTAAGATTGAAGACTAAGTGAGGAAAGTAGAATGGAATTTATTCAGTACGAAGTAAAGGGTCAGTATGCAATTATCACCATCAGCCGTGAGAAAGCATTAAATGCCCTGAACTCCCAGGTTTTGGATGAGTTAAATGCAACACTGGATGCTGTGGATTTAAACGAGGTACGCTGCCTGATTCTTACCGGAGCAGGACAGAAATCCTTCGTTGCAGGTGCTGACATCGCTGAGATGAGCACTCTGACCAAGGCAGAAGGTGAGGCTTTCGGTAAAAAAGGTAACGATGTATTCCGCAAACTGGAAACCTTCCCTATCCCCGTTATTGCAGCCGTAAACGGTTTTGCACTGGGCGGCGGATGTGAGATTTCCATGAGCTGTGATATCCGCATCTGCTCTGACAATGCAGTATTTGGCCAGCCTGAGGTTGGTCTGGGAATCACTCCCGGATTCGGCGGCACACAGAGACTGGCTCGTCTGGTTGGTGCCGGCATGGCGAAACAGATGATTTACACTGCACGCAACATTAAGGCAGACGAGGCTTACCGCATCGGTTTGGTGAATGCAGTGTATACCCAGGAAGAGTTACTTCCTGCAGCAGAGAAAATGGCAGCAGGCATCGCCAAAAATGCGCCCATTGCTGTCCGCAACTGCAAGAAAGCAATCAATGATGGGTTAGATGCCGTTATGGATGATGCTATCGTAATCGAGGAGAAACTGTTTGGTGACTGTTTCGAGACCGAAGACCAGAAGTACGGCATGGCATTTTTCCTGGACAAGAACAAAGAGAAAGTGAAAGAGCCTTTCCAGAATAAATAATTGAATGGAAGTGGAGGAAAATCAAGGAGGCAAAACCTCTGCGCCTGTAGGCAGACGCATTTTCCTCCCCAAAATTAAGGAGGATTCAACATGAAAGTTGGTATTATTGGTGCAGGAACCATGGGTCAGGGCATTGCAAAAGCATTTGCCCAGGTAGACGGCTACACAGTAGCACTCTGCGACATCAAACAGGAATGGGCAGAGGGCGGTAAAGACAAGATTGCAAAAGGATATGCAAGACTTGTTGAAAAAGGAAAGATGACCCAGGAGAAGGTTGACGCCATCCTGGCAAGCATCACTCCCGGTCTGAAAGAAGATCTTTGCGCTGACTGCGATTTAATCGTAGAGGCTGCATTTGAGAACATGGAAGTAAAGAAAACCACTTTTGCAGAGCTGGACAAGATTGCAAAACCTGAGTGTATCTTCGCATCCAACACTTCTTCTCTTTCCATCACTGAGATTGGAAACGGCTTAACACGTCCTATGATTGGTATGCACTTCTTCAATCCTGCTGACAGAATGAAATTAGTAGAAGTGATCGCTGGTGTGAACACACCTGTTGAGACTGTAGATGCTATCAAGAAGATTTCCGTTGAAATCGGTAAAGAGCCTGTACAGGTTAACGAGGCTGCTGGTTTCGTAGTAAACCGTATCCTGATCCCTATGATCAACGAAGCTGCTTTCATCAAAATGGAAGGTGTTTCCGACATCGCCGGTATCGATTCCGCTATGAAACTTGGTGCAAACCATCCCATGGGACCTTTGGAGTTAGGTGATTTCGTAGGCCTGGATATCTGCCTTGCTATCATGGATGTTCTGTACAAAGAAACCGGTGACAGCAAATACCGCGCATGTCCTTTAATCCGCAAGATGGTTCGTGGTGGAAACCTCGGCGTAAAGAGCGGCAAGGGATTCTATGTATACAATGCTGACCGCACCAAAACACCGGTAGATGCACAGTAAGCAATCAATATGGAGGATAGAAAATCATGGATTTCAATCTGAGTAAAGAACATGAAATGGCACGTACTCTGTTCAAAGAGTTCGCCGAAAAAGAAGTGAAACCGTTAGCCCAGGAAGTGGACGAGACTGAAGTATTCCCTCGCGCTACCGTGGACAAAATGGCAAAATTCGGATTTATGGGTATTCCGGTTCCCAAGCAGTATGGCGGCCAGGGCTGTGACGCTCTGACATACGCTATGTGCGTTGAGGAGTTATCCAAAGTTTGTGGTACCACAGGCGTTATCGTTTCCGCACACACCTCTCTGTGCTGCGATCCGATTATGACCTTCGGTACGGAGGAGCAGAAACAGAAATATCTCGTTCCCCTTGCAAAAGGTGAGAAACTGGGTGCTTTCGGTCTGACCGAGCCCGGTGCAGGTACTGACGCCCAGGGTCAGCAGACCAAGGCTGTTTTAGACGGCGATGAGTGGGTATTAAACGGCTCCAAATGCTTCATTACCAACGGTAAAGAGGCGGATGTATATGTAATTTTCGCTGTAACCGGCAAGATTGAGAAACGCGGCAGAATGTTAAAAGAGATCTCCGCATTTATCGTAGAGAAAGGCACTCCCGGATTTACCTTCGGTACCAAAGAAAACAAGATGGGTATCCGTGGTTCATCCACTTACGAGTTAGTATTTACCGACTGCCGTATCCCCAAGGAGAATCTGTTAGGACAGCAGGGTAAAGGCTTCAACATCGCAATGCACACCCTGGACGGCGGACGTATCGGTATCGCTGCACAGGCTCTGGGTATCGCAGAGGGTGCTTTAGAGACCACTATTAACTATGTAAAAGAGAGAAAACAGTTCGGCCGTTCCCTTGCACAGTTCCAGAACACCCAGTTCCAGTTAGCTGATATGGCTACCAAGGTTCAGGCTGCCCAGTTGCTGGTTTATAAGGCTGCAATGAAGAAGAGCGAATATGCAAAGAACCCGAAGATTTCCTACTCCGTAGAGGCTGCTATGGCAAAGCTGTGTGCTGCAGAAGTAGCTATGGAAGTTACCACTAAGGCTGTTCAGCTGCACGGTGGTTACGGCTACATCCGAGAGTATGATGTAGAGCGTATGATGCGTGATGCCAAGATTACAGAGATTTACGAAGGAACTTCCGAAGTTCAGCGTATGGTCATCTCTGCTAACTTATTCAAGTAGGAGGTAAATAGACGTGAAAGTTATCGTTTGTATTAAACAGGTTCCGGATACAAAGGGCGGCGTAAAGTTCAATCCGGACGGAACACTTGACAGAGGTGCAATGCTCGCCATCATGAACCCGGATGATAAAGCCGGATTAGAGGCAGCACTTCGTTTAAAAGATGAGTTCGGTGCTGAGGTTACCGTTCTGACCATGGGTCTGCCGAAGGCAGCCGATGTACTGCGCGAGGCTCTGGCTATGGGCGCAGACAAAGCAGTTCTTGTAACTGACCGTGTACTGGGTGGTGCAGATACCTGGGCTACCTCCACAACCATCGCAGGCGCTATCCGCAATCTGGATTATGATCTGATCATCACCGGCCGTCAGGCTATTGATGGTGATACCGCACAGGTTGGTCCTCAGATCGCTGAGCATCTGGGAATCCCCGTAATCTCCTACGCACAGGAGATCAAGGTAGAGGGAGACAAAGTTATCGTGAAACGTCAGTATGACGACAGATACCACATGGTAGAAGCTAAAATGCCCTGCCTGATCACCGCTCTGGCTGAGTTAAACGATCCCCGTTACATGACACCCGGCGGAATCTTTGATGCATGCGCAGCAGAGATTACAACCTGGGGTCGTGCAAATCTGGTAGATGTTGATGATTCTAACTTAGGACTGGCTGGTTCTCCCACCAAGATCGCAAAAGCTTCCGATAAGGTTCGTAAGGGTGCTGGTGAGAAAATTGTTCCGGAGTCTCCGGAAGATGCAGTCAGCTACATTGTTGGCAAGTTAGATGAAAAGCATGTAATCTAAAAAGGTGGTGACAAAGATGAATTTAGAAGAATATAAGGGCGTATATGTATTCGCACAGCAGGTAGACAATGAGATCAGCCCCATCGCATTCGAGCTGTTGGGTAAAGCAAAAGACCTGGCTGGCGATCTGAATCAGGAAGTCGTAGCAGTTCTGATCGGTTCCGGTATCAAAAACCTTGCAGATCAGCTTGCTGAGTACGGCGCAGATAAGGTTATCGTTGTAGATGACCCTGAGTTAAAAGAGTACCGCACAGAGCCTTATGCACATGCACTGGCATCTGTTATCGAGAAATACAAACCGGAAATCGTTCTGGTTGGCGCAACCGCTATCGGACGTGATTTAGGACCTACCGTTTCCGCTCGTGTAGCAACCGGATTAACTGCAGACTGTACCGTACTGGAAATTGGTGATTTCCCTCTGCAGCCCATGCCGGGCAGAGAGCAGAAACACAACCAGCTGCTCATGACCCGTCCAGCATTCGGTGGTAACACCATCGCAACCATTGCCTGCCCGGATCACCGTCCGCAGATGGCAACGGTTCGTCCCGGTGTTATGCAGAAAATTGACCCTATTAAGGGTGCGAAAGCGGTTATTGAGGAGTTCAATCCTGGATTCACCCCTAATAACAGATATGTAACCATCAAAGAAATCGTGAAGGCTGTATCTGATGTGGAAGACATCATGGACGCAAAGATTCTTGTATCTGGTGGCCGTGGAGTCGGTTCTGCGGAGAACTTCAAACTTCTTGAGGATTTAGCTGAAGTATTAGGTGGTACGGTATCCTGCTCCCGTGCAGTGGTAGATGCAGGCTGGAAGCCCAAGGATTTACAGGTTGGACAGACCGGTAAGACCGTTCGTCCCCATGTATACTTTGCAATCGGTATCTCCGGTGCCATCCAGCACGTAGCTGGTATGGAAGAGTCCGACATCATCATCGCGATCAACAAAGATGAAGATGCTCCTATTTTCGATGTGGCTGACTACGGTGTAGTAGGCGACCTGAACAAGATCGTTCCTCAGTTGACTGAGAAAATCAAAGCTGCAAAGGCTGCAAAAGTTCAGAACTAATCACGGACTTTTGAAATGAATTTGAACGAAAGAAACGCAAGCCCCGGCTGTATGTATATACAGACCGGGGTTTTGCGAATGGGGTTCCGAATAGTTAGTTACATGAAACAACCAGGAGAATCATCATGCCATCCATCGAAGTAAGAAACTTACAATTTGCATACGGAAAACACCAGGTGTTACAGAACCTGTCCTTCACCGCAGAAAGAGGACAGTGTGTAGGCATTGTGGGGAAAAACGGATGCGGCAAATCCACTCTGTTGGGAATCCTGGCAGGGATGCGGAAACCAAAAGCCGGACAGATTCTCTTTGAAGGACAGGATGCCTGCCGGGATAAAACCCTCTTTCAGAAAATCGTAGGCTTTGTACCTCAGGAAAATACGCTGTTTGAAGAACTGAAGGTGTGGGATAATCTACGGCTCTGGTATCCCGATAAGAAAGCATTGACGAAGGAATTGGAGGAAGGAATCCTAGCGGAGTTAGGATTATCCCCTCTTGTGAAAAAGACGGTAAGAAAACTTTCCGGTGGACAAAAGAAACGGGTCAGCATCGGCTGTGCCCTGGCAGGACATCCCCAGATCCTCATTTTAGATGAGCCCGGAGCAGCCCTGGATCTGATTGCCAAGGAGGAAATTGCAGCCTATCTCACCGCCTACAAGCGCCAGGGAGGCACTATTCTTATCACCACCCATGAAGAACAGGAATTGAAGCTGTGTGACAGACTTTTGATTTTAAAGGACGGAAAACTTACCGAGGCAGACCCCTCCCTCCGGGGCGTTCCCCTGGTATCGAAATTTTAACCGATTCGGGGCAGAACATTGACCGGTTCAATGAAAAACCAAAACTGCGAAAAGGCATGGTTGTTAAAATGAAAACAATGAAACAACGTAAAATCTGGATAACCGTGGGAATCGTTCTGGCGGTTCTTGTACTTGCAGGGGCAATCTGTATCGTCAATCTTTTGAAGAAACCGGAAATCCGGCGCTTACTGGCAGGCAAAAATTTTCTGGAAGAAACCTCCCAGGACTCTGCTTTTCTCTTATACGGTTTAGATCCTCAGGAACTGGTGAAAAGCTATGTAAACGGGGACACCCAGTATCAGGGGCAGCTCCGGGTCAGTGGCATGAAGGACTTGAATATTACCCTTGCCCTCAATTATGATGCCAAACGTTCCGTAAGCCAGCACCGGGCAGATGCAAAGGTGGAACTGGAGATATTGCGGTTTTCCCTGGGAAATCTGGATGCCTATCTGGATGGGCAGATGCTGTATCTCATGGCACCGAAATTTCTTGAAGAGCCTTTTGCCATCGACACGGGACTGAACCTGTTTCAGACCTTTCCGGAACCGGCAGAGCTGGTGAACGCAGACTGGATGAAAGCCCACAAAAAGGAACTGAAACAGATTGCCCAAGAGCTGACGGTGACAGACACCGGAGAATATACCAGAGGGGCAAACGGGGAGAAAGAAACGGAACGGTTTAGACTGGATGTTTCCTCCAAAGCAGTGGAAGAAACCGCAGATTTAGTGGGATTGACGCTATTAGAGGAAGCGAAACCCATGACCATTTATCTGGATTTGTCAAAGGATAACACCATCCGCGGAGTTAACATGGAAGTACCCCGGGAATTATTGCCGGGAGCAGCCACCACCCTCACCCTGCAGGGAGACAAATTACAGACACTGGAATGCAAACAGGAGTCAGACCGGGCGAACCTGACCCTTGTTTTAGAACGACAGACGGATGCAGACCGGGAGATTGCTTTACAGGGAAGCATTACCTGGAAACAGGGAATGTCAGCCGGAAAACAGCATACCTTCCGGGGAAATGTGGAATGGAAGGAAAAGAGCAAAGGATTTCATATCGCATTGGAGGATGTGGTCATTGAGCAGGACGGGGAAAAACTGGTACAGATTGACGGAGAATCAAAACTGGCATCCTGGGACGGAAACATTGAACAGCCGGAGGAGGATCTGGATACGGTAAAAGTCTGGGAACTGGAAGAATTGAAGAAAGATCTGGACGATATGCTGGCAGCTGCAGAGGAACTGTTAGGACAGCTGCAGAGCATCTGGTAAACTATAATGAGGGAATGAATAGTTTTCAATATCTAAATTAGAAAGAGAAAAGGAGGTGCAGGATGCAATATCTTCGCATCACATGGAAACGCAGCCTGCGCCTGCTCCCTGCGCAGCTTGGTATCACAGTGGTATTACTTGCCAGTATGCTGGTCTTAGTGTTTGGCGCCCAGAAACTCTTCTATGGAGACCAGCTTTACCGACAGCAGAAGGTAGCCATTGTGGTGGAGGATGACAGCCGTTATACTCCGATGCTCATCAAATTCGTACAGCAGATGGATTCGGTGCGGACCGCCTGCAAGTTCCAGATAAAGGACTGGGAGGATGCTTTTCTCCAACTGCAGGAGGGAGAGGTACTGGCGGTGATGGTGGTGCCTCAGAATGTGCTGGAAGACATTATGAACGGTACCAACACCCCGGTGCAGGTTTATATGCCGGGGGACGCCACCTTTGAAAGTACCGTGTTTGGAGAACTCCTTGCCTCGGGAGCCAGTCTGCTGACCACTGCTCAGGCACAGACCTATGCAGTATATGATCTGGCAGTCTCGGCAGACAGATTGGCAGCGCAGCAGGGAGAAACGCCTCAGGCACTGGACAACCTTCGCCAATATGAGCAGGACATTGATGACTGGAATCTGGACAGAGCCTTAAAACGGGGAAAGCTCTTTTCGACTGAGACAGTCAACGTGGCAGGAAAGGTATCACTGCCGTTATTTTATGGGATTTCTGCAGGACTTTTGATTACCCTGCTCTGGGGTATGGGAGCCTCCTTTCTGCAGCTGCCTGCACCGGAACAGACGGGACGGATGCTGCACCGGGCAGAAATCTCTACAGGAAAGCAGATGGTTACCCTGTGGCTGGTGGAAGGGTTCTGGCTCTTTCTCTTACAGATGGGATATCTGTTTCTTTTAGATAAAATGCTATGGCACTACTTGGATATCCGGCTGACTTGGAGCAGCGGGCTTCCTCTGGCAATCCTTTTGACAGCCATGCTGGTTTCCTCCCTGCAGCTTCTGGTGTATACCTTCGTCAAAGAGCAGGGACTGGCAATCATAACACTGGCAATCCTTTCCATGGGAATGCTGTTCGTATCCGGGGGATTGGTTCCAGCCGCTTTTCTGCCCAAAGGAATCAAGGGGGTTGGTGCTTATCTGCCTACCGCCTGGGTGCTGCAGTTACAAAGCGCTGCAATACAAAGGAATGGAATCGGAACCTTGTGGGCAGAGCAGTCCGGGCAGATTGCGGCATGCCTGCTGGGAACCCTTTGCTTTCTGACGGGAGCAGGGGCTATCCAGAAGTGGAAAACCAGATAAATACCACTACCCTGTGGAGAAAGAGGTATCAGTAACAATCATAAACCACCACAGGAGAAAGCCGGCACAATGAGACGATTGAATAGATGGGTCAATTTAATAGGGAAACAGAAATGCAGACAAGTGTATTTCTGGATACTGCTGGCTGGTTTTCTCCTGATTTTATGCCTGTGGCAGAGGCAGAGTGAGGAGCCTGTGGAAGGCGTAGAGGTCAGTGTTTACCTGGAGCCTGTGGAGAGACCTGCGGAGGAATCCGCGCAGTCCGGCAATGGGAAAAACGAAATGGGCAAAGGACTGACGGAAACAGAATTGTCCAGACAAGTACAACTGCAGCAGGTGGTGCGGGAAAAACTATTGCGGGAAAATCAGGATGCACTATTCCATGTGACGCTGGAATCTGACAGGGATGTCTGCAGGGAGAAAGTGATAAAAGACCAGGCGGAATGTGGTTTTATCATTCCTTGTGACATTGGTGTCAGAATGATAAACAATGAAAAGGGGCAGGACATTACGGTCTACCAGTCTCCGGCTTCCAGTCTGACATCTATCATACAGGAAAAGCTTTACGCCATTTTATTTGAGGTTTATGCAGGGGAAATCTTTGCCGGATATGTGGCAGATACACCGGAATTGAAAGCGGATGAATCTACGGCTTTAGAAGCGTATCGGAACCGGCTGGGAGATGGCAGTACGTTCCACTTTACTTATCAGACTGTAGAAACAGAGCAGCGGGAAGGGGAGAGAGCAAAAGGCACGGAAGATGCGGGAAGCCTGTTGCCACAAGCCAGGAGAAAGGCAGTGCTTCCGGATGCCCATGTCTTATACGGCTTTTTCCTTTACTTTATGTTATGGATCGGGCTATTGGATTCTAATAAGGATAAAGAACGGCGCCGGTATTACTTCAGTGGACACCCCATTGTCCGATTCTGGGCAGCTTCCGCAGAAATGCTTTTCCCGGTGGCAGTTATTCTGGTGGCAGGCATGGCAATCCATGCAGGAAATTCCCTGCTGTCAGACCTGCCGGGATACCGGGGCTTGGATTTGTTCAGCACACAAAACAATGACCCATGGGTTGCAATTTTCCATGCATTGTTGTATGTTTTGATTCTGTGGGGAACTGGCTGGCTTGTCCAGATACTGCTGCCTAAGAGACAATGGCTCACCGCGGCGATGCCGGTGTTACTTCTGGCCACCTTGGTATTCAGTCCGATTATTATTGACCTGGCGGATTATGTCCCCGCATTAAGTATGTTGCAAAACTGCTTTCCACTGACTTGGTGGATTCGAACAGCGTAAAAAGAAAGAGGTATTCCGATGGGAAAAGAATTAAAAACCAATGCGATGCGTATGCTGGAAAAAATGAAGATACCCTATACCTATCGCACCTATGAATGTGATGAGTTTGTGGATGCCATACAGATTGCAGACAAACTGGGGCTTCCCTATCATACCATGTACAAAACCCTTGTCACCGTGGGAAACAGCAAAAACTATTTTGTTTTTGTTATTCCCATTGCAGAGGAACTGGACTTAAAGAAGGCAGCCAAATCCGTAGGAGAAAAGTCGGTCTCCATGCTTCCGGTCAAAGACATCAATGCAGTCACCGGGTATATTCGGGGCGGCTGTACTGCAATCGGCATGAAGAAACAGTTTGTCACCCGTATCGATGACTCGGCAGAGAATCTGGAGGAAATTACAGTCAGCGGCGGAAAACTGGGGATGCAGATCACATTGACTCCCCAGGATTTATGCAAAGCATGCCGGGGCGAGTTTGCCCAGATCATTCATATTGCAGAGTGACACCAGTGATGGTGACAGGCATGTCATACGTAAAAACTGTGTAAAATCGCTGTGTTTAAGTATGTGGATAATGTGGATAACTTTTTTGCTGCCATTCAAGTGAAAGGATAAAGGAAAAATGAGTGAACAGAATAAGACAATTTTAGATTATGAAACCGTGGCTTTGGATGATGCAGATAATGCGCTGGTAATTATTGACCAGACCAGTCTGCCTACGAAAACAGAGATGATTCATCTTTACACTGCCCAGGAAATGTGGGATGCAATCTACCTGTTAAAAGTAAGAGGCGCTCCGGCAATCGGAGTGGCAGCAGGCTTTGGCATTTATCTTCTGGCAAAACAGATTGATACCCAGGACTATGACACCTTCCTGGAACAGTTTCGCAAGGCAAAAGACTACCTGGATTCTGCCCGGCCCACTGCAGTCAACCTTTCCTGGGCATTGAAGAGAATGGAACAGGTGGTATTAGACCATGCAGGAGAACCGGTCGACACCATCAAAAACTTATTAAAGGAAGAGTCTGTCCGGATCAAAGAGGAAGACACCTGGGTATGTAAAACCATTGGAGAGTACGGACTTACCCTGGTGAAACCCGGAGACGGTATTCTCACCCACTGCAATGCCGGACAGCTGGCCACCAGCAAATACGGTACAGCCACTGCACCCATTTATCTGGGTCAGGAGAGAGGGTACAACTTCCATGTTTTTGCCGACGAAACCAGACCCCTTCTCCAGGGTGCCAGACTTACCGCTTATGAATTACACTCTGCCGGAGTGGATGTAACGCTGATTTGCGACAATATGTCTGCCATGGTCATGAAGAACGGCTGGGTCAATGCGGTCTTTGTAGGCTGTGACAGAGTGGCTGCCAACGGCGATACCGCCAATAAGATTGGCACCAGCGTCGTAGCAACCGTGGCAAAACGCTACGGCGTGCCCTTCTATGTATGCGCCCCCACCTCCACCATCGACATGGCGACCCCTACCGGTGCCCAGATCCATATCGAGGAGCGTAAACCCGAGGAAGTTACCGAGATGTGGTATAAGGAGCGGATGGCTCCCGAAGGAGTCAAGGTCTTTAACCCCGCCTTCGATGTCACCGACAACGACCTCATCACCGGCATCGTCACCGAGTATGGCATCGCCACCGCCCCTTATGAACAGTCCTTCCAGGAGATTTTCAAGAAAAAAGCAGCGGCAAAGGAGACGATGGGCATATAAGCCAAGAATCTTTAAAAAACCAATAGCAGCATCGCTTGCCCGTAATTTCGGCTTTTTACTACTGGATAAAGGATCGGCATCATTCAATGGAAAGTTTTGCTCCATGAAACGGAAAACAGAACCAGACTCGCAGCCTGGCAGCTTTTGGAAAAACGGTAGTATGTAGTTATCTAATTTCTGAGAGAAAAGTAAGTACTCTTATTCTGTTACAGAGTAAAGATTTGCTTTCACAGTGGGTAGAAGAACTACATAGATTTTTGAAAATTAATGAAGAACCGCCGGAATATGAAACAAAGACGGGGAGAAAGAAACGGAGAGATAGTGCGATTGGGGTTCTACAAGCTGTACAATACCAACATTCACGAGATAATTGAGATGAAAAAGCATGCAAATGAAAATGTGAATTCTTTATGAAGTCATGAACGTAGGGTAAAGTTTTTGTAGGAAAATAAAATAGAAAAATAGAGAAAGCACCCAGAACCTGTGTTAGGATTTAAGGTGACGAAACCAACAATCCAAGGGAGGGTGCTTTCATGATTAATAGTATACAACATTTTTGCCAGGAAGGTGCACAAAAATTAACAGATATTTTCAGTAATTATACATCTGACCTTACCAAGATAGCTGAGATGGTGTATGGAGTCACTGATGAGGTTACGAAGCTTGGCTGTAGCATTATAGCTGAGGAATGGGAATCTTATGATGAATTGTTAAGACATAGGAAGGATTTGCGCAAAGAGTGGCATATAGTCCGAAAGGACGAGACATCACTGCTAACCAGTCTTGGCGAAGTTGTGTACCATAAGACACTGTTTAAGAATACTGGTACGGGTGAATCATGTTATCTTTTAGACCAGCTTATGGGGATAGAGCATCATGCGCGAATTACAGAAGATGCCGAAGCAAGAATACTGGAAGAAGCATCAGAAAGCAGTTACAGAAAAGGTGGAACCAATGCCAGTGTTAATGGGGACAGTGTAAGCAAGGAAACTGTTATGAATAAGCTTCACCGATTAGAGTTTCCAGCCATTAAAGCAGAGAAAAAGAATGAATTAAAAACACTTTATATTGATGCTGATGAAGACCATGTTTCACTGCAATACCTTGAGCATAAAGGAGATATCAGAAGACCACGTATCAATACAATAATGCCAAGAATCATATACGTTTATGAGGGAGTAGATACAGATGAAGAAGGACGTCCAAAACTCATAAATGCCAAATATTTTGGTGGTGTCTATGATGGTTCAGAAGCCATCAACAAGTTATGGAAAGAAGTCCTTGATTACTTGGATGAAGCATATGATATGGACAAAGTCGAAAGGGTTTATATCAATGGTGATGGTGCGGGGTGGATTCGTTCTGGAGAGAAAATAATTCCAAAAGCAAAGTTTTCATTGGATAAATATCATATGCATAAATATATCATTGCAGCCACATCACATCTGGAAGATTCTGCAGACGATGCAAGAAGTGAAATCTACCGGGCAATTCATAAGAAAAAGAAATGGATGGCAGAAGGAACCTTTGACAGGATTGTAGCTGTTACAGATAAGGAAACAAAACGTAAAGCAGTGGAGAAAGCAAAGGTATACATTCTTGGAAATTGGTCAGGAATAATGGTATCAATGAAATCAAAAGATCCGAATGTGTGTTGCTCAGCAGAAGGGCATGTCAGTCATGTGTATGCAGACAGAATGAGTTCAAGACCTTTAGGATGGTGCAGAACAGGAGCCGATAAAATGTCACGTCTTAGAATCTTCCGGCAGAATCAGGGGAATATGCTGGAACTGGTAAGATATCAGAAAAGGGAATTCAGGCAGGTGGCAGGAGCTGAGGAGATAATTTATACAGTTACAGATATGATAAGAATGGAGAAAGCGAATCAGAGGAGGCTCGGAGCTTTAGCAGACGTGCCAGTATACAGCATTCCATATCCACAGATAAAAAAGATAGCAGCATTAAAAAATCATATCTGGGGTTTGTAAAAGAAAAAGAAATGAATTAAAATAAGGTCAGTTTATAAATCTGAGACAGTTCATGGGAGAAATCTGCCTATTTAATTCCTACAGTAAATTTACACTACCAGTCATGAATTTTGGATTGACATATTTTTATATGACAGGTAATATAATATTAAAGACAGGCAACTTGAGTGCCTGCCAAGCGCCAAAGTAAGGTGTTGTGCCAGAGAGCAGTGCCTTATGAGCTTTATAAGGGTTTGACATTTACCACAATCTGGCTAGAGGTTAATCCTCGAAAGAAAATGTTAGAAGGGCTCTGCTTATGCAGAGCCTTTCTTAATCTAAGGATGTAGTGGAGAACTGTAATGAGGAATGTTTTAGATTGCATAAATGCATTTATTCCGCTATTATCAACCGAATATGAGCTTGTACTAGGGAGAAAAGGTGTTTCAGTTACATTAAGAATTTCATTTGATAAAAAAGATTGTTTTCATCTTATGGGATTACAATATCTGGTAGACAGACCTGAATTGAGCCGAGACAGAGGCAGAGTATTTGATGAGATAGCAGATGGAACAATTACAATTGAAAAAATAGAGTCATCAGATTTTTATAATAAGATAGAGCAAAGAGTTCGTTTCCTGCCATTGCTTGAACAAATGATTGATAGTAATGATACTGTGTTTAAGTATAATAAGAAAGCAAATATGTATTCAATGATTGAGGCTGATTATCTTATGGAAAACAACATGGAGAGCAGGAATCTATTCTTGTTTTTATCTAATGATGAAGGAGATAATTATTTCTGTCGTTCATTTTTCCCAGAGGAAAAGATGGATTATTCAAAAAATCAAGCATCGTGGACACTTCTTTATAAGAAAAAGATTGATTTATCAACCAGAATAGAGACAGTTCTTTACAATAGAATTAAATAGATTTTTACATAAGCCATTTGGACTAATCATCCAGATGGCTATTTTTTTACCCATTTTTGGGTACTGGGATAACTTAATGCGTATTAAAAAAGCAGAAGTGGCGGTCGAGTTGTTGGAGATTGAATTGGGAAGAAAATGTACTAACCAATATCCCTAAAACCGTTGCCTGATGACTGTTTAACAGGTATAATGATTATAGAAATTTACTTCCGATAAAATAATAATGGGG
>ERZ1026844.461-NODE-461-length-30323-cov-12.471224_pt1 | contig 30323 bp, 26 predicted proteins | sample MGYA00380152_ERZ1026844 | MGnify/ENA primary metagenome ERZ1026844 (study PRJEB33269, sample SAMEA4719788) | human gut metagenome | biome: human-associated habitat; feature: organic feature; material: feces | place: Cameroon | collected 2013-10 ... | reverse complement strand
TCGCTTGCGGCGGCTCGTTCCGTCGTGGTCGTTTCTGACGCGCCTCCGGCGGCCCTATCTTTTCCCTTGCGCGGGAAAAGATAGGGAAGAAAAGGGCGCTTGGTTACGGTTTGGTGCTTCCTGCCTCTGCATTCAGGCAAGAAACCATCTTTCAGGCATCGTTCCACACGATAGTCACCTTACGGGCGTTTGACTACGCGCCGCCTGATACGGGGGTATCGGATTTGCAGCTAGTTGCCGTAGAATATTTGCTATCAATAGAAGGTGCAGTCTGAGTTTGTCAGGCTGCACCTTTTTGCGATAAGGGTTGTGTTACGCGTTGTAGGGGCGTCCATTCTATACCTGCGGCTGACAGCTCCCCTTGCGCCCAAGGGGAGCCAAAATGAAAGAGCCGCCCCTCGGCTCTTTTGTTTATTGGTCATCCCAGGGCCTGCAGTCTGGTGCGGAGAAGGCCCAGGGCGTAGTACATGGTCTCGTAGCGCAGGTATTGGTCGGCGGCGGCGTCCCAGAGGAAGCGCAGGCGAGGAGAGAATTCTTCGTCGCCGTGCCAGAACTGGACGGCGATACGGAGGTCCTCAAAAAACGGCAGCGCGTAGCTCACATCCGCGCCCGGGAGGGCTTCGCCGCCGAGCGTTTCGCAGGCCGCGCGCAGGCGCGCGGGATCCTTATCGTACAGCAGCTCCAGCGCATCCGGCTTTTCGTTTTCCAGCAGCCCGCGGTGCACCTGGCCGCCGAAATCCAGCGTGGTCCTCCACGTCCCCGCGGCGTGCCGCCCGGGCTTCGCGTCGCAGAGCAGGTCGAAGATGGTGAGCGTCTCGTCAAAGCCGTCCGCCGGGAGCCAGCGGCCGTTTTCTTCGCGCTCGATGTGCCCGGTTCGGCGGCTGACGCGGTAGGGTTCTCCCAGCAGCCGCAGATGCAGCCACTGCCCTTCCTGCCGCAGCCCATGCTCGCGCGCGACCGCGTCCAGATCGCGCGCGCAGAACAGCGTGCGGGCCTGCGCGGCCTGGATCTCATAGTTGTTCTTCCGCTCCATCCTTTACCCCTCCGTGCGCACACCGGCAAGCAGCCGCTGCCAGACCTCTGTGCTCTGCCCGTCCGACAGCCGCAGGGAATACGCGTACTGCCCGTCCGTCCAGACGGCGAGCGTATAGCGCTCCGCTGCCTCGCCGCGCAGCTCGGCGGTCACGGTCCCGACGGTCAGCTCCGTAACGGCCGGATAGTCGGTATAGTCGCCGGAATTATCCTCCGTGCCCGCGGAGGTACGCAGGTCGGCGATCTGGCCGCCGCCCGCGTAGCAGATCTCGGCCAGCTCGCCCCAATAGCTTGTATAGGTCGTCTCCTCCACGTCGAACGGCAGCTCCGCCGCCTCCGCCGCCGGGAAGCCGACCGCGTCCGCGAGCGCCGCGGCGCTTGCGACCTCGACCATGCCGTTGGCGATCGTCGTCTGCTCGCCCTGCGGCGCGGGATCCATCAGCTTCGGCACGCAGACCGCGCCGAGCAGCACCACGGCCAGACAGGCCGCGAGCAGCGCATAGCGCCGGACAGGCGTCTTTTCCGGCGCTGCGGCCGATACGTTCCGCAGGATGCGCGCGCGCATCGCATCGGTCACTTCGATCTTGTCCATGAGCTCGTCATACTTCAAAGTCGTACGCCTCCTTCAGGATCCGCTTCAGCTGCTCCCGGCCCCGGTGCAGGTCGGAGCGGATCGTCGCTTCGCTCCGGTTCAGCACAGAGGCGATCTGCCGGGTGCTCAGACCCTCGTAATAAAACAGGTGCACCGCCTCGCGGTACTGCACCGGCAGCTGCCGGACCGCGTCCCAGACGAAGGACAGATCCTCCCGCCCTTCGGCAGTCAGCTCTTCGCTCAGCTCGTCCGTCTGCCGGAGCTTGTTGTAGGACAGGCGGTTCTTACTGAGGTTCGCCGCCACGCGCAGCAGCCACGCTTTTTCGTGGGCTTTGTTCAAAAACACCGGCGCGGTCTTCAGAAACTGCACCAGCGTATCCTGCAGGACCTCCTCGGCGTCGGCCATGTTGTGCAGGTACGAATACGCGTAGCGCAGCAGCAGATCGCCGTAGGCGTCCAGCAGCTTTTCCGCGCGGGCGTTGACCTCCGGCCGCGCCTGCGCGCGGCTCTGCGGAGCCGGATCTTCTGCGGCAAACAGCCGCGCCAGCGCGGACAGCCATCCGCCCGGCCTGAGACACAATTCCATCGTATGTACTCCCATGGCCGCGCCGGAAGCTCCGGCGCGGCCTGTTCTGATTTTTCTTTTACCGGACCTGTGCGACCAGCTCCGCCATCGCGTCGGCGGTCAGGCCGTTCTCCACGGATACAGCATAAGTATAGCCGTCCGCCTGCCAGATTGCAAGCTGCACAAGGCCGTCCGCGCCCTTCATGGTGACGGCTGCGTCCCCGCTCGTCAGCTCCGTCTGCTCGGCGTAGGCGTTGCAGTCGCCGCTGATGTCTTTGGCGCCGGGGGCCTTGCGGATGCGGGCGATCTCATCTTCGCCGGACGCGTAGATCACCTCGATCATTTTGTCCCCGTCCGCATCCATCGCGCGGAACTGCTTTTCGCTGCAGCCGTCCACGGCGTCTGGGATGGCGAGGTCAAAGCCCGCGGCGGCTTCCGCTTCGTCCAGCGATGCGTAGTCGGTCCAGGGGTTCGGGATCTGCTGCGTGTCGGCGCTGATCGCCGGCTGCGGCTGCCTGGCGCAGGCCGCGAAGGCCAGCAGCATGAAGGCGGACAATACGAGTGCAAGATACTTTTTCATGATAAGTTTCCTCCTGTGGTTGCTTTTTGTGGGCAGCGTAGGATTCGCGCCGCCGGTAGTTTTTTTGACCGGCTCACTTGCCGTTCTGCCCTGTAAACAATCCGGGCAGAGGAAATGTTGCAGACAGGAGAAAAAAATTTTTTACAGGCAGTTCTGCAGGATGCAGAGGATCAGCTGCGCGTGCTCGCATTCCTCCTGCGCCATGCGCAGCAGCATGCACCGGTGCGTCCCGGCATTCTCGGCGAGCGCGGCGTAGGCCTCGTGCGCGGCGTGCTCCGCGGTGTACTGCTGGCGGAGCGTTTCGTTGATGCAGGTGACGCAGGGGCGCTCCGGCCTGCCGGGGCAGGCTTTTTTTCCGGTGTTCAGAAAATAGACGGCTGCGAGCTTTTTCGCGTGGCAGGCCTCCTGCTGCGCGATGGCGCGCAGCATCGCCTGTGCCCGCCCCTTCATCCGGGCGGCCAGATGGGCATACAGAGCGCTGTCGGCGCGTTCGCCGTCGATCAGAGAAAGCAGTTTTTCCGGCGTCAGCGTTTCGCTCTGCGCCTGTGCGGCGGGGGCCGGATTCTCCATCGCCGCGGCGGGCGCGGTCTGCGCGCTCATCACGCGGCTCCAGACCCGCTGCGTCTGTTTTTCCGTAAGTGGCTGCATGGGATCTCCCTCCTTCGCCCCATTGTATGCCCCGCGGCGGCGGATTGTGCGCTTTCACAAAAAGCTTCCCGTAAAAATTGTGATTTTTCACGATTTTGTTCCAGAAAAATCTTGTATTTCCCGGATGACTGTGTTAAAATTCTTTTTTGTGAGATTTTTTATGTGACATTTTTCGGTTCAGAAGGAAGGGGCGCCATTATGACGCAGGACAAAATTCGTAACATTGCAATCATCGCGCACGTCGACCACGGCAAGACCACGCTGGTCGACCAGATGCTGAAGCAGGGCGGCGTTTACCGGGAGAATCAGGCCGTCGTGGACCGCGTGATGGACTCGGGCGATCTCGAGCGCGAGCGCGGCATCACGATCCTGGCCAAGAACACGGCCGTCCACTATAAAGATTATAAGATCAACATCGTCGACACCCCGGGCCACGCCGATTTCTCCGGCGAGGTCGAGCGCATTCTGAAGATGGTCGACGGCGTTCTGCTGCTCGTCGACGCGGCTGAGGGCCCCATGCCCCAGACGCGGTTCGTGCTGCAGAAGGCGCTCGAGCTCGGCCACAAGGTCATCGTTGTCGTCAACAAGATCGACCGGCCCGACGCCCGCGTGCACGAGGTCATGGACGAGGTGCTCGAGCTGCTGCTCGACCTCAACGCCACGGAGGAGCAGTTCGACTCCCCCACCATCTTCTGTTCGGCCCGCGAGGGTACCTCCTCCTACGGCCCCGACGAGAAGGGCACCGACCTTGTCCCGCTGTTTGAGACGATCGTCAACTATATCGATCCTCCCACGGGCGACGAAAACGGCCCGCTGCAGGTGCTTGTCTCCTCCATCGACTACAACGAGTTCGTCGGCCGCATGGGCATCGGCCGCATCGAGCGCGGTACGGTCCACCAGAATCAGGAGGTCATCGTCTGCGACTACCACGATCCGTCCATCAAGAAGAAGGAAAAGGTCGTCGCGCTGTATGAGTTCACCGGCCTCGGCCGCAGCCCCATCCAGCAGGCCTCTGCGGGCGAGATCGTCGCCTTCTCCGGCATTTCCGACATCACCATCGGCCGCACGCTCTGCGATCTCGAGACCGTCGAGCCGCTGCCGTTCGTCAAGATCTCCGACCCGACGATCGAGATGACCTTCTCCGTCAACGATTCCCCGTTCGCCGGCCGCGAGGGCAAATACGTCACCTCCCGCAACCTGCGCGACCGTCTGCAGCGGGAGCTTTTGAAGGACGTGTCGCTGCACGTGACCGAGATGGGCACCGACGCCTTCAATGTCGCGGGCCGCGGCGAGATGCACCTGTCCATCCTCATCGAGACCATGCGCCGCGAGGGTTATGAGTTCCAGGTCTCCACGCCGCACGTGCTCAACAAGACCATCGACGGCAAGCTCTGCGAGCCGATCGAGCGCATGATCGCCGACGTGCCGGAGGCCTCCGTCGGCTCCGTCATCGACAAGATCTCCCAGCGCAAGGGCGATCTGGTCTCCATGACCCCGATCGGCAGCCGCATGCGGCTGGAATTCCTGGTCCCGACCAGAGGCCTGTTCGGCTACCGCAACGAATTCCTCACCGACACCCGCGGCGAAGGCATCATGGCCTCCACGCTCGACAGCTACGCGCCCGTCAAGGGTGAGATCTCCCGCCGTCTGACCGGCTCGCTCGTCGCATTCGAGACCGGCGAGACCACCGCCTACGGCATCGGGGGCGTGCAGGACCGCGGCTCGATGTTCATCGGGCCGGGCGTCGAGGTCTACGCCGGTATGATCGTCGGCCAGTGCAACCGCAATGAGGACATGGCCGTCAACGTCTGCAAGAAAAAGCAGCTGACCAACATGCGTGCCGCCGGTTCCGACGCGGCCATCCGCCTCGTCCCGCCGGTCGTCCTCTCGCTCGAGCAGTGCATGGAATACCTCGCCGACGACGAGCTGCTGGAGGTCACCCCCAAGTCCCTCCGCATGCGCAAACGCCAGCTCGACCACGCCGCGAGAATGCGCGCGCTGATGAAGTCCAGACAGTAAACCAAACGTCCCGCCGGTCCCGGCGGGGCGTTTTTTCTTGTCAGCCGTATTGCTCGGTCATGTACAGGCTGGCGCAGGACTGGATGCGGCGGGCGGCGTCCTCTGCCGTGCCCTCGCCGCGCAGCAGCTTCTTGGAAAAATCTTTCTGAAATTTCCTTGGATAAACACAGGGAACCCCCGCCGGAAGATCCGGCGGAGGTGTTTGCGTTATTCCCAGCGGAAGAAGCGGAGGGAGAGGAGGGTGCAGAGGGCGGTCAGGGCGAGCATGACGCAGATCGGTGGCAGGATGCTGCCCGGACCGATGCCGAGGAACCCGGGAAGCGAGCCGCGCAGCCGCATGCCCCACAACAGCGCCGCCGCGGCCAGCGTTGCCAGCGACACGAGGCAGTAGACGACGTACATGGCCAGCTCGACGCCCAGAACGAACACCGGGCTGACCGGCGTCACGCGGAAGCGCTTGAGGATCTTCAACTCCCGCAGGCCGGATATCGCCTGCGGCTGTCAATGGCGCGTAAGCGTTTATCTCGACCGTTGACGGGTGCAGCCTGTTTTGCTATCTTTCGTCATGAATGAACTTATGGGAGACAATGCTCATAAGGGCAATTCGCACCGTTCCCCTTTACCATTTTCAAAGTGCCTCTCACAGCCGCCCGTTCATGGAAAATTTACAAATAGATTGCTGCCGCCATATTGAAAAGATGGTCATTATATGGTAGACATATTATGCGGATAGAATACCTATCTGACAAACTATGATTGGAGGTAACATCATGTATCGTTTTATCGGTAAACAGTTCGGTTTATGGCGAGTACGATTTTGGTGTAGTCCCCAATTGTGGAGAGGACAAATCAAAATCATTCACATGGGCGCATAAGCCAGACTGTTGATTGTCGGCTTATGCGCTTTCTTGTTTAAAAGCATACATACATCACTTCGTTTTAATGAAAAAGGAGGTTTCTCATGAAACACAAATTGAATATGGTATTCCAGTCTGATATACGAGGATGGAGTATACCGTATGCCAGAAATATGGGTTGCCGCATCCACGGCTACATACCTTTATCGCTTCACCTATGAGGGTATGTAAGATGAAGATGCGTCCAAAAAAATCTTGGTTGTTTTTTACAATTGTTATTCTAATCGTTATTGCTGTTTTGGCTGTTGCTATGCTGTCGTTTCCGATGCATCCATCTCCAGAATATAGCGTTAATACATATGAAGATTTGTCGGAAGAAATAAAGGGTTTATGTTCTCTTCCATCAAAAGAAGTGCTACCTAATATAGAAGTTAAATATACTGTTTATCTTGAATCGCGGTTTTCAAACAAAAAAGCTGGTTATATTATGAGCTTCAATTCAACTGAAACCGGCACAGAAGAATTAACTATATCCTGTAAATCCATAGATGTCCTTCAAAACGAATCACTTCAGATGACGCCGACATTAAGCTATAATGAAGTAAAGCTATTCGAGGATAGAAACCACATATACTTCATACTTGATGGTTTTCGCTACGACATACACGGTTCTGTAGTCACTGATACATTTGCACAAGATGCCACTTTAATTGCAAAAAGTATTATTGATGCTCAAGTAAAAGCATATTAACCTATACAAGGTGAGCAAGCACTTTGGGCTTGCTCACCTTATTTGGTATAACGCAAGGCAGTTAGTGACTATCAATGGTGATACTACATTTTAGAATAGCAGGGCGACTGTCCGTGTGTGTTGTTTGAGGTCTGCTTCTTTATTAACCATGAGCATTCACGCCGGAGATGTAATAGGGGTTCTTCTGCTCCGGCTCCTCCACGGTCACGCCGTTTTCGGTGTAGGAATAGGCTGCCAGATATTCCGGTTCTTCCAGCGTGGAGGAAATATAGACGCCGGCAAACAGCAGCGCGAAGGTCAGCAGGATGCAGCCCGCCGTCGTGTGCGTCTTGTTCTGGCACAGCATGGCGATCAGCGTGAAAAGCGCCGTGAAGACCGAGGCCAGGATCGGCGCGAGGATGACATAGATAAACAGCGTGTAGTCCATCGTCCAGATCTCGCCGTCCTGCCGGGCATGGACGGCGTTGACCACCGCCATGGAAGCCCCCAAAGCCGCCATCAGCGCCGCGAGCAGCCAGAAGGCCCGGTCGCGGAGCAGGCGGGAACCGTTCGCACGAAGCAGCTTACGCATGGCGCACACCTCCGATCAGATCCATATAGAAACTCTCAAGACTCTCGTCGCGCTCCTTGATGCTGCGCACCGCGCAGCGCTCCTTGTCCAGCGCCAGCACCAGCTCCGTGACCAGAAGCTCGGTGTAGAGATCCGCGTGGGTGTCGTCGACGATGTGGTATTCGGCCTTCTGCCGGTCCAGCACGCGCGCAAGCGCGCGCGTATCGCTCACGTCCAGGCGCATGCACTTGCGGCAGCGCGCCTCCAGCTCCCCGGCGCTCATCTCCTTGACCATTCGGCCGCCGTCGATGAAGCCGTAGTGCGTGGCGAGGCGGGAAAGCTCGTCGAGGATGTAGCTGGAGATGAGCACGGTGATGCCCTGCTCGCTGTAAAATTTCGATAACGCTTGCAGAGCGCATGCGTTTCAAGTATATCTTCCATGTAAGTACCTCCTTTTGGTCGTCAGGCCCCTCCTGTCCCCGCTCCGGCTGCCGGTTTTTCCAGCGCAAGGATGCCCTCCTGCAGCCGCTGCAGGAAGCGGCCGGCGTGCGCGCCGTCCATCTGGGTGTGGTGGAACTGGAAGGAAAGCGGCAGCGTCGTCCGGAAAAGCCCCCTGCGGTATCGGCCCCAGATGAGAAAGGGATTGTTGAAAATGCCGCTGTTCATGCCGACCGCGCCGTCAAGCTCGGTATCCACGATGGCGGAAGTGCCGATGACCATGCAGTCCGGCAGGTCGTGGTTTTCGCAGCTTTCCGCAGCTGCGCGACGATCGCGCTGGCTGCCGCATCCGTCACTTCCTCTCCGAGGAAGACGATCCGGTCGGCCAGCAGCCGGGAAAAGAGATCATAGCTCCGCTCGCCCCGGCTGGTCTGCTCGATGACATAGGGGATGACGCTCATACAGCTTCCTCCTTCCCGCAGAACAGGTGTATGCCCAGCGCCGCGTTGAAGCCCGTGGCGGCGAACACGCTGAAGCGCTTGACGACGCCGAAAGCCTGCGCGGGCACGAGCTTCATGCCGATCGCGCCGACGAGCATCATGCAAAGCGCGACCGCCGCCGCGTAGGAAAGGAAGCTGAGCACGCCGAGCAGCCCCAGCTTCTGTGTCAAAGTCCGTTTCATGTTTCCCTGTTTCCTCCTTTTTCAGGCGTCAAAAAACGCAGCGCTGACCACGACCTTCGGTGGTCAGCACTGCGTCTTTGCGTCTGGCTGATAAACGGTTTCGATCTGAAAATTTCTTGCGCTGATCACGCTCTCGCGCCTGCATTTGGGGCAGCAGAGCGGAAACTCCCGCAATACCGTCCGCTGCAGCAGCCGCAGGCGCGTCTTCGCGCCGCAGACCGGGCAGAGAAGCCACTGCTCCTCACGGCTCATCGTCCTCGCTCCTTTCGTTCCTGTCTGCCTGAAAGGTCCGGTAGAACAGGCGGACGTGCGCCTCGAGCTTCTGCAGGCACGCAGCTTCGCGCTCGGGCTGGCGGTCACAGATGCCGATGAGGGTGATGACCGGGGCCACATAGCAAAGGGCCATCGCCCCGGCGTCCTCGTCCCGGAGCTCCCCGGCCGCGATGAGGCTGCGGAAGATCCCCGCGTGATACTCCGTCACGCGCTCCACATAGCGCCGGGAATAGAGCGCCGCGAGCTCCGGCGAACGGAACTGCTCAAGCGTCATCATCCGGCGGAAGCGGCTGATGGTCTCGTTGTGGAGCGAGTAGAAAAAGATCTGCCGGACCTTTTCCAGCAGCCCGTCCTCCGTGATGCGGGTGAAGACGGGGATATCCTGCCGCGCGTTCTGCACGTGGATGTCGATTTTGTCGGTGTCCGCCTCGTACTGCGCGGCCGTCGCTTCCACGATCGCGTCAAAGATGGCGCGCTTGCTGGGAAAATGGTTGTAGAGCGAAGGGGCCTTGATCCCCACGGCCGCCGCGATCTGGCCGACGCTGACCGCGTCGTAGCCATGGACAGAGAACAGCTCCAGTGCCTTGGCGAGAATTTTCTGCCGGGTATCCTCCTGCTTCATCCCTGCATCACGGCTCCTCTACTGCTAACTAACGTTCGTTAGTCAGCATTCTACCACCACTCCCCTCCCCTGTCAAGCCCATCCGCAGAAAAACCTCGTAGAGTTTGCGCCCGCAGGCGGCGCAAACCCCTTGGCAAAAAAGCCGCAGCTTTTTTGCCAAATGCGACAGCGGCCCGCGGGTCTCCCCGCGGGCCGCTGCCAACACAAATGAAAAGAGGAATCACGAAACGAGCATTTTGAACGTGCGCGGATCGCACAAAGGGGACATTCAGCGGACGCTGAACAGCAGATCGCCGTAGGACGGATACGGCCAGCAGGCGCGGGAGGTGAGCGTCTCCATCTCGTCGACGGCCAGCCGCAGCTCGGTCATATCCTTGAAGACCTCGGCCTGATAGAAGCTTGCGGCCTCCTGCGCGGTCGGCAGGTCGCCGGCCTGCAGGAGTGCGTCGTCGAGTTTCGCGGCATCCTCGCTGGCGATCTCCGTCAGCGAGGACAACCGCGCGGCGGTTTTCTGCTCATAGCCTCCGGCAGCGCTGCCCAACAGCGCTTTCTTGTCTTCGGCCGTCCGCACGAGCTTTGCCGTGTAGTCAGAAACAGCGGGCAGGATATCGGTATTCACCATTTCCAGCATCGTGAGCGCTTCGATACGCAGGACCTTGCTGTAATTCTCCAGCATGATCTCATAGCGCGCGTGCAGCTCGGTCTCGCTGTAGATCTTATGCGTAGTAAACAGGCGGACATTCTTTTCCTTCAGCAGATACGGCACGCAGTCGGGCGTGGTCTTGAGGTTGAGCAGGCCGCGCTTTTCGGCCTCCTCCAGCCAGCTCGCGTCGTAGCCGTTGCCGTTGAAGATGATGCGCTTGTGCGCCTGGATGGTATTGCGGATGAGGTCGTGCAGGGCGGTCTCAAAATCCTCCGCCCGCTCAAGCACGTCCGCGTACTGCCGCAGAGACTCGGCCACGGCGGTGTTCAGCACGACGTTCGCGTCGGAGATGGACGCGGCGGAGCCGAGCATCCGGAATTCAAACTTGTTGCCGGTGAAGGCGAAGGGCGAGGTGCGGTTGCGGTCGGTCGTGTCCTTCGGAAATTTGGGCAGGACGTGGACGCCGATCTTCAGAAGCTCCTTCTCCTTCGCGTCATAGGCCGTGTCGGACTCGATGGCGTCCAGGATCTCCGTCAGCTCCGTGCCGAGGAACATGGACACGACGGCGGGCGGCGCTTCGTTCGCGCCCAGCCGGTGGTCGTTGCCGGCGGAGGCAACGGAGATGCGCAGCAGATCCTGATAGTCGTCGACTGCCTGGATGACGGCGCAGAGGAACAGCAGGAACTGCGCGTTCTCACCCGGCGTCTCGCCGGGCTCGAGCAGGTTGACGCCCGCGTCGGTCGAGATAGACCAGTTGTTGTGCTTGCCGGAGCCGTTGACGCCCGCGAAGGGCTTCTCGTGCAGCAGGCAGACCATGCCGTGCTTGCGGGCGATCTTCTGCATGAGCTCCATGGTGAGCTGGTTGTGGTCAGCGGCGATGTTGGTGGTGGTGAAGACGGGCGCGAGCTCATGCTGCGCGGGCGCGACCTCGTTGTGCTCCGTCTTGGCGAGCACGCCGAGCTCCCACAGCTCCTTGTCCAGATCGTGCATGAACGCGGCAACGCGCGGCTTGATGGTGCCGAAGTAATGGTCCTCCAGCTCCTGCCCCTTGGGCGGCTTCGCGCCGAACAGGGTCCGGCCGGTATAGATGAGGTCCTTGCGCTTGCTGTAAAGCGCCTCGTCGATGAGGAAATACTCCTGCTCCGGGCCGACCGTCGTGCGGACGGCCTTGACCTCATCATGCCCGAACAGCTTCAGGATGCGCAGGCCCTGCTTGTTGATGGCCTGCATGGAGCGCAGCAGCGGCGTCTTTTTGTCGAGCGCCTCGCCGCCGTAGGAACAGAACGCGGTCGGGATATACAGGACCTGATCTTTAATAAAGGCGAAGGACGTCGGGTCCCACGCGGTATAGCCTCTGGCCTCGAACGTGGCGCGCAGACCGCCGGAGGGGAAGCTGGACGCGTCCGGCTCGCCCTGGATGAGCTCCTTGCCGGAAAACTCCATGATCACGCCGCCGTCAGCGGTGGGAGAGATGAACGAGTCGTGCTTTTCGGCCGTGATGCCGGTCATGGGCTGGAACCAGTGGGTGAAGTGCGTCGCGCCGAGCTCGATAGCCCAGTCCTTCATGGAATTGGCGACGACGTTGGCTGCGGCCAGATCGAGGCGCTTGCCCTCGTGGATGGCGGCGTAGACATCTTTAAAAACAGCCTTCGGAAGCTTCTGCTTCATCACGGCTTCGCTGAACACATGGCAGCCAAAGAAATCCGATACAGTCTGCATAAGAAACTCCTCACTTTCTAAAAAAGCGGCAAAGGCACGCACAGAATCGATGCTGTACGACGCCTTTGCCGTTTTTACGTTTCCATGTGAACCGGATCCGGCGGGACCCAAGCCGTTTGTTTGAGCGCATTATACGCGCCGCGGCGGAAAATGTCAAGCGTCTGCCGCAAAAAAATGGTATTCGTTTTACTTATTGCTGCGTTCAGCAGAATCAATAAAAATGATGGCGCCTTTTTGTTGACATCAACGAAGCAGCTCGCTAAAATAGAACCAAAAATTCTTTGCCATGCAGACAAGTGTATGTTTGGAAGAAACACAAAGGAGGCGGGACGATGCAGGAACCACGAAAAAGCACGCTGCTTTTCGTGCAGGACGCCGCGGCGGAACCGGCGGCGCTCGGCGCGTTCGCCGCAGAGCAGCCGGCGCTGGCGCTCGTCACGGCGGACGGGCTGGACGAGGCGGAGCGGAAGCTCGCGCAGCTCGATCCGGCGCTCGTCGTCTGGCAGTGCGACGCGCCGGGGCTGCCGGCGCTGCGGCAGTGCGTCCGGCTTGCCGAAAGCAGTGAGGCGGTCTTTTTATTGTTGGTCCGCCCGGGCACGTATGAGGCGGCCTGGCAGTTCGTGCAGGCGGCCGGGATCTGCGTGATGAGCTGGCCGGCGCCGCAGGAGGTCTTCCGGCAGACGCTGCGGAACCTGCTGCTGCTAAAGAAGAGCCTGCGGGCCATGCAGGAGAAGACCGACCAGCTGCAGTCGCAACTACAGGACATGAAGCGCATCCAGAAGGCCAAGAGCCTGCTCATGAACCAGCTCGGCATGTCGGAGGCCGACGCGCACCGCTGGATCGAAAAAGCAGCCATGGACCGCTGCGTCAAAAAACGCGAGATCGCAGAGACCATCATCCGGATGTACGCATTATAATCATAAAGAAAGGGGCCAAAGCCATGAAACAGCCGCACCAGTACCGGCCTTTGGAGCAGCAGCCGCAGCATGATGCCTGCGGCATCGGCGCTGTTGCCAATATCAGCGGACAAAGAACACATGAAACGCTCGACGGCGCGCTGAAGATCGTCGAAAAGCTCGCGCACCGCACCGGCAAGGACGCCGACGGCACCACCGGCGACGGCGTCGGCGTCATGACGCAGCTGCCGCACGCGCTGTTTCAGAAGGCGGCGCAGCAGGCGGGGCAGGCGCTCCCGGACGCGGGCGATTACGGCGCGGCCATGATCTTCTTCCCGCAGGACCCGCTCAAGCGCATGCGCAGCCGGAAGCTGCTGGAGATGATCCTCTCGCGCGAGGGGCTGGAGCTGCTGTTCTGGCGGGACGTGCCGGTCTGTCCGGAGATCCTGAGCGAAAAGGCCCGGAGCAGCATGCCCTACATCGCGCAGTGCTTCATCCGCCGCCCGGACACGGCAGCGCGCGGGCTGGATTTTGACCGCAGGCTGTATCTGGCCCGGCGCGAGTATGAGCACTCCGTCTCCGGCACCTACGTCGTGTCCATGTCCAGCCGGACGATCGTCTATAAGGGCCTGTTTCTGGTCTGGCAGCTGCGGCAGTTCTATCCGGACCTGCAGGACGCGGACTATACCTCCGCCCTCGCGCTCGTCCACTCCCGCTTCTCCACCAACACCACGCCCTCGTGGAAGCGCGCGCACCCGAACCGCATCATCCTCCACAACGGCGAGATCAACACCATCCGCGGCAACATCAACCGGATGCTCGCCCGCGAGGAGACGATGGCGTCCTCCGTCCTCGGCGACACGATCGCCCGCGCCTACCCCGTCGTGGAGACCGACGGCTCCGACTCCTCCATGCTCGACAACACGCTGGAATTTCTCATGTACAGCGGCATCGAGCTGCCGAAGGCCGTGATGCTCTGCATCCCCGAGCCCTGGGGAAAAGATAAAAACATGTCCCGGGAAAAGCGCGACATGTTCCACTACTACGCCACCATGATGGAGCCCTGGGACGGCCCGGCCGCCATCCTCTTCTCCGACGGCGAGCAGGTCGGCGCCGTGCTCGACCGCAACGGGCTGCGCCCGGCGCGGTATCTGGTCACGAATGACGGGTATCTGATCCTCGCATCCGAGGTCGGCGCGCTGCCGGTCGCGCCGGAGAAGATCGTGCGCAAATCCCGCCTGCAGCCGGGCAAGATGCTGCTCGTCGACACCAGGACCGGGACGGTCCTCGAGGATGCGGCGATCAAGCACCGCTACGCCGCGCAGAATCCCTACGGCGAATGGCTCGATCAGGAGCTGCTGCAGCTGGCCGATATCCCCATCCCCAACCGGAAGGTCCCGGAATACACGGCCCAGGAGCGCAGCCGCCTGTACAAGATCTTCGGCTACACCTACGACGAGATCCACTCGGCCATTTTGCCCATGGCGAAAAACGGCGCGGAGCCGACGGCCTCCATGGGCGCGGATATCCCGCTGGCCGTGCTGTCGGAAAAGCACCAGCCGCTGTTCTACTACTTCAAGCAGATGTTTGCGCAGGTCACGAACCCGCCCATCGACGCACTGCGCGAGGCGATCGTCACCGATACGACCGTCTACGCCGGCTCCGACGGCAATCTGCTGGCCGACTGCGCGGAAAACTGCCGCGTCCTGCAGATCAACAACCCCGTCCTTTCCAGCCGCGATCTCATGAAGATCGAGGGGCTCCATATGCCGGGCCTGCAGGCGAAAAAGGTCTCGCTGCTGTACTACAAGAATTCCTCGCTCGCGCTTGCGCTCGACCGGCTTTTCGTCGCCTGCGACAAGGCGTATTACGCAGGCGCGAACATCCTCATCCTCTCCGACCGCGGCGTGGATGAGAACCATATCGCCATCCCGTCGCTGCTGGCGGTCTCCGCCGTGCAGCAGTATCTGGTGCGCACGAAGAAGCGCACTGCGATCTCCATCATCCTCGAAAGCGCAGAGCCGCGCGATGTGCACCACTTCGCCACCCTCTTCGGCTACGGCGCGAGCGCCGTCAACCCCTATCTGGCGCAGGACTGCATCGGCGAGCTCATCGCGGGCGGGGCGCTCAACAAGGACTATTACGCCGCCGTCGACGCGTACAACAAGGCGATTCTGGACGGCGTGATGCGCATTGCCTCCAAGATGGGCATTTCCAGCATGCAGTCGTACGAGGGCGCGCAGATCTTTGAGGCCGTCGGCATCTGCAAGGACGTGGTGGACCGCTATTTTACCAACACCGTCAGCCGCGTCGGCGGCATCGGTCTGCAGGAGATCAACGAGGCAGTCCTCTGGCGGCATGACCGGGCGTACGATCCCATGGATCTGACCGCCGACCTGACCGTCGATTCCTCCGGCTTCCACAAGCTCCGCTCCGGCAGCGACATGGAAGACCATATGTATAACCCCCTGACCATCCTCACGCTGCAGCAGGCGGTCCGCACCGGCGATTTTGACTGCTTCCGCCGCTACTCCGCCATGGTCGACGACGAGCAGCTGCCGCATACGCTGCGCGGTCTGCTCGGCTTCCGCTTCGATGAGACGAAAGCCATCCCGCTCAGCGAGGTCGAACCCGTCTCGAGCATCGTCCGGCGCTTTAAGACCGGAGCCATGTCCTACGGCTCCATCTCCGAGGAGGCGCACCGCTGCCTGGCCGCCGCCATGAACCGTCTGGGCGGAAAGTCCAACTCCGGCGAGGGCGGCGAGGAGCCCGCGCGGCTCGGCACCGAGGAAAACTCCGCCATCAAGCAGGTCGCCTCCGGCCGCTTCGGCGTGACGAGCGAATATCTTGTGAGCGCGAAGGAGATCCAGATCAAGCTGGCGCAGGGCGCCAAGCCCGGCGAGGGCGGCCATCTGCCCGGCAGCAAGGTCTGGCCGTGGATCGCGCGGACGCGGCATTCCACGCCCGGCGTGGCCCTCATCTCCCCGCCGCCGCACCACGATATCTACTCGATCGAGGATCTGGCGCAGCTGATCTACGATCTCAAATGCGCCAATGAAAACGCGGAGATCTCCGTCAAGCTCGTCTCCGAGGCGGGCGTCGGCACCATCGCCGCGGGCGTTGCCAAGGCGGGCGCGCAGACGGTCCTCATCTCCGGCTACGACGGCGGGACCGGCGCCGCGCCCCGAAGCTCCATCTATAACGCTGGTCTGCCCTGGGAGCTCGGTCTGGCCGAGGCGCACCAGAGCCTTATCGCCAACGGCCTGCGCGGCCGCGTGCGCCTCGAGACCGACGGCAAGCTCATGACCGGCCGCGACGTGGCCATCGCCTGCATGCTGGGCGCAGAGGAATTCGGCTTTGCCACCGCGCCGCTGGTGTGCCTCGGCTGCGTCATGATGCGCGTGTGCAATCTCGACACCTGCCCGATGGGCATTGCCACCCAGCGGCCGGAGCTGCGGAAAAACTTCTGCGGCAAGCCCGAATACGTGGTGAATTTCATGGAATTCGTCGCGCAGGAGCTGCGGCTGATCCTGGCGAAGCTCGGCGTGCGCACCGTGGACGAGCTGGTCGGCCATACGGAGTATCTGCAGATCCTGCCGCACCAGATCACCCAGCGCGCGGCCATGGTGGACGTATCCGGCATTCTCGCCCGCTGCGGCGGGGAAAACTGCCGCTATGACCCGGCGCAGCGGTTCGACTTCAAGCTCGATGCGACGCTTGACAAAAAGGTCCTTCTGCCGCTGCTGCCGAAGAAGGGCAAGCCGGCCGCTCCGAAGCAGTGCGCGCTCGACATTTCCTGCACCGACCGGGCCTTCGGCACGCTTTTCGGTGCGGAGATCACGCGCCGCTGGGGCGGCACGCTTCCGGACGATACCTACCAGATCCGCTGCCGCGGCGGTGCGGGGCAGTCGTTCGGCGCGTTCCTGCCGAAGGGCGTGACGCTCACGCTCGAGGGCGACAGCAACGATTACTTCGGCAAGGGCCTGTCCGGCGGCAAGCTGGCCGTCTATGCAGACCCCGCGAGCATCTTTGACCCGGCCGAGAACGTCATCATCGGCAACGTCGCGCTCTACGGTGCGACGAGCGGCAGCGCGTTCATCTCCGGCGTCGCGGGCGAGCGGTTCTGCGTGCGCAATTCCGGCGCGACCGCCGTCGTCGAGGGCGTCGGCGACCACGGCTGCGAGTACATGACGGGCGGCACCGTCGTCGTGCTCGGGCGCACGGGGCGGAACTTCGCCGCCGGCATGTCGGGCGGCGTCGCCTACGTGCTCGACCCCGAGCATAAGCTCTACCTGCGCGTCAACAAGGAGCTCGTCTCCGTCGAGACGGTCTCTCAGAAGCAGGATATCGCCCGCCTGAAGGAGCTCCTGCGCCGCCACGTGGAGGCGACCGGTTCCAAAAAGGCCCGCCAGATTCTGGAGCACTTCGACGAGCGGATCCCGGATTTCAAGAAGATCATTCCGTACGACTACAGTCACATGCTGCAGCTGATCGGCCGCTTTGAGGCCGCCGGGATGACGCGGGACGAGGCCGAGCTCGAAGCATTTTTGAAGCGGGAGGAATAAGCCATGGGAAAACCGACTGGATTTCTGGATTACGCGCGCATGGACTGCCCGGCGCGCAGCGCCGAGGCCTGCGTGGCGGACTGGGCCCCGCTCGATCTTCCGCTCTCGGAAAAAAACCGCCGCCGGCAGTCCGGCCGCTGCATGGACTGCGGCGTGCCCTTCTGCCAGGCCGGCGTGACGTTTGACGGCGCGCTGCTCGGCTGCCCGCTGCACAACCTCATCCCGGAGTGGAACGACCTGCTCTGGAACGGAAATTATGAGGGCGCGCTACAGCGTCTGCTGAAGACCAGCCCCTTCCCGGAGTTTACCGCCCGCGTCTGCCCGGCGCTGTGCGAAAAGGCCTGCGTCTGCGGCCGGGTCTCGCAGCCGGTGACGGTGCGGGAAAATGAGCTTTCGATCATCGAATACGCCTTTGAAAACGACCTGATGCAGCCCATGCCGCCTGCCGCGCGGTCGGATAAGCGCATCGCGGTCGTTGGCTCCGGCCCGGCCGGGCTCTCCGCCGCCTATTATCTCAATCGCCGCGGCCACCACGTGACGGTCTTTGAACGCGATCCGCTGCCGGGCGGGCTTCTGACCTACGGCATCCCGGAGATGAAGCTGCCGAAGCGGATCGTCACCCGCCGCATCTCTCTTCTCGAGCAGGAGGGCGTCGTGTTCCGGACAAATTGCTGCGTCGGCCGGGATCTGAGCCCGGAGGCGCTGGCCGCGGAGTTTGACCTTGCGATCTTCTGCTGCGGCGCGCAGCAGCCGCGGCCGCTGCCGTTTGCAGAGACGGGCGGGGTATTCTACGCGCTCGACTATCTGCGCGCTTCGGCGCAGTCGCTCCTGGCGCAGGCAGGACCGGCCGTCACGGCGGCCGGGAAGCACGTCGTGCTCGTCGGCGCGGGCGACAGCGCGTCGGACTGCGTATCCGTCGCCCTGCGGCAGGGCTGCCGCAGTCTCACGCAGCTCATCCGCAAGCCGCGCACCGCAAGCACGGAAAAGCGCGACCATGCGCACGAGGAGGCGGAGGCCGTCTTCGGCGCAGACATCCGGCGCTATGAGACGCAGATCGACAGCCTCAGCTGCGGCGCGGACGGCGCGGTCAGCGCCGTGACCCTGCGGGAAAGCGGCGAGCAGCTGCCCTGCGATCTGCTGCTGCTCGCCTCGGGCTTCTCCGGCTGCGAAGCCGCGTCGCTTGAAGCCTGCGAGGCCGTCCGGCAGACCGGCGTCCCGGTCCTGACCGCGGGCGATATGGCCTCCGGCGCGTCCCTCGTCGTCCTCGCCATCGCCAGCGGCAAACAGGCCGCCGCCCGGGCCGACGCCAGCCTCATGGGCTACACCAACATTCTCTGACCCCACAGCCCACGCATACAAAACAGCCGGAGAGCAACTGCTCTCCGGCTGTTTTTTTCTTATATCACCCCAAGGCCCTTGATGAAGATGAGCAGGGCCATCAGAATGCAGAAGGCCCAGCCGATGTAGCGGCTGGCGATCTCCCAGTCGGAGGGCTCGGCCTGCTCCACGTCGCGGACCCGGAAAGACAGGTCCCAGCGGAACAGCTCGTCCGCAAACAGGATCGAGAACGCGGTCACGGCGCAGACGAACACACCGCCGAACCACGCGGCCCAGACCCCCTTGTGCTGCAGCTCCGGCCCCTCCGTCAGCTCGAGGATCGTCCGGACCGACAGTTCCATCGGGTCGACCTCGTTTCCGTTTCCATCCAGCGTCACTCCGCTGCTCGTGATAGCAGTGATGGACAGATCCAGGTCTATGCTTCCGTCCTCGTGATACAGCAGGGTCTCGCCTCCGTTCTCCATCACGCCGCCGCGGAACAGGATCGTATCCCCGCAGCGGACCTCCACGCCGGTCAGATACCGGCTCAGTTCGCTGTCCGGGCGCGCGTCCGGATCCTCCGTCACGGTATAGGGGCCGTAGATCTTATCCCCGTACTGAAATTCCACCGACTTGTCCGCATGCACGGTAAAGCGCGCGGCCTCGCCCCGGAGCTTGCCGGAATAGACGGTCGTGTCCCCCTCCTGCGCGGGCGTCAGGATCGTGTCCTGATACAAAAACCCCACCCGCGCCGTCGTCACCGGATAGAGCACCGAAAATACCAAAATCATCACCGCACCGCACACCAAAAGCGCGATCTGATACCGCCCCAGCCCCCTGAGCCGTTCCATAAGCCGCCTCCCTTTCATCCCGATCGCCGGTTCTCTCTGCTTCCATTATAAATGCCGCCAGTCCGATGTCAACCCCGCAAGTCAGTGCGCCGTCCTGCGGAGCAGGCGTTCGTGCATGAGGATCATAAGAGCCAGCAGGGCGAGCAGGCATCGAGAATGGATCTAACGGCCCTGCGCTTTGCGCAGGGCCGTTTGGTGTTTCAGAAATTCGCGTTCTGGTATTCTGTTGGGCTCATGCCGGTGAGTTTTTTGAAGGTGCCGGAGAAGTAGGTGATGTCTTTATAGCCCACGGCTTCGGCGACCTCGTAGACGCGGAGCTTTCCCTTCTTGAGAAGCGTCATGGCCTTCTGCATCCGGCAGCGCGTGAGATAGCTCCCCACCGTACAGTCGGTCTCCTTCTTGAACAGGTGGCTCAGGTGTCCCTCGCTCAGGCCAAGGCTTGCCGCCACCTGCCCTACGGACAGGCCGGGGTCCGCGCAGTTTCCTGCGATATAGTCCATCGCTTCCTGCACATAGCGGCTCTTGGCTCCCGTGCGGATCGCGGGAAGCTGCGCTTCCGGCTCCTTTTTCCGGCTGCTCAGCTTTTTCTGCAGCGCAAGCACCGCGTTTTCCAGATCCCCGTCATGAAACGGCTTGAGCAGAAAATCCACCGCTCCCAGCCGAAGGGCCGTCTGCGCATAGGTGAAGCTGTCATAGGCTGTGAGGATGATGATATACGCGTCGCATCCCGCCTCGCGCAGCTTCGCGATCATCTCGAGCCCGTCCATTTTCGGCATTTTCAGGTCCGTGATGATGAGCGACGGCCTGCTTTTTTCCGCCTGCGCAATGCCCTCCTCGCCGTTGGCCGCCTCGCCGACGACCACGCAGCCAAGGCTCTGCCAGTCCGTCGCCAGCACGATGCCCTTCCGGATCATTTCTTCGTCTTCCACGACCAGGACCCGCATCATTCCGCATCCCTCCTTCTGACCGGCAGTCTTGCCGTGATACAGGCGCCGGTCCCGTCCGTCCGGTTGTCCAGACGCAGGCCAAAGCGCTCGCCGTAATGTTTTTTGAGGATCGTATCCACATTAAAAAGCCCCAGATGCCGTGTCTGCTTCTCAGGCGGCCGGTATGGGCCGAGAAGCGCCTCGGGCAGCCCCGCGCCGTTGTCGCAGACGCGGATCTCGAGCGTTTCGTCTTCCAGTTCTCTCGCTTCCACCGTGAGCTTTCCGTCCGGTACGCCGGAAAGACCGTGCAGGATCGCGTTTTCCGCCAGCGGCTGGAGCATCATCTTGGGGACCATGCACGAAAGCAGCGCCTCCGGCACGGTCTGCTCGTAGGTAAAGCTGTCGGACAAGCGGATGCGCTGGATCTCCACATACCGCCCGAGGATCTGCAGCTCCTTTTCCAGCGGCACAAACTCGTCCGGCAAGATGCAGAAGCGCAGGATGTCGGCCAGGTTCGTCGACATCAGCGCGACCTGCGGCACCTGATTGATCTTGCTGATCCACTTCATCGTGTCCAGCGTATTGCACAGAAAGTGCGGGTTCAGCTGCGCCTGCAGCATCCGGATCTGCGCGTCGTTGAGCGCCTGCTGATTTTCCAGCAGCGCCTGCTGGTTGCGGCGCAGGGAGAGCACCATGCGGTTGAACTGCTGGGCAAGCTCGCTGAGCTCGTCGTGCCGGTCTTCCTCAATGGCGACCTGCACCTGCAGATCGTTCTGCCCGACCTGCGAGATCGCGTCATGGAGCCTTCCGATGGGCCGGAACATCTGCCGGCTGAGCTGCAGACTCAGGAAAATGCTCACCGCTGCGCCGCCCAGCGCGCAAAGCGCGCTCACCGTATATAACAGGCGCAGCGTCCCGCGTGTAAACACCTGCGGCTGCTGCAGGACCAGATAGAGCCCCGTCACGCTGTCCTGCCGGGCGGTATAGAGAAAGTCGTCGGAAAATCCGGTCAGCGCCTTCCCGGCCAGAAGCTGCGACCGCAGCGCGCTGGCCAGCGTCTGGACCTGCGCCGGCTTGGTGCAGTAGATGCCGTGCCAGAAGCGGTCCATCACAAGCAGCTCGTTCTGCGCGCCCGCCATACCGTCGAGCGCCTCGCGCAGCTGCTGTTCGTACATGACCGCCACAAGAAAGCCGGCCGTTTTTCCGCTCACCGTCAGCCGCGCCGCGGCGCGCAGGACCGGCGCGTCCGGATCGGTCGGGTCTTCGCTCGCGCTGTAGACGAGCGTCCCGTTTTCGGCCTGCGCCGCTTCGTATAAGATCCCCCAGTCGGGGCTGAGCGCGTCTTCCCCGGGCGCAGCCTGCGTGGAGTATAGAAGCGTGCCGTCCGCGCTGTAGAGATCGAACCGCGCGGTGCTGCGCACCGCGGCCGTCGCGGTATAGAGACTGCTATAGACCTTGGCGCTGTCCTCCTGCGCGCCCGCGAGGGCCCGCGTGACGAGTCCGTCCCGCTGCAGACTTTCCGCCGCGGAGAGAATGCCGTCCTGCATCGTGTTCAGCGCGTGGCAGGCGCTGCTCAGCTGCTGCTGCGCGTTCTGTTGCTGGTCGGCGGTCATGCGGAACCGGAAGATCTGCAGCAAAAGCGCCGAGCACAGAAGCAGCGGCGCGAGCGACACGGCAAGAAACGCCGCGTTCAGCCGCTGCCGGAAGGAATGGAAATGAAGCCGCTTCATGCGCCCGCCTCCGTTCCCAGATAAAATTCCCAGCTCATCAGCAGCGCTTCGCGGCTGCGGCTGGCCCAGCCGACGTCATAGTCGACCTGCGGGATCTGGCTCAGAGCCGGGAGCGTCCCCGTGTTTTCCAGATCCCCGCGCACCGAGCGGCGGCAGAAGCGCTCCTGCAGGAGCTTCTGCACGCTGAGGCTGACCGTGAAATCCACGAACAGCTTTGCGTTTTCCTCGTGCGGCGCGCCCTTCAGGATCGCGCAGCCGTCCGGTACGCAGCTCGTCCCGTCTGCCGGATAGACCATTACAAGCTCGTCGCCCGCGGCGATGCTGCGGCTGGCCGTCTCTTCGAGCGTCACGCCGACGACGGCCTGCCCGCCCGCGACGGCGGTCAGGACCGCGCCGGAGCTCTGCAGCTGCTTTCCGTCAAGATTTTCGGCAAAGGCCTGCAGAATTTCATCCGTTTCGCCCGGAAGCGCGCAGAGCATCGTGACGAGCGCCGTATAGCTCGAGCCGGAGACCGACGGGTCGGCAAAGGCGATCTTTCCCGCAAGCTCCGGCCGGAGCAGATCGGCCCAGCCGGTGATCTCCTCCGCGCCGACAAGCTTGGGATTGTAGACAAAGACGAGCGGCAGCGACGAAAACGGCGTCCAGATATCGTCCTTCGCGCGGTACTGCGGCAGGATCGCGTCGGCATCCGCGCAGGTGTAGGGCGCAAACAGGTCCTGATACGATTCCAGGCTTTCCACGCCGCCGCCGAACATCACGTCCGCCTGCGGCGCGTCGGTCTTTGCCGCAAGCTGCTCGAGCAGCTCATTGGAGCCTCCCTCGACCACCGTGACCCATACGCCGGTCCGTGCCTCAAATTCCTTGACGATCGGCTGCCAGACCTCTTTTTTATGTGAGGTATATAGGATCAGCCGCTGCGATTCCTCCGGCGCATAGTCCGGCAGCGGCTCGGAGGCGGCGCAGCCGCACAGCAGTGCGAGCAGCAGCGCCAGAAGCAGCATCCGCCATTTTTTCATCGTTTCACCCTCCATCGGGGCAGTAATTTTGACCTAATTATAGCACACCGCTCCTGCTCTTTTCATCCATTTATCACAAGAATGTCAGAGGATTACAAGAAAACGCAGAATTGTCCCCTGTCCTTTTGTGCAAATAGCCGGTAAAATAGAGCTATCCAAACAGTGCCAGGCACTGCCCGGTGAAAAATTTTACAGGAGGAAACACACATGAAAAAGATTCTTGCATTTCTGCTTGCAGTTTCTATGATCCTGGCGATGGCCGCGTGCGCAGCCGCTCCGGCCCAGACCACCACGGAAACCGCGCAGACCGAACAGACGGAACAGACCCCCGCGGCAGAGCCCGCCGCAGAGGAGCCCGCTTCCGAGCCCGCAGCTCCGGCTGAGGAAGAAAACCTCACCGAGACCCAGAAGATCATCAAGGAAGCCGAAGGCATGAGCCTCGAGGAGCTGGCCAAGAAGGCCATCGAGGAATCCAACGGCAAGATGTTCTACGGCGTCGGCAACTCCAGCCGCGGCAAGAGCGCCCTGCCGCTGTTCATCGAGTACCTGCAGACCATCGACCCCAGCTACAGCATGGAGTTCGAGTGGCAGCAGCCCAAGAACAACAAGATCTTCGATCAGCTGACCGCTGACTCCCTGAAGGATACCGGCACGTTCGCCATGACCCTCATCCAGGACGGCAACCAGATCGAAAGCAAGATGGTCCAGACCGGCATCCTCGATACCTTCATCCCGAAGGATTGGGCAGACGCCAACGGCACCACGGCCGACGCTTACACCGGCTTCCTGCCGCTGCAGACCCTCAACAAGGTCTTTATGTACAACTGCACCGGCGACAAGACCTATGACAACTGCTGGGACTTCGTTGCCGAAGGCGAGCACGGCCTGTACATGGACATCGACTCCGAGATCGTCGGCAAGAACTTCCTGTACATGCTGACCCGTGACGACTACGCAGCTTGGATGAAGGAGTCCTTTGAGGCTCTGTCCGCTGACGAGCAGGCATACTTCCAGCCCACCATCACCGAGATGGAAGCGGACGCTGCCGACCTCGGCCTCGGCGCTGACGGCGCTTACGCGCTGGCCTGGATCAAGCTGTGGGTCGAAAGCTACAACGCCCAGACCGACGACGGCCCCATCTGCAACACCCTGGTCGACGCCTCCGCGAAGGATCAGTTCGGCCTTCTGGTCTACTCGAAGCTCCGCTCCGTCGAAGAGTCCAGCTCCGTCTCCGTCAACAACATCAAGGTCGCCGCTTATGAAGACGGCTATCAGGGTATCGGCGGCTACGGCTACTGCCACTACCTGTTTGTCACCGACAACTCCCCGCTGCCCTGGACTGCCTGCGCCTTCATCGCCTACATGACCTGCACCGCCGACGGCTTCTCTGCCTGGGGCAAGGACATGGGCGGCTACTCCTCCAACCCGACCGTTGCTGAGGAAACGGAAGCCAACTTCCATCACTCCATCGGCGGCATGGCCGAGGACGGCACCACCGTTGAGTTCGCAGCCAAGAACGACCGCGGCTACGAATGGTGGACCACCAACGGCAAGCTGGTCCTGGAAGATCCGGAATACTGCGCGGACGTGGCCTTCACCGTCGGCAGCTGGATCGAGATGCTGACCAAGTACTCCGCAGGCTAACCTGTCATTTCGCACCGTTTCCGGCGCCCCTGGATGCGCGCATCCAGGGGCGCCTTTCAAAAGCGCTGTTTCCTGGATCCTTTTTGTAGGGGCCGATGCCCGCATCGGCCCGTTCTGCCCCCCCATGCGGAGCCGTACGGATGGGCCGGTGCGGGCATCGGCCCCTACTGCAGGCAGCGTTTTCACGCCCCCTGATCTGTCCCTTCAAACCTGAGAAAAGAGGAGGAAGCCATGAGCAAACCAACCACCCTCCGCGCCAGCCGGACCACCATCGTCCTCAATAAGGTCAAGACCTTCTTTTCCAAGCCGCACAACGTCATTCTGCTTCTGCTTGGTATCGTTCTGACCTTCACCACCGTCGCGCCGATCGTCGCCATCGTGCAGGATACCTTCAAGATCCACGCCGGCACCATCGATGCCCACCTGACGGGGCAGGCCTCCGGCTATACCACGGTCAACTATATTGACCTCTTCACCAGCCGCATGGCGAAGACAAACCTCTGGACGCCGCTTCTCAATACCGTCCTGCTCGCCGTCGGCACCTGCATCGTCTCCATTCTCTACGGCGGTCTGTTCGCATTCCTGATCACGAGGACCGACCTTGCCTGGAGAAAATATCTGAGTTCCATTTTCATTTTCCCGTACATCATGCCGCAGTGGACGCTCGCCGTCGTGTGGCAGAACCTGTTCAATTCCAACGCCGTTACCGGCACGTCCAACGGCCTGCTTGCCGCTCTGTTCGGCATCAACATGCCGATATGGTGGTGCAAGGGCCTGTTCCCGAGCCTGATGGTCCTTGGCCTGCACTACGCGCCGTTTGCCTATATCCTGATCGGCGGCATCTTCCGCAACATGGATGCGAACCTTGAGGAGGCTGCGACCATCCTCGATACCCCCAAGTGGAAGACCATGTTCCGCATCACGCTCCCGATGGTCAAGCCCGCGATCCTGTCGACCATCCTGCTTGTCTTCGGCAGCGCCATGGGCTCGTATCCGGTGCCGCATTATCTGGGCCTGAGCACGCTGTCGACCAAGTACGTCTCGATGAACTCCAAGTACACGGGCGAGGCGAGCATCCTTGCCATCATCATGATGGTCTTCGGCGTAGCGATCATGCTGCTCAACCAGCTGTCTCTCAGGAGCCGCAAAAACTACACCACCGTCACCGGCAAATCCGGCCAGATCTCCAAGATCACGCTCGGGAAATACGGCAGGTACATCATTGCCATCATCCTTGTCATCTTCACGTTCTTCACGAGCATTTTCCCCATCATCTCGTTCGCCTTTGAGACCTTCCTGCCGAACCCGGGCGACTATTCCTTCCTCTATACGGGCGATGCCTCGAACCTCACGACCAAGTGGTGGCTCACGAGCGAGAACGTCACCGAAAACGGCATGTACGGCCAGAAGGGCATCTTGTACAATGAGACCATCTGGCGGGCCTTCAAGGGCACGATCCTCGTCTCCGTCGCCTGCGCGCTGCTGGCCGGCACCATCGGCACGATGATCGGCTACGCCGTCTCCAAAAACCGCCGCAGCCGATGGGCCAACTACGTCAACTCCGTCGCCTTCCTGCCCTACCTCATGCCGTCCATCGCCGTCGGCGTCGCGTTTTTCATCCTGTTCTCCACCGAGAAGCTCAACCTCTTCAACACCTACACGCTGCTGATCATCGTGGGCACGGTCAAATACATCCCGTTTGCCAGCAGAAGCTCGCTCAACTCCATGCTGCAGCTCTCCGGCGAGATCGAAGAGGCTGCCATCATCCAGGATATCCCCTGGATCCAGCGTATGACGCGGATCATCATCCCGATCCAGAAGTCCTCGATCATTTCGGGCTTCCTGCTTCCGTTCATGACCTGCCTGCGCGAGCTGTCTTTGTTCATGCTGCTGTGTGTGCAGGGCTTCATCCTCTCGACCACGCTCGATTACTTCGATGAGATGGGCCTGTACGCCTTCTCCAGCGGCATCAACCTGATTCTGATCATCACGATCCTCATCTGCAACACTCTGGTGAACAAGATCACCGGAGCAAGCCTTGACAAGGGAATAGGAGGTTAAGCACATGCCTGAAATCAAACTCGAACACGTCACCAAGCGCTGGGCCAAGTTCTACGCTGTGGAAGACCTGAATCTTACCATTGAGAATAACGCGTTCGTCACGCTGCTCGGCCCCTCCGGCTGCGGCAAGACCACGACGCTCCGCATGATCGCGGGTCTGGAGACCCCGACGTCGGGCCGCATCACGATCGGCGACAAGGTCGTCTTTGACAGCGACCTCGGCATCAACGTCCCGGCCAACAAGCGCAAGGTCGGCTTCCTGTTCCAGAACTATGCGCTCTGGCCCAACATGACGGTCTACCAGAACATCTCCTTCGGCCTCTCCAACATCAAAGAGGAGCTCCCGAAGATCGACTTCGAGGCCAAAAACGCTGCACGTCTGGCTCAGATCCTCCAGACCCCGGCCGATGTGACCGCCGTCCTGGACGAGTGCCGCGACAAGGACGGCAAGCTGGAAGAAAAGAAGGCCGTCCTCAAGCTCATCGACGCCTTTACGCTCTCGCAGTACACGGCGAAGAAGCTCTTCGGCTATCATCTGGAAAACGGGGCCGACTGCGCCGCCGCGATCGCCGCACTGCAGGCAAAGGTCGACGCAGCCCATAAGGCCGCGAAGGACGCGGGCTGCACGCTGGACGAGGAGTTCCGCTTCTGCAGGGACGGCAGCGTCGTCAAGCAGACGAGAAAGCTCACGAAGGAGGAGATCGACCTCTCCGTCCGCCGCGTCAGCCGCATCGTCAAGATCGGCATGTTCATGGACCGGTATCCGGCCGAGCTCTCCGGCGGCCAGCAGCAGCGTGTCGCCATCGCAAGAACGCTCGCGCCGGAGCCCACGGTTTTGTTCATGGACGAACCGCTGTCGAACCTCGACGCGAAGCTGCGGCTCGAGATGCGCTATGAGCTGCAGCGTCTGCACGTGGAGACCGGCTCGACCTTCGTCTACGTCACGCACGACCAGATGGAGGCCATGACGCTCGCCACGCAGATCTGCCTCATCAATAACGGCGTTCTGCAGCAGTATGAAGCGCCGCTGGATGTCTATCATCACCCGGCGAACCTCTTTGTCGCCGACTTCGTCGGCAACCCGTCCATCAACTTTGTCGAAGCCAAGGGCAAGCAGGCAGCCGACGGCTCGCTGACCCTCACGGTCCTCGGTGGGCTGACAGCCAGATTCTGCCCGGCAAAGGCGCTCGAGCTTTCCAAGTGGTTCGCAGACCGCGACGCAGCTGCCGCCAAGAAAGCCGCCGACCTCAAGGAGAAAGCCGCCCAGAAGGGCTACGTCGAAAAGGGCAACAAGGATGAGGTCTTCCGCTATCATATCGCAAAGGTCGACGAGGAAGACGACTCCCTTGCGGAGCTTCCCGAGATCACGAACGAAGATTTTGTCCTCGGCATCCGCCCGGAGTTCCTCGACATCGCGGACGAAGGGAACCTCCGCGGCGAGATCTACGGCGCCATGCCCACCGGCATGGAGTCGACGATCAAGGTCCGCGTAGGCGGCTTCCTGCTGACCGGCGTCGTCTTCGGCAGCTCGCTCTTTACCATCGGCACCGAGGTCCCGCTCTCCGTTACCGGTGACCAGATCATGCTCTTTGACCGCAAGTCCGGCCAGTGCATCACCTCTGGCACCCTGAATTTCTGATCCAACCGCAAACCGGCCGATGCACCTGCATCGGCCGGTTTTCTTGGAGCCCCGCCTGGACACTATGCACAATAAGGAGGCAATTCCATGGACCTTTCCCGCTCCCGTTTTTCCGAATGGCTGGCGCAGCCGCTGCTGGACACCGATCTGAAAGAAGAACTGCTGGAAATGGCCGACAGCCCGCAGAAGATCGAAGACGCCTTTGGCTGCGAGCTGCAGTTCGGCACCGGCGGCCTGCGCGGCATTCTCGGCGCGGGCACGAACCGCATGAACATCCACGTCGTCCGCCGCGCCGCGCAGGCCACGGCGGACGTTCTGACCGCTGCCGGTCTTCCCCGGCGCGCTGCCATCGGCTATGACAGCCGCATCGGCAGCGAGCGCTTTGCCCGGGAGACCGCCTGCGTGCTGGCCGCGAACGGCATTGAGACCTACCTCTATCCGCGGCTCGAGCCCGTCCCGGCGCTGAGCTTTGCCGTGCGGACGCTTTCCTGCGGCGCCGGCATCTGCATCACCGCCAGCCACAATCCCGCGCAGTACAACGGCTTCAAGGTCTACGGCCCGGACGGCTGCCAGCTGACGCCCGACCGAGCCGCGCAGATCGCGGAAAAGCTGCAGTCACACTCGTACTTTGACGGGCGCAAGACGGAAAGCTTTGCTTCGCTTCTCGCCGCAGGCCGGATCCGCTGGATCCCGGACGCCGTTCTGGACGCGTTCGTCGACGCGGTCCTTGCCCTGCGTATGGGCAGCGGCGCGCTTTCGGACCTCAGCGTCGTCTATACGCCGCTCCACGGCTCCGGCCTGGAGTGCGTGGAAAAGCTGCTCGGAAGACTTGGCGTCGGACGGCTGACGCTCGTCGAGGCGCAGAAGGACCCGGACGGTCATTTCCCGACCTGCCCCTATCCCAACCCCGAGATCCCCGAGGCCATGGCGCTCGGCCTTGCTTGCTGCGCGCGCGTGCATCCCGATCTTCTGATCGGCACGGACCCGGACTGCGACCGCTGCGGCGTGGCCGTCCCAGACAAAGCGGGCGGATACCGGCTGCTCACGGGCAACGAGATCGGCGTGCTCCTGCTCGACTATCTCTGCAAACGGCGGCTTCAGAACGGCGCCATGCCGGAAAACCCCGTCGCTGTCACCACCATCGTCTCGACCGATATGGCCGACGCCGTGGCGCAGAAATACGGCGTGGAGCTGCGCCGCACGCTCACGGGCTTCAAGTTCATCGGCGAGCAGATCGGTCTTCTCGAGCGGGAGGGCCACCCGGAACGCTTCGTGTTCGGCTTTGAAGAAAGCTACGGCTATCTCTCCGGCTCGCACGTGCGCGATAAGGACGGCGTGAATGCCGTCCTCCTCGTCTGTGAGGCGGCGGACTGGTATCGCAGGCGCGGCATGACGCTGTCGGACGCCATGGACGCGCTCTACCGCGAGTTCGGCTATTTTGCCTGCGCGCAGAAAAGCGTTTGCTTCTCCGGCGCGCACGCCATGCAGGAGATGGCGGCCCGGATGGCCCGTCTGCGGGAAGACCTGCCCGAGACCATCGCCGGCTTCCGTGTCGCCGGCGTCACGGACTACCTGACGCAGCAGACCGGCCTGCCGCGCACCGACGTCCTCGAATTCCGCCTGGAGCCCCGTTCCAAGCTCATCCTCCGCCCCTCTGGCACCGAACCCAAACTCAAATGCTACCTCACCGCCCCCGCCCCCTCCGCC
>ERZ1026844.460-NODE-460-length-30334-cov-15.474355_pt1 | contig 30334 bp, 30 predicted proteins | sample MGYA00380152_ERZ1026844 | MGnify/ENA primary metagenome ERZ1026844 (study PRJEB33269, sample SAMEA4719788) | human gut metagenome | biome: human-associated habitat; feature: organic feature; material: feces | place: Cameroon | collected 2013-10 ... | reverse complement strand
TGTGCTCATTTCTTCCTTTCCAAACCGCAAACTGAATTTGCGGTTTGGGTTTTATTGCAAATCTGCGACAACAATCCCTCAGGCGCGTAGTTTATGCCATTATTGGTACGCCAGCTCCCTTTACACAAGGGAGCCTTGGAGAGGCGAACATTCAGAAACGAGAGAATAAGAGAGGAATCGACCGATGAAAAAGTTCTTCAATGAATTCAAAACCTTCATCTCCCGCGGCAACGTCATGGACATGGCCATCGGCGTTGTCATTGCCACGGCCTTCGGCAAGATCAGCGCCAGCCTCGTCGCGGATATCATCATGCCGCTCATCGGCTGCCTGATCGGCGGCGTCGACCTGTCGACGCTCAATATCACGCTCCAGCCCGCTGTCATGGAGGGCGAGACCGTCGTCAAGGAAGCCGTCGTGCTGGGTCTCGGCACCTTCCTGACCACGATCATCGATTTCATCCTGATCGCCTTCGTCGTCTTCCTTGTGGTCAAGGCGATGAACACCGCAAAGGCCAAGCTCGAAAAGCCCGCCGAGCCGGAACCCGAAAAAGCGCCCGAGCCCACCAAAGAAGAGCTCCTGCTCACCGAGATCCGTGACCTGCTCAAGAACAAATAAGCGAAATGAGACCGGAGGCGCGCCGCATTTTTGCGGCGCGCCTCTTTCTTTTTCCGGAAACATGCAATATAATAGCTACAACTATATGTAAATTGGGGAGGAGGCGCCTGCGATGCTGCCGGAAGGATTCATACTGCGGATGCAGTCGCTGCTGGGAGAAGAATACGCGGCGTTCAGCGCCTCGTTTGACCGGCCGCTGTGCACCGGCCTGCGGCTGAACCCGCTGAAGACGGGCTTTACGGGCGATCTGTCCCGCTTTTCCCTCTCCCCTGTCCCGTGGTGCCCGACGGGGTACGTCTATGACGCGGCTTCGCGGCCTGGCCTGTCTTCGTATCACGCGGCAGGCCTGTATTACCTGCAGGAGCCGAGCGCTATGGCCCCCGCGGAGCTGCTGGACCCGCAGCCCGGCGAGCGCGTGCTCGACCTGTGCGCCGCGCCCGGCGGAAAATCGACGCAGCTGGCCGGGAAGCTGCAGGGCCGCGGGCTTCTCGTCTGCAATGAAATTAACGCCAAGCGCGCGAAGATCCTCGCGGGGAACATCGAGCGGCTGGGCATCGCCAACGCGCTGGTCCTGAACGAGCACCCGAAAAAGCTCGAGGCGCGCTTCGAGGGCTATTTTGACAAGATCCTGGTCGACGCGCCCTGCTCCGGCGAGGGCATGTTCCGCAAGGAGGAGGCCGCCGTCACCGACTGGACCGAGGACACCAACGCCATCTGCGCCAACCGCCAGAGCGAGATCCTCACGTCCGCGGCAAAGATGCTGCGCCCGGGCGGGCGGCTGGTGTATTCCACATGTACCTTCTCGCCTGTGGAAAACGAGGGCGTGATCTCCGATTTTTTGTGGAGAAATCCCGATTTTTCTGTGGAAAACCGCCCCGCGCCGGACTTTTCCCCCGGCCGTCCGGACTGGGTGGAGCACCCCGCGCCGGGGCTTGAACACACCTTCCGCCTCTGGCCGCACAAGCTGCGCGGCGAAGGGCACTACGCGGCAGTCCTCAAAAAGGCCGGCGATGCGCCCGCGGAGAAGCTCCCTTTGGAGCCTGCGGCGAAGACGCCCGCGGAGCTGACGCAGTTCTGCCGCCAGACCGGCGCGGCGCTGCCGGAGGGAAAGCTTTTGCTGTTCGGGCAGGTGGCGTATCTCGTCCCGCAGGAGCTGCCGGAGATCAAGGGCCTGCGCGTGCTGCGCGCAGGGCTGGAGCTCGGGCAGACGATGAAAAACCGGTTTGAGCCCGCGCACGCCTGGGCGCTGTGGCTGAAGGGGCTGGAAAACAGCGTCTCGCTCGCGGCGGACGCGCCGGAGCTCGGGCAGTATCTGTCCGGAAACGTACTGCCGTCGGGGCTGCGCGGCTGGACGCTCGTGCGGGTGGACGGGCTCTCGCTCGGCTGGGCGAAGGGCGACGGTACCCAGCTCAAGAATCACTATCCGAAGGCGCTGCGGCGCCCGGTCTGAGAAACAGGAGGAAGCAACATGGCAAAGACAGTCCTGATCGTGGAGGATGAACGCGCGATCGTGGAAATTCTCAAATTCAATCTCAAGCGCGAGGGCTATGAGACGCTCGAGGCGCTCGACGGCGAGACCGGCCTGCTCCTCGCGCAGACGAAGGATCCGGATCTCATCCTGCTGGACGTGATGCTGCCGAAGATGAACGGCTTTGACATCTGCAAGACGCTCCGCGCGGAAAACCGCACGACGCCCATCATCATGCTGACCGCCCGCGAAGAGGAGATGGATAAGGTCTTCGGCCTGGAGACAGGCGCGGACGACTATATGACCAAGCCCTTCTCCATGAAGGAGCTCATGGCCCGCGTCAAGGCCAATATCCGCCGCCGCAGCATGGAATACACTCCAGCCACGCCCGCCCAGGCGGCCAACACCGTCGAAGCAGGCGGTCTGGCCCTCAACCAGGAGACCTATCAGGTGACGAAAAACGGCGTGCCGGTCGACCTGACGCAGAAGGAATACGACCTGCTCAGCTATCTCATCCGCGAGCGCGGCAAGGTCTTTTCCCGCGAAGATCTGATGCAGCGCGTGTGGAACTATGAATACTACGGCGACATGCGTACCGTCGACGTGACGGTGCGGCGGCTGCGCGAGAAGATCGAGGACGACCCCGGCAAGCCCCGGTATATCCTGACCCGGCGCGGCGTCGGCTATTACTTTGCGGGATAACGTCCCCGCGCGGAAAGGAGGAGCGGCCTATGCGGTCTCTTCGCATGAAGATGGTCATGATCATGGTCATCCTGATCCTGGCGCTCATGCTGACGACCGGCGCGTTTTTGATGAGCGGCGTCGGCAATTTCTACGTCTCGCAGTTCTATGAGCAGATGGAAGAGACGTTCACCCCGGAATTCATCGTCCAGCTGCAGCGGCTTTCGGAGGAAGACAACGCCCCCGCGCAGATGAAGGCGCTGCTGATGGCCCAGGCGGGGCTCGGCATCGACATCACGGGCCGCAACGTCTACATCCTCGACCAGACCGGCTCCGTGCTCGACAGCTCCAACCAGAAGACCAGCGTCTCCATGACGCAGAACATCCTCTCCGCCATGAACGGCGAGGTCGGCCAGAGCAGCGCGATCACGAACAACTACATGGACCTTGCCGTGCCGGTCGACGCCGCGTCCGGCAGCTATATCGCCTACATCCGCGATAACCGCGCCACGGTCGACGCGCTGACGAGCGAGCTGCTGAGCATCATCCTGCGCGCGCTGGTGCTGGGGCTTGTGATCTGCGTGATTTTGTCGTTCCTGCTCTCGCAGATCCTCATCACGCCCATCCGCGCGCTGACCATCGGCACCAAGCGCGTCGCCGCGGGCGACTATACCGGCCGCGTCACGGTCGACAGCCGTGACGAGATCGGCGATCTGACCCAGAACTTCAACCACATGGCCAAGGTCCTGCAGGATACCATCGCCGAGGCCGAAAACGAGCGCAACAAGCTCTCGACCCTGTTCCTGCACATGACCGACGGCGTCGTCGCCTTCAACGCGGCGGGCAGCGTCATCCACTATAACCCGGCGGCCACGCAGATGCTCGCGCAGAACCTGTCGGACCAGACGACCTTCGACGAGATCTTCTCGAAGGAGGCCGAGCTCGACACCCTCCTGACCCTCCGCCGCCCGCAGTATATCGAGACCCAGAAGACCGTCGGCGACCGGGAGCTGGAGCTGTTCATGGCCCCGTTCTCGTCCGACCATACGCAGGGCGGCGTGCTCGTCGTCATCCACGACGTGACCGAGCAGCGCAGGAGCGAGCAGCTCAAGCGCGAATTCGTCGCCAACGTCTCGCACGAGCTGCGCACGCCGCTGACCAACATCAAATCCTACGCCGAGACCATCGTCGACACCGGCGACGAGCTGCCGCCCGAGCTGCGGCAGAACTTCATGAACGTCATCATCAGCGAGGCCGACCGCATGACCCGCATCGTGCAGGACCTGCTCACCCTCAGCAAGATCGACTACGGCAAGATGGAGATGAACATCTCCCGCTTCCCCTTCCTCAAGGCTGTGCAGAACGTCTACGACGCGGCGAAGCTCAACGCCGAGCAGAACCACCACCATACCATGACCCTCACCTGTGACGGCCCGATCCCTGACGTCAACGGCGACCGCGAGCGCATCGAGCAGGTCATCACGAATATCGTCTCGAACGCCGTCAAATACACGCCCGACGGCGGCCGGATCGACCTGCAGGTCGGCACGAGCGGCCCGAACGTCTTCGTCCGCGTCACGGACAACGGCATCGGCATCCCGGAAAAGGATCTGCCGCGCCTGTTCGACCGCTTCTACCGCGTGGACAAGGCCCGTTCGCGCGAGTCGGGCGGCACGGGCCTCGGCCTGTCCATCGCGCAGGAGATCCTGAACCAGCATAAGGGCCGGATCGAGATCTCGTCCGAGTACGGCAAGGGCACCTCGGTGCTCATCACCATGCCGGCAGCGGAGGCACAGACATGATGCGCGGGGCAAACCGGAAGACCCGGGGGCCAGGCAGAAGGCTCCTGGAGATCGGCAAGGATCTGCTCATCGCGGCGCTGGTGCTGGTCAACCTGACGCTGGCCATCATGTGCCTGCCGAGCAAGACGCTCACGCAGACCAAGTGGCTGGCGGGCGCGCTGCGCCCGTTCGCGGGCCTGTTCGGCCTCAATGAGGCGGAGCTCACCTATACCGCGCCCGCGACCGGCAGCACGATCGTCGGCGCGGCGCAGCCGCTCATCATCACCCTTTCGACCGAGGCCGGGCGGCAGAGCGCGCAGTATGACTTCGCCGCGCTCGACGAGCTTTACGGCCAGTACGGCAGTCTGCTCGCGCAGGCGCTCGAGAGCGCCGAGACGCCGCAGACCTGCACCAGAACGGAGTTCTATGCCGCCCTGCGCGGCACCGGCGCGGCCTTTTGCTTCCCCGGCGCGATCTCACCGTCAGTGCTCGGGGCGTGGCTGAACGTGCGCGCGCCCGAGGGCGGGCAGGCACAGTGGTACGTGCTCGCGCAGGAGGAGGACGGCGTCACGCTGTATCTGGCGGGCGAGCAGTTCTCTGCGGCGAAGACCGCCCTTCCGGCGCAGAGCCTGACCGCCCAGCTGGAGACGGCGGTGCCGGACGGCAGCTTCTTCGCCTTTGAGGCGGGGCAGGAGCCCTATGCTGCGCTGGACGGCCTCTCGCTCATCAGCGCGCAGAGCGCGCAGGTCAGCACCGGCCAGAGCGCGAACCCCTGCGACGCGCGCTTCATCTCCGCGCTCGCCGCGCAGATCGGCATCAACCCCTATGGCGACGCCCGCTTTGTGGATAACGACGGCACGACCTCGTTCACCGAGACGAACCTCTCCCTGCGCGTGAGCGCACAGGGGCAGATCCTGCTGCAGGTCCTGCAGGCCGATCCCCGGTTCCAGAGCGCATCTCTGGACGAGCGCGACCGCATCGAGGCGGCGCGGAGCCTGCTCAGCAGCCTGACCGGCGACGACTACGGCGACGCGCGCGTCTACCTGCAGTCCTATACCGCGGACGGCACGCAGGCCGTGTGCACCTTCGGCTATTATCTCTCCGGCGTCGAGGCGGCGGCCGGCAGCGGCATCGAGATCCGCTTCGACGGCACGCAGATCACGCGGGCCAGCGTCCTTTACCGCCGCTTCACACTCGACCTGCAGCCGGCGGCGCTGCTGCCTGCCGCGCAGGCCGCGGCCTGTCTGCCGCGGGGCGGGACGCTCCGGCTGCTGTATGCGGAAAATGCGGGCGGCGAGCTGGCCGTCGGCTGGCAAACAAACTGAGGAGGCCACGGATATGAGCGTTTCGCGCATGAAAAACCTGATCATTCTGGTCCTGAGCATCTGCGCGGCCTGCCTGCTCGCCGTGGCCGTCCCAAACCGGCTCTCGCAGACGCACGAGCAGCGCCGGATGCTCGCGGAGCTCAAGACGCTCTACGAGAGCTACGGGCTGCGCATCGAGCTCGACGAGCTGCCGCGCAGCCCGACGCTCTACAGCGTCGAGCTTTCCGAGAGCGGCGCGCAGACGGCCGCGCAGGCCCTGCTGGGCCAGAAGGCGGTGCAGCCGGACGGCGGCGACCGCTTTGAAAGCGAATACACCTCGGAGCTCGGCACGCTGACGCTCACGCGCACGGGCGGCTTTTCCGCCGCGCTCACCGGCGGCGCGCACGTCCGGAACTACGAAAAATCGGCGGCGAAGCTGCTGCACAGCATGGGCTTTCAGTTCCAGCAGCTTAGCCGCCGGCAGACGGAGGCTAGCGTCACGCTCGAGGCGGAACAGACGCTGCTCGGCGTGCCGGTCTTCGGCAGCGGGCTGACGCTCAGCTATGCGGACGGGCAGCTGCAGCGCGTGGAGGGGACGTTCTATACCGGCAGCGAGGCCATCACGCGCGTCTCGGAGCAGGAGTCTATCTCCGGCGCGGACGCGCTGGCGCGGCTGCTGGCCGGGCGCGACGCGCTCGGCTGGGTCGGCAGCGCCGTGACGGAGCTGACGCTCGGTTACCTGCCGTCGGAGAACGCGGGCACGGGTATGCGCTTCGTCCCGGTGTGGCGCATTGAGACGGACGCGGGCAGCTTCTACGTCAACGGGATCACCCGCGAGATCACGCCGCTGTGACCGTTTCCGGCCGGGCATGTCGAATTATGAAGAAAATATGAAGATAGCTGTTTCTGATTTGTCATTTTTCCTTTACATTCCTGCCCCGGTGTGCTATTCTAAAAGCGGCCGAAATTGGCTCTGTTAACATAATGCATTTCAGCAAACACTCTTAGTGTCAATCGATGCTGCGAAAGGTGTCAGACGACGCTACCAAAGAGGGGTACATTTTGATCAAATACATCGTTCAAGGCGGCACAAAGCTTTCCGGCTCCGTGACCATTTCCGGGGCCAAGAACGCGGCGGTCGCGATCCTGCCGGCGACGCTGCTCGTCTCGGGCCCGTGCCGGATCGAAAACGTTCCGGATATCTCCGATGTGCGTCTGCTGCTGGAGATCCTGCGCGATATGGGCGCGGAGATCCACCGCTATGGCCGCAACACGCTGGAGATCGACTGCTCCCGCGCCCGCAACGCCACCGCACCCATCGAGCTCGTGCGCCGCATCCGCGCGTCGTACTACCTGATCGGCGCGGAGCTTGGCCGCTTCGGCCACGCCCACGTCGCCATGCCCGGCGGCTGCAACTTCGGCGTCCGCCCCATCGACCAGCATATCAAGGGCTTTGAGGCCATGGGCGCCATGGTCGAGCAGTCCGGCGGCTATGTCTGCGCCGACGCCCCGAAGGGCGGTCTGCGCGGCGGCCATATCTATCTCGATATCGTCTCCGTCGGCGCGACGATGAACATCCTGCTCGCCGCAGTCCTCTGCAGCGGCATGACCATCATCGAAAACTGCGCCAAGGAGCCCCATATCGTCGACCTTGCCAACTTCCTCAACGCCATGGGCGCACAGGTCTCCGGCGCGGGCACCGACGTGATCAAGGTCCGCGGCGTGCGTGCGCTGCACGGTGGCAGCTATTCGATCATCCCCGACCAGATCGAGGCGGGCACGTATATGGCCGCGGCGGCAGCCGTCGGCGGCGACGTGCTCATCGAAAACGTCATCCCGAAGCACCTCGACTGCATCACCGCCAAGCTGCGCGAGATCGGCGCGGACATCACCGAGTATGACGACGCCATCCGCGTCGAATCCGCCTACCGCCTCCACCGCGCCAACGTCAAGACCATGCCCTACCCCGGCTTCCCGACCGACATGCAGCCGCAGATCACCGTCTGTCTGGCCACCGCCGTCGGCACCAGCCTCGTGACCGAGGGCGTGTACGACAACCGCTTCCGCTACACCGCGGAGCTCGGCCGCATGGGCGCGAACATCCAGGTCGAGGGCAAGACCGCCATCATCGACGGCGTGCAGAGCCTGCACGGCTGCGAGGTCCGGGCCTGTGACCTGCGCGCGGGCGCAGCCATGGTCATCGCCGCCATGTGCGCCGAAGGCACGACCCTCATTGAAGACGCGCACTTCATCGAGCGCGGCTACGAGGATATCGTCGGCAAGCTCACCGCCCTCGGCGCGAGCATCCGCCGCGTCGAGACCTTCGAGACCCCGTCCGTCACGGAAGACGCGGGCTGAACAGAAAAATAAGACCCGCGGGACGAGCTTCGTCCCGCGGGTCTTTGCATGAAAATGGCCGGGACAGCACTGCTGCCCCGGCCATTGTCTCAGTCGGCGTAATCCTTCATTTCTTCCCGGCGGGCTCTGCAGGCGGCAAGCTTGCGGAAGCCTTCGCGGATCTCGTCCAGGCAGCCGAGGATGACGAGCACGGTGCCGATCACAGCCATGGCGGCGCCGGCGATCTTAAAGATGGACTTCAGGGATTTCATAAGTGGCCCTCCTGTGTGTTTTCTTCAGTATAAACTGCTTTTTTCTCCTTGTCAACCTCAGACGCGGACGATGAAATCGGCCTTCCGGGCCTTGGCCGGCGCGGGCTCCGCCGCGGCGTAGCCGAGGATGCAGTGGCCGACGCCCGCGTAGCGCGCGTCCACGCCCCATTTCTGCATGAGCGCCTTGCCCTCCGGCAGCTCAAATTCCTGCCGCGCCCGGTGGATCCAGCAGCTGCCGACGCCGAGACTGTGCGCCGCGGCCAGCATGTTGCCGATGACCAGACTGCCGTCCTCCACCCACGTGCCCACGCTCGTGTCCGCGAAGACGACGCAGACGGTCGGCGCGCCGTAGAACGGGTGCAGGTCCGGATTGCCGAGGATCTGCGCGTTCAGCTTCTCGAGCTGCGCGATGTCCGCCGGGTCCTGCAGCACGACGATCTTCCCCGCCTGCTTCCCCATGCCGCAGGCGGCATAGCTCCCGGCCTGCAGGATCTGCTCCAGCTTCTCCTCTTCCACCTGCTCCGCCCGGTATTTCTTCACGCTCCTGCGCGTCAGCAAACAACGGATCACATCATTCATAGTAAAAACACTCCTTTTGTTTTATTTTTGCATCTTTCCCCCACACCGGGCGGAGCAGAGCCCCGCCCCTACAATCTGCCCCGCAAGAAGGGAAAAACCATCTGGTTTTCCACAGCACCTTCTATTGACAGCAGTTGTTCTAAGGCAACTAGCATCAAACTCGCTACCCATGTATCAGGCGGCGCGTAGTAAGAATACGTAAGGTGAGTATCGAGTGGAACGACGACCCCCAAATAGGTTCCTGCCTAAATTCAGACGCAGAAAGCACCAAACCGTAACTCAGCGCCCTTTTCTCCCCTATCTTTTCCCGCGCAAGGGAAAAGATAGGGCCGCCGGAGGCGCGTCAGAAACGACCACGACGGAACGAATCCTTGCAAGCAAGGCTTCTTATCCTCTGTGCTCGTTTCTTCCTTTCCAAACCGCAAACTGAATTTGCGGTTTGGGTTTTTCTATGCAAATCTGCAGCAACCTCTCAGTCAGCCTGCGGCTGACAGCTCCCCTTCCAGGGGAGCCTTGGGTCATGTGTACCCGTACATCCCGCGGACGGAGACTTCGCCGGAGGCGATGACGCCGGCGGTGCCGTCTGGGTAGGTCACGCGCAGCGCCGCTTCGCCGTCGATGCCGTCGGCGTGGGCGAACTGCACCTCGTCGCCGCGCACGAGCTTCACATCCTGCCCAATCGTGACGCAGTGCGCCGAAAACTCCGCCAGCCACGCGTCCTTCTGCGTGAACAGCGCCTGTTCCATCTCATACAGCGACCGTACCAGCTCCGCAGCCAGCCGGCTGCGGTCCGGCTTTTTCCCGGTTGCGGTCTCCAGATCGGCCGACATCGCCGCGACCTCGGGCGGCAGCTCCGCATGCACGCAGTTGATGCCGATGCCGACGACCGCGTAGTCGACCTCGCGCGACTCGGCCTCGATGCCGATCTCGGTCAGAATGCCGCAGAGCTTCTTCTTGCCCAGCACAAGGTCGTTCGTCCACTTGATCCCGGGATAGACGCCGCTGACGCGCTCGATCGCCCGCGCCGCCGCCACGGCGACCATCGCCGTCAGGTGCATCAGCGCCTCCGGCTGGGCGTGCGGCCGCAGGATGAGGCTGAAATACAGCCCGCCCGGCGGCGAAACGAACGTCCGCCCGCGCCGCCCGCGGCCTGCGGTCTGCATCCCGGTCAGCACGGCCGTGCCGTCCGGCGCGCCCTCGGCGGCCAGCCGCTTGCAGGCGTTGTTGGTCGAATCCACGCGCTCGACCGCCGTCACGAGCGGCTGCCACGGATGTCCGGCCAGATACCCGCGCACCTGCGCCGTATCGAGCCGGTCCGGCCGCGCGGTCAGGGTATAGCCGCGGCGCGGCGCGGCCTCGATGGTATAGCCCTCCTGGCGCAGCTGGTCGATGGCCTTCCAGACGGCGGCCCGCGTCACGCCCAGCTGCCGGCAGATATGCTCGCCCGAGACCGGCTCGCCGGCCGTGAGCAGCAGAGATAAGACTTCTTCTTTTGTCATCTTGTTCAATTCATCCTTGATTTTTTGTTTGACCTGTTGTATTGTAAACCTGCGATTCAAAATAGGTTTACAAAAGGAGAACCCAATCATGCAGCACAGAAAGACATTGATGCTCGTCCTGACCGCCCTGTTTGCCGCCCTGACCGCGGTCGGCGCCTTTTTCAAGATCCCGTTTGCACTCGCGGCCATTTCCCTGCAGTTTTTGTTCACGGCCATGGCCGGGATTTTGCTTGGCGCGGGCTACGGCGCGCTCTCGCAGCTGGTGTACGTGCTCATCGGCCTTGTCGGCGTGCCGATCTTCGCGCTGGGCGGCGGCTTTTCCTATGTGCTGCAGCCGACGTTCGGCTTCCTGCTCGGCCTGATCCCGTCCGCGTTCGTCATCGGCAAGCTTGCAAAGCGGCCGCTGACGTTCTGGCGCACGGCGCTCGCGATGCTGGCGGGTCTGGCTGTCCTCTACGCCGTCGGCGTGCCGTATCTGGCGCTGATCGCCAACGCGTATCTCGGTAAGGGACTGACGTTCTGGCAGGTGCTCAAAAACGGCATGCTCATCTACCTGCCGGGAGATCTGCTGAAGATCGCCTTCGGCAGCTTCCTCTGTGTGGCGATCACGCGCCGTCTGCCGCAGCTTTTCGCCGCGCCGCAGGCGGAATAAGGGCGGCCGTTCCACCCTTATGAAACCACACTTTTTTCCGCTTGTCAACTGCCCGGGAGGGGCGGCGGACTGCCCTTCTTGACAAAACCATCCAAACAGGCGTCTTCGGTTTCGTGCATTTTTCCGAATTGCGCTTGACACGAAAGCTGCAAAACAGTACAATGTAAGGTAGGATTTGTATGGCTGTAACAGGACTTGGGGAAGCCTGTTGCGCTTTATGATTCAGATCGCCGGGGCTCCCGGCGTACCCAATACTGAAAACAGGAGGTGTCATTCGCAGTTTATGGAATTCAATACGCTATGCCTCATCCTGAGCATCGCGGCAGTCGTGCTTTGCGCAGTCTTCTTCGCGGCCGGTATCCTGTACCGCAAAAAGGTCGCTGAAAAGCAGATCGGAAGCGCAGAAGAGGAAGCCAAGCGCATCATCAACGAAGCCATCAAAGGCGGCGAGAACAAGAAGCGCGAAATGCTGCTCGAGGCCAAGGAAGAGATCCATAAATCACGCAGCGAATACGAACGCGAGGTCAAGGAGCGCCGCGCAGAGGTCTCCAAGCAGGAGCGCCGTCTGCAGCAAAAGGAAGAAGCCCTTGACAAGAAGATCGATCTTCACGAGAAGAAAGAGGACGAGCTGGCCAAGAGGATCGCGGCCATCGACAAGAAGCAGGAAGAGGTCGAGTCTCTCAAGCGCAGCCAGATGGAGGTCCTGGAGAAGATCTCCGGCCTGACGCAGGAAGAGGCCAAGGCCTATATCCTCAAGGGCGTCGAGGAAAATGTCCGCCACGAGACCGCGATGAAGATCAAGGAGATCGAGGCGCAGATGAAGGAGGAGGCCGACCAGACCGCCCGCGAGATCATCGCCACCGCCATCCAGCGCTGCGCGGCAGACCATGCCGCCGAGACCACCGTCTCCGTCGTTCCGCTGCCCAACGATGAAATGAAGGGCCGCATCATCGGCCGCGAGGGCCGCAACATCCGCACGCTTGAGACCATCACCGGCGTCGACCTCATCATCGACGACACGCCGGAGGCCATTACCGTCTCCTCGTTCGACCCGGTCCGCCGCGAGGTCGCGCGGCTGGCGCTCGAAAAGCTCATCGCCGACGGCCGCATCCATCCCACCCGCATCGAAGACATGGTCGAAAAGGCCCGTCGTGAGGTCGACCATACCATCAAGGTCGAGGGCGAACGCGCCACCTTTGAGACCGGCGTCCACAACCTGCACCCCGAGCTCATCAAGCTCCTGGGCCGCCAGAAATACCGCACGTCCTATGGTCAGAACGTTCTGAACCACTCCATCGAGGTCGCGCACATCGCGGGCCTGATGGCATCCGAGCTCGGCGTCGACGTGACGCTTGCCAAGCGCGCAGGCCTGCTGCACGACCTCGGCAAATCCGTCGACCATGAGATGGAGGGCAGCCACGTCCAGCTGGGCGTCGAGCTTGCCAAGAAGTACAAGGAAAATCCCGTCGTCATCAACGCCATCGAGGCGCACCATGGCGACGTCGAGCCGCAGACCGTCATTGCCTGCCTCGTGCAGGCGGCCGACGCCATCTCCGCTGCACGCCCCGGTGCACGCCGTGAGAACGTCGAGAACTATATCCGCCGGCTCGAAAAGCTCGAAGAGCTGACCAATTCCTTCCCCGGCGTCGAAAAAGCCTACGCCATCCAGGCCGGCCGCGAGGTCCGCGTCATGGTCAAGCCCGAGGAAGTCACCGAGGACAACATGATCCTGCTCGCCCACGATCTTGCCAAGAAGATCGAGTCCGAACTCGAATACCCCGGCCAGATCAAGGTCAACGTCATCCGCGAGACCAAAGCGGTCGAGTACGCAAAATAAGCTGCAAAAACTCCCGTGCCATCCGGCACGGGAGTTTTTTCTTTTATCGCGCGGCCTTTTCCATCAGCTTGCGGTAGACCGGCAGCATCGCGGGCTCGGAGACGGCGGACAGCACCTCCGCCGTGTCCAGCCAGCGCACGGCGCTGTTTTCATCGGGCTTGCAGCGGACGGGGGCCTGGTCATCGGCCTCGAGCAGATACGTCGCGTTCAGGTGCAGGTGCGCGCAGACGAATTTCCCGCGCTTCACATGCGGCGCCACGTGCAAAATTTCCAGCGAAAAGATGTCCCGGGAAACGGGCACGGCCCGGATCCCGGATTCCTCGTTCGCCTCGCGCAGGGCGACGGCGAGCAGATCCTCCTCCCCGTCGGCGTGCCCGCCGAGCCAGGCCCAAGACTGGTAGAGATTGTGATAGGCCATCAGGACCTTCGTCCGGTCCGGATTCACGATCCAGCATGAGGCTGTGAAGTGCGCCGTGGCGTTGTCCCGCGTCAGCAGCACCGGGAAGGTGTCGATGTCCTGCAGCATTTGCAGCCGGTCGGCGGTCTCCTGCTCGTTATAGGGGCAGAACGCTTTAATCTGCGCGCGCAGGCGCGGGCAGTCAGTCATGCTCGTAGGCCATGACCTTGTCGATGCGCCGCTGATGGCGCTCGGCATGGGAAAATTCCGTATCCAGCCACACGTCGATGATCTCCAGCGCCAGCATCTCGCCCGTCACGGCTGCGCCGAGGGCCATCATGTTGGTATCGTTGTGCTCGCGGGTGAGGCGGGCGGACATGGGGTTATCGAGCAGCGCGCAGCGGATGCCCTTGACCTTGTTGGCCGTGATGGACACGCCGATGCCCGTCGTGCAGCAGACGATGCCGCGGTCGCATTCGCCGCTGGCGACAGCCTGCGCGGCCGGGCCCGCGAAGTCGGGGTAGTCGCAGCTGTCCTTGGTGTAGCAGCCGAAATCCTTGTAGGCAAGCCCACGCTTGTCCAGATGCGCCATGATAGCCTTCTTGAGGTCCAGTGCGCCGTGGTCACATGCAAGTGCGATCATAATTGTTTCCTCCTGCGGTTTTGATTTTATTGTCATTATACCGCAGCGGCCGTGAATTGCAAGAAAAACTACTGCACCCGGTATCCGCGCTCGAGCAGCGACAGGATGTACACCCAGAACACGCCGTCCGGCGCGCGGAAATATTCGCTCTGCGGGATCTCATGGAAGGAGATGACGGCGTTCTGCTCGTCGAGCCACGCCTGATGCTCCTGCTCATAAAATTCGTCCATAGCTGCCTCTCTCTTTAGTAATTGGAAACGTAGATGCCGGACACGGACCCGTCATGGTCAAACTCGATGTTGGCCGAATCCTCACCGGACTTGATGATCAGGGTGTAATAGCTGGGGTGGTAGATCGAGCTGTTCCAGTACAGCACCGCCCGGTCGCCGCTGACCAGATCCTCTCCGTAGAGAAGCTGGGAATAAAGTTCTTCCGGCTGCCAGTCTGCCGTCGGGATCGTATCCAGTACGCTCTGCAGCCCGTCGCCGAGCTTGATGCCGCGCAGGAAACTCTGCGTTGCCAGCTCTGTGGTGATGACGGAATAGGAATCCAGCCGCAGGACGCCCGAGCTGTCCGCGGAGAAATAATAGCTCACGCCGTCGACGGTGAAGTTATCCCCCGGCGTCTGCCCGCGATACACGCGGCTGCCGCGGTATGCCTGCGCCAGCTGCAGTGTCGTCTCGTAATCAAGACCGAGATACACGCCGTTCGGCAGCGTCAGCTCGCAGGGCTGGATGGGCATGGTGCTGTCGGTCGCGACCGTTTCGGGTGCAGCGGGATTCTCACCGGAGAGGGTCACGTTTGAGTAAGAGTTGGAGTGCCCGATGCGCAGCTCCGGCACAAAGATATCCAGAGACCACGTCGAAAACCGCCGTCCGTGCGCCGGATCCTGCGACAGGCAGCCGACGCGCAGGAAGCCGCCACCCACGTCATAGTGCATGAACCAGTAGGTTCTGTCGGCTCCCAGATCCAGCAGATGCTCCGTTCCGTCCGCCATCTCGCAGGACAGGGACGTCTTCGTGTGCAGGTGGCAGCTCTCGTCGCCGTACGGGCAGTCAGTCGCCTCCGTGCGCACATAGAGCGTGTAGCCGCCCGCCTGCGCCAGCATCGTGCGCTTCTGCGCCGTGCCGTCGGCGTTCAGCGGGTAGAAGCTCATCGCCATCTTCCGCAGCAGCGGCTCTTCGAAGCAGGACTGCAGGTAGGAATTATAGCCGGAAGCGTCCGTCTGGTTTTCGCCCTGATCCCAGCGGATGCGCACCTCAAAGCAGCCGCCCTCCGCGCCGTAGAGATAGACCGCCGACTCGGGGCCCAGCCCATAGACCGTGCAGCGCGTCATCGCCAGCCCGTCATAGCCGCCCGCGTCATAGCTCGCGATCTGCGAGGACACGGGCACGGACGGGTAATAGACGACCTCGAACGACGCGCCGGTCTTTTCGCTGTACCACAGCCGGCTGCCCAGATTCCGCAGCCAGCCCTCCGCGGGGATATACGCGCCCCAGTCGCCGCCGCCGGATTCCGTGGCGGCCGTGAAGACCGCCTGCACCGTGACGGACTCGCCATAGCCGTCCGTGCCGGTGAAGAAATCTTCATTGAGTGCTTTTTGACTGCTCTGGTGGGCAAAGTCGAGGAAGAAATCGTGCAGATAGGCCGGAAGCTCGTCCAGCGTCTCGTAGCTGCCGAGCGCCGTGCCGTCGGTGTCGTGCTGGACAGAGAGAATCTGATACCGGTCCTTGCCGTACAGGCAGACGGCCAGATACCGGCTGCCGTCCAGCAGATACGCCCGCCCGTCGATCATCGACATCCCACGCTCGGTGGACAGCAGGACCGTATCCGGGTCGATGCCCTCCGGCGAGACGGCGATCTGGAAGCTCCACAGCTGCAGCGTCCCGCCCGGCGCAAGATCGGGCAGCTCCGCGAGCTGCTCGAGGCTCACCGCCTGCGCGTCATGAATGGTATCCGTCACCGTCTCGGAGCCGCTTTCGGTCTGGACTTCATATTCGACCTGCTGCGAGGAGGTCGCCTGTGCGAGCCACGCGTCGGCAAAGGTCTGCATGGATGGGTAATCCGCGTCCAGAAGATCGGATGTAGCTACCGGCGTGACGTCCACGGTCTCCGCCGGAGCGGCTTCCGTCTGCTCCTCGCGCTTCGGGTCAGTCAGGAAGCACACGGCTACGGCGACCGACACGAGCACCGCCGTCAGCACGAGCCAGAACGCGGGCTTTTTGTAATTCAGGACCGATTTGATGCGGGCTTTCACGCCCGTCTCGCCGAAGGCGAGCGGGCAGGCCGTGATGAGCTTCCGCGGTACGCTGCACGCCAGCAGCGCGCGGGAATAGGCCGCCTTGCACCCTTCACCCAGCTCCCGCACGACCTTTTCGTCGCACGCGGCCTCAATGTCGCGGCAGAACAGGATGTACGCCAGCCAGCAGACCGGATTGAACCAGTACGCGGTCAGGATCAGATACCCCAGCGGCTTCCACAGCTGGTCGCCGCGCCGCAGATGCGCGCGCTCGTGCGCGAGCACCATCGCCTGCGCCCCGGCCTCCAGCCCGAAGGGCAGATAAATGCGCGGCCGGATCACGCCGAGGATGAACGGCGAGGAGACGAACTCCGACTGGTACACGCTTTGCTCCAGCCGCACCGCCGTGCGCACACGCAGCCGCAGCCGCAGGGAGGAGATGGCCGCGTAGAGCAGCAGCGCCGCGATACCGGCCAGCCAGACGCACGCAGCGACGAATGTCCAGATCTGCAGCGGGTTCGCGCTCTGCGCGGGGCTGGGCGTGAACGCCGCGGCCAGCGGGGGATTGACGATCGCGTCGACCGCCGGGATGCCGCTCGTGATGGCGGGCTGCGCGGAGACGATGATCTCCGGCTGCACCGGCTCGGCGCTCGGGATGAGACTCAGCACGCTCTCAATCGACACCGGGCACACCAGCCGCACCGCCGCCAGTGCCCACAGCGCGCACAGCAGCCACCGCGGCGCCTTTTTGAACACCAGCCGCACGAGCACGACCGCCAGGATCAGAACGCCCGCGGCCAGACTGCGGTTCAGAAACCCGAGAAAGATGTCGGTCATTTCTGTGCCTCCTCAAATCCGTCGATCATGGCGCGCAGCTGATCGACTTCGGACTGCGACAGCTTCGTCTTGCGCGCGAAGGCCGCGACGAACGCGGGCAAAGACCCCTCGAACGTCTTTTCGACCAGCGCGTCGAGCTCCGCCGCCTGCGCCTCGTCCTTGGATACGAGGGACGAGACCAGCCCGCCCTCGTTCTTCACCACGCCGCGCTCCGACAAACGGTGAATGACCGTGTACGTCGTCGTCCGGCTCCAGCCGAGCTTTTCCTTGCATATCTTCGCCAGCTCCGCGCTGGATACCGGCTCGCGCTCCCATAAAATCAGGCAGAAACGGTACTCGCTCTCAAAAATTTTCGGGGTGGACATGGGACATTCCTCCTGTCTAATGCGTTAGACCTTGCTTGATGCTTTGAGTCTAACGCATTAGACGAAAATTGTCAAGAGGAAAGAGACCATATCCTATGCCCCTGCATGGCAGCGCTCATCCGACGCCGCCGATCCAGAGGAAGTCGCGGCTCGGCGCAGGCGCAGGGATATCGGTCTGCACGACGGAGAGATTTTCGGCGATTTTTTCGCAGACTTCGATCTTATCGCCCCACAAAACGACGACGCACAGCTTATCCGGGTCATACAGCAGCAGATAATGCGTTGTGAAATCCTCCGGTTCCATCGTATCCGGATTTTTGCCGTGGATGACGCAGTCGACCCAGGTCGCGGAAAGGCCGTTGATCATGCCTTCCTTTACGATCGTGCCCTCGCTTCCGGCCATCAGCAGATCGACGCCCACGACCCAGTTGGCAGACAGGCACATGACACTGCAGGCTTCATGGTTCTGCTCGAGCCAGAAATCGCCGCGGCTTAGCAGACTGGTGGTCTGCTGCACATCCTCGGCGGACAAAGCCGCATAAGCTTCCTCGTCGCAGCTCTGCAGCAGATCGCCGAGCGTTCCCAGAATGCTGGCCTTTGCTTCCGGCAGCCAGCCAAGCTGCAGCCCGCAGTAGTAGCCGTCGGTTTTGCCTTGTGTATCAAACTGGATGGAGTTATCGTTGTGGATTACATACTCCTTTTCAACGAGATGACCCGCAGGGGTTTGCGTTGGCGTGGTGAAGGTATAGGTTTTCTCTTCCCGTGAAACCGTTGCGTAATGCGTAATCGCTGCCGCGCCGCACAGTACCGCCACGGCTGCTGCCGCGATCAGCACGAGGCGGAGCGGGCGCTTTTTGCGCGCATTCGGCAGCTTCGCCATGGTTTTTTCGAGAATGCGGGCTGTGTCGGCGTCGCGGCGCAGCTCGACGGTATCGTCTTCATAGTCCTCAAACAGACTCTGCACAGAGATCTTCAATCTGGATCGCTCCTTTCTGTAATTCGGCCTTCAGCGCCTGCCGCCCGCGGGCGAGCCGGCTGCGGACCGTATTGGCGTTCATATGTTTTTCCTGCGCGATCTGCTCGGCAGTCTGGTTATAGTAGTACCGGCGCAGAAACAGCTCCCGGTCCTCTTCGGAAAGTCCGGCCAGCGCCCGGCGCAGCAGGTCGCTGCGCTCCTGCGCCTCCAGGAGCTTCTGCGCGTCGCGCTCGTCGACGAGAAGATAGTCCTCGTCCGGCACGAGCTGCAGCCGCTGCTTGCGGAGGAAGCTGATCGCCTGGTTGCGCGCGACACGGCCGAGCCAGCCGCGCAGATGCTCCGTCTGCAGCGTCCTGCCCGCCTGCCAGAGCGCGACGAACACGTCGGAGGCCAGCTCCTCGATATCCTCCCCGGCGGCAAAGCTGCCGAGCTGGTTGCCGATCACGGCGGCAACGTAGCCGCTGTAGCGGCGGATGGCGGCCTCCAGCGCGGCGCTGTCCTGCCGTTTGAGTCCCCGTAGGATCTTCTGATCGTCCGTATGAAACCCTCCTTACATCTTGCGTGTTTTGAGACGTCTCACCTATATAGTCGCAGAAAACAGGAAAGTGTTGCAAGAAAAATTTTTGCGCGCGAAAAAGGCCGGGAGTGGATCTTCACTCCCGGCCTCTGCCGGAAAAAACAGCCTGCCCGGTGAAATGGTGCCGCCGGGGCGCCGGCTGCAAAGAAACCGGGCGGTGATTCAGACTCCGCCCGGATCAGCGGGACGCGGAACCTGGGTCCTGCCTGCCTTCTGCCGCTCCGGCGAAGCGCGGCGGCTGATCTGCGCGCACCTGCGTATGGATCATCCGGCGGCAGATCCTGCAAAAGCACTGCCAACGATCTCTCTGGGCCTAGTATGTGCAGCGCGCGGGAAAATACACAAGGCGGGATTTGACTTTGCAGGCGCAAAACGGTAAGATAAGAAAAACGAAAAAGGAAGCGAAACACCCATGGAAGACTTCAAAAATTTACAGGAAACGCAGCTTTCGTCCCAGCCGATCTTTGACGGCGACGTGCTGCACATCTTCAAGGATACCATCCGCCTGCCGAACGGCAAGCAGGCCACGCGCGAATATACTGTCCACCACGGCGCGGTTTGCATCCTCCCGCTGCTGGAAAACGGCGACGTGCTGCTCGAGCACCAGTTCCGCTATCCCATGGGCGAGGTCATCACCGAGATCCCGGCCGGCAAGCTCGACTACATCGGCGAGGATCCTGCCTCCGCCGCCCTGCGCGAGCTGCGCGAAGAGACCGGCGCGGTCGCGGGCGAGCTGATCCCCCTTGGCAGGTTCTACCCCACCTGCGCGTATTCGACCGAGGTCATCCATATGTATCTGGCCCGGCAGCTCGCCTTCGGCGAGCGGGAGCTGGACGAGGATGAATTCCTCAATGTCTTCCGCCTGCCGCTGCGCGAGCTGGTGGACCGCGTCCTGCGCGGCGAGATCCCCGACGCCAAGACGCAGGCCGCCGCGCTCCGCGTCTGGTGCATGCTGCAGGAAGGGAAGCTCTCGTGAAGCGGGCGCAGCTCTACGTCTCGTCCATCGGCGAGGACTGCTGCGAAAGCGCGCGGGACTTCGGCGTCGGGATCGAGCTTGCCCAGTTCTGCACCGCCGCGCGGCTCGACGGCGCGCCGCCGGAGCCGTGGGAGTGCCCGCTGGACCGGTGTCTGGCCGCGGCGGACCGCTTTGTGCTCCACGGCCCGTTCAACGAGCTGACGCCCGCCGCCATCGACCCCATGGTCCTGCGCGTGACCGAAACGCGCTACCGCCAGGCCATCGGAAAGGCGCAGGAGCTGCAGACGCCCAAGCTGGTGCTGCACACGGGCTTTCTGCCGCTGGTGTATGATTCAGAATGGTTTGTGGAGCGGTCGGTCGTCTTCTGGCGGCGGCTCATCCGGGAGGTCCCGGAGGGGCTGACTGTGTGCCTCGAAAACGTGCTCGAGCCGGAGGCGGCGCTGCTGACGCAGATCGTCCGGGGTGTGGACGATCCGCGGCTTCGCATCTGCCTCGATCTTGGCCACGCGAACACGTTTGCGTCCAAGGAGCCGCCGGAGGCGTGGCTGCGCGCGTGCGCGCCGTTCCTTTCCCACGTACACCTGCATAACAACGAGGGCGGCCGCGACCTGCACGCGGCGCTCATGGACGGTAAGATGGACTGCGCCGCGCTGCTGCGCCTGCTCGCGCAGCTCGCGCCGGAGGCGACCTGTACGCTCGAACTCATGCAGGACCGCCCGAGCCTTCGCTGGCTCGAAGAACAGAATCTATTGGAGTGATACCATGACAGAGAACGAACAACAGCTGCAGCGTCTGCTTTCTGAGATCCACCCTCTGTACGAAGCGCCCATGCGCGAGGCGAAGGCCCGGCAGGACGCGCTGGCCAAGCCGCCCGGCAGCCTTGGGCTGCTTGAAGAGATCTCCATCCGCCTCGCGGGCATCACGGGGACCGTCAAAAACGAAGCCGCCCCCACCCGCATCTATGTGCTGGCCGCCGACAACGGCGTGGTCAGCGAAGGCGTCTCGTCCGCGCCGCAGTCGGTCACGCGCGCGCAGGCCATCAACTTAACGCGCGGCCTGACCGGCGCGTCGTGCCTGGCGAAGCACTTTCACGACGGATTGACGGTCGTCGACATGGGCATCGCCCTGCCCTATACCTGCCCGGAGATCCTGGACCGGAGTCTCGGCAAGGGCACGGCCAACATTGCGGCCGGCCCCGCCATGCCGCGGCCGGCCGCGGTGCAGGGCATCCTGACCGGCATGGAGCTGGCCGCGCAGGCCAGACAGGACGGCATCCGCCTGCTCGGTGTCGGCGAGATGGGCATCGGCAACACGACGACCTCGTCCGCCGTCCTCTGCGCGCTCAGCGGAGAACCCGTCGAGGCCGTGACCGGCCGCGGCGGCGGACTGACCGACGCGGCGTTCGGCAGAAAAAAACAGGTGATCGAACAGGCGCTGGCCGTCAACCGGCCGGACGCGGACGATCCGATCGACGTTCTGTGCAAGGTCGGCGGCTTCGACCTGTGCGCGATGACGGGTGTCTTCCTCGGCGCGGCGCATGCGCGGCTGCCCGTCGTGGTCGACGGGTTCATCTCGATCGTCGCGGCCCTGTGCGCCGCGCGGCTGTGCGAAAATGCCCGGGGCTTCTTCTTCGGCTCGCACGTGTCCTATGAGCGCGGCTACAAGGTCGCGGAGCAGCTGCTCGGCCTGCAGCCCTGCCTGCAGCTTGGCATGCGCCTCGGCGAGGGCAGCGGCTGCCCGCTGGCCTTCCGCGTGATCGAGGCGGCCTGCGCCGTCATTAGCACCATGGCGACCTTCCCGGAGGCCGCCATCGACGATACCTACCTGACCGAGATCCGAGAAAAGGACAGTTTTACCGTATGAATTACTTTCTTTCCGGCGGCGCGAAAAACGGAAAATCCTCGCTGGCGCAGCGAATCGTCTGCGCCCAGCCCGGTCCGCATTATTATCTTGCCACCATGATCCCGCATGACGACGAGGATCTGCTTCGCATCCAGCGGCACATCGACGACCGCGCGGGGCTCGGCTTTGCCACCGTCGAGTGCGGTACGGACATCCTTTCCGCGCTGGGCCGGATGGACCCCGGCGGCGCGGTGCTGCTCGACAGCGTGACGGCGCTGCTCTCGAACGAGATGTTCCGCGCGGACGGGACGCTGGACGCGGACGCGCCCGAACGGCTGGAGCGCGAGCTGCTCGCGTTCTCCCGCCAAATGCGCTGCTGCGTGTTTGTCAGCGACTATATCTACGCCGACGGCGGGCAGTATGACGCATGGACAGAAGCCTACCGCCGCGGCCTTGCCCGGCTCGACCGGGCGCTCGCCGCGGCGTGCGAAAACGCCGCGGAGCTGTGCTGCGCGCAGACGTACTGGTACAAAGGAGGGTTTGACCGGTGAAAGAAAAACTCCGCAAGCCGCTGACGGCTCTGATGATGGCCTGGGGCACCTATCTTGCCATCCCCTGCCCCTATAAGGTGTGGGACGATGCGCTGCGCCCGTGGCAGATCGTGTGTCTGCCGCCCATAGGGCTGGTGGTCGGCGGGATCTGGGCGCTGTGCGCGGGGATCTTTGCAAAGCTCGGCTTTACCGGCTTTCTCGCGGCCGCGATCCTCGCGGCGGTCCCCTTCCTCGTGACGGGCTTTTTCCATCTGGACGGATTCCTGGACTGCTGCGACGCGATCTTGTCGCGGCGTGATCTAGCCACCCGGCAGAAGATCCTGAAGGATTCCCGCGTGGGCGCGTTCGCGGTCGTGAGCGCGGTCTTGCTGTTTTTGCTGTCGTTCGCGGCGCTGGCGGACTGCTCGTTTTCGCTGATCTGGCGGGCGCTGCTGCTCATCCCGGTCGTGACGCGCTGCATGGCGGGCGTCGCAGTGGAGACCTTTGCGCCCATGCAGACCAGCCAGTACGCCGGCTCGTTTGCGGACGGGAAGACGAAGACGCAGCGCCGGATCCTGCTCGGGATGTATATCGCCGTGATGCTCGTCGTGTTTTTATGGCTGTTTTCAAAGCCCAGCTGCGCGCTGGCGGTCGCCTGGGCGGGACTGACGACGATCCTCGCCTGCCGTCTGGCCAGACGGAACCTCGGCGGCATGTCCGGCGATATCGCGGGCTTTTCCATCACGCTGGGCGAGCTTTCGGGGCTTCTGATCCTGGCGATCTTCTGAGAGGTAACGATATGATCCTGATCATCGGCGGCGCGTATCAGGGAAAGACTGCATACGCAAAACAGACCTACGGCCTGCAGGACGCGGATATTTTCACCTGCGAGGGCCTTGCGCTGGACCCCGCGGCGCGGTGCGTCCGGCATCTCGAGCGCTTTGCCCTCGCCTGCGTGCAGGCGGGGAAGGAACCGGTGGACGAGCTGCGGACGCTCGATCTTTCGGATAAGATCCTCCTCTGCGAGGATATCTCCTGCGGCGTCGTGCCCATCGACCCGGAGCAGCGCGCGTGGCGCGAGGCCGTCGGCCGCATGAACGCCATGCTCGCCGCGCGGGCGGAGCGGGTCACGCGGATCTTCTGCGGCCTGCCCATGGAGCTGAAGGGATGAGGCACCTCACGCTCATCCGCCACGGGCTGACCGAGGGAAACGTGCGGCGGTGGTACTACGGCGCGCTGGACCTGCCCCTGTGCGAGGCCGGGGCCGACGCGCTCCGCGAAGCTGCGGCGGCCGGGCTCTATCCGCCCATCGGGCAGGCGAAGATCCTCACGAGCGGCCTTCTGCGGACGGAGCAGACGCTGCGGCTCCTCTACGGCGACGTGCCGCACGAGGTATGGCCGGAGCTGCGCGAGATCAGCTTCGGCATTTTCGAGGGCAAGTCCTATGACGAGCTGAACGGCCGGGCGGATTACGCGGCCTGGCTGGCGGGCGACTGGTTCGGCAACGTGCCGCCGGGCGGCGAGTCCTTTGCGCAGGCGCAGGCGCGGATCCTCGCGGGGCTGGCGCGGATGCAGGCGCAGGGGGAGGATATTCTTGCCGTTGTGCACGGCGGGACGGTTTTGACGATCATGCAGGCGCTGTTTCCGGAGGAAGAGAAAAACGGCTACGAATGGCAGCCCCGCCCCGGCGGCGGCTACCGCCTCGACCTCGAAGCCCACACCTGGACCCCCATCGGCATCCAACCTTAAATAAGGCTCCCCTCCCAGGGGCCGATTCCCCCTATCAGGGGGAAATGTCCCGCAGGGACAAAAGGGGTAGGGATGCTGGCTCGGCGCAGCCGAGACTGAGAGGTTGTATCAAATTTGCAGCTAGTTGCCGTTGAATCATTGCAAACAATCGAAGGTGCAGGCCAGATTTGTTGGTCTGCACCTTTTTGCGGGGAGCTTGATTCTCAAAAAACAACATAAAACAACAAAAACAGAATACAAATATCACAAAAAAGCATTTCAAAACTGCGGCGGGGCATGCTAGACTGGAGAAAACGGCAGGAGGTTCTATTATGCAGAAGTTTGATTTGATCGTGATCGGCGGCGGGCCGGGCGGCTATCTTTGTGCGGAGCGCGCGGGAAAGGCGGGCCTGCGCCCTGCGCTGATCGAAAAACGCGCCCTCGGCGGCACATGCCTGAATGAGGGCTGCATCCCCACCAAGAGCCTGCTCTACTGCGCCAAGCAGTATCAGGCGGCGCTGCACGGCGCGGATTACGGCGTGACGGCGGAAAATGTCTCGTTCGACCACGCGAAGGTCGTCGCGCGGAAGGACGGCGTGGTCCGCACGCTGGTCCGCGGCGTCGGCGCGGCGATGAAGGCGCACGGCGTGACGGTCTTTTCCGCCGAGGGGAAGATCCTCGGCAAAGACGGGGAGAATTTCACGGTCTCGGCAGGCAGCGAGGTCCTTTCCGCCCCGCGGCTCGTGATCGCCACGGGCTCGAGCGCGGCGGTGCCGCCGATCCCGGGTGTGAAGGAGGGGCTGGCCTCCGGCTTCGTGATGACGAACCGGGAGATCCTTGCCCTGCAGACGCAGCCGAAGTCGCTCGTGTGCATCGGCGGCGGCGTCATCGGGCTGGAGATGGCCTGCTACTTCGCCTCCATCGGCACGAAGGTGACCGTAGTTGAGATGATGCCCAAGATCGCGGGCAATACCGACCCGGAGATCTGTGACCTGCTCATGAAGACCTACCGCAAGCAGGGCATGGAGTTCTGCCTGGGCGCGAAGGTCGAGGCGGTGACGGCGGCGGGCGTCGTCTATTCGAACGCGGCCGGGCAGCATACGGTCCCGTGTGACCGCGTTCTGCTCTCCGCCGGCCGCCGCGCGGATGTGACGGGCCTGGGCACCGAGGCGATCGGCCTCGCGCTCGAGCGCGGCGCAGTCGTGACGGATGCGCGCATGCGCACGAACGTCCCCGGCGTCTGGGCCATCGGCGACTGCAACGGCAAGCTGATGCTGGCCCACACGGCCTACCGCGAGGCGGAGGTCGCCGTGAACGACATGCTCGGCAAAAAGGACCGCATCGACTATTCCATCATCCCCTCCGTCATCTACACCACGCCGGAGGTCGCCTGCGTCGGCGAGACGGAGCAGAGCGCAAAGGAAAAGGGCCTCGACGTGCAGATCGTCAAGGCGCCGATGGCCCTCTCCGGCCGGTATCTGGCGGAGAACCCGAAGGGCGACGGCTTCTGCAAGCTGCTCTACGACCGGAAAAACCGCTGCGTCGTGGGCGTGCACCTGGTCGGCTCCTACGCTTCGGAGATCATCTACGGCGCGGCCATGATGGTCCATTCCAAACTGCCCGTCCAGCACCTCGACAAGATCGTCTTCCCGCACCCCACCGTCGGTGAGGTCGTGCGCGAGGCGCTGTTCCTCCTGTAAAAAGGACCGCGGTACATCCAACCGGATGTACCGCGGTTTTTCCTTACTGCGATACCGTATAGAGCGCGTAGAAATAGCCCTTCTGCGCCATCAGCGCGTCGAACGTGCCGGACTCGGCGATGCGCCCGTTTTTCAGCACCAGAATGCCGTCGTAGCGGCGCAGCGCCGCCTGCTCGAGTGTATGCGTCACGACGATGCGCGTCACGCCGGTCAGGGACAGGATGACGTCCGTGACCTGATGTGCCGTCTGCGCGTCGAGCGCGGCAGTCGCCTCGTCGGCCAGCAGAACGGAGGCATGCTTCAGAAGACTCCGCGCGATAGAGATGCGCTGCTTCTCCCCGCCGGACAGCCCGCTGCCGTTTTCGCCGCACAGATAATCCTCCCCGCGCTCGGCGATCAGCGTCGACAAACCGGAGAGCTCGATGGCCCGATCGACCTCTGCCGTTGGGAACTCACGGAACATTGTGATATTATTCCGGATCGAAGCGTTAAAAACAAAGACATTCTGCTGGATCATAGAAACAATGTCATATAACGATTCGCTGCTGATCTTTTTCACTTCATGCCCATCGTAACAGATCTTCCCGGAGTAATTCCCGTGGCTTGCCATAAGCAGATTCAGAAGCGTGGATTTCCCACTGCCGGATGCGCCCACAATAGCATATTTCTTTCCTGCATCAAAAGTGGTATTGATATCATGCAGAATGTCACAGCCTACTTCATAACCAAAGGTCATATGTTCCAATGTGATCCCGCAATTCAACTGCTTCGGAACGAGAGAACCTTCGTCCCGGACATGATCTTCCAGGGAATCAGCAAGCTTATCGATCAGTGCAGCTGCCGCCTTTCGGGATGCAAGCTGTTCCGGCAATTCGCGAATGGGGGTTATTACATACGCAGTCAAGTCAACAAAAAGGATCAATACACCCGGTGTGATCCCCCGGCCGGACAGAGCAAGCCACGCTCCGACTAAAAATGTCCCGAGCTGTGCGGTGACTCCGGCTGCTCCGGCCAACGTGCTGACGACCGTTACCTGCTTTCGCTTCTCGCATTTTGCCTGTTCCACTTCGGCATTGTTCTTTGAAAAAATTTTGAAAATTGCGGTTTCTGCTCTGAAACTTTTGATCACCGCAAACCCGCTTAAGCTGTCCTTTAAAGTAGCTGTTAATTCACTGTTTTTCCCGGATATTTTTCGCTCTGCTTTTTCGATGCGATTGCCAGTGATATAGGAAGCGCCTATGGGCAGAACAAAGAACAGGCAGGCAACGACGGTCATCATCGGACTGTATGCGATCATCATGATGAGAGCGCCGAGCAGCATGACAAGCGAGAACAGAATATTGAATTGCGCATCCAGATAGCTGTTTTCAATCGTTGCCGCATCATTGGAGAACGCAGATATGTAATTCGCGGTATTTTCAGCACCAAAGGCCGAGATGCTTTTTCTTGTCAGCTTACAGAATGCGTAATTCTTATATTGCTTCATCGCTTTTTCCATAAAGCACGGCTTGGAAAAGTAACTCGCAGTCTTCAGTAAGATGATCGCTGCAATGACGCTGAGAACGAACCAAAGCAGAGCAGACAATGCAAAGGAGCCGGGGACGCCGGACACAGCGTCGATCATTTGCTGGAGCACCCACGCGATATAAAGGTTCAGCGCGGAGGTGAGCAGGGACGAAAGGAGCGCGGCCGCAAATGCGATATGATTCTTTTTATAAAATTGTGCCGTATATTCTCTGCGTTTATTCTTCATTCTGAATCCTCATCCATCGTGTGAGCAGCATTGGTTCATCGCTGTCCGCAAGGATCGTATCAATGACATCCATGGCGGTACTGCCCATGTCATCATAGGCCGTTGCGGCTTCTGCTGCGGAAACAAACCGGATATTCCGTGCATCGTAATTCGGCTCCCGGTCAAAGGCAGTCGCGGCGACCTTCGCTTTTCTGAGACTGTCCGCAGCATCCTCCTTTTGCTCCAAACACCAGAGCACATCCGCGCGGACCGCCCAAAGGGCTGCTTCGCTCTTGTCCAGATAGCTTCGCTTCTGCGGACACTTCAGCCCTGGATAAAACGCCAATGCCCAATCCAGTAAAAGCAGCGCGTTTTCATAGTCCCTCTGCTTGCAATACAGATTGAGATAGCCCATGACGATCTGCATATGGGTGACGGTCAGATCCAGCAGTGCGGCCGAAAGATACGGAAGCGCTCCTTTTACGTCATTACAGGAAGATGCAAGCACCTCCCCGATCTTCGGATGATTGAGCCGGCAGGGATTGTTCTTCTTCAGGATCTCCAGACCTTTTTCGGTCTGTCCAAGGGAAATATACACCTGCGCCATTTCCAAATGAATGGATACCTCGCTGATCTCAGGGTCAGTATTCTGCCCGATCAGCAGGCAGGCATGGCGATACAGAGAAATTGCTCTTTCGGAATAAGCAGGGTTTTTCAGATACAGCCCCTTTACACGGTAGATCCTTGCGCTGCGATAGACGATCTCAAAGCAGTTCGGATACCGCTGCAGCGCTTTTTCTACATCGGATATCGCATCAACGGGATCGCTGCCATGAACATGATCTCTGTCATGAACATACTGCTTTAATCGTTCAATGACGCTTTCTCTGTCGTTGTTTCGAAGCTCATATCCAACGAGCACGTCCATGGATACCTGAAACAGGTCCGCCAGCTCCACGATGACCGCCAGCTCCGGCTGTGACAGCCCGGCCTCCCATTTATACACCGCCCCCGGCGTCATGCCCAGCGCCTCGGCCAGCTGCTCCTGCGTGAGCCCGTGCCGGCGGCGCAGGGCGCGGATATTCTCTGAAAGTCTGATCTGCATGTGTCTCCCTCCCTGATATTGCTATGATACCAGAGCCCGCCGCAAAAGGGAACCCACAAGCCATATGGACAGAATGGAAATCACTCATACGAACAGTATGATTTCCGCGGAAAAAGCTGCGGCGGCGCAGAAGTTATCATTGATTTTTAGGGCTTCCATGTGGTATGATAAATGAAATTTTTGTGCGAAACTTTATGCACAAAACGGGGTGGACATCCCGGAAAATACGGGTACAGGAGGTATTCATATGAAGTTGTCCAGCAAAGCACTTGCATGCGGCCAATCCCCCATGCGTAAATTCCATCCGTACGCAGTGGCAGCAGCGGCAGCCGGCAAGAAGATCTATCATCTGAATATCGGCCAGCCCGATATCCACACGCCGGATGCCCTCTATGACGCGATCCACAATTTCCGCACACCCGTGCTGGCCTACGCGGCCTCCCCCGGCATTCCGGAGCTGATCTCCGCGATCGAGGGCTATTACCGGAACATCGGCGTGCAGCTGAGCGAGTCCGACATCCTCGTGACGACCGGCGGCAGCGAAGCGCTGCAGATCGCGGCCAACTGTCTGCTCGACGACGGCGACGAGGTCATTGTCCCCGAGCCGTTCTATCCCAACTACCATACCTTCATCACCACGGCCGGCGGCGTGATCCATCCGCTGCATACCCGGCCGGAGGAAGGCTATTTCTATGCCGACCGCGCGCGCATCGAGGCCTGCATCACGCCGAAGACCAAGGCGATCATGATCACGAACCCCGGCAACCCCACCGGCACCTGCCTGACCATCGAGCAGATGAAGATGCTGCTCGATGTTGCGGTGGAGCATGATCTGTATCTCGTGGCCGACGAGGTCTACCGCGAGTTCACCTACGACGGCGAGCCGCTGCATTCGTTCGGCAAGTTTGACTACGGTCAGGAAAACCTGATCCTCATCGACTCCGTCTCCAAGCGCTTCTCCGCCTGCGGCGCGCGGATCGGCTGTCTCATCAGCCGCAACAAGGACTTCATGGCCAACGCCCTCAAATACTGTCAGGCGCGCCTGTCCGTCGCCACGCTCGATCAGATCGCGGCCGCCGCGCTCTATACCGTCGGCCCGGATTATTTCGAGCAGGTCCGGCAGGAGTACAAGCGCCGCCGCGATACGGTCGTGCGCAAGCTGCACGAGATCCCTGGCGTCATCTGCGAATGCCCGCGCGGCGCGTTCTACCTGATGGCCGCCCTGCCGGTCGACAACGCGGAGAAATTCCAGCTGTGGCTGCTGCAGGAATTTGAAGACCACGGCGACACCGTCATGTTCTCCGCCGGCGAGCCGTTCTACGCCACCGAAGGCAAGGGCCTGAGCGAGATCCGCATCGCCTACGTCCTCAAGCAGGAGGACCTTGAGCGCGCCATGGACCTTCTTGCCCTCGGCATCCAGAAATACAACGAAACGCACTGAAGAAAAGTATAAAAAAGGAGCGGCGTATGCCGCTCCTTTTTGCGCGTCATGTATCGAAGATCGAAGCTTCAGCAGCCGCAGCCGGTGTCGCAGCCGCAGGAATTGCCGCAGCCGTTGTTGCCGGAGCCGAAGATCAGCAGAAGGATGATGATCCACCACCAGCTGTTGCCGAAGGCGCAGAATCCGGACTGATTACAAGACATAACAAGACCTCCTGAAA
>ERZ1026844.455-NODE-455-length-30574-cov-7.697860_pt1 | contig 30574 bp, 17 predicted proteins | sample MGYA00380152_ERZ1026844 | MGnify/ENA primary metagenome ERZ1026844 (study PRJEB33269, sample SAMEA4719788) | human gut metagenome | biome: human-associated habitat; feature: organic feature; material: feces | place: Cameroon | collected 2013-10 ... | reverse complement strand
GGTCAGACCGCTCTCATCCGCCGCCAGTAAAATGCCGCCCAGCGGCGAGTCATAGTGCTGCGTATAAATCATGGTTGATTCCTCCCTCACGGCAATGCGCCGCCTGCATCCTATCGGGTGCAGGCGGCGCATACGTTGTTCAAATAGTTCGGGCTTCGGTGTTACTCCGTCAGCTGCCAGACCTCAAACACAGACTCCTTGCCCTTGAGCAGTATGCCGCCCTCCAGAATAGCCGCCGTTCCGACGCCATTCCGCTGTTCCGCCACCGTATGGCTGATGTAGATGCTGCCGGAGGGTGCATTGTCCTCCAAGCGAGAGGCGGTATTGACCACATCGCCGATGGCGGTGTATGCCATATACTGTTCGTCACCCACATGGCACAGCAGTGCCGGCCCCGCGTGGATGCCGATGCCCAAGCCGATCTCCAGCCCCGTCTGCCGATAGAGCCGGGCCGCAAAATCCTGCGCCTCGCGCTGTATCGCCAGTGCAGCCTTACAGGCATCCGCAACAGCCTCCGGATCCTCGTTCAGCCTCCAGTAGGCCATGGTGCAATCGCCCATAAATTTATCCACAATGCCGCCGTGCCGGTGTACGCACCTGCTGGTCAGCGCAAGAAAGTCGCTAAGACAGGAAATCAGCTGTGCCGGCGTCAGGTTTTCCGCTAAATGCGTAAAGCCGCGTACATCCGCAAACAGTACCGCGATATACTCTGTTTCGATACTTTTCTTATGCTTTCCGTCCTTGCGAAGGATCTCATGGACGATGGCCGGGTCCATGTATGTGGATATCTGCTCAATGATACATCTGCGGGCGTCGTTCTCCATAACAAGCCCCATCTTGGCGCCGCCCTCCGCATGATAGTCCCTCAAAAGCGGATGGTCCTGCACACGGTGGGATATCTCCTGCGCCAGCTGCTGGGTAAAAGCCAGATCCTGCCGGTCGAATGCCCGGCCCTCCGCCTTGTTGATCAGTTGAATAGCGCCAAAGACCATACCCTCCGTTTTCAGCGGCACACAGAGCACCGTCCTTGTGACATACCCTGTCTCCGTGTCCACCTTCCCGGTCCATCGCGTGTCTTGCCGGCAATCCGGAATGACCAGCGCCTCGCCGCTGTCCACCACCTGCCCGGCGATCCCCTCGCCCGGCAGCAGGTAGATGCCCTCCAGCTCACCGCCCCCGTATACGGCCATAGGACTGATGCGCCCATCCTCAAAGCGATGGTAAAACCAAAGCGTCCCTGCCTCCGCACACACCGCTTTTGCAACAGCCTCCAGCATGGCTTTCATCGCCAGCCGCGGATCCGGGTGATCCCGCATATCCGCCGTCATACTGTCGATGACCGTTCTGACATGATCCATTTGTTCTGCTTCCGCTGCAAAGGCGGTGTTCTTGTTCATATCGTCTCGTCCTCTCCACTCATGGCATACACATCTCCCGCGCGGGCAAAGTGTATGCCGGGGAATGCATGGCGTGCATACGCCTCCATAGCCAACAGATCCTCATCCGTGCGCTCCGGCAGATGGTGGGTGATCACCAGATGCGGTATCTCCATCTTCTGTGCCAGCTTGACGCCCTCCTGCCAAATAGAGTGTCCCCATCCCTTCCGGCTGGGGTACTCCATCTCCGTGAACATACCGTCATACAGGATGAAGGAGCAGCCCTCCACCATCTCTGCGGGGACATCCACGCCGTGCTCCCAATCGCAGACCAGACACATGGAGCCGTTATCCGTGTCCACCCGGATGATCGTTGCGTCGTCCGGATGGTTGGCCGGTGCAAAGCGGGCGGAGACCCGCTCATTCAGATATACCGTGCTGTGGCAGCCCACACAGATCGTCTCACCGATCTCCGGGGAGATCGGCCAAAACGGTACCTTCAGGATATCCGTGGGATTATACTGACGCGAATAGTGCTCCACGCCGGCATACACCCGCACGCGGGCTGTCTCCGGGAAGACGCTCCAATCCAGCAAGCCAAGAATATGGTCATAGTGAAGATGGGTAAGCAGAATGTCGATTTGTGTGCAGTCCTTCAAGTAGGGTTCGGCCTGATATAGGCCGGTACCGCAGTCCAATACAACGGCGTGCTGCCCCGCCTTGATGATATAGCAGCTGGTCGCACCACCGAACTGCTGGCAATTTACACCGGAAACCGGTCGGCTGCCTCTGCAGCCCAGTACATAAAACTTATATGCATCCATCGCGTGATCCCCCCTGAACTGAGCCTATCTCAGTTTTTTCTCACAAAATATGCGCGCATCTCCTGCGCCAACCGGAGCACCTCCTGCTGTTCGCCGCAGCGCAGCGCGGAAAACTCCGCCATGCCGCGCAGCCGATGCTCCATTTCCTTCTCTGTGCCGGTCAGAAGTACCTCTCGGAAAGAGGGCTCCCGCCGACTGCCTGCCTGCCCCTGCCGGGCGGCATCCAAGTATTCCTCCAGCAGCCCGTTGCACCACAACAGCTGCGCGATCTCATCCGCCAGTCCTTCGGCAAAGGCAAGATCTTTCTCGTCAAAGGACAGGCCGTCCGTCTTGTTGATGATCTGAATGCTGCCGAAAACGGTGCCATCCGCTTTCATGGGTACACAGATCATGGTTTTCGTCTGGAAGCCGGTTTTTTCATCCACCCGGCCGGCCCAGCGTGGGTCGGCCTGACAATCCGGGATGATAACGGGCTGTCCGCTGCGGATGACCTGCCCGGCGATTCCCTCGCCCGGCAGCAGGCTGACCTCGGCCATATTCGCGCCGTCACAGGCCACCCGCGGGTGGATCCGCCCGTCGCGGAAGCGGTCGTAGAACCAGAATGTGCCGGTCTGTGCATGGATCGCATTCAAAACCATCTCCAGCGCGGCCGGAAGCGCGTCATCCAGAGAGCGCACATCCTTGATGCTTTCCGTCAACTGCCGGATGGTCCGCTTATAATGCTGACCCTTCATGGCATTCCAAATGGATTCCATTTCTTCTCTCATAATGTTAACGCTCCTCTTTTTGATGTTTGGCTGTTTCCAGCCGCCTCCCGGCGGCAGCGCCCCCGGATCTGCGTTGCTTCCCCGGGACGTCCGCCATCGCGGACGTCCCGGAGCTTTCTTTACTTTCTGCGCTTGCGGATGACCACTCGATAGAGGATCACGAGGCCGATACCGGCGATGACCGCCGCCAGCGCGATCAGCGTAAAGCCCTGACGCTCTCCGGCATTGAGGCTGCGGTTGGGACCCCATGCCACGGAGAAGCCGCTCTCGCCCTCCGCCTGCTCCGGCTCTGCCGACTTATCCGCCGTACTGCCGTTGCCGTTGGCGCTCTGTGTGCCGTCCCCAGCCTGATCGGCGGCCGCCTGCGCTTGCTGGATGGCCTCCTCACGGGTCATCTGTCCGCCTGCGGAAAGGCTGGCGGTATCCAGCAGCTCATAGCGCCCGGTGCGCGTGGAATATGCCGGGACTGCCGAGCCAAACAGCTCCATCAGCACCGACGACTGTGCCTCGGCCTGTCCGTCCTGCGCACCGGCCGTGCCGTCGGATCCACCGGAGGTTTCGGAGGTATCCGGATCGCTCCCCGCGTTGTCGGTATTGCCTGCGCCGGTGATCTCGCCATCGGGCGTCCCGTCGCCGCCCGTGGGGATATCTGTCACGTCCCCGGCAGCGCCGGTCTCTCCGCCGGCCGCACCGCTGTCTGTCCCGGTCTGATCCGGTACAGACCCGCCTGCGCCGGCAGCCTGAGACTGTCCGCCGCTCTGGGCGTCTCCGGTGACTTCACCGCTCTCGCCTGTTCCCGCCGCAATATCGCTGCCGGCAGGCGTTCCCGTTTCACCGGGCTTCGTGACGGCCGTACCGTTGGCACCGGTACCACCGCCGATGGCCGCGCCGCCGCTCTGGTCAACACCGCCGGTTTCGCCCAACGTATCTCGGACCGTTTCCGCATCGAAGAAGCTGCCGTCTGTTTGGACAGTTGTTCCGCCGCGAAGGATACCGGTCAGCGTCTGCCGCACATAAGCCGCGAAGCTCTGCCCCGCTGTGCGCGTGGAGCAAACCTCCTTACCGGTGGTGTAGTCCACGCCAACCACGTTGCCGTCTTTGTAATACGCCAGCAGTACCGTGCCTTTATAACCCAGATTATTGGAGATCTGGACGATACCCTTATTGTCCACGCCGCCCAGCAGCATATTGCTCAGATAGGCGGTCAGTGTACCGCTGTTCTTATCCACCAGAGCAAAATAGCGATTGGTAACGCCGTACTCTGTGTTAGAGCTGAGTATCACACCGTCATAGAGCACGTGCTGTGCCGGCGACACTGTGTACGGCGCGCCTTCCAGCATAAACACCCGATAGGGGATCTTCTCTTCCTTATAGTAGGAGAAATTGTAGTACACCCTTACGTCGCCCTCCATCCAGAAGGGCGTCGTATCAAGCTGCTTCCACTCCTCCGCTGGCACGGTTCCCTCGGTGGCTGTACCGCCGTTCAACCTGTATACCTTGCCGTCCGCAGTCAGGGCAAGCCCCTGCCACAGATGTACGGCGTTCGTCACATCTGCAACGATTCCCTGCTCCGTCATCTCAGACTTCGTATCGACGGCATTGCCGTAGTGGATGCTGCCGTCCTTGATGTAGTACCAATAGTCGCCGCAGGTCATGACCTTGCGCGACAGGCTGTCTGCCGTGTAGGTCTTTTCACCCACCCGAACAGCTTCAGCTTCGCCAAAGCGGTATCCCAACGTCACCACACCGTTCTCATCAGGGGTATAGGTCTTTCCGTTCACGGTGACTTCAGCGCTCGTCGGCAGCGGCACCTCCACGTTGATGCGATCCACACCGGAGGCGTAGACTACCGTCTCCTGCCCCAGTGCTCCCGCCTCCGGCAGGAGGATACCCACTTTCACGCCGTTGTATTCCTTGGCTTTATCGCAGACACCCATATCCCTGCCATAAAGCTTGGTGAAGGGCATATACGTCGTCAGATCCGTGTAGTCCCATTCCGTACTCGCAAAGCCTCTGGTGCTGTAGAATGTCTTCTCGGCAAAGTCCGCCGCCGGTACAAGCAGCTTCACCTTTTCATCGGCAGGACGCTGCGGCGTCACGTCGGTGGCTTTGCCCTCAGTCGCCGCCGTGTCCACAATGGCCTTGGCGGTCTGGCCGTTCAGCAGAGAATCCTCGCAGACGTACACCAGGCCGGTGCCCGCGCTGGCGGAGGCTACTGCGCAGTTGGCCCACAGAGAGATCATATCGCCGCCTGTGCGCACATCCGCAGCTACCAGAATGTTCTTCAGGTTGTCATCGGTCAGACGCACCGCGCCGGTGTTCACCTTACCGATCACGCCGCCTGCATAGTTGCCGGTGGCGGTCACCAGGCCCTTGAAGTAGACGTTGTTGATGACCGTCACGATATCGCCGTTGCGCAGCCGTACCTCGCCCATAATGCCGCCTGCATTAGAGAACGCCTTGACCGTGGCGCCGACAGCACAGTTCTTGATGGTAACATTGTCGCCGCTGCCGACGATGCCGCCCGCCGCCTGATTGGTGGCGGTGATGGTCACATCCTCCGCGATATAGATGTTCTCAAAGCGGTCGTTCTTAGCGTTGGTGATGGCGCCTATGTAACCGCCCACATTGCTCTTGCCCTCGATGGTGCAGTCACGCACCACTGCGCCGAGGAAATGCGGCTGATACGACTCGTAGAACCGTCCGATCACACCGCCGGTACCCATGGAGCTGGGATCTTCACTGCCGGTACCCACATTGCGAATCGTGCAGTGCAGTATCTGGGTATTGCTGTGGGTAACGCCGGTGGCGGCGTTTGCCGTCATCGCACCCTGCAGACCGCCCACGGCGGTGGTACCTTCAATGGTACAGTTCTTCACCACCGCATTCTGACTGCTGATCGATGCGGTCGAGCCAATCGCACCACCGGCTATGCCGCTGGTGGCGGTGATGGTCATATCCTCCACCAGCCAGTTGCTATGCTCCCTCGAACCGCTCACATAGATGTTTCCAAACAGGCCGCCCACGCGATCTTCTCCGGTGATCTTGCCTTTGCTGACGCTGTCGTTATTGGAATTGCTGCTCTGACTGAATCCCGCAATACCGGCCACATATGTCCGTCCGGTCAACTCGAGGTTGGTAACGCGATCGTCAGTGGTGAAGCTGCTGTACAGCTCCATCCTGCCGCAGATGCCGCCCACATGGCTGTTCATCGGCATATCGACCGTTATCTGATCTGCTGTCACCCGTACCACCGGTCCGCTGGCATAGGCGATCAAACCCGCGGTATAGGAGGAGCCGCCGCCCTTCTTCTGTTCACTATCCCACACGGTGATATTGTGCATCTCCACATCCGCCGTGTTGCCGGTGGTCATGGAGATAAAGGCGAAGTAGCCTCTGCAATAGCGATTACACGTCAGGTTTATGCCATCCAGCTGAAGCTTGGAAGCGGAGCCAACGCTGAGGATCGCGCCGGTCATAGGCCGCTGTACGCTGGTCAGACTGAAGTTAAGCTCCATAGCGGTAAACTTCAGGTTCTCCAGTGAAACAGACACCTTTTGGATCCACGGATCACCGCTGTTATTGGACATATACGCCAAGTTCGTGAAACCGCAGTTTTCGTCCCTGCCGGCCAGCCGGTTGAATACCAAATCCCTATATGGGGTAGAATTTCGGCCGAAGTCCACCATTCCGGTGATCAGCACGTTTTCCTCGGTCTTGCCGTGTTCCGGCATCAAAGAGTTCCAGGTGGTCAGGTCGGGTACCTCCCACCAGTTCTGGTGGATCGTACCGTCACTGTTCAAGTACTGGATCTGTGCGGTCATATTCCGCTCCCGACCACTCTCCGGCTCAGTATAGCGCACCCGCAGCTCGTAGATATCAAAGGCCTTGGCGAAGCTCTTCGTTCCGATGGTGATGAGGGTGCTCTCCGGATCCTTACTGTCCTTAGCCAACGTTATCGTTGTCGACTTTTCCTCGATGGCTGCATCGGACAGATCCATACCGTCCAGCGTAAGCGTCAGCTTACCCTCGGCATAAAGCTCCCGTATGACCGCGCTATCGATTTTGGGATGGTGCAGCTCCGCCAGCAACAGATACTTATAGTCTCCGGTGCCGCTGTACTGCGCCGATTTCACCGTCAGCGTGGGGTCGCCGCTCTGGCCCGGCAGAAGAACCTTCTCTTGCTGCCACCCCTCACGACTGCAATCCAGCAGCAGCAGCGGGGCGCTGCCCTGCTTTACGACCTCGTAGTTCCATGCGCTGCCCAAACGCACCCGGTCCTGCCATGTGGTGGCCTCGCCCAGTTCCTCGCCGGAGAGCAGCGTCAGCCAGGTATTTTTTCCTGTCTCGCCAGGCTTCACGCCGGTGACGGCCTGCCCTTTGTAGGCAAAGAGGCGGTCCGTCTTCGCAGGTGTGCCATATCCAAGCGGAGCATAGCGGGCGGTATCCTCACCGGAGCCGGCCACATTGCCCATTACGACGCCGTTCTTCTCCGACCGTGTGCGGCCATGGCTGCCGCCGGCCACGTTGCCGGAGGTCTGGCGGATATCCACATAGGTCCATGTCTGCACGGCAGGCGCGTTATCGCCGGAGGTGACCTCGCCCACCATACCGCCTACATAGTTGCCGGACACATTGATGGTGCCGTGGGTATAGCAATCACGCAGGATACCGCTGCTCTGAAATCCCAGCAGACCGCCGACGGCACGCACCGACACGGTGTCCTGCAGGGTCATATCCATATTGCGGGTGTAGCAGTCCTGAATCAGGCTGGTGCTGGCGTAACCCACCAGACCGCCGGCATAGAGGACCTTGCCCACATCCACATCCGACAGATGGCAATCCACGGCCGAGCAGCCCTGCATCCGGCTCTGGTTGATCTGGCCGACTATCATGCCCAGATAACCGCCGCCGCTGACGGAGCAGTTGCGCATACGCACGTTTTCCACGACGCTGCCTTCGTTGACAGTATGCACCAAGCCGCAGTTGTAGCTGGTAACAGGGTAGGAGCTGATGGTCACTCCCTCCACCAGCAGGTTCTTCAGCTCGGCGTGCTGCATATGGTAAATGAGGAAAGGCGTCGTCAGATTCTCCAGGCTGAGGTTGCGGATGATATGCTCCTGCCCGTCCAGTTTGCCGGTGAAGCTTCCGTACGACGAAAAATTGACCTTGCTGCCGTTCAGAATGATCATAGCGGGCGTCAGACCGGATTTGGCGAAGTCTATATCCGCCGTCAGCTTGTAGTTCCATTCCATGTGGTCGTTGATATCCGACCAATCCGAGGCTGTCGCCACCTCTTTCCAGAAAGCGATATTCTGTGTCGTATACTCCTGCTTGGCTTCGCGTGTGCTGCCGATGCCGTTGTTGTACAGCACGCCCGTCACCTCATAGGCGCTGACATAATTTGGCTCGTCGGCACTGATCTGCACATTGAGTATCACATCGTACAGGCCATCCCCCGCCATGTGCTGCTCCATCACCTGCGTCACCAAGCCCTTGATATTCACGCCATCAATGCGGTAGCTTTTGTCATTGCGCAAACGCAGCTTGATGTAACCGCTATCTAAGCCGTGCGTGTATGCGCCGTCTGCCCAGCCATCATTCACGACCTTGGGCGCTGCCTCGTCATTGAGCACCGGCAGATGGATATACTCCTGATACTTCTGCATACAGGTAGGCAGATTCAGCCGGGGATAGAAACCCATGGGGACACAACCGTCTACATCAAAGGCGTCACCCAGGATCTCCTTCTGCCAGTCAATATCAAAAAGCTTGTTGATATCGCCGTGGAGGGCGCTGCCCTCGAAGGTGTATTTGCGTCCCGTCAGCGCCCAGACATTTCCAAACAGGCTGGAAGATGCCGCAGGCCGTGTCAGGCGAACGGTGTCGGAGGGCAGCAGATAGGTGCGGCCCTCGCCCTTACCCACGCGGTAGTAGTCGCCCACGCCGTAGCAGTTTGCCACACGCTGGAGCTCGCCGCTGGTAAACTGGGTCAGCAGACCGGAATCCTCCTCCGTCGCCTGTTCATACCAGCTGTCCAGCAGCACATAGATGTTGCGGATGTTGGTCTGCTTATAGCTGGTGCTGAACAGTGCGCCGCCCTTGTCGCCGCGAGCCACAAAACCGGCGCCGTTCTTTCCGTAGACGTAGCCGTTCTCCAGAATACCGCCGTTGGTGCTGATAATGGCGTTAAGCCCCTCGCCTTCAGCCTGTGTCACCAGATCGCCGCCCAGCTGCACGATAAAGTTGCGCAGAATGGCGCCGTCACCGTTGAAGTAGCCAATCAGGGATTTATAGACATCCGTGACGACTACCACGCCGTGGGTGCGGACGATCAAATTCTCCACCAACCCACCGCCGGCATTATGGATGAACCATCTGGAGTTGACATAATACGGAACATCGGGGTAATCGTACACCAGATTGCGAAGCTTGGCGCCAAAGCCCAAAGTCAGGAAGTCACCGGTATACTCCGGCATCGTACGCGTGACCACATGACCCTGGAAGTCAATCGTACCGTAGAAGGTCGTAGATCCCTTCTGATCCTGATCGAAGTCGCTGACCACCAGAATGTTGGCATTGCTGTTTTGTCTTTGCGCCGCCAGCAGCTCCCGGTGGTTTGACACCGTTACATAGTCCGCATCCGTGCGGAAGGTGATAGTGTCCAGCGTCACCGAGCTGCCCTTATAGGTGGTGCTCAGTGTTGCGCGCCAGCCGCTGCCGGCGGGCAGATTATCCAGTGGTACGACCTGATCCAGCGTCAGCGTGTTGTCCTCCTGCTTGGTCAGCGTCAGCTCCTGCTTCTGATAAGGCTCGTAGCTGGGTATCTCCATACTGTCGGACCGCTCGATGGTCAGCTTGACCTTGCCGGATTCACCGGCGCGGCCCAGATACCCCTTGCTGTCCGTCACCGTGGTGCGGATCTCCGCCAGGAAGGTGTCTTTCGCGGCGGCTTCATCATATTTCCGCACAGCGAACTGGTCGCGGATACTGGTCTCCGTGAGGTTGCTGCTGTTGGTCAGGTAGCCGATATGTACCAACAGATACTGCGCGTCTGCCGTGGTGGTATAGCGCATCGTGCGGGTCGTGCTTACATCCTTAAATTCCGTATAGCCAGTCAACGTAGGCTTGGAATCAAGCTGGGCCGCCAGATCGCCCCCCGCGTAGCAGGCCGCGCGAAGCTCCCCGGCGCCCGCCGGACTGGTGATCAGATAGGTCGTTTTCGGCTGGCAGGGCATATAGTAGGTCCGATAGCCATCATTGGAGTCCAATGTTTTCCACACGCTGTGTATTCTGCCCTTGTAGACATTGTTAAAGTCCACCAGATTCGCGCCAACGCCGCCTCTGTTCTGCTCCAGCCGCTGAAGGTTCAGATCGCCGCTCAGCGCGCTGCCGCCCACCAGATTGTAACTCTCCAGTAGGTAGTTGGTCTGGTAGCTGCCGTAGCCGTCCGCATCATTGTAGGCCGCCGCCACGAATTTCAGTGTATACGTACCTCCATCGATCAAACCATCAAAACGCAGGTTCTGTCCTGGCTCGTTGGCTTTGATCTTCTGGACCGCCAGAACGGAGTTGCCATAGTACAGGTACACCGTGACCTCGCCGTCGTTGAGGATGGTTTCATCTCTATCCGTGATACGCAGGTTCAGGAACTCCGCCACATCCGCCGCCAGGAACAGGTCGTCGTACACCACCTCCGGTAGGGTCTTCTTCGTGGTAAAGCGGTTGTTGGTCATGTTCACGGGGATCAGGTACTCCTGCCCGCTCTTCTTCACCACCGCTTGAATGGTAAAGGTGTAATCGGTGTGACATACCAGACTGCCGGCAGGCATAATGATCCGCAGCTGCATGGGACTGGTATAGCCGCCTGCGTCCTCCTCCGTGCCGGGTACCTCCGCGATCATGATGCTGTCCCACGGTGTGCCAAGGTACTTGTCCTGCGTACCGTACAGCACTACCTGGGGATCCAACTGGTTGCCCGCCTCCAGCTCCACCATCGCCTTCTCCGAATTGTAGGTGTAACCGCCATCGGAAAGCCGAGTCTTCTCCAGTCTGGTTTGGTTGACAACATTGCCCTTGGCATCCTGCAGCAGCACACGGAACTCATCCACCAGCGGCAGGATATCCAATGTCGTATCCTGTGTCATGGTAGCCTCCATCGTCGCCGATGTATCCTTCAGATCCCTCACACCGCTCTGGAATGTAATTAGGCCGTTGGACAGCGACGCCGTGTACACGGTCAGGCTGCCGAAGCACTCCTTGTCGATCTCCGGCAGCTGTGCCGGAGTGTCCTTTGCATCCGGCTGGGGCAGATAGTCGCCGCTGATCTCCACTTTGTACAAGCAGGAGAATGCCAGACTCTTCAGCTTCAGCTCATATTCACTGCCGTGCTTCGGATCCTTCAGTTCCAGTTCCGTAATGTCTGTGCCGCCGCTGGAGATCTTGTTCGTATCCCATTCGCCGTACAGGTTGGTCTGATTGCCGGACTTGCTTTCCGTCACCTGCAGAATGAGAGGCTGACCCTTCTTCAATGCGTTGTCCGGATCAAATACCTTTATGTGCAGAGCCAGCGTATCCATCACGTTCTCCTTCTCCGTGATGGTCACCACCGGCGTTGACTTTCGGGTGTATACCATGCCAACGCTACTGTCCGTTTCCTTTAGCGGCAGTTCGTTGCCGTACCGATCCTTTGCCTTCACTGTATAGCGGTATGCCGTGTTAGACTGCAATTTCGGTGTGCCGGAGGTGAAGACTGTCCCTCCCTCCTGCTGCGCACGGGACAGCACAGAGCTGCCCACCACAACCGTCACCGGCTCGCCGCCACTCTGCGGTGTCAGTGTTAGCTCCAGACGATTGATATAGGGAAGGGTGTTCTTTTTGAAGTTTTCAAAGCTGTAATGTGTCTGCTCCGGATCATAGTTCGTGGTGTTCTCCAGCGTCAGATCCCTCAGTGTCAGGGACTCCGGCTTCTCCGCAAAAGCCACGTTCCATGCAGCTTTCGATGCCGCAATGTGTCCCTCCTCAACGGTGGGCAGCTTGATCTCCACCAGATCGGAGTAGAAGTATTTCCGCTCAACGCGGATGATCTCCTCCCCGGTCGTCTCGTCCTGATACTTTACCTGCGCATTATAGCGATACTGGTACTGGAAATATACGGTTTGGCCCGGTTCCAGTACAGACAGGGCAAAGGCCTGCGTACCCACGCGGTTACGGCGCAGCATGGTGGAGCTGCCCTTATAGTCGTCAGCCGGGTAGACCGTGCGGCCATTTTCGTCGGTCGTCGTAGCGCCGCTGCCCTTCACCTTCTTGAATACGGAGAAGTTGATGCCGCGCATAATGACACCGCTGGGGTCATCCACCCGCACATCCAGCCCCAGTGCATAGCTCCAAGGCTCTATGCTGCGTATGGTGACCTTCGGATCCTGATAGGGCGCGGGCTTGGAATCGTCCGAATCACCCTCGCCGGGGTTATCATCAGGCTCGTCGGGGTGAACATCGTCACCGCCGCTTGCGCCGCCGTTGCCGCCTTCACCGCTGCCGCCGATGTCGGGATCGCCGCCGGGGCTGCTGCCGGTGCCGGGCGTGTTGCCCGCTTCACCGCCGCTGCCGGCGCTGCCGCCGCCCGCACCGGGATCACTTCCCTCACCCGGTTTGGTGGTCGTTCCGCCGCCGCCGTCGTCGGAAGGCAGGCTGCCGCCGGAACCGGCGCCGCCGCCACCGCCAGTACTGCTGCCGCCGGTAGCCCCGCCAGCAGGCGTATCACCGGCAGCGCCGTCTGTGGTGCCGCTGACATGGTCGTTGGTGTTGTCACCTGCGGAGGGCAGCTTGGTACTGCTGCTCTTTTTATTGAGGATCTCCTCCGCCTGCTGCATCTGGTCAGCGTCCGGATGGTCATTGTCCGCCTTCTGGATAGCGCCGCGCACAAGGCCCAGGGCATCCAGCAGGTCCGCATAGTCATATGTGTGCCGGCCAATGGTCAGGGTGGCCTCGTACACCGAGGTGTTCTCCTGATAGGCAATGGTCCCGTTCTTCTGCTCGTACCACCGCAGGCCGTCCTCCCGCAGAGACAGGATGCTGTTGATGGGGATCGTCGTCGCCCCCAGCTTGGTCTCCAGCACCGCCTGCTGCACGTTCATATACAGCCCGCTGGACAGTGCCAGCAGGATGAATTCGCCGCCGTCCGCCTGGGTCATATCCGCATTGTAGGAAATGCCGTCGCTGACATAGAGGCCGTCATAGCTTCTGAACAGATCCACATCGGTGGTCAGCAGCCAATTCTCCTCGTCAAGGAAACGCAGACCCGTTCCGCCGTTGGTATACAGCGGGAAGGTCAGATCGATCTTCTCGCGCTTGTCGCCTACATAGCACCCGGCAAGGGATTTGTAGATCACGTCATCCCGGTGGACCTCCGCCAGCCGGACGGGTGTGCTGCCGCCGGAGGTCAGAGCGCGGGCGATCCCCGCATCGGCGGGTATCGCAAAGCCCTCATCCTCCATGGTGCCGAAGGCGCTGGTCGTACCCAGAACGATGGCCGACACGCAGCACAGCAGCAATATAATAGCAATGAATCCTTTCTTCATTGGCTGGGTTCCTCCTTGTATGCTGACATTTGCCCACGGGAACGATCCCCTTAAGCGTTCACCGTGTGCAAAGCCGGCTCTCCCTTCCCTTACACGACCGGATCAAAGAGACTTGGCTCTGTGGCCAGTAGGGATCTCGACCCGTCGTGCATCGTCATGGAGTCTCCCAACAGGGAGATCTCGTAATCTCCTGATGGCGGCTGCGCTGTGCCGCTGCCATCGGACAGCTCCACGAAACAGTCCTTTGTTTCGTAGTTGAATACCATTACATAGCCGCCATACACTGCCTCCACATAGGACAGCGCCGGCAGCTGCAGCGTCCGCCCGTTGACGGACACTGTCATCGGCTCCAGGAAAAGATAGGTGTCTTTTCCGTCAAACAAAAAGCCCTGCTCCACAGTGGCGCGGTCATTGCCGCGGCGGGCGATGACCGTTCCGCCGGGCTGACACTCCACCTCGGTAAAATAGCTCATGCGGTAAAAATTGTCGCTGCGCGGGGCAACGAAGACCATATCCGTGGGCAATACCACACGGCGGCTGTCGGTGGGATAGATGGGCAGATCTGTTTGTATGGATTGCCCACCCTTCACCAAAAGCGTCTCCCCCTTTTGGCTGCGCTTGAGCTTTGTGCCGCTCTCGATAGCGGCGGCATTGCCCGCATAGTACTGCCGGGCCGTCCCCTTGAAGGTATAGGTCGAGCCACGATCCAGGGTGAAGGCCACCACCGCCACAGCCACCACCGCCGCAACGGCCGGGATAAGCAGCATCAGCCGTTCACGCCGGCTAAGGCGCTTGCGCCGCTTGGGCCTTTCGGAGCGTTTCTTCACGGTCTCTGCAGTACCCAGCTCCGCATCGAGGGCGGGTGTCGCCGTCTCCGCAGCTTTTTCTTTACTTCCCAAATGTAGTTTCATGCGGTACCTCACTCCATCATGTCACATCTGCTCCGTATGGGTGTGCGCTTCCTGCTGCTCTCTGGCCAGCCGTTCCGCCGTGACCTCCCGTCCGGAGGACAGCGCATTCAGCTCCACCAGGAACAGATATACGCTGAACATGGCGAGAAACAGCCCCATGATCACATACAGGACCACAAAAATGGCTCCGCCCGCCATATCCTTGATATAGCCGCAGATCAGGTTTACTGCCAGCAGTCCTGCCATTTGCAGCACCAGCCAGAGCAGCGCTCCTGTCTTTTGCCCACCCGATCGGGCGCAAATCGCCGCCAGTACGCCCGGCAGCAATACCATGCCGTACTGCACCAGCACAAGCTTTTGAAATCCCACGATGAACACCAGCATGACGATCACCTTGATCCATGCGCAGGAGAGGAAGCACGCATCTCGCCCCGTCAGGCCGAAAAACAGTCCGGCGACTCGGAAGCGGGGGTCGTTGACCCACGCTGTTTTGCAGCAGACCAGCAGTGTCGGCAGTACCAGCAGGCTGGCTGCCACCACCGCAGCGATCCCCGGCAGCATAGGCCGCAGCTCCAACAGGACCCGCAGCAGCAATTCCTTTGCGCTCATACTTACACGGCTCCCTCTTTCAGGTATTCCTCTATCAGCAGTGTAAACTCGTTGTGCTGGTGCTTATAAAAACCGCGTATCTGCTCATAGTGGTGCTCGCCCTCGTTGTTCAGCAGCGTGACGCTGCCGTTCACTCTCCCGATGGTGGGCAGATAGTCATTCATGATAAGCGCCCGAAAGCCCTTACTGTGTATTCGGACAGCATAGATATCATGCAATGTCTGCAGTCCGGATTTCGCGTCAATGATACGCGCATTTATGCGTCCGGCATCCCGAATATCCTCATAATCCTTGTTCGTCTGCTTTGCCATCCGCACTGCCCCTCCCATCATACTCTGGTCTTGAGATATGCGCCGATATAGGTGAACTCCTGCTCGTCCACATCATCACAGCGGCCATCCAGAATGGCCTCCACATCGTCCAGCACATCCCCGATGGCCACAAACTGGCCGGGAATACCGGTATACTGCTCCGCCACATACATGGGCTGAGAGAAATAGTTCCGCAGCTTACGGGCGCGGAAGAAGATGCTTCTGTCCTCCTCCGACAGATCGTCGATACCCAGAACGGCCACGATCTGCTCCAGCTCCTCATAGCGGGAAAGGGTCTTCAGCGCCTTCTCCACCAAATCGGCGTGGCGCTGCCCGATCACATCCGGGTCAACGATCCTGGAGTTGGTGGCAAACACGTTGATAGCCGGGTACAGGCCCTTCTCCGCCACCTTGCGGTCCAGCACCACCTGACCGTCCATGTGCTGGGAGATGGCATGCACAGCACCGTCGTTCATATCATCCGCCGGGATAAAGATCGCCTGGAAGGATGTAATGGAGCCGTCCGGCGTAGAGTTGATGCGCTCCTCCACCTCGCTGATCTCGGTCAGCAGTGCGGGGGAATAGCCATTGTCGATGGGCATACGCGCCAGCTCCGTGGAGATCTCCGCACCGGCCTGCACCATACGGTAGATGTTGTCGATAAACAGCAGCACATCCTGCTTCTTCTCATCCCGCAGGTACTCCGCCAATGTCAGGCCCGTGTACATGGCCCGGCTGCGGCTCATGGCGTTGTCGCCCATCTGGCCGAAGGCCATGGCCACCTTGTCCAGCAGATCCGCTTCCACCATCTCGTCGTACAGGTCGCGGCCCTCGCGGGAGCGCTCACCTACACCGACGAACACGGAGTTGGAGTTCAGGCCCTGATACACATTGTGGATCAGCTCCTTGATCAGCACCGTTTTGCCCACGCCAGCGCCGCCCAGCAGGCCCATCTTGAAGCCCTTGCGCATGGGCGCGAAAAAGTCCAGCACCTTGATGCCTGTCCACAGGATATCGCCGTCAATCACGATCTCACTCATGGCCAGAGACTTATCATAGATGTTGCGGGTATGGGGCGCGTTCAGCGTTGTTCCGTCCAGCGTATCGCCGTAGGAGCTGAACACGTGACCCAGGGCCTGATCGTCATAGGCGATCTGCAATCCGCCCGCCTGCAAATAGACGGGCATCCCGCGCTGAAGGCCGCGTGTCTGGCCGCAGCAGATCGCTGCCGCCACGGAGCCATTGATCTCCTGCACCTCGAACATATAGCGCACACCGCCAGCCTCTGTATACAGCAGGTCGCGTATGCAGATATCTGTCCGCTTCAGGAACACCTCCACCTTCAGGCTGGAAACAGACACAATACGTCCAACCATATCATTATCCTTCTGTGCCGTACCGTCGGAGGGCTGCACAGGCTGCTGTGCCTGCCGCTGCTTGACCAGAGCCTCCACCAACGGTGATGCAGGCTGTGCCTGACTCTGCTCCTGGGGTACGGTAGTACTCGACACGCTTCTGAAGATATCCTGTGCGGCCGAGTTGTCCGGCGACTCCTTCAGGAAGTCCTCTGCCGGAATATTCAAAAACGACTTCTTAGCCATACGATCCACTCTTTCCTACTCACTGATTTTTCAGATAACCGGCATACTTTAGGTATTCCAGTGCGAACCGGTCATAATCTTCGGTCTGCTTGCTGCGGGCAGCGTATCGGAAAATGCTCTGCCGCATTGCCTGGGATTCACGCACCACCACCGACTCTCGGATCGCGCTCTCAAAAATGCGCGTATGCAGGCGTTCCGCCGTGCTGCGCAGCATCTCCCGCATTTCGCGGCTGAGGAGCAGTCGGTCGGTATGCCGTGACAGCACGATGCCGGCGATCCGGAGTTTGGGGTTGCTGTTTGCCTGCACGGTTTGGATCGTCGTGTAGAGCTGCCCAATTCCCTGCAGGCTGAACACATCCGCTAAAGCCGGGATCATAACGCTGTTGGCCGCGGTGAGGATGTTGATGGTCAGGATACCCAACGTGGGTGGACTGTCGATCACGATAAAGTCATAGTCCGCTGTCACCGGCTGCAAAGCGTTGCGTAGAAGATACTCCTTCCCCGTTCCCGCCTGCGTCAGATTGAAGGAGCTCAATCCGGGTGACGATGCGATGATATCGCACTCCGCCGCATGGAGGATGGCCTCGCGCGCCGTCCTTCGTCCCAGCAACAGGTCATAGACCGTGACCTCCGCGTGATCGATTCCCATGGTATACGTCAGATTTCCCTGTGGGTCCATGTCCACGAACAGCACACGGGCTCCGGCCATTTTCAGCCGGACGCCGAAGTTCATGGCCAAGCTGGTCTTACCCACACCGCCTTTTTGATTTGTAAATGTAATGATCTCGGCCATCGCACTTACCTCCGTAAGGATTTCTGCTTGATAAAGCTATCGATCGTTTTCCGGAATGCGGCCTGATTCTTCTTTTTTCGCTCTACCCGCGTAGCCTCGCTCTCCATCTCGTCGAGCTTTTTCAACGATTCGGAGGTGGCGTTCTGCCGCATAATGTTTTCCGCCGCATAGGCGCTGGCCGCTGCGATCCTCACCTCGTATACCAGGCAGGAGATCATCATATCCTCCAGCAGCTCCTGTGCGTCCCCCTCGATCTCAAAATCGTCCCATGCGTGTGCATCAACGACCTCCTCCGGCTCGGCCAGAGGATAGATCCGCTTGATCTCCTGCTTTACCGAGGTGACGTTGTAGTAGTGATTGTACACAAGCTCCACCGCCGACCACGGCCGTTGACGCACCGCACGCTCCAGATATGTACGCAGCACGCCGAAATTCTCCCGGTATTCCTCCTGCGTCAGAAATACGCTGACCTCCGCCGGGCGGCGCAGCTTTCTGCCGATCACGATTTTCTCCGTATCCGCGCCGTCGTGCTGCAAAACAGAGGACACGGATGTGTTCACGCTGCCGCAGAAGCCCAGATCGGACCCCAGATAGATGCGCAGTACGGGAAGGCCCTCATCCGGAAGACGTATCCGCTTATCCAGCCGCAGGTTCTGGTTGTTCTGGAGAATGCGCATCATGTCGGACAGCTCTTCCTCCATGGTGCTGTACTTCAGCGCCTGCTGGCCGGAGGCCTCCACCCGCAGCAGCGCGTGGAAGTTCATGACCTTAACGACCGCTTTTACGTTCATTGTGCGCCTCCGCCTGCCAGACGGCCGGTGATCTCCAGCATCGTTTCCGGCGTGCGCACGGCGAATTTGTGCTGTTTCAGCATATCCAGAATGACCGCGCCGCGCCGCATTCTCTCGCGCAGCGCCTCGCCCATCTCGTCGGCATTCGCCAACTCAAACACCTCGCGCTGCTCCAGATAGGCCAGCAGCTCTCTGCGGATAGGCGGCCCCGCCTTCTTTATTGCGGCCGTCTGTACTGCGCCGCCCAGACGGGATACCGACAGGCCATAGTTGATGGCGGGCTTCTGTCCCTTTTCGAAGTTCTTTGCCGACAGGACGATCTGTCCATCCGTGATGGAGATAATGTTCGTCGAAATAAAGTCCGTGATATCTCCGCCCTTTGTCTCGCAGATCGGCAGCACGGTGATGGAACCGCCGTTCTTGTGCTGGCAGCCAAGCTCCAGCATACGGGAGTGGGCATAGAAAATATCCGGGGGATAGGCGTCGCGTCCGGGTGTCTTTTCCATCAGCAGGGCGATCTCGCGGCACACATCCGCGTGGCGCTTCAGGTCGTCCAGCACCACCAGAACATCCTTTCCCTCCCGCAAATACGTCTCCGCAATGGACAGTGCGGCATACGGCGTACTTTGCAGCACGGGCGCACAGTCGTCATTGAACGCCGCAACGATGATGGTATACTCCATCGCACCCCGGCAGAGCAGCTGACTGTAAATGTCCTTGACTTCCTTTTTCGTCTTTCCGATGGCCACGTAGATGCAGATGATGTCCTCACCCCGCTGGTTCAAGATGGTATCCAGCGCGATCTGCGTTTTGCCTGTCTTCTTATCGCCCACGATCAGCTGACGCTGGCCGCGGCCGATGGGATAGAGCATATCAATGCCCATAATGCCGGTATGCAGGGGCCGTGTCACTGCGATACGGTCCATGATGGGGATCGGCTCTCCCTCAATAGGAATATCCTTCAGCTCATCCAGACGCTTTCCGGCCAACTTGTCCTCGCCGAAAATATCCACGATATGGCCTGCGGACAGCGGAGAGAACTGTGCCGAGAACTCCTTCCCGGTGGCCACAACCCTGTCTCCGACCTTGACTTTCTCATCCATACGGGTCAGTGCGATCAGAACGCTGTCCTGCCGCACCGCATCTACATATCCCTCCGCATGGTCGCCGATGGTCACGCGTTCGAAATAGGCCGCATGATCCAGCCCGGTGGCCTCCACGATGTACTCGCGCACAAGGCGCACCCGCCCGGTACCGTAGGCGTTGGTACCGGCCTTGATATCCGCGATCTTCTGATCGATGACGCTGCTGATCGTATGCTCCATTATCTCAACTCCTTCGCCCTGATGCAGTAATCATAGAGTACCTGATCGGCCTCCATCTGGAATCCCTCGCAGATCTCCTCGTCAGGAACGATCTCCACCCCTGCCTGCGCGGTCTGCGTATTTGCAGCGGCGGCAGGGACACGCAGGCGTACCGCTTTCGACTCCGCGTCCGCCAGCGCCCGCAAATGATCGTAGAATTCCAGTACGCAAAATGTTTTATTTCCTGCCAGATAGTCCTCCAGCAGGCACACCTCCTCTGCGGGAAGCGCCCCCCTCAATATGGCGACCTGATCGTTTGCGTCCATCGTCGCCAGATGGAATATCGTGTCATAGTCCAGCTGCTCCAGCAGCCGCCCAGCCACGCTGTTCTGTGCCTTCGGCACATCGGAAACTGCCGCCAGCAGCTCCTCCATCCGGAAGGAGAAATTCTCCCGGATCTTCAAATACGTCTTGCCAACGGTGTCGTCCCGGTAGACCGCTCCACCGGAGCGTTCCGCCATCCCCAGCATCTCCGATGCCGGAAGCGTCGCCGCCACTGCTTCTGCCTGTGCCGTTTCCGGCTCCCGGCTGCTGACGCTCTGCTGCGGTATCGCTGCCTGTTTCGCTTCCAGTACCGCCAGCTCCCGGCTCTTCTCCTCCAGCAGGTCATCGTAAACGGATATCAGCTCCGTCGTCTTGCTGCGGATGTTTTTCGCGACCGTCTTTTTAAGCCATGTGACAGACAGCACCACAAAGCCGATCAATACCCCCACGACGGCCGCGGCTGCAATATAAATTGCATAGATCAAGCCATTCCCCTCCTTATGCCGTCTACGAATTACGCAACGAAGGGATTAAAATACAGCAGGATAAACACGAAAGCCAGCAGCAGCACGAACAGGACCACAATAGCCAAAACGATTGTCATGGCGCTGCGTACCACCTCGTCCTTTGTTTCGGGGTTGCGGCCCACAGCCTCCGCTACCTTTGCACCCAGCAGGCCGAGGCCCACGCCGATACCCAAGAAAGCCAGGCCGATCATCCAGCCGATGGCGCTGAGGACGGATGCATATAAATTCTCCATATTGATCTCCTCTCTCCCTGACGCACAGGGCTCTTTACTTTTTTATCGTCCGGCGGCTCCGCTTCCCGGAGCCGCCGGTGCATGGATCTTACGGTGTTGTCGGTGCGTAGAAGCTGTTGCTGCATCTGGCGGTCAGCAGCACCTTGCCATCTGCATCCTGTGCCTGGATCTCGATACTCGGCAGTTTCTTCAGTTGGGCTTCATCGGCGGTTATCGTGCCGTGGTAGCCGCCGGAAGCGGCCTCCGCCTTCGCCGCGTCACCCAGAGGTACCCACGACTGTGTTGTATTATCCAGCAGCACCACCTTGGCCACCGGCAGCTGTGCAGACTCCAATTCCAGCGTGAAGTTGATCTCCGTGCTGTTGATGGCCGAGATGACCAGACTGTCTGCCATCTGCTTAGTGGATACCTTGAAGTAATCATCCAGCGTCTGTTCAAGCTCATCTGTCACTGCGTTCGCGGCCACATGTCCCAGAACCACATAATAGTTCGTCCCCGGTTTCAGCCCCGTAAATGTATAGCTGCTGTCATAGGCGCTGACAGATACACGGCTGTATTCTTCATCTTTCCAGTAGGCCTTGCAGACCTCGTCCTCCGTGTTCTCATAGAGCTTGCGGATGGTGTATCCATCAGGGATCTTCTCCACTTCATGCAGCTCCAGATACACCATACCCAGACTGCCGAAGGGATCCACGAAGTAGTAATCCGCCGTCAGGCTGGTGCTGCTCTCGGAGCGTACTGCCTTCAGCATAACGATCTGCACAGGATTCTGATCCTCGCCGATACCGCCGGAGCCGCCGGTACCACCGGTACCGCCAGCGCCGCCAGCGCCGCCTGCGCCGCCGATACCGCCTGCGCCGCCGGAGCCGCCGTTACCGCCTGCGCCGCCCTTGATGGTCAGATCAATGGAGTCCGGCGTCTGGGGATGGTCGATGGTCTTATATACTCCAGAGTCGTAGGTATTTGTGGTACCGATCAGCTTTCCCAGATCAATGGTCAGCTTTCCCGCGGTCATGAGCTCGTTAGCTATGTCAAAGGTGATGCTGCCTCCCTCAACGGTGGTGGGCTGGGTGGTTTTCAGGCTCATGTTGTTGGAGTAGAGCCGTGCATTGCCCACCACATCCATCAGGATGAACAGATACCCGTCGGCGCTGAACACATGGTCCACGTCGGCGATGGCGGAAGCCGCGATGGCATAGCGCCTGTCGGCCAGCTTGAAGATCGCCCCTGTTCCCAGCTCGCTGAAGCTGTCCTGATCGGTAACGCTGCAGATGGAGCCATCGGCATCAATGCGGTAGCCGCCGCCGAACACCCGCACGCCGCTGCCGTCATAGGCCAGCGTGTGAGCGCCCAGCGGGATATCCGCATCGCTCTGCTTCAGGAAGTAGACGCCGTTCTCCCTGCTCACCAGTGTGGTTTCGGTAAGCTGGATGGGCGTGCAGGTACTGTCGTAGATCACTGTGCCTGCCGCCAGCTCCACGGCGGGTTCCTTGGCGGAGGCCGTCCGCACCGCCGTAGCGCCCATCACGACAAATGCCGCCGCGATGACCGCCGCCAGCATGGAGAAAACGATCCATGTGGCTTTTTTAAATTTTCTTACCCGTTTCATATTGCCCCCTCAATCGCTTACACGCCGCTGCGGATGGTGATGGATTTGGTCGGAGAGGTTGCCTCCTCCGTCGTCCGGAACTGCAGCACGATCACATAGTTTCCCTGACCCAGCTCATACGGGATGTCATAGTAATACATATCGTAGTAGCCGCCGCTCTTACCGGACTGCAGCAGCGTGTTACGCTTGGAGTAGCGCGCCGTTCCCGACGCACTCACCGGCGAACCATCTCCGGCCTTACCGGTGACCGACCAGTCAATCTGTTTAAATACCGGTTCCGCGCTTTCTCCCGTCCCCAGCAGGCCAACGCTCTCCTCAAACTGGATACGCACGGTTGTCGGATCAAAGCGGGACGGATACACGCCGTCTTCGTTCAGGATCCAGCCTTCTTCCGTGGTCGTCTTCTGGCTCTTGGATGCGATCTTCAGCTGCGCCTCCACCGGATTTTCTTTATGGCTGGTGTTGTTATCCCAGAAGCCTGCGATGATCTTCTGAAGCTCTGTGCCGCAGTCCCCCATATCGCCGTTCCTGTTGAAGAACTTCGTCCAATCCCGCAGCTGCTCCTCGCCTGCCAGCTGGATGGTACCGTTGTGGTCGGCATCCGGTACTGCGTAGATATGGATCTGGTAGGTCTTATTCTCCTCGATCTGCTGGTTTGCGGTGATGTTGTCCTTCTTGAGGACCCCTTTGGAAAGGACGAATTCCTTTCGCAGATCGTTGGCGCTGTACACCTTATCATCGTAGGTCGTGCGCAGCAGGTTGCCATATTCATCCGTGAAGCGCACTGCATACAGCGCACCCTCGTATTTGCCCGCGCCTGTATCTCTGCCCATCAGCGTATACTGCGGGTCGTTGATCGTCACCCAGAAGGTAATGGAATCCGCCTTGGCGTTGCTGACGTAGATCAGCGCATCGTAGTTACCGATAGCCGTCAGCTTAAACTCTTCGATCGCATTGCCGGCCGGTGTACCATCGCCCTCCGTAGCGCTTATCTTCAGGTAGTAGGTCTTGCCGGGTTCCAGCTTCGCGCGGTTGGCACTGGGCCTGAGGTTGATGGATATCTGGTTCTCCCACGACAGAGTGGTCGGCGCGTTCAAAATGGCATTCTCGTCGCCCGTAGCCATCTGCTTATGGGTGAGGACCGGATTTTTTCCGTTGATCGCGTCGCTCTTGCTTGCGTAGATGTCATAGGAGATATTGATGTTGAACAGTCGGTCGATGCTGTACGTAAAGACCATTGACTTGTCAAAGTAGCTGTTGTTCCGATATTCCTGCTCCAGTACCTTGATGACTGCGTTTCTACTGGTGGTCACCTCGTAGACAGCCACCTGCGCCGTATCAGCAGTCAACAGCAGATGTCGGTCGCCGTTGTCCGCCACATGGTAGAAGGCCACATAATACTTCTTTTGGCTCACCAGGCTCGTCAGCGCCGGATCGGCGGTCGGCTTTCCGTCACTGCCGATCGCGATCTCCACGAACGCCTGCGGAGCGCCCAGCTTTTCCGCCTCATCACGACTCTCGTAGGCCGCCGCGTAAATCGTGCCGCTGTTCTTGAGACCGTAGACCCGAATATTTTCAATTTTGATCTCCGTACTGCTGACAGCGAAATGCGGATTATCAATGGTCGGTGTCATCTGACTGAGGGTGCCTTGATCGCCGTTTGACGGGAAACTCAGCTGATACGCAGCCACCTTCTTAGGCGTCAGGTACCTGCCGCTCAGCTGCGATACCAAAGTGCTGTTATGTGCGTCCACACCGCAGCGATCCGGATACAGATAGCGAGTACTGCCGCTGGAGGCAACGATCACATTCGACGTTCCCAGCGCCATTTTTGTGTCGTCCTTTACTGTATTGCCGATGGTTTGCCGCAGCTGCTGCTCTGAGAAAATCTGTCCGGTCGTCAGCAGCGCGCCGTTTGCCGGCACATTGCTCAGGCTGGAGGCGCCAATGTAGTTGGTAAATTCGAACTGCTTGCCGCCATCTTCCACATACTGCAGGGCAAAGCCCGCTCTGTTGTTCGGGTCGTCCAGCAGGCTCCAGCCCTGAATACCGGTATCATACAGCAGGACGGCCTCTGTCACCTTGAATTCCTTGCCCAGGAATTCTGTTCCAAGCAGACCGGTGGCCAGCTTGGCATACGTGCCGTACACATCCGACACCAGCGGCAGATAGAAGGTTTTTTCTGTCGTACCACCCGTCGTGCACAGGGTCAGCTTCAGGCTGATTGCTCGGGACAGCAGTGCATTGGTGGGCGCGCTGCTTGTGCCGCTTACATCGAAACGGAAGGCAATAAAGTTCTCCGCCAAATGCTCCATATCCATGCTCAGCTGGATATTCCTATAGTTCTCCTGCCCAAACTGCTGCTCCCAAGACCATTCCAGAGGTATCACACCAATGTCCATGGCTTTCTCATCCTTAGCCTTGTTGAAACGGCTCAGCATTTGATCGTAGTCCAGTCTGTATGCACAGACATTGACCTCCGGCATCAGGCATGAGGCCGTTCCCTTGACCACCGCGTAGTTCATGGTAACGCTGTACCACTTATCGCCCACCGGTGTGTGCTGTAGGTTCTGAGAAACCGGATTGTTGCTGTACGTGTATGTGATCTTTGTATTCTCCTCCGTGCCGTCCGTCACGACCAGCCCATCCGGATCACGCCATTTGTAATGCAGCTCCACCTTACCGGTGGCCGTCGTGGCCTCGCCTTGCGCCAGCGTGTCCTGCGTGGTACTGCTCACATAGGTGTGGAAATCCGGCAGGATCTGCGGCGCCTCACACATACCGGAGTTCAGGACATATGCGACTTTGTTGCCGATCTGTACGCCGTTCTCCTTTACGCCGCCGTGTACCAGGTTATAGTCGTTGTAATCCTTATGTCCGTAGGGATATGTCAGCGTAGCAGTACCCTCGCCCGTGCTGCTTCCCGCATACTCCACGGTGTAGGCAAAGATATACCGGAAACCACGTCCCATACCGTAAACCAACGAGGAACCCTGCACACTGGGCTCGCCAGCGTAATAGGTGTTGTAGCCGTTATAATACTTCGGCTCTGTGGACTTCTTTCCGCCGAACAGCACCGCTACCTTAGGCACGAAGTTACTGCCGCTGTCGATGGGCAGTGTCATCCTCATAAGCGGCGCATCCTCCACCTTAATGGGGTCGTTCTTTGCCAGCGCGTTGAAGAATGTGTTGTACTCAAAGGCATAGTAGGTAATGCTCTTGCCGATACGCTGGACATTGTCATAGCTGGCCTCCAGCGTATAACCCATGATCGCGTCATCCGGCAGAGATTCATCCTTCGTTCCGCCGTAAGTGGCAATGTCACTGTTATAGATAGGCGTTGCCTTCACACCGTCAGACGGATCCACCAGCAGATCGGGCGGGGTCGGCTCTGCGGACACCACCTCTGCCGCGTTCATAATATCGTCGAAGGTGTTCACATATCCCAACGACAGGGTATAGCTCTTATCCGCCACCTCGCTGACTGTCAGCGTGTAGTTGCCGTCCTTATTCAGCGGCGGGTTGCCGAAATCCGCTTCTGTGATCGTCAGTCCGCTGCCGAAGATCTTCTCCAGATCCTCCTTTTCATTGTAGTTCTTCTGTGCGATACGCAGCTTGCCCGTGCCGGTGCCGCTGAACAGCTCCACCACGATCTGACCGCTCTTCAGCTGGTCTTCTGCATACGTCTTGCGCACTGGGTCAGCCACTGCCTGACTGTCCTGCACGGCCAGCGCCAGTGTTCGAGAGATCGCTGCGCCGGTAGTTTCCGTAGGCTTGCTCCAGGTGGTGTTCAGCGTCACCGTTTCGTACGTCCGGAAGCTCACCGTACCGATGGTACGGTTCACCACATCGTTCCCATCGCCCACGTTCAAGTAGCCGGATACCGTGATGGAGTAGTTGGTGTTTTTATACAGGTTCTCCAGATTCACCTTGACATCCACCTGGTTTGTGTTGGTGGTATTATCCAGCGTAAAGGTATAGCGATTGGTTTCCGTCACCGGCTCGCTGCCCTTCAACTCCACCTTGATCGGAGCAATCTGGTCGGCATACAGCTCCAGTGTCAGAGGGTGCGTGGGGTCAACGGTGATACTGCTCTTGCTCCCCAGTGCGATGCGCAGCTTACCATTATACTTGTTATAGTCCGCGCCGGCGCTCTCCGGTGTCAACGTGATCTTGGGCATGCTGTCGCCCTCGGACTTCATTTCCTCACTTCGTCCAAGGTCATAGCTCACCGTTTTTTCATTGTCGTTAAAGGTCATCTTGACCTCGAAGCGGTACACCTCACCGGGTGCCATGGCGAACTCCACCGGCTCACCGGTGCTGGGGGTGATGGTACGCTCGCCTGCGTTCTCCCAGTTTGCTTCGTTTTTCTTATAGGCCGTATAGGTATAGCTCACTGCACCGCCGTCCGGATCGGTAACTGTCGGGCGGAAGACTTCAAATACACCGGAGGCACGGTTATAGTTCACCGAGGGCTTGTCGGTCTTGTCGAACACAGGCGCTCGTTTCAGCGTCATGACCTCCAGTTTCTGCTGCGTCAGTGTCTTCAGGCCGCTGTCTGTTTCCACATAGACCCGCGCCACATACGTCTGGTTGGGATCCAGTCCCGTATCAAAAACCACATCCTTCTTCGTGGTCGTTTCGGAAAGAGGAATATCATGCGCGGCCACATACATTGCCGGAGTGGAAATAGATGCCGCGCTAAATGTCTTGGCTTGCTCCGGTGTCATCAGATACACCGTCGCCTTTCGGACGCTCCCCGCGTAATCGCTGCCCACTGCTGCCGTAAGCGTCACGCTGGTCTGCGTGGCCTCCTGATAGGTCAGATGCACGCCGGTGGAGTCCGTGTAGAACACGCGCCCGATAAACTCACGGGAATATACCAGATTGTTGGCTGCATAATATGCCGTTACCGACAGCTTATATTCGGTGTCTGGTTTCAGTGCCTCGCCTCTGGTGAAGAACGGAACCTCCTCCGTACCGGTATAGAAGTTGAACGCCGTCGAGGTGTCGCCATCAAGCTCATTCGTCGGATAGCAGTAAACGACCTCTCCAGTGGCCACTTCCGTGATCGTCACTCGTCCGGGATACCGCGTCATGCAATCCGTTATGTCGCCGACGTTCTGCAGCGACTGGCCGTTATCCGTCACCTTGATCGTGCCGTGCAGACCCGTAGCGGACACCTTCCACTCGGTTATGCTCATCGTAGGCAGCGCACTGTTGGTGGTACTCACTGCCACGGCATCCTTACCGCTGGCTCCGTGGCCGCCGTTGGCGCCGCCTTCGCCGCTGGCGCCGCCTGCGCCCGCCGTACCGGTAGCGCCGTTCTTACCGGCGCTGCCGGCGGTGCCGGACGCGCCCTCCTGTCCGGACTGACCATCCGTACCATCCTGACCGTCCGCGCCGTCAATTGCCTCGATATTCAGCTCGGGAACGATCTGCCGCCGCGTCTCCAGCTCCGACAGCACAATGGCATCCTCCGGCGTCACCGACAGCTTTGCCATCGACAGCTTATAGGTACCGCTGTCAATGAGTTGAGACACCGGATAGATCTTTACGCCCTGATCCGTTTCGATATAGCATTCCTCGGAAATGGTCATCCACAGGTTATCCGGCGTCAGCAGATGTACGATGTTGTCGGCCGTGACCGCCACCTGCACATAGTCCTTCACCTCGCGGACGTCCCCCTCTGACAGATAGACCTTCAGAGACGGCGCCTCGATCAGGTACTTCGTGTCGGAGAGCTTCCACAGGTGCTCGCCGAACGTCATAGTACCGGCGGTAGCCTCCGCCGTGTATGAGCCATTGCTGTCACGCAGGCACAGCCCTGCATTGATATAGTAGTTGTTGATGAAATTATCGGACAGATCGTTGAAATCCACCAGGACGCCATCGCTGAGCGCCATGACGCTGCTGTCCTCAAAATAAACAAAGCTCTCCCGAGGCACGGTGGTCTTCTTGCCGTCCGTGTCGGAAAAGCTTATACCTCCGGACAGCGTCGAGGTATAAGCCTCGCCGGACCGGAAAGAGATCGACTTCACTTCCTCTGTCTCTCCCTGAAGGATGTATCCGGCGGCGTCAAAGGCGGGTACCTGACGTGTTGCGCGCCAGATACCAAACCCTGAAAATGCGATAATCGCAGCCAGACCGATTCCCACTAAGACAAAGGAAACCTTTTTTAGCATATCTAATTACCCCCCTATTACGACCGCCGTCCGGGTTCTGTCAGCCCTCCGTGCGGTGCAGCGATGTCGCGCCGTCTCCTATGCACCATATCTCGATCATGGGTGCAAACGTTTCCGGCAACAGCGCGCAATAGGGGCGCACCAAGTCCACAGCGATGCAACCCCCCAGCGCATTCGCTATTATACTCTGCGCCAGTATAGCACATAGATTTTTCCATTGCAAGAAAAAACGCGAAATATCTGTTATTCTGTCTAAATCTCGTCCGCCTCCCCCATTTCCTTGTCATGACTACGCGAAATATGGCGCAATAGGCTGAAAAACGTAGCCGCCGTCAGCCGGCTGACACGACGGCGAGCGCTGAGGCGCACACGAAAAAAACACCACCTGGTAGGGTGGTGTTTTGTGATTGCCCATAGGTTTTGTTGCGTCTGTAATCAGTGGTATATCACCGAGACCCAGGGATATTTCTCCTGAAGATCGCTGAATATCTCCCGCATCGGAGCAGCGTACTCCCGCAGCTCTTGGGGCATGGTGGCAAAGCCCTCCACAACAATGCGCCTTTGCACCGGCGGCAGAAATACATCTGTCAGGCAATCCCACATGGCGTCCCAGTTTTCCCCGTAGTAGTCCGGAAACCCGAAAGCCTCGTGGATACGCTGGTGTAATGTACCCCAGTCCTTGCAGCCGGTCAGATTCAGCAAAACGGGGTCAGTTGTGATAGGCGTATATGCATAGTGATTCATAGCAAAACTCCTTTCTGTCAAACGATTTCGACAAACGTAGCATAATGGTCGTAAGTGGCAAAGATCAGTCCGTCGTTGGAGTAGAGAATTCGTTCTCCGCCCCGGTAACCGAAAGAGTAATTGATGTCAGCCTCGTACCATATTCGTCCAGGTACATCGGGGAGCCGCTTGTCCCTGTTTTTGTAAGCGCCCTTTGTCAGCATCTTACCCGGAGCGACAATGGCGAGATTTGCTAAAATCGGAATCCATCCTAATTGTGTGGCTTCGTCCTCGGTTATGTAGTATCCAGGGAGCCGACGAAATGTTTTCAGCCACCAGTCGGCACCCCGTAAGCCAAGCTTTGTCGCTGTGCCGGCCGTTCTTGCCTCTAACCACTGTATAGAGCAGCGGCAGTTAGGATGGAGCGGCGGTTCTTCTGGAATAAAATCATGGGGCAAGTAAATTTTTCCTTGCAGTCTTTTACATTCCATACATCTTCGGAGATCGATGACAGATTTCCAATATCTATATTTCAGACTACGCACAAACGATTTCTTTTCTACTATAACAGATTAGACCATCCATGAAAAGCCATCTATGTTATTACGATAGGATCGTTTGTTGTCCCTGCACAGGCAACCGCCATAAAATTTTTGCGGATAAGCCGCAGGTTTTGATGAGAAAACCGTGTTCAAATAGCGATCTTGCGCAAAAAAACGTTCCGCATTCTGAGAGTTTTGCTGTGCACGCTCTTATCTGCAAAACCTTGACAAATCAAGGCTTTGCAGATAAGAAGAACTCCGCTTTTCAACAAAATTGTTCGAAAAACGGAGTTCCTTCACTTGGAGCGGGCGACGAGGAAAGCGCCGAAGCGCCGCCTGTGGCGGATGAAGCGAGGCGCTTTCGAGGAAGTGTCCCGGCTGTCGGCTGCGGTAGCCGCCGTCAGCCGGCTGACACGCCGGTGAGCGCTGAGGCACACACGAAAAAAACACCACCTGTAGGGTGGTGTTTTTGGAGCGGGCGACGAGGAAAGCGCCGAAGCGCCGCCTGCGGCGGATGAAGCGAGGCGCTTTCGAGGAAGTGTCCCGGCTGTCGGCTGCGGTAGC